>WNFO01000110.1_pt1 | contig 53946 bp, 34 predicted proteins | sample 5400251 | NCBI WGS metagenome assembly WNFO01 (sample SAMN13153354, study PRJNA577476) | soil metagenome | isolation source: 100 cm saprolite under Madrone tree | place: USA:California | collected 2016-06-14 | reverse complement strand
TATTAATTTTGTTTTATGAAGCAACCAGTAAATCTTCATACACTGTTATCAATATTTAAAGATATTAATTCTCCAAATATTGATATTAAATTCTTAATTTAAAAAATCTTTTAATAATATATCTTTATTGCTGGATTAAATTTATATTAATAATTTTCATAAAATTCTTTGGTTAAGAATAAGCAAACAAAGAGAGTTGAACTCTTAAGTATTTACCTCATGTACCTAATTTAACATGTTTACTAATCTGATATTTTATAAGACATTTTAGATTTTAAAAATTGTGTTCTAAAGATAGCAAATGCTAATGAAGAAAGTGTAGGATATTTATGAATATTCATTTTAAATAAATTAAAAATGAATTCACTAAATTTATTAATAATTATTGCTAAAGCTTTACAATCATTAATACAATATTTAATTCATTTTTTTCTAAAATCAATATTTTTAATTAATGTTTTTGCTTCACTACTAAGTAATATATTAATAATTTCCTTAGAATTATCTTTATAAATATTTAGATTAGGATCTTTAACAACATATTTAATTAATTTTGATAAAGGTGATAATAATATTAATAAACTATATCTAAATTCAATAGAATATCTATATGAATTAGTAGATCCTCTAAATCCATATTTCACTTTAATTGTAATTAATCTTCCATCTCTAAATAAAGGTTCAATTTTAATATTCATTTTATCTTTCATTTTTACTAAATTTATTAAAATAAAAATGGCATCAAATCTGGATAAATTGTGAGCATAAAACTTAAAACCATTGTATTTAGGTATTAAGAAATTTTCAAGAAAATGTTGTATAAAAATTCTTCTGTTTATTATTTCATTAAAATTTTTATCATTTTTATTATCAAATAAAAATAAGTGATCTTAAATATTATTATAATGATCAAAATATCCTAATAAAACAGGTATGTTTTCAAATGAAAATTTAGATTTTATTACTTTAATTGTTTCAAAATCAAAAGTAATAAATTTATTTAAATCATTTAAACTTAAATTTGGGGTTAAATCTAATTTTTTAATATAACCCTTGTTTTTGTTAACATCATTATATTTATATAATAAAATTTCATTATTCATTGAATCAATTAAATAAATTTCATTACCAAATGATCTTTCAAGTAATATTTCAGCTTGATTTAATTTAGGAGTAGTAATTAATTTATCTTTAAAATTATAAACTGTAATAGAATTATCTATTTGAAGAACAAAACTAACCTCAACTTCTTGATTATTAATTTTATTGAAAACTATTTTATATTTCAGTGTTTCATTATCAAAAGGAGAAATATTAGTATTCAATTCCATTAATTTCTTAGGAAAATCAATATCCGTAGCAAAATTTAAAGGTAATTTGAATAAATTATTATGAGTCATATAATTTATATCTTTATCACTATTAATATCAGTTAAAGAATTTTTAGAAATAATTTCTTTTCTTTGAGATTCATTTAATTTTGTATCTTTATAATCTTCAGAGAAAATGTGAAATGAAAATATAATTTGATTAGCTTTCATTTCTTTGTAATCATTCATTCTTAGTGTTAATAAATGTTTAAATAAGGTAGTTAATTAAATGAAGCTTGTTTTATCAGCTCTAACCATAGTACTCATAGATTTAATTGAGTCATCTTCAAATCTTAATTTAAAAATTATACCAAATAATTGATTCTCTTTAAGCTTATAAATATTATGATTATTAAAGAAAAGTCTTAAAGCTTTGTTAATATACAGTTTACTCAACTGATTTAATGTAGTAGCTTTATTTTGAGGGAACGGGAATATGAAATCTTTAAAAAATGTTTTTGTTTTCATTATTATTTTATTTTCTTTAATTTTTAATTTGAAACAATTATTACAACTACTGCTGTAACTCTCAATAAGAGACTGCTAAACCAAAACTTTAATGTTTTTATTCTAAAATATCATAAATATTACTTTATTAAAAGAAGTATAAATTTGTAGAATTAAAAAACAAAAATTAACCTAAGGTATAGGAAATATTAAAAAAAATAAAAAGAATTAAATAATAATTATGTAAGAGAAATAAATAAAAATGTAATTTGTGATGTTAAAGTTAAGAGGGCAGGTGATCCGATTGGTAATGGTGGTTCTCTGTAAAAGAATTGGTTAACAGCCATAAAAGGTTCGATTCCTTTACTGCTCAATAATTATAATTAAAAATATTAAAAAATAAATAAGTTAAATAAATTAATAAATTAATACATTTAATTATAAAATCTATTATTAATATTCTTAATAATACTAGTGTTTTTTTAATAAAAATAATAAATAATAATATTAAGAAAGATAATATCTTAATAATATTATTATATATAAATACTAATATTATTAGTATTTAGCTGTTTGTTGAGACTAGATTTAAGACTTTAGCATAACGGTTAATGCAATTCGCTCATAATGGATATTATAAGGGTTCAATTCCCTTAGGTCTTATTGTATATTTGATTATTAATTCACTTTTAATATATCTTCTAATTTACTTTTATTTTAATTTGTTGACCCTTTTTATTTTTTCATCCTCTCTCGATTTAGTTAAAAAGGATAAAATTGTGAGCTTAACTAAGTAAGGAAAAAGGGGTTTCCTAGTATTACTATAATAAAAAGATTATTAAATTTTAACAATATAATATTAAATAAGATTTGTTTTTGTTGTTTTATAATTAAGGAAATTTAAATTATCTTCTGTTAAATTTCTACTTATTTTTAACAACTACTAATTTATAATTTATTCTTAAATAAAAAGTTTGTTCCTTTTGTTTATTTTTTATAGGAATAGGTAGTGTAAAGTAGCTTTGTTTAATTAATTTACTAGTTTATTTTATGACTGCTTTTTAATTTCTAAGTAAAACTTTTAAACTTAAAAAAATAATTAATAAAAGAGACAGATATCATATTAAACAAATTATAATTTTTATATTATACAAACTCATCAATTATTTAACGGGATAATTTAAGCTCACTCTTTATTATGATTTTATTTAAGAAAATTTTAATTCAATTTTTATTTGGATTTGCAGGATTTGAATTTAATCACTTAAAATATAAAATATAAATATAAAAAATAACAATGATAGTAGCTTTCAGTTATCTTTTTATATTCTATTATAAGGGTACTTGGTCGAGTCTGGTTTATGGCGTTCGTCTTGAAAACGAATACTTCTAAAAAAAGTCGTGAGTTCAAATCTCACAGTGCCCGTTAAATTTAATTAAAAAAATATAATCTTTTCAATAAAAATTAAAATCTTAAATTAATATTATTAAAATTACTCTTCAACAAATAATTTAATTTTTAAATTAAATTAGTAATAAAAATTTTAATAATATTAAAAATAAAAAAGATTCAGGATTATTTCCGAAAAAAATTATCAAATTAGGTCTCCATTAATTTAAATAATCCTATCATAAATACACAAACTTAATAAAAAAAAATGGTATTTATTTCCAAAGTAATATAAATAAAAATATAATAATTGTTATTATAAATATTGAAATATAAATATAGGACATCTCATCTTATTTAAAAATAATTAAATCAACGAACTAAAACAATAAATTAATTTCAGAATAATAAAAATTTTAAATGATGGATTGCATGGTAGAAGACAAACTGGCCGGTCGCTTTTTTTGGGTAGAAGTATGTAGCGTGTTCGAGTCACGCCTACCATAAAAATATAAAAATTAAAAAACAAAAATTAAAAATTAATTGAAATATATATAATATTTATAAAACTAATAATAATTAATAGTCAAATAGAAAATATAAGGTCTTATGGCTGAGTGGTTTAAGCGAAGTACTGTTAATACTTTTTACAAGGGTTCAAGCCCCTTTAAGTCCTGACAATACTAAAAAAAAATTGAATTAAAAATGGAATCTTTTTACTGTTATTTAATATTTTTTAAATTAAATATAATATTAATATTTTATTAATTATTATTTAAACATTAATATAAGGTATAAGTGAAAAATCTGTAACAAGTTTACTGAATAAAATAAAAATAAATTTCTATAAAAGAAGAACTAAATTTAGAGATATTCAAGTAGAAAATTAGTAAAGCGAACATGTTGAAATTTGGTAAACAATCTCCTCTTAAGCAGGAGTGGAAGTGATTCCTTAAGAGTTCGAGTCTCTTTGTTCGTATCCGTGTTTCAAAGATAGTGTTAAATTATTTTATATGTAAAAAAAAAATCAAACCATTTAGATTTGCTAGGAAAAGATTAAATCAATATCTGCTTTAAATTTCCTTTTCTTTTTTAATCATATGTAAAATAAAATACCCAGCGAGATAGTGTAGCGGTTTGCACAACAGTCTCATGAACTGTTAGTTTGGGTTCAATTCCTAATTTCGCTAATAATGTTTTGTTTTTTTAATAAAGATATTAAAGGAATAAATAAAGATCTTTTCGTATAGTGGTTGGTACAGCTCCCCTTCAAGTAGCAAGGATCAGTTCAAATCTGATAGGGATCATAAAATTAAATGATTCTTAAATATACCAGTACCATATATTGTTCTAATTTGATTGTTTATTAGCATAAGTGTATGATACACAGGTCTATTAATTGAATTATCAACAAAAATATCATAATATATAAATGATTTATGTCAGACTAGATCAACTAGTGTGAAACCACCATTTAAGAAATTAACAACTTAATTATTTACTTTACCTACTGGATATTCATATTTTTTCCTTAACTGTATAATATTGACAGAAATAATCCTAGGAATAGACTACTTCATTAGTGTATAATCAAAAATATACCTAAGAAATCAATACAATAAATTCTTAGTCAGTCTTTAGAAGTCTGATTTAAGATACCCACAATATCTCATTTATATTATAGTAGTAATAAAAAAATACTATAAAAGCTTACTTTTTTTAGCTAGCATTTAAGCCTACTGACTTATATTTTGAGGTCAGATTGGTAGCAAGTTTTTCATTTTGTGAGGAATGTAGTGAAAAAATAGTCAGCAGAGATAGTTCTTTAAAAATAAGAGCAACAGAAAATATTTATAAAAATGCCTCAATTAATACCATTTTATTTTTTTAATCAAATAATAATTGCCTTTATAGTATTATTTTCTATAATCTATATTTTATCTAAGTTCGTATTACCTCAATTTACTTTACAACAAGTAATTAGAATTTATATTACTAAATTAAGTAAAAAAAATTAATAATAACAATTAATTATCAATTTAAAGATAAATTAATTATACTAATATCCCCTGCTAGTTTATACACTATAAAAATGGCTTGTATAATATACTATTTATCAGAAAAGAAAAATAAAAGATGTTGTTATTCTTCTTAACAGCTATATTAACCTTTTTAAAAGAGGTAGAACTATCCTAGACTTTGCTAGTTCTAATAAGGATTAGGATTCTAAAATAATTAAAAAAATAGTTACAGGATTCAATCTATGATTTTTAAAAAATTTTTTAATTCTTTAAATAGAATTATTAATTAAAAAAGTTAATTAGAAGTACAAAGGATATTTTTTATTCTAAGAACAAATAGATTACTTATTATTTTTATTAAATTAAAATTTTTAATTTAGTTATAAATTTATAACTAACTAGGATAGGAATTAAGTTATCTGATATAAATCTTTTAATTTATTATATAATAACAAATTAATGGTAATTAATTTAACTCTACTAAATAACAGTAGGGAGACTAATAAGTCAATTTATTAAAGTAAGCTTAATATAATTATAATCATAGGTTTATAAAGATTATTAGGTTTATTATGTTCAGGGAAAAATAAAAAAATTAATTAGCATTTATTAAATGTATCTAAAATGAAAAAAACAAATAAACTATGAATCTATCAATAATATTATTTTTAATAGGTATATTAGGTTTTATCTTAAATAGAAAAAATATAATACTTATGATCATAGCTATAGAAATAATGCTACTTGCTGTTACGCTATTAGTATTAATAAGTTCTTACGGTTTTGATGATAATGTAGGGCAAACTTTTAGTATCTATATCATTTCAATAGCTGGAGCAGAGTCTGTGATCGGTTTAAGTATTCTAGTTGCTTACTATAGATTAAGAGGAACTATATCACTTAGAACATAATGTATCTTTCAATTATAATTTTACCTTTATTAGGATCACTAGTATCAGGATTACTAGGTAGAAAAGTAGGAGTAACAGGATCACATTTTGTAACTTGTACTTGTCTAATCTTATCTTCTTTATTAATGACTATCGCTTTTTATGAAGTAGGTTTATGTGGTTCACCAGTTCATATAAATTTAGGTAGTTGGGTTGAATCAGAGATAATGTCAATCTCATGGGAATTCTATTTTGATCAATTAACAGTATCTTTAGGGTTAGCTGTATTATATTGTTCTAGTTTAATTCATATTTATAGTATTGATTATTTATCATCTGATCCTCATAATCAAAGATTTTTCTCATATTTATCAGCCTTTACAGCAGGTATGTTATTATTAATATGTGGAGGTAATTATTTTGTAATGTTTATAGGTTGGGAAGCTATTGGAGTAGTATCTTATTTATTAATTAATTATTATTTTACTAGAATACAAGCAAATAAAGCAGCTATGTTAGCCTTTACTATGAATAGAGGAGGTGATATGTTAATGAGTATAGGGTTTTTTGCTATTTTTGCATTATTTGGATCTTTAAATTATTCAGTAATATTCTCATTAGTACCTTATATCAATGAAACAACAATAAGTTTAGTAGCATTATTATTATTAGGTGGTGCTCTAGCAAAAAGTGCTAATATACCTCTTCATTCTTGGTTACCTGGAAGTATGGAAGCTCCTACTCCAGTAAGTGCTTTACTACATGCTGCTACACTAGTTACAGCTGGTATTTATTTATTATTAAGAAGTTCCCCAATATTAGAATTTAGTCCTACAGCTTTATTAGTAATAACTTTAATAGGTTCTACTACAGCTTTCTTTGCCGCTACTTGTGGTTTATTACAAAATGATTTGAAAAGAATAATTGCCTTTAGTACAATATCTCAATTAGGTTATATGATGATGGCTATAGGTCTAAGTCAATATAATGTAGCTTTATTGCATACAGTAAATCATGCTTTCTTCAAAGCATTACTATTCTTAGGAGCTGGAGCAGTCATTCATTCCTTTGCCGATCAACAAGATGTTAGAAGAATGGGTGGACTAATTAAATTCTTACCTTTCACATATTCAGTTATGTTAGTAGGATCTTTAAGTTTATTAGCTACACCTTATTTAACCGGATTCTATAGTAAAGATTTAATTTTAGAATTAGCATATGGACAATACAGCTTTAGTGGTATGTATGCCTTTATATTAGGTTCAATTACAGCAGGTATAACTGCTTTTTATAGTTTTAGATTAATTAGTTTAGTTTTCTTAACTACTCCTAATGGTCAAAAACAATCTTATTTAAACTCACATGAATCTAATATAGCAGTTATTATACCATTACTAATACTAGCTTTATTTAGTATTTTCTTCGGTTATGTATTCTCTGATTTATTTGTTGGTGTAGGTTCTGATTTCTTTGGTAACTCTTTATTTATTCATCCTAATAATATTTCTATCATTGAAGCTGAATTCTCTATTAACCCTGTAATTAAATTATTACCTGCAATATTAAGTTTAACTGGAGCTACTTTAGCTATACTACTATATAATAAAGCACCTGAATTTATTATAGGTTTCACTGATACTTCTTTAGGTAGAAAAATTTATAGCTTTTTAAATGGAAAATATTATTTTGATGTAATTTATAATCATTATATTGTTTCTGCAGGATTACAACTTGGTTATACTATCTCAAAACAAATAGATAGAGGAGCTATAGAATTATTAGGACCTTATGGTTTAGCTAAAGCATTTACTAATACTGGAATGAATATAGCTAAATTAGATACAGGTATAATTACTACTTACTCACTTTATATTACAATTGGTTTACTTTCTTTATTATTCTTAGTGTTTGCACCTGTTTTAATAGATACATCTATGATTAGTGAAATTAGATTAATTATTATATATTTTGCTTCATTAATTTTAGTTTTATCTCCTTCTAAATTTTAAATTTGACATTTAAAATTTTCTCCCTTTATAACCTTTGGGTTAAATAATTAATTTTAATTTATTTTTATTGGATAGAATTAAAACAAATCTTTAATAAAAAATTTAGACATTAATTTAAACAATTAATGAGTTTTAAACCCCCTCTTCCTGTTTTTAAATAGATATCGTAAGCATATTTATTAAATAACAAATTTTTATTATCAATATTATATAATTTATTATTACTGTGTGTATTTTGTTTTATAATTTGTATTTAATTATTTCTAAAATTTATTCTAAGTTTAATAGCTAATTTTTTAATCTTAATATAAACTTATAATTGAATATTTATATATAATAATCTACATTTAAATTTTGATATTCTACATCTTTAGCTGAATGGCCACAGCGTTTGTCTTCGGAACAAGAGTATATTGGTTCAACTCCAATAAGATGTTCTAAATTTTCACTTTAAAAAGTCATATCCAATCTACCAACTTATCCTAAAGTGTAGATTAAATTTAATATAGCCACTCAATTATCCTTATCTTTGGATAAAAAAGGGCTTATCTTTTTTTTAAGATCTTTAAAAGAGATTATATTTGTATATTAAATTTTAAATTTCTAAGTAGAGAATCTTGTTCTTATTTACCTTTTTTTTGTTGAACAGAAAATTTGAAGTTTCTATCTTAGCTTTAAAACAAAGATCAAAGGTAGTAGGAAAAATAAGAGATAGAAAATAATCTTTATTCAAAGAAAGAAAAAATTTATTAGTTACAAACTATAAATATTAAAAATAAACAATAAAATACAGTAAAAAAACAAAAATAAAAAATGAAACAATTCTTTATTTTATCTCCTTTAAGTCAATTTGAAGTAACAAGTTTAATAGGTTTAAATGCTCCTATCTTAGGTCATTTAAATATTTCTTTAACTAATTTAGCTTTATATGCTTGTTTTATCTTATTAATTGTTGTAGGATTACATTTTTATGGTAATAATGAATCAAAATTAATTCCAAATAAATGGTCAATCTCTTTAGAATCATCTTATGCAAGTTTAAGTTCAATGGTTAGAGAACAAATAGGATCTCATAATGAAGTATACTTACCTTTCATTTATTCTTTATTCTTCTTTATTTTAGTGGGTAACTTAATTTCTAATGTTCCTTATTCATTTGCTGTTACAGCTAGTGGAGTAGTTTCTATAGGTTTAAGTTTAACTATTTTTATTGGGGTGACTATCTTAGCTTTTTATGTACATGGGTTAAAATTTTTCTCATTCTTTGTACCTGCAGGAACTCCCTTAGGATTAGTACCACTATTAGTTTTAATTGAATTATTATCTTATTCAGCTAGAGCTTTATCATTAGGAGTTAGATTATTCGCTAATATTGTAGCTGGTCACACTTTATTAAAAATCTTATCTACATATTTATATCAATTATTTACAGGAAGCTTAATTGTAGCTGTAATTACTTTAATTCCTTTTGTAATCTTCTTAGCATTAGTTGGTTTAGAAATTGCAGTATCTTTAATTCAAGCTTTTGTATTTACATTATTAGTATGTTCATACTTAAAAGATGCTATCGAACTACATTAGTTTAAAAAAATAACATTTTTAATTAATATTAAAAACATAAATAATCTACGCCCCCTGACTGTCAGTAAAATATTTATATTAAATGTGATCCTTTATACCCTATAATTAAAATATTTAAGGTTAAATCAGAAAAAAAAATAATATAAAGTGAAAAATAATTTCATTTATAAAAGAGAGATGGAAACTTCTTTCTTATTTTGAAAATTAACCGTTTTCAAAAGTAATTTATCAATCTACTATAGATAGATTTGAAAAACAAATCTTATTTAAAAGTAGATGAATCTAGGAATAGTGTTCAACGGTAAGATAAGACAATTGCTAATTGTTCGGGTGTTCAGCAAGCCCTTAGGTGTTCGAATCACCTCTATTCCGAATAAAAACAAAAAATAAAAGTAATAAATAAAACCTATAATAATATTAAAAATAATATAAATATTATATTAGAAATAAAAATTAAAAAAAAAGTTAGCTAACATGGAAAAATAAAAATTAATCAAAGATTAATTTCAATTGAACTGGTTAAATTCTACCAATGCCAAAGAAATAGGAACCCTTTATCTAATTTTTGCAATATTTGCAGGAATGATAGGAACAGCTTTTTCTGTTCTTATTAGATTAGAATTATCTTCTCCAGGGGTTCAATTTTTACAAGGAGATCATCAATTATTTAATGTAATAATTTCAGCTCACGCTTTCATTATGATCTTCTTTATGGTAATGCCGGGATTAGTAGGTGGATTTGGTAATTACTTCTTACCTGTTCACTGTGGAAGTCCTGATATGGCTTTCCCTAGATTAAATAATATCTCATTCTGGTTATTACCTCCTTCATTAATTTTATTACTTCTAAGTTCATTAGTAGAAAATGGAGCAGGAACTGGTTGGACTGTTTACCCTCCTTTAGCAGGAATTCAATCACATTCAGGTGGGTCTGTGGATTTAGCTATCTTCAGTTTACACCTTGCTGGAATTTCTTCTTTATTAGGAGCTATTAATTTCATAAGTACTACTCTAAATATGAGAACTAATGGAATGTCGTTACATAAATTACCTCTTTTTGTATGGGCTATCTTTGTTACAGCAGTATTGTTATTATTAGCTTTACCTGTGTTAGCCGGTGCAATTACAATGTTATTAACAGATAGAAACTTTAATACTAGCTTCTATGATCCAGCAGGAGGTGGTGATCCTATTTTATATCAACACTTATTCTGGTTCTTTGGTCACCCTGAAGTATATATTTTAATTATACCTGGATTTGGTATTGTAAGTCATATCGTTTCAACATTCTCAGGTAAACCAATCTTTGGTTATCTAGGTATGGTATATGCTATGTTCTCTATTGGAATTTTAGGATTCTTAGTATGGAGTCACCACATGTTCTCAGTAGGTTTAGATGTGGATACTAGAGCTTACTTTACAGCTGCAACTATGGTAATTGCTGTACCAACTGGAATTAAAATTTTCTCTTGGTTAGCAACTCTATACGGAGGTAGTTTAAGGTATAATACACCATTATTATTTGTATTAGGATTCTTAGCTTTATTCACTATAGGAGGTTTAACTGGAGTGGTATTATCTAATGCTTCATTAGATGTAGCTTTCCATGATACTTACTATGTAGTAGCTCACTTCCACTATGTATTATCTATGGGTGCTGTATTCGCTCTATTCGCAGGATTCTATTATTGGTCTCCAAAGTTCTTAGGAAGAAATTATAATGATTTCTTAGGTAAAATTCACTTCTGGACATTATTTGTTGGGGTTAATTTAACATTCTTCCCTCAACACTTCTTAGGTCTAGCAGGAATGCCTAGAAGAATTCCAGATTATCCAGATGCATTTGCAGGATGGAATGCAATTTCTAGTTACGGTTCATTAGTTTCAGTAGTAGCTACTGTTTTATTTGGTTATATTATTTATGATATCTTTGCTAACCAAACTGAAAGCTCTAATAACCCTTGGGCAGTACCTTCATATTTTACTAGCGATGCTCAATTTAACAATGAAACTCAAACGGCTAATACTTTAGAATGGACTTTAGCTAGCCCTATACCATTCCATGCTTTCAAAATGTTACCTATCCAATCTTAGATAGTAAATTTATTAAAATTTATACTTTTTAAATCCCCTTCTTAATTTTTAGATAAATTGTTTTTTCCTGATTAACAGAGGAGGATAAAATATTAATATTTATAATCTTAATGAAGGGCAATTATTTGATATAATCTTAAAATTTTAATTATCTTTATTATATGTAGATTCAGATATTATTTTTTAATCATTATTAAAATTTAATAAAAATCTAGATTGCAGAAAAAATGATAAATTAAAAATATAAAGTAATAATAAAAATCAATTAACCTTAATACTCAATATTCAGTAAAATTTTGTTCTTCAATAAGATCCTAATAAAATTATCTATAGATTTGTTTATCATTAATTTAGTAATCCTAACTTAAATGTTTCTGATTATTTAATTGAAAGAGTATTTCATAAGAATAAAAAAATATAATTCTTAAAAGATTATAGAATATTCATATTTTGAATTTTTTATATTTTATAAAAGGGAGTTATAATCAAATCTCTTAAGACTAAAAATAAAGATAAAAATTTATTAGCTTTAGATAAATGAAGCTCATATTATGATAAAATTTTTTATACTTTTTAAATTTTACTTCTGCGTGGAGATCTTATACTAAAAATATTTTTACTAAGTAATAATTAAATTAATATTTTACCTTATAAAAGATGGAGCTAAAAAAAATTAATTATGATTTAATAAATTTAAAATTTTATTTAGATTTATAATCTAATTTTAAATTAGAAAACTAACCTAGATGAAATTATGTAATATAATTTATATAATTAATAATATAGTATTATTAGCTATCCTAATTTATTGAGAATAAAATTCTTAATTAAATTTAAGGAAATATATTTTTCATTTTAATAAGGTAAATTTCCTGGTAATAAATGAAAAATAGATTAAATGAAGAAAATTTAAAGAATTAAAGATATAATTAGAAATTAAGTTTAAATTCACTTCATTTAATAAAAATAATTTCAAATTATATATAAAATTTAAATAATAAATGACAATCTATAAAGTAAAAAATCAAAATCTTGATTCTAATTTTAAACTAAACTTTACACACCCTACTAGTCAAATGTTACGAGAGTATTCATCTTTAAATTATAACCTTAATAAGCAAAATTTGAAGATAGATAGTAGAATTTTACCTTTATTAAGAACTCCTTTACTTAGAAAAAAAAATGAAGAAATTCAAGTGGATATTAACAAATATAATCTAAATATTAAAAATAATTTAAATCATAAATTTAGTCATCAAATATTAAAAATTTTCTTAAAAGGAATTACTTTATATAATCTAAATTTAAAAAATTTCTTATTACAAGGTAATAAGTTAAATTTAATACTGAATATTAAAAAAGATAAATTATATGAATTAAATACTCGAATATCAAATTTCTTTCAACGAGTAAATAAATTAATTTTTGAATTAAATGAAAAAACTGTATCATCTAAATTTAATAATAGCAAAAAAACATTAATTAAAAAAAGTGAGACTTTATTTGCTAGACCCGTAAATAATGGCTTATATAATTACCCTAATCTTTTTGGTAGAAATATCAGTAAGGAATATGGATTTAGAAAATTATTAATTATTCATCAAATCTCCACAGAAAAATTAGGAACGGAAATAGAAAACAATAAAGAATTAATAAAATTTGGTCAGGAAATATTAAATGATCTAGAGTATCAAATTTCTCAAAATAAAATATTAATTAATAAAATAAAAAACACCTCTTTATTCTCCTTAAATAATAATAGTCCTTTAAATTCTAATCAAATTAATTCTAATCTAATACTTAATGAACAATTAAGTCCTATAAACCAATCTTTATCTGGAACTCAAACTGAAGAATCTAATAATAAAAATTTATTTTTAAATAAAATATTTAATTCAATTAATAAATCAAATGAAATTAAAATAGAATATACAATTAATTCTATATTCAAAAATAAAGAATTTGATTATAAAACTGATTCAATCTCTATGAATTCTAATCTGATACCTGTAGTTTATAATAATAAATCTGTTTTAGAGGATAAAAATTTATCTAATTCTCCTATTATTAATGAATATTTAAAAGCAATAAGTAAATTTAATATAATACATAAGGGTATCTCTATTAATTACTCTAATATAATTGGTTTTAACTTTAATAGTGAAAACAATAAACTTTTTAAAGATATTTATAATTTATTAGTTTATTCATTTAAATCTATGTTTTGTTTAATTAGTAAACCTGTCTTCGTTATTACACCTAATAAAATTATAATTCAATTATTTTATTACTTATTTATTCCTAATATTTTAAAATCTAAAAAAATCTATAAATTTGGAGATAAACGAAGAAATAATTTAAGAATTTATTTAACATGGAAAAAAAGAAGAAATAAAATCAAAAAACTATATAGAAAACTTAGAAAAATTAATATTAACAATAGAATTAAATTAAGAAAATTATATCTTTATAATATTACTCAAATTTTCCCTAATAAATTTAAAAAATTATGTGAAATTTTAAGTAATTTATTTAAAAAACCTGTAGAATTAGATTTAATACGGTTACATTACCCTTACAATGATAGTAATATATTAGCTAATTTCTTAGCTATTCTTATTAATAGAATTAAATTAAGAATTATCATTAAAAAACTATTTGGTAATGCTATACTTAAAAATAAAAAATTCAGTAGTACAAAAACTAATAAACTTAATATTATACCAGCATTCTTATCAGGTATAAATATTAAAGTGGCTGGACGACTATTAAATAATAGAATTGTTCCTAGAAAAACTGTAAAAACAATAAGACGAGGATCAGTAGCTAAAGGAAAAATAAATTATCTAGATGTTGCAAGATCTACTAATAAAAACAAAAGAGGTGCTTATAGTATTACAGTTTCATCAGGACAAAAATATTTTTAAATTTAATGTGCAGCAAACCACTTATCCCATCTTTCTAATCTAAAGAGGAAGGTTAGGTGAAAACAAACTAACTATTTATGGATTAAACTTTGTAATATAACAACCCCTTCCCTTTTCTATATTATTCTAATTAAGTATTATTTAACCTAACCTTTAAAAATAAGAAGATATTCAAATCTTTTGACTTTTTAGATTTTTATTTTAAACTGAATTAAAAAACTAAATAAAAATTTAAAAGAGGAGTTAATAAGGTTATATTTTAAATAAAAATATTAGTTGTAATAACATTTATTTTGTAAATATTTTTTTTAATAAATATCTCTAGATTAAACCTATCACCTTTAAATCCTCTATTTTTAATTAGAAATAAGTATTTTCTTTCAAAATAAGCTAATTTGGCCTATATAATTATTTACTTTGCTTTTTGGTAGTTTTAAGGTAGAAGGTAAATATAGAGCGAAAAAAAGAGGTGAAAATTTTAAGATTACCACTAAAAATATAATTTACTTTTTATTTTTAAATATATAAAGGTTCGAATCCTTTACTCCTGAGATTATATTTACAACTAATTAAATATTTTTGTAAATATAAGAATACACAAAGATGAATCTTAAGATACCAGTGAACTCAATTGTTTAAATAATTAAACTAATCAGTTTTTAGGAAAAATATTCATTCCTCTGCTTAGTAGCAACCACAATTCTTTAATTGATTACCTTGTCTTTTGATTAATGACTTGAAGAATACAATTATTAATTCCTTCTTTAGTTTGAAGAATATTAGTTTTCTTAGGATTAAGTGACCTATCTTAACAAATTTATTTTTACTCTACACTTTATATTAGGAAAGAGTTTTAAATTATCATCTTCTTGCCTATATAGACTAAAGTAAATTGATTTTGATTTAAGTTTAGGATGAATAAAATATTGTATTCTTCTCTTCTACATAAAGGGGAAATATTAAAATCAAAAGGTTGTTGAGATTCACTTAGTATTTAGCTCTTATTATATGTAAATCAAATATGATTTATTTCTATAATAAGAGGAAACAGTAAATTAAGATTAAAATTAAAATAAATAACAAATGTCTTTATATCTTTCAATTTTTAATACAATATATAACGATGCACCACAACCTTGGCAATTAGGATTTCAAGATAGTGCAGCACCAGGTTTTACAGGACTTGTAACATTACATAACACTATCGGATTTTATTTAATCGTAATTTGCTTTGCAGTTGCTTGGGCTTTATTCTCTACTGTTTATTACTATAGTTCAAAAAATAATCCTATAGCACATAAATATTTAACTCACGGTACATTTTTAGAATTAATATGGACTATATCTCCAGCATTTATCTTAATTGCTATTGCTTTCCCTTCTTTCAGATTATTATATTTAATGGATGAAGTAATCTCACCTACATTAACTATTAAAGTAGTAGGACACCAATGGTATTGGTCTTATGAATACTCTGATTTTGTCACAGATAGTGGAGAATCTATTGATTTTGATTCATATATGATACCTGAATCAGATTTAGAATTAGGTCAATTCAGATTATTAGATGTGGATAATAAACTAATAGTTCCTGTAGATTGTCATATTAGATTAATTGTTACTGGAGCTGATGTATTACATTCTTTTGCAGTACCTTCATTAGGATTGAAATTAGATGGAGTACCGGGTAGATTGAATCAAGTGTCTTTCTTAGCAGAAAGACCAGGTACTTTCTATGGTCAATGCTCAGAAATTTGTGGAGTTTGGCATGGGTTTATGCCTATAGTTGTTGAAGCAGTATCTTCTCAAGATTTCTTAATTTGGGTTGATTCAGCTTCTCAATAATTCCCATTTATTATTTAATATATTAATTTATTCTCTACTTGATTCATTTTCATTAATAAAAAGGAGAGGATAAATCTAATCTTTAATTATTCCCCCTTCCTTTTTTATTTCTAATAGAAGAAAGGAAAGGATAAGTTTATATCTTATAATTAATAATAAATTAAAAATTATCAAATATAAAGAGAGGTAGTATAAAAATTATCTTTCAAATCCAAATTATATTCATATAATTTCATATTTTACTATGATCTATCTTTCTGTTATTTTAAACAACTATTGTTTTAATATGACTTTATTAATGGCCCCTTTAAATTTAAATAACAAATAAAGTAAAATTTTATTAAATAAATCAAATATAAAAGAACAATAAGAAAGTTAGTACCGTAATATTATAACATTAAATTTTAATCTTATTTAACCTATAAATTATTATATACTAAAGAAAAGACCCCTTAAAATCAAAAAGAGTAAAAATAAAATACATGTATTACTTTATAGAAAGTTTTTACATTAAAAATAAAAATACAATATGAAATAATTTATATAAATTTACTGTGATATCTTTATAATTCATATATAAATAAAGATAATTATAGGAGATTTAAATAAAAATAAAATAAATTTTACACTAATATGCTTACTTCTTTGATACTTATTCCTATTATAGGTTCTCTATTAATATTATTAATTCAAGAGAATACAGATCAAGGTAAAAAAGAGATGAAACAAATAGCTCTAACTACTTCTTTAATTAATTTTTTTATCTCTTTATTTATTTGGTATCAATTTGACTCAAATACTTCTCAATATCAATTTGTTTCGGAATTTAATCAATTAAAATTTTGTCATTTAAATTTTGGTGTAGATGGAATATCAATTTATTTTGTATTACTAACTACATTTGTAACTCCAATTGCTTTATTATCTAATTATACCAATATAAATAAAAATTTAAAGATTTTTTTAATCTCTTTTTTATTATTAGAAAGTTTACAAATATGTGCTTTTGTATCATTAGATTTATTACTTTTCTATGTTTTCTTTGAAAGTGTATTACCTATCTTATTTATAGTCATTATTATATTTGGACATGGTAATGATAGATTTAGATCTGCTTTCTTATTATTTTTATATACTTTAGCTGGTAGTTTACCTATGTTACTTTCAATCTTAGTAATATATAGTTATATAGGATCTACAGATTTCCAATTAATTTCTTTATATGAAATAAGTTTAGATAGTCAAAAATTATTATGGTTAGGATTTTTTATAGCTTTTGCAGTTAAAACTCCATTATATCCATTTATTATTTGGTTACCTAAAGCTCATGCTGATTCACCTTTAGCAGGATCAATTATACTAGCTGCTACTATATTAAAATTAGCTACTTATGGTTATATGAGAGTTTTAATTAACTTTTTACCTGATGCTACAAATTATTTTAGTCCTTTAGTTCAAACTGTGGCAGTAATTGCAATAATTTATGCTAGTTTATCAACTATTATACAACAAGATACTAAAAGATTAATTGCTTATAGTAGTATTGCTCATATGGGAGTAGTTGTTCTAGGTTTATTCTCTAATACAATACAAGGTATTGAAGGTGGAATATTATTAGCTTTAGCACACGGATTTGTATCACCCGCTTTATTTATTTGTGTAGGAGGTATCATTTATGATAGAACTGGAACTAGAGTAATTAATTATATTAGAGGTTTAGTTACTTATATGCCTGTATTTACTATTCTATTCTTTATGTTCACTTTAGCTAATACTGGAATACCTTTATCTCTAAATTTCTTAGGAGAACAATTATCATTAATTGGAATATGGCAACAAAATCCTATTATAGCAGCTTTAGGTGCTACTGGTATAGTACTTTCTGCATGTTATTCTTTATTTTTATATAATAGATTATCTTATGGAAATCTATCACCTTTATTAACTCCTGTTAAAGATTTAAATAGAAGAGAATATTATCTATTAATTAGTTTATTAATACCTACTTTCATTTTAGGTATATTACCTGATGTGATATTAAATTCTCTTCATACTTCAGTATCTGCTTTAATATTCACTAGTTAAACTTTAACAATTAAAAAATTAAACAAAATATAAAAAATAATTAACAATGACAACTTTATTTATAAATTTATTAGCTTTTGGTACATTATTATCTAGTGTATTTTCTATTACATCTAAAAATCCTGTAATTTCAGTAATTTTTTTAATTACTACTTTTGTTCAAGCAGCTGGATATTTAATTCTTATTGGTATTAATTTTATTGGTATTTCATATGTTGTAATATATGTGGGTGCTATAGCTGTTCTATTTTTATTTGTAATTATGATGATAAATATTAAATTAACAGATATTTTAGAAACAGGTACTCAATATACCAAAAATTTACCTTTAGCAATAGCAATTGTATCTTTGTTTATATTTATCATATTTACTATAATACCTTTCAATTTTAATAATGTTCCAGCTTTATCTATTTTATTAGATAAAATTACATATTTAAATAGTATCTTATCAAATTCTAATACAGTATCTATTAATTTAATTAATTCTATTGTAAATAATTATTTTGCGACATCATTGTCTGATGTTATTATTACAGATTTCCAACAAATTGAAGTATTAGGTCATGGTTTATACACTTATGGTGCTGTATTATTAATTACTTTAAGTGTTATATTATTACTAGCTATGTATGCTACAATTGTTATATCTAAATCTAAAAAATCTGAATAAGATTTTTTTAATATTAACCCCCTTCTACAAATTTAATACTTAATTAAAAATTATAATAATCTAAATATAAAATATATAATTTAAAGATTCAAACTAAACTTTATAATTAGTATTAAATTTGTAGATTTATCTCAATTTTATAAAATTTAAAGAATAAAAGAGGCTAAGAAATGATTTTTACATCTATTTTAACATTAATAGTGGCTAAGGCCCTACCATCATTAAATATTAAATTATCTCCTATTTATTTTACAAGAATTTCAGCTATAATTTTCTTATATGCCGGAGTATTATCATTTAATACTCTATATATTCAGTCTATTGGATCAGGTATAGGTATATATAGCGGATTATTCCACGTTACACAATTAACCCAATTAATAGAAGTCTTTCTATTACTAATTGGTTCTTTGATATTAATTGCTTGGCCTTTAAAACAAAATACTGAAAATACAAACAAAATTATGAATTCATATTCTACAGATTATTCTTTATTAGTATTATTCAGTACACTAGGTTCTTGTTTATTAATATCTTGTTCAGATTTAATATCAATGTATTTAAGTATAGAATTACAATCTTTTGGTTTATATATATTATCAACTTTATATAGAGATTCAGAATCATCTACTTCAGCAGGTTTAAAATACTTCTTATTAGGTGGTTTATCTTCTTCTATAATATTATTAGGATCAGGTTTAATATATGCTTATACAGGTTTAACTAATTTTGATGCTATATATAGTTTAATATCAGTATGTGATTACAATCATATATTACAAGGATTTAATCTAGGTTTAATCTTAATAGTTGTAGGATTTTTATTTAAAATAGCAGCAGCACCTTTACATAATTGGTCTCCAGATGTATATGATGATACACCTACAATAGTAACAATATGGTTAACTATTATACCTAAAATTGCAATACTAATTTTTTTATTAGAATTAAATACTCAAATAGGAATAATAGGAGGTGAAACTAAATTAATAATCAATACAAATGGATATGCAGAAATATTACAATCCTTAAATTTAAGTACATTATCAAATTTATCAACTCTAGCAACACAATCCTTAATAAATATAATTGGTGATAGTTCTATTAATATTTTAAAGAATTTATTATTAATAAGTTCATTATTATCATTAGTAGTAGGTACAGTAGTAGGATTAGCACAAACAAAAATAAAAAGATTATTAGCTTATAGTACAATTTCTCATATTGGATTTATTTTATTAGCTTTAGCTATTAATACAGAACAATCAATTGATTCAATGATATTTTATATAATTCAATATACAATAACTAATTTAAATATCTTCTTAATTATATTAGCTTTAGGTTATATAATTAAAACTTATTCTAATACAAATAATTCAAGTTCTTCACTTTATAGTGGAGAGGAAAAAGATATTAAATATATATCTGAATTTAAAAGTCAATTTTTCTTAAATCCTTTACTTAGTTTAAGTTTAGCTGTTTGTTTATTCTCTATGGCAGGTATTCCTCCTTTAATAGGTTTCTTCTCTAAAATGTTTGTATTATATTCAGCAGTACAAAATGGTTATAATTTTATATCTATTGTAGCTATACTAGTAAGTGTAGTTAGTGCTTCTTATTATTTAAAAATTATAAAAGTTCTTCACACGTCTACAGAAGAGGAAGATACAAATTATTCAGTAGAAAATGAATCTATCTCTACAAGAATTCTATCAAAAAATGAAGGTGAAGTGCAAAACACTATCTTAACAAACTTCCATAGTTATTTAATTTCTATTTTAACTTTATCAATCTTATTTTTTATTTTAAAACCTTCTTTAATCTTAAATAGTACTCAATTACTGTCTTTATCTTTATTTAATTTCTAATGAGTAATTTATTTTTTCTATTTATTTTTGTTCCTATTTTAGCTTTTGTTTTTTTAGGTTTAAATCTTTTATTTGCTCCTCATAGACCAGATGATTCTAAAGTTTCAGCTTATGAATGTGGATTCAGTCCTGTTTATGGTCAAACAAGATCTACTTTCCAAATTCATTTTTATTTAGTGGGAATGTTATTCTTAATTTTTGATCTTGAAATTTTATTATTATTCCCTATTGCAGTAACTTTATACCAAGTTTCTACTTTTGGTTTTTGTATAGCATTAATCTTCTTTATTGTATTAACAATAGGATTTGTATTAGAAATTGGTTCAGGTGCTATTCAACTTTCAAATCTTAATTTAAAAAAAGAAAATAACTAAAAATTAATTTTTTTTTAATTATAATATTGAAAATATTATAAAATTTTAATCCCCTTCTCTCACAATTTCAATTTTGATTATTTTTCTATATTCTTTTTATAATAATAAGGTGAGTATAAATTAAATATATTATTAAACTGATAAATTTAATATATGTTTATAAAAACAAAAGAAAGAGATTTACCTCTTTTCTCTTTAGAAGAATAAAAATAGTAAATTCTATTTATTTTTATTAAATTTAAAAAAGATAGTCAAAAATTTAAAATTTAACTATTAAAAGTATCAATAACAATATTGTATAACATCATAAATATATATCATAGAGATATAAGTAATTCAAAGGGGTTATTAAGGAAAACTACTGCAAATTTATAAAAAAGGAGGTATAACACCAAAAGCTTCAGAAAGAATATTTATATTCTTTCCATATTTGAAAAATGTAAGCGATCCTAAGGTAAACCTTTATAAAAATTACTTCCTGAAGTAAAACATTTTATTAAGGAAAGGAAAGGAAATCAACCGAGACTCCGAAAGTAATGGTGAGTGAAATCGGATTAGCCTAAATTTTTTTTAATCATTGAATAATTTAAACCATTTTTCTATTTTAATAAAATAATAATAAAAAGGTGGTGTATTAGTAAGCATAAAAATTTTTAAATTTTTTCATTATTGGAGGATCTAAATTTTTATGTTCCATAGAAGGTTAAATACAAAAGTCCTGTAGATTATTAAAAAAAATAAAAATTTTAATATAAAATATTATATTAACTAAGAAGTACGATGAGAGATAACTTGTTGGAAAATAGGGGAACCATCCTCTAAGGCTAAGTATTATAAATTTAGCGATAGTGAAAAAGTACTGTAAAGGAAAAGTTTGAAAAGCGAGTGGAAAACAAAAAGTGATTTATTAAATTATTATTCAGTTAATAGTTTAATAAAGAATCGGTGAAATAGATCTTGAATTAGTAACTCTATAAGCAGTCGGAATTCATCTTTAAATCATATAAGGTAAATGAATGACGGCGTACCTTTTGCATAATGGGTCAGCAAGTTAATAGGAGTAGCAAGGTTAAAAGCCTTAGCGAAAGCGACTGGACTATATTATAAAAATTTTATTTTTATAAATAAATAGTAATGGATAAGTTACTTCTATTAGACCCGAAGCCAGGTGATCTTACCAAGACCAGATTATAATGGATCGAACGGGTGAATGTTGCATAATTCTCCGATGAGTTTTGGTAAGCGGTGAAATGCCAATCTGACCTGGTGATAGCTGGTTTTCTACCGAAACATATTTAAGTATGATGTCTACACAAAATTTATGGAGGTACAGCAAGGCAATTCCCAACAAGTATGAAATCTATTAATAATAATTTTATATGCGTTTAGGTTGCGGGGATCTCGAAAATCTTACCTTTGGAAACGAATCTCGGAATTACATAAATTAATGGTAGATATTCAGACTACTCATGCTAAGTTGGGTAGTCAAGACGGAAACAGCCGAGAACACAGATCAAGGTCCCAAATGATTGTTAAGTGAAATTAAGGATGTAGCATAATCGTATACAGCTGTGAAGTGAGCCTGGCAGTCGCTACTTTTAATGAACGTTTGTAACAACGCATCAGCAGTAAAGATCGTAGCACCGAAAATTTAACGGGTCTAAAACAATCAACCGATATCGTGTTGGTTAAAAATTAATTTTTATTATATAAATTTGTTTTTAATCTAGGTAGTAGAACATTCAGTCAATTTGATAATAAAATAGTGTTTCATTATTTTTAGGTAACTGAAGAGAGAATGCTGACATGAGTAACGTAAAAAGAAGTTATAATACTTCTCGCCGAATACGAAAGGGTTGCAAATTGGAAAGGTTAATCCGTTTTGTGTTAATGCGGCCTCTAAGGACCAAAACCAAAGTTTTGGCTGATGAGTTTAAAATAGAAAGTCCATAATTTTATATATGGACCAGGAAAAGAATATTTTTTGTTAAATTTTTAACTATAAACTACCGTACCCTAAACCGACACAGGTTCGTAAGTAGAGAATACTAAGGCGTAGAGCTAAAAGTTGTTAAGGAACTCGGCAAAATAACCTCATAAGTTAGACGAAAAGAGGTACCATTTATGTTTTCTATTTAATGGATAGATAAATGGTGGCACATAATCGGAGGCCACGACTGTTTACTAAAAACACAACACAGTGCAATCATTAATATGGTAGTATACTGTGTGAAATTTGCCCAATGCCATTAATATAAAAGCAGTCATGGGAAACTGTGACTAATTGAAAATCTGGTTAATAGCGGTCTTAACCATGAGGATCCTAAGGTAGCAAAATAAATTGGCCATTAAATGTGGTCCGGTATCAATAATGTAACGATGGCCTCACTGTCTCTACAACTTGCTCAGTGAAATTGAATTACGCGTGCAGATGCGCGTTACCTCCAGTGGGACGGGAAGACCCTATGCAGCTTTACTGTAGTTAGTTATCATATGAATCTAAAACAACTTTAATTAATAGTGAATAGGTAAGTCGAAAGACGTATAGTGGAAACCTTACAATTAAGGTTGGGTTTATGTTTACCTTATACACCACTACTATCTTTCTTTAAAAAAAGAAGAATTATTAGTGGAACGAAGGGAGAGTTGACTAATTGGCAGTTTGACTGGGGCGGTCGTCTTTAATAGAGTAACAAAGTACATCCAAATATTTCATATTTATCAAATATTTTTATTTCTTAATCAGATTAATTTTTGATTAGAAAAGAAATATTAAAACAAATAACTTTTCCCTTAAAATGGGACTGTTGTAAAATAACAGAAAAAAAAGTAAAATTTATTAACTAAAACAAAACTTTGTCTTTACTTTATCTCTTCATTTTTACTTTATCCTCTAGATAAGGTTAAGAAGGAGGAAGAAAAGTAAAGATTTAGTCTCAATTTAACATTTAATTTTTACAAGGTATAGCTAGAAATTGAATGGAGATCAATCAACCAGTGAAGGGTTGCGCATAGTACAATGGCGGAAAGCATGCTTAACTGAAAGACTCAAAAGTCGCACAGATACGTAAGTAGGGCATAGTGACCCCTCGCTATAGTATGGAATAGACGGGGATCAATTGATAAAAGTTACGCTAGGGATAACAGGCTGATAGCCGACGAGAGTACACATTGTCTCGGCTGTTTGGCACCTCGATGTCGACTCATCCTATCCTCCGGGGGTAGAAGCTTGGAAGGGTTCGGCTGTTCGCCGATTAAAAGGGTACGTGAGTTGGGTTTAATACGACGTGAGTCAGTATGGTCCCTATCTTCTGGAGGAATAAGTAGTAAAAAGGGGCAGACCTTCTAGTACGAAAGGACCAATAGGCTGTGTTTCTCTAGTGCACCAATTGTTTTTACTTTTTTGTAAGGGACTCTCACTTTTTAAAAATAAGTAAGGGGAAAATCCTTTTTAACTTTCTTGCAAAAGTTTTAACTCAAAACCCCAAAGGTGATGAGAAAAAGGTAACAAATAGGAACGCATAGTTGGGTAGCCACAAACATAATAGATAAGTGCTGAATGTCTCTCAAGCAAGAATCTAACCCCTAGATACTAAAAATGGATCTCTACCTAAAATTTAACTGTTTTAGTATAGAGCTTAAACCATTAATTAAGAAATAGAACATTTCTAGATAGGCTGCAAATGTACGTACTGTAAAGTATTTAGTTTAGCAGTACTAATTTATAAAGAAACTTGATGTTAAAGGTTGTAATTTTTTATTTTAATTTAGTCCATTTATAATTCTAAAGATTGAAATGCAAATACTTAATTTATTATTTAATTTATATATATAACATTTAGCTAAAAAGAGTACCTATATATATATTTATATATGTATTCTAATCATTATAAATATTAATATTTAAGTTTGTTTAGTATAACTGTAACTATTGTTTGATTTTAATTATATAATTATAAAAGATCATATAAAAATTTTAATTAATTCTTAATTTTAATATTAGTTTATCAAAAATTCAACTTCTAGCCAATCTTTACTTAATTAAAGTAATAACTGTTCTTAGTTTATTAATTCCTTCTAGCAAAAATTTTAATTTTCTATTTTTTAGATAATCAGTTATATTGGTATAGAAAACTATTTAAAAAGGATTAATATATTAAGCAGCGTATCTATATCCTCAACTTGAATTTATAGAATAATAAAAATTTAAAATTAGATAGAACATAGTTATCATTAACCCTGCTTTATTTAGTGTTATGATAAAGGTTGCTTAGTGAAGGAGGAGTTAGTAAATTTAAATTAGATTTCTTCAGATTTTTTGATTTATTTAATAATGTAAAATTATTAACTCTCTTAATTTGATTTAAAACAAATCTTTTTAATTATTTAATTTATAAATTTAACTATTGAGATTTAATTATACTTTTTTATTTCAATCAAATTTGATTGAAATAACTATTAATTTAAAAGAGTTGATCTATTTAAGTATATTCCCTTTTTTATTTTTAATTAATTCTTAATTTAAAGTTGAAAAAATTTTCAATTATAAATGAAAATTCTTAGTATATACTACTGATTTTCGAGATATCCTATATTTCTTATTTAACTAAGAAGGTGAAAATAACTATTTTTTTAATTTATTATATAAAAAAATATATACATTAATTAAGTTTATTGATTCATCTATTAGATTACTACTCAACTCTTAAATAGGAGGAAGTTGAATCCTAATTTTTAATTAAATAAAAATAATTTAAGATAAAAATTTTGTTTAGATTATGAAAATTAATAACTGTCTTTTGGAGTCTTAATGATAAAAATTATATTAAAGGGGCTAAGTTTACAGATGGTTCTGTAGAAGACCTGCAAAGTCTTTCTCATTAAGGTTCAATTCCTTCTTAGCTCTATTATTTGTTGTTATAATTAAATCTAACAAACTTTTTTTTAATTATTAGATTGATATTTACCTACCCTTCCTTATTTTTAGTTTCTTCCTTTTTTTAATGAATATAAAGTAATAAAAGGGATATGATTCTAGGTAAAAGTTAAAAATAGTTAATCTTAAATTTTTATTTTAAGTTTATCTCGGTTCTCTTAGTTCAATCGGTTAGAACTACATTCTTCTAAAGTGTTAATTTTGGTTCGAGTCCAAAAGAGGACTTTATTTATATTTTGTTTATAATATTCCTTCTGTAATATCTGATATAAAAGAAGTTAAGTTATACAAAATAGATAGTTATATAAAATATTAAATTAAAGCCTATAATTTAATGGTTAGAATAATATCTTGATAAAGAATCAGTAGAAGTTCAAATCTTCTTGAGCTTAAATTAGAAATATTTATATAAAAAACAAAAATAAATATAAACAATCGTTATAGTGTCAATATTTATTTGTTATTTTTGTTTTTATTAGTGATAGTATCTCTACTTTTTCTAGGTATACTTTTACAAAATAATATATAGATATAAATCAAAGAAATATAAAAACATATAAAATAAAATTTAATAATATAAAACTTATTAATTTTATTTTTGATATTTTTTTTTATTATCACTTTTGTTTGAAAGCAAAATATATATAAAGAAAGATATTTTACTATTGAATTAATAAAAAAAATTTTTAAATTATTAGACAAAATTTAACTTGATTTTATATCAAGACTGTATAAATTTTAAATACAGTGATTTTCATTACTATTTTAATGTTATATATCTTTAAAGAGAAATATATACATATTAAATTTTAAAATAATATTTATTCTAAACAAAATATAATGAAAATAATTATAAATAATCAAAATTAAAAACTAAAGATGATAACTCAAAATTTAATGTCAACGCTTATAGGAGTGATTCTTAATTTAATAGATATCTTATGTGTAATTCTACCTGTTTTGTTGGCTGTAGGTTTTATGACTATTATAGATAGAAAACAATTAGCAGCACATCAAAGAAGAGTAGGACCAAATACAGTAGGATACTATGGAATTCTTCAACCTTTTGCGGATGCTCTAAAATTAATTCTTAAAGAAACAGTAATACCTTCTCATTCTAATAAAGTCTTATTTTATTTAGCACCTATATCAACCTTAGTATTTAGTTTATTAGGTTGGGGTGTAATTCCTTTTGGTCAAGGATTAGCTATATCTGATTTATCATTAGGTATTTTATACACATTAGCTTTATCTTCATTAGGAGTATATGGGATATTATTAGCAGGTTGGTCAGCTAATTCTAAATATGCCTTTTTAGGTTCACTTAGATCTACTGCAGCTATGATTTCATATGAATTAATTTTAAGTTCAGCCGTACTTATTATTATTTTATTAACTGGTTCTTTAAATTTCACAACAATCATAGAAACTCAACAAGCAATTTGGTTTATTGTACCTTTATTACCTGTATTTATATTTTATTTCATAGCTATTCTTGCTGAAACTTCAAGAACACCTTTTGATTTACAAGAAGCTGAATCAGAATTAGTAGCTGGATTCTTTACTGAACATTCTTCAGTACCATTTATATTCTTCTTCCTTGGAGAATATTTATCTATTGTTTTATTCTGTAGTATCACAGCAATGTTTTTCTTGGGTGGATATAATATGCCTGAATTATTTATAAATGATTCTTTAATTAATCTACAATCTATATTCTTAGGTTTGAAAACTTGTATTTTCTGTTTCTTATTTGTATGGGTTAGAGCTACTTTACCTAGATTAAGATATGATCAATTAATAGATTTATGTTGGTTAAATCTTTTACCAGTTGCTGTAGCATTTATTATACTTGTACCAAGTATTTTAGTAGCTTTTGATATTTCACCTTATTAAAATTAAATAATATAAATATAAAATTTAATATCACCCCTTCTACCTTATTAACTCTTAAAAGTGTCTGAATTTAAAAATATTAACTATTAATAAATTTAAATTTTTATCTCTATTATAAATATAATATAGCTATTAAAAGAAGTTAAGTTATACGAAATAGATAGTTATATAAAATATTAAATTAAAGCTTGTAATTTAATGGTTAGAATAATATCTTGATAAAGAATCAGTAGAAGTTCAAATCTTCTTGAGTTTAAATTAGAAATATTTATATAAAAAACAAAAATAAATATAAACAATCGTTATAGTGTCAATATTAAATAAGAATTAGTTAATTATTCTGTTTACATTTATTCTAAAAGTCAGTGTAAATAGATATACATTTCTGATAAAAATTTAAAAAGATCTAAAATCTAATTTATTATTATTAATAACTTGAGTCTTTTGACTACGAGTAATAAATATTGTACCGGTTTTCTATCGGAGTTTTATTTAAATTATAAATAAAAACTATTTTAATTTATTTATCGTAACAAGAAAAAACAAACTCTTATTTAAAAAATAAGATAAAAGTTTGTCTCTTTCTCTTCACTTTTTATAATAGTGGAATATATATTGTATTAAAATATAAAAATTAAATTAAAAACAAAAAAAAAGAAATAAAATTTAAAATATGAGATTATTAAAAACCCACGTATTACTTAGATTGTTAAATTCTTACTTAGTAGATTCTCCTCAACCAGCTAATCTTTCATACTTATGGAATTTTGGTTCTTTATTAGCTACATGTTTAGGGATACAAATACTTACAGGAGCTTTCTTAGCAATGCATTATACACCTCATGTTGATTTTGCATTTAATAGTGTAGAACATATTATGAGAGATGTAAATAATGGTTGGATTATTAGATATACACATGCTAATGTAGCTTCATTCTTCTTCATTTTTGTTTATATGCACATAGCTAGAGGATTATATTACAACTCTTACCAAACTCCTAGAGTATTAGCATGGTCTATTGGAGTAATAATTCTTATCCTTATGATGGCTACAGCTTTCTTGGGTTATCAACATAGCCCAAAATGGTCTAAATTCAATAATTTTAATTTAAAAAATAGAAATAGCTCATTAATTGACTGTGAAAGCAGAAATGGAATTAATAGCAAAAATTTTAAATTTTACAATAATTTAACCTATCTTAGGAAGAGTGTCTTCACCTTTACCTAAATTAGGATTTAGATCCTTTCATTCATTTAATGTGAGATATAATTCTGCTTTAATTTCCTCAAATAAAGGTGATATTTCACAAATATTAACTTACTTTTTAATAGAAAAAAACTTAAATCCTATTTATTGTTACGAAGAATTACATTTAGAATATACAAGAAAAAAGATACAATTGGAAACTAAAAGTCTTAGTGGAATTTATTTAATATTAAACAAAGTAACATTAGATTATTATATAGGTTCAGCTTCTACAGATAGATTCTATGCTAGATTTTCTAATCATTTACTTTACTTACGAGGTAGTAAAATTTTAAAGTTAGCAATTAGAAAATATAAATTAGATAATTTTGCTTTTATAATACTAGAATTATTTCCAGAAATAGTCACGAAAGAAAACAATAAAAATTTAATAGATTTAGAGGATTTTTATTTAAAATCTTTATTACCTAATTACAACATATTAACTGAAGCTGGTTCAAGTTTTGGATATAAACATACAGAAATGACACGTGTAAAAATGAAATCTAACTATAGTCAAGAACGACGAGACAGAATAGGTAGTTTAAATAAAGGAAAAAATTTATCTCTTGAAACTATAGAAAAATTAAAATATAAAACTCTAATTAGAGATAAACTTAATTATTCAGAACAAGCTAAATTTAATATGAAAAAGAATTCTAAACCTATTATATTATATAATCTAGATAGAACAGTATATGGTGAATATTCTAGTATTGTTGAAGCAGCTAGATTTTTAAGGTGTTCTGAAAAAACAATAAGAAGGGCTTTAAAAACAGAAAAAAAACTATTAAAAAGACGGTGAATTATAAAATATAGATAAAATTTGAATTTAGATTATAGTCCCACAAGTTTAAATTTTTATGCAACTTCTAGAAGAAAATAAAAATAAAGTGGAATAATTCGACAGAGTTATTGCCCAATAAATTAAATTTTATTTATTTGGGTGGCAATATTAGTGAAAACGATCAAAGGATATTTATTTGTTTTAATACAAAATTTATATTTTAAAGTTAAAATTGTTTAGCTCATCATTTTAACTAAATTAATCATCATTTTTATAAAAATAAAGATAAAAAATAAAAAATAAGAAATAATAACCCCTTGTTAATAAAATTTAATCAATAACAGAGATTCATATTTTGAATCAGTCTTATTTATAGATAGAAATTAAATATATTAAAAAAAATAAAATATAATTATTATATTACTTAAAAGAATAAATATAAAAATCATATAAAAACTGAAATTAACCTCTGATATTTTTATCTTTACCGTTAATTTACTCTTTTCAATAAAATTACCATGTATTGGTTCCTATCTAATAATCAACATAATATTACAAACTAAAAATGCTTAAAAAATTAATGTCCAGAAATTTAAATATATTTTCAATTCTATCATTTGGAATTTCTTTTGTAGGATTTGGTATATCAATACAAGATTCTATTTTACAAAAGAAATTTGTTAAAATACAAGAAAGAAATGAAATCTTAGAAAAACAAATTAATGAGTTAAAAATTGATGAGTTAAAAAATGAAATTACTAAAACTAAAGTTGAATATTTTAGAAGTAGTTTAGATGAGTCTCATTCAAAAATAACACAACAACTTGAAACCATTCAGAAATTAGAAATTAAAAGTAATGATCAAAAAGCAATATTGAATTCACAATTAGAAGAATTAAACACAGAAAATGAAAATATGCAGAATATGGTAAATGAAATCATAAAATATTTTAATGATGATAATAATAACAATTTTTTAAATATTCATAATATCATTGACTTATTTACTAACTTTATTGAAAATTGGTATAAATTGTTTTCAACTTTAAGTTTTGAACAACAATATGCTATATTTCATTTAAGTGCTTCTTTGTGTATACTAATTAATTTATTTAATATCATATCCGTTTTATTTGGGGATCAACTAATTAACTATTTTAAATTAGAAGAAAGATTTCCTAAATTATCATTTATTTTTACAATAAGAAGAAAATTGAATAAAATTAGTTTATCCTTTAGTTTTACAATAATTATAATTATTATATTCTCTTTGTTTTACATTAATTCATTAGTCTTAATAAATTTCTAAGCTTATTCTTTATTAATAACCCTCTGTCATATACAAAAATATATAATTAAAAAATAAAAATTCTAACTATAAAAGGAATAAGAAATTTATAATCTCTATAAAAAATTTTATCAAATAATATTCATCAAATATAGCAAACAAGTTTAAATTAGGTCAACAGAGTTAATATTAACTTAAGAGTTCAACTCTCTTTGTTTGTTAGATATTAAAAAATAACTCTAAATTTAGTATAGTAAATCTTTAAATTTCCTGGTTTAAGATATATTAGTTTAATGGATAGAACAGCTAGTTATCCTAGCAAATACCTTTTTGAGTCTGGTATATATCAAACTGAAACTAAGATTTCAGTTGTTACTGCAATATTAAGTTAAATACCTGTTTTGTTTTAATATTTATTAGCATATAAATAGATTTATTTTAATTGAACTTGTAATAATAATTTACTTTTCTAAAATATTTATTTTATCATTAGATTTAAATAAATATGGCCATGTATTATCATTTAAAGATAATACAATTATAACATGTCTGCTATTGTTATATTTAACTGCAATATAGGGTCAAGCCTAAATTCTAAATTTAGATTTAGAATGAATATTTAAGGTATTGTGTTTAACTAAATTTAGTTAAATCAATTTCCTGCATTTAACTGAAGTGCTTTAAATCATTAATTATAATTAAAAACAATGTTAAATTTATTTAATAATAATCTTTCTTTATTTGATAATAATTTATTATCATATAGTCTTCTTCTTGGTAGCTTAGGTATCCTTGGATATTCTATGTTTTACTTTAGTGGTTATTTAACTAATGCTGATATTAATCAGAATATACATACTTTACCCAATACAGAAACCTTTACTCAAAGATTAGTTGAAAATCTTGAAAATCATTCTGTAGCTAATATTGATAATGTAGTTCCAATTATGTCTAATAAACTTGAAACTATTACACAAGGTATCAATACTGATGGTACTAATTTAGTGGATTCATCAGTGCTAACGGATCAGAAAATGCTATATGATTATATGAATGAGTTACTTTATAATAATGCAACTCCTATGACATCTTTAGGTGAAATTAGTCCAACTTATTTTATCAGAGAATATAGAAATGATCCAGCATTAGCTAGTTATTTTGATAAAACAGCTGATTGGGCAGATTCTATCTCAAGACAAACTAGTGGAACATCAGCTAATAGTGAAATCATATTTATGAGAAAAATAGGAGAAGAAATAAACAATATTAGAGATTTAATATCAAATAATCTATCTTCAGTAAATGTTAACTCTAATCCAATTTCTCCAGTAGTAGAACATCCTGTATCTAAAATTTTAGAACAAAACTCACTATTATCTCCAAGTTATGATGGATGGTTAAATGAAATATTCAATAAAATCATAAATCTTCAAGATAAAATAACAGATATAGAACAATTAAGAAAATTGATAGATTTATATTCAATTATACCAAATGAAATTTATAACGTAGATTATGTTTCTACATTAATAATATATGGTTCAATATAATAAACCCTTCATATGTAAAAATATATCCCTATCCAATATAAAAGTATTGGTTATTAAAATAAATCCTTTATAACCCCTTCAAGTATAAAAGAAGCAATAATCTAATATTGCTTAATATTTCTTATTTTTATTTTCTTATTTCTTATTATTTATTTATTAATTAATAATATTATAGTGATCTAAATTAATTTGAAAAAATATAAATAATCTATATTTAAAAAAAGATGAGCTAAACATTTTTATAAATATAAAAAACTAAATATTTTAATAAAAATCAGAGATCGTCGGTTATCTAGATGGTCGCGACAGACTGGGTCACTAATGGGTGGCTGAAATGCTGCTTAATGCACAGTCGAAACTTTTAATTAAATTAAATTTACTTAATTTAATTAATAGAATATACGAATTCAAAGTTATTCTAGCTTTTTATGTAATGTTTATTCATTACTATTAAGTAAGCTTGTATGTATTACCATATGGTCAAATGAGTCTATGGGGTGCAACTGTAATTACTAATCTATTATCAGCTATACCTGTATTTGGACAAGATATTGTAGAATTCGTTTGGGGTGGTTTCAGTGTAAATAATGCTACATTAAATAGATTCTTCTCTCTACATTACCTATTACCTTTTGTATTAGCTGCTTTAGCTGTAGTACACTTAATTGCTGTGCATGAACATGGATCAAATAATCCTAATGGAGTATCTTCTAATGGAGATAGAATAGCAATGCATCCTTACTTTATGTTTAAAGATCTTGTAACTATTTTCGCATTCTTCTTGGCTCTATCCATTATAGTGTTCTTCTATCCTAATTTATTAGGGCATTCAGATAATTATATACCCGCTGATCCAATGGTAACTCCACCTTCAATTGTTCCAGAATGGTATCTGTTACCTTACTATGCCATTTTAAGATCAATTCCTAATAAATTATTAGGAGTAATCGCAATGTTTGGTTCATTATTAATTTTATTAATATTACCATTGGCAGATTTCTCTAGAATAAGAGGAAATCAATTTAGACCTGCTATGAAATTAGCTTTCTGGTTCTTTGTTGTTGATTTCATTATTTTAATGTGGATAGGTTCTCAACATCCTACAACTCCTTATGTAGAGATAGGTCAAGTAGCTACAGCTTTCTACTTTGCTTGGTTCTTAATTATTGTACCTATAATTGGATTAGTTGAAAATACATTATTTGATACAGCTTTAAACAAATAATTTTTTATAACAACCCCTTCTTAAAACAAGTCAGCAGGAATTGAGACTTGAAAATTTTTACATACTTTTTAATCTTAATATAATTAAACTTATAATTATTTTTTGACTTATAATTATTATTATAGTTCATTTTTATAGTTACAAAAGCTAATATACTAAGTAAAGATTGAAAATTTTTTAAATTTGCTGTACATGATAAATTCTAAACAAAAATATATAAAAGAGGTAATATTAGTTTAATGGTAAAATGACGTTTTGTGGCGACGATGTTCAGAGTTCGATTCTCTGATTTTACCCTTGAAAAAATTAAAATATCAAAATTAAATTAAATTATTTGATTTAATTTAGAAGGTTATGTATAAAAGACAATAATATTTATACATACAATATAAAATATAATTGTATTAATATTATATAATTATAAAAATTCTAAATAATTAAAGAGATGTTATTTAGATATTAATATGATCTCTTCTTAATAATATTTCAACAAATAAAAAAATGAAAAATACAAAAACACAAATTTTAAGAGAATTTACTGATGATTTACCTAGCATTACTTCATCATATAAAACTATTGCCAAATATTATTTAACTAAAGCTTTAAGAAAATTCTTTATAAATACTAATATTTTTAATCTTAAAGATAGACAAATATTTGGTATCATTCTTAGAGTTAAATATGAAGATAATTCAATAAAAACTCTAAGCAATATGAGAAGATCTAATAAATCTTCATTTACCTTATTAAGTACTTTATTTAAAGAATTATTAATATTAAGAGCAGAAGATTATGAACATAAACAAATTAAGCAAATTGTATTTAGTTATCATATATTTTCTCCAGATAATCAAAATATATTACTAAATGAAGATCATCAAAAAGAAATTATTTCTGAAGTAAATTTAATTCAGGTTAATAATCATAATGATATTAATACTATGAATCCTCATAATTTTATATTATTGCCTCTGACTTATGCTGGCTCATCAATTTTCTTGTTAGAATTAATAGATTTAAATAAAAATCTAGATATCAAAAACAATGAACAAGTACAATATAAAGTTAAAGTTAATAAATTAGATGAAGCAAATCAGAGTGAATTTAATTTAGTACTTCAATCAAACCCTCAGATTGTTATCTATAGTTTCAAAGATAAATTCATTGATATACCTAAATTAGATAACAATTGTTCATTAATTGAAAGAAAATTCAATAATGAAATTTATTTGATTGATTCAAATAAAGGTGAAGTGGTATCTATAAATAAATTTAACCTAAACAAATAAAAATTAAAAAAAGATAGTCAAAATTTAAAATAATTTTCTTTAAAAGAGTTAGTAAATATTGCGTTAAGCAAATAAAATACGGATAATTATTATTATCTAAATTTATCAGGATGAATTTAATTTTGGTTCTGATTGAACGTTTTTCAGTAGTTTTGAGACATGCAAATCGTTGTTCTTAGAAGTTTTATATTTAACATATAAAAATAGTATTTAAATTTATTATAATACCCATAAGAATAAGGTGTAAAGGTGAGTATTGTAAATCAGATACCTTATAGTCTTCTTAATTCGGAGATATTTTTACTTCTGGAATAAATCCATTTTTACTATTTATGGATTATAGTCCTATTTATTTTTTCTTCTTATCTCTCAAAAGGTATGTAGATTAAGATATAGGTTTAGTGAAGGATACTTATTAGAATATTATAAATTATAAATCTTTTTTTAAGAGATAAATAGTTTATTATTCAATAAGAACAAGTAAAAAGATAAATTAGCTATTTATCAAGAAAGGAAAGTTTCTGCTATAAGATTCGATTTATTTTGTTTAATGGTAGTTGGTAGGGTAAAGGCCTACCAAGCCTACGATCAAAAGCCAAGTTTGATAGAACAGATGGCCACATTGGGAGTGAAATGCCCCAAGTAGTGTAAACTACCAGCAGTCAAGAATATTAGTCAATGCTCGCAAGAGTGAACTAGCTAACTGAAATCACAAAAGACATAAAAGTGTTAAATGTGATAAGGTAAGGGAAAAAACTGATGTTACCTTACTATTAGTGTTGTCTAAATCTGGTGCCAGAAGACTCGGTAAGACCAGAAACGCTAACGTTAATCGTCTTTATCAGGCGTAAAGGGTTTGTAGGCTGCTTTTACTATTTTATTTAAATTAGCTTTGATAAAATTTTCAGTTAAATAAAATACAATAAAAGCTAGAATCTAATAGAGGGTAAGCCGAATAATACTTAGAGTAGGGATGATATCCATAGATACTAAGGGGAATACTAAAGGTGAAAGCTTTTATCTACTATTGATTGACGCTGAGAAACGAAGGTGAGAATAGGAAATAGGATTAGATACCCAGATACCTCTCACTGTCAACGATGAATGGTGGTTTGTTAGTTTTAATAAAAACTGATAACGATGCTAACGCGATAACCATTCCGCCTTGCGAGTACGGTTGCAAAACTGAAACCAAAAAAATTAGTCGGTCTCGAAGCAAACGAAGTGGAGCATGTTATTTAATACGATAGTACGCGTAAAACCTTACCAGTTCTTGCATAGCCATTCTGTAACTAGAAATAATAAGCTAGAAACTTTTAAATAAGTAACAGAATGAGTAGTAATCTATTTATTTTTATTAGATTATTCGTTTACAGGTGTTGCATGGCTGTCGTCAGTCCGTGTTTTGAGAAGTTAGGTTAACTCCGCTAACGGACGCAATCCCTGTTGTTAATTTATACTTAACAATTAATGAATTTTATATATTTTCATTTGGGACTAAGACAAGTCGTTATGATCCTTATGAACTGGGCTATAGACGTGCTACAAAAACTTTTACAAAGTGATGCAAAACCAAACCCTTATACTACTTGTGGATTTGATCCATAAGGTCAGTTAATATTTAATTTTTATATTAAATAATAGGGTAATAAGGATTAGCTAATCATTAAAGAAAGTTAAATAATTAAATTATAAACGGATTGTTGCCTGTAATTCGGTGACATGAAGAAGGAATTTCGAGTAATCGTTGATCACTACGCAACGGTGAAGATGGAATTCGGGATGAACTAACTGTCTGTCACTGGGAAGGAGCTTAAATTGGAGGAAACTGCCACGAGGTTAAATCTTAAACAAAGGAAAACACGATTTAATAATATCTGCAAAAAATATTATTAAATTTTATCTGTAATACGATAAAAAAGTGTAGTTTCTATGCTAATTTTAATATTTTTATATTGTAATTTAGTCATTTATTAAAAAAAACACCTTTGTTAAATTAATTAGTATCTGTTAATTCAATTAAGTAACATTTCAAAAGTCATAGCAAGGTAGTGGTACTGGAAAGTGCTGCTGGAAAATAAAATATCGGAATTTAACCCCCTCTCTATTAAAAAAGAAAAAAAAATCATCACAACAGTTAATTAAAATAAACTCTACTCTTTTTGAGAAGGGAGTTGATAGAAAAAGTATTGTTCCTTAAGGAATTTTTTGAGGGAGGTCTCATTTAAAATAAAAGGAGTTAGCTGAGTGGTTTAGCAGTAAATTTACACTTTACAGACAGAGTTTCAATTACTCTACTCCTTATTTTTAAAAAGTTTTGTATAGTTATATTAAATGATATATATTTTTTTAACTTACAATGAAGACCTCTATATTACTAGTTAATTTTATTAAATCTTAGAGTTACCTGGGATATAATTTATTTTTTATGATAAAGATCAATCATAAAGGTATTTGTTTTTTCATTATTTGTTTGATAGTTATTAGCATTAAGAAGAATATAAAAATTATAATAAAGATCAAAGATTAAAAATACAAAAATACTGAACTAATTATTATAAAATATAATTTAATAAAAAGTAAAGTTACAAAACAAGATCTAACAAATAATAATTAGTATCAGATCAAGATAGGGCACTTGAAAATGAAATATTTCTATCCTTTTTTATAATAATTTAGTTATTATATAAATAAAAGTAGTTTATATTCAATAATTAATCTTCGTTTATATGTTAAATAGCTATGGTACACTAATTTTAATTTTATCTTTATATTATTTTTAATTATTTATCTAATATCGCATATTATAATACAATATTATATAATTATAAATTTAAAGTTCCTTGGCGAGTATGCCGAAATTGGTAGCCGGGTGAGTCTTAGGAACTCATAATTTTTTTTAATTGTAAGAGTTCAAGTCTCTTTACTCGTAATATAAAAATAAGATGATCTAAAATCTTTATCTTAAAATTTGCCATTTTATTGTAATTGCACAAACGATATAGTTAAAAAAATAAATAAAATTTTCAACCTATCCTAATCTTATTTTATCCTTTCTAAATATATTTCAAACCTAGGGGTAGGGGAAAGGATAAATAAGGCCTTTCATCTTAAGGTTAGGCTAGATTAAGTTGAATACTGCATATTAGTGGTATTTTTTATTATTAAATTTAATATTAAAAGAGTATTAAAAAACTAAAAAAACTAAATTTTTTATATTTATTTTTTCTTTCTTCAAATTTTTAATATGTTAGACGCTATCATTATACTATTAATTACCTAAATATGTTAGCAGCAGCAAAATACATTGGAGCTGGTTTAGCTTGTTCTGGATTAATCGGTGCTGGTGCAGGAATTGGAACTGTATTCGGTTCATTAATTTTAGCTACAGCTAGAAACCCACAACTTAGAGGGCAATTATTCTCTTATGCAATCTTAGGATTCGCTTTAGCAGAAGCTACAGGATTGTTCGCTTTAATGATGGGATTCTTATTACTTTACTCATAAATTATTTAAATTATTTAAATAATTCTAAGTTAAAATAATATATATTTTTATAACCCCTCTCCATTACTCTAGTCTATATTATTTCTATAAATTTATTTTAACTGTATTTTCTTGTTTATAGTAGAATTTTCTATTTATTTTTTGATATTTAATATAAATTTTAATAAATCATAAATTATGTAAATAATCATAATAAATAAATAAATGAGATTTAAAATTATTACTTTATTTCAATATCATCAAAAAGCATTAAAAGAATTAAAAATCAACAGGTTTAACTAAATCTTATGATCCTAATGATCCTAATTTAAATTATTTTGATAATGAGATTTTGTATTATCATTCATACTATTTTCAAGAAGGGGATTTGATTTATGATCATCTAGTTTACTTGATAGAGGGTTATATGTATATGATTTGATATCATTAGGATTCCCTTTATTATAAAAATCTAATCCTATATTTTTCATTGATGCTTGAAACCATTGATCTTTTTTTAAGAATTCATCCATTTCTTTTTTATCGTAATTTGATGATGATGGAATTACTTCATTTGATTGATTATTATCCTCCCATGAAGGTGCATTTTTAATTTCATCATTAGGATTATCAATAATATTCATTTTATCTAATTGTTTTGATAAATTTTGAGTTAAATTATTAGTATTATCACTTAAATTAGCTAAAATTTCAAGGGGGTTATCATCATTATTTTCTTGTTCAGTAATCATATTAATAATATTTCCATTTCTATCAAATTCTTTTTTAGTGACTGTAACTGTAGGTTTCAATCTATTTTTAGTAAATTTACGGATTGAAGCTAATAATGATTTAGGTTTATTTTGAGATATATCCTCTGTTTCAGGAATAGATGGTAATGGAGGTGCAGGAGGTAATGGTGGTGCAGGAGGTGTGGGTATAGTATTATTATTTTCTATATGAAGATCATAAGCTCTATCATTAAACATAGTTTCATCTAAATTTTCTTCAACAACAGTATTTGTTATTGATTCAATTAGTTCTCCTGCTTTATTTAATATTCCACTAGATTCTTGTTGTGTTTCTTCAACACTTTGTCCAAATAATCCCGATTTACCTTTAAATTTACCTTTTAAGTTACTTTCAAATGTTGATTCTGTATCAATTAAAGCTGATTTAGCTTTTTCGTTGGAATTCTCTCTAAAGGCATCTAATCTACTTTGTGCACTATCTTTATTTGGATCTTGAGGTAATATTGAAGCTTTAGGTGTTACTTCTGGATAAGGAGTATTTGAAGTTTTAGGTGTTTCACTTGAACACATTTGAGCAAATGCAACAGCTTTTTCCCAGTTATCAAATTCTTTATTGGTTTTATTTAATATTTCTCCGTATGATACTAGATTTTCATCTATAACTCCAGTGTTATTTCTAGCTAATCTAGCTAATGATTCAACTAAATTATTGTAATGTTTAAAGGTATGTTCTATCTGTCTTTCTGGATAAAGTAATGTTTTAGAAACTAATTCATGATATGCTTTTGTATCATATAATGGCCATTCATCTTTTTTATTAAGATTTTTGAAGAAAGGATATAAATAAGGATCACTTAATATTCGTGGATCTACTCTAATTAAATCTTCTTCAAAACTGAAATCGGATACTCCATCATTTGAATCGTTATTTGGTTCATCTCTTCTAGTATTTTTTAAGTTTTTAAAGAAATTAATGATATAATTTTTAATATCTTTAATATCAAGATATAAATCATAGGCTAATATTTGTATATTATCTTTAAAAGGTAAATTTGATTCCCATCTCATATAGGTTGAATAACTTAATCATAATAATAGAATAATACCTCCAGTAATTGTATACCATTCTTGATACCACGCTGTTTCTTCTTTAAAGAAATAATCTTTTATTTCTTTAATATAATGATTTTCCACTGGTTCAGGAGTTGATTCATCACTATTATTTTTAGATTCATCTTTTTGGAAAATTATTTTGTAAATTAAAATTATTGTATTATATATTATGGTATATATAGTAATTATAGTATTTTTAATTTGTCCTAGTAAACCATTAAGATCATTAAGGTTGAAATTTTCTTTGTAAAATACACCTGCGGAGATTAAAGCTAATAAAATACCCATAGTTCTATAGAAAATGATTAATACTTTAAATAGTTTAGTTTCTTGAAATTTGGATAAAACTAAATATAAGAAATCTATCACTGTGATTGCTTTTTTTCTTTTTAAAATTCTAATATTGATAAATTTAATTATTGTATTTAGTTTCTTTGAAATAATTGTAAATATTCTTTTGATCATCTAATTTTTATTTTTATTTATTTTAAAATATGAAGTATATTATTATATGATAAAATATTACACTCATTACTGAAAATGAAGAGCATAAAATAAATATCACAGAGTAATATAATAAAGGTTTCTCTTCTGGAGTAATATTAAAATCAAACATGAAGTTTGATAATAATTCAGCAGTCATACATGTAAATATATATGCACATAAAGCTGAAGCATAAATTGTTATAAATTTCATAATTAGTTTTAATTATTTGATATTTTTAACTGTCAAATTTATATATTTAAATACTTATTCATATTTTGTATGCAAAATATTTTTATTTAATGATATGTAAACTCAGTGACTCCTTTTAATTTCTAATGTAAAATAAAGGTTAAAAGCTCAAATAGTTAATCATCATTAATTTTTCCTCAGTAATCATCTAAGATTTTTTCCTCAGATGTTGTTTTATTTCACTATTAAGATATATTATAATAAAAGAATTACATTATAATTTTATTTTTAATATAGTATTATAACAAACTATTTAATTAGTTATTATTAATTATTAATTAATAATATTAAAATAACAGATAAATAAAGGCATATTTAATTAGAAAAGAAAACCTTCATAAACTTTAAGAATATGATAGCCGAAAGAAGGAATTGAACCTTCTTTTTACCGTCATGAATGGTAAGTTTTAACCTTTTAAACTATTTCAGCAGGATTTTTATTAATAAGCAATAACTTTGACTTAATACTAATTAATAAAATTAAGATATGCAAGAAACCTAATAGTATTTAATAATTATTAATATTGTATATTAATGAATAAGAGTTATTAAGTTCCCATTTTCTTATTTTAAATAAAGGTTTAATTCTGATTTTTACCACTTTTCATTTGGGGAGTGGGGATTACTCTAGTTTTGTCTAAATTGAGAGTTAGAACATCTATAAGACTAATTAAGTAAATCTTTTTAATTTATAAATATAAAATAAATTAATTTTATAGTATATATTAATTATTATTAAATATATTCTTAATTTTTTTATCTTTTTATTTACAATTAAAATTTAAGCACTACTGACATTTATAATTATTACATTACCTTTCACTATTTAGCCTAAAGGTTACAGTGGTAGGTAATTATTCTACTTATAGTGAAGAGTAGTTTTAAACTGAATGATTCTAAAAATTAAAAAGTTAAGATATAGGAGTTAATATTAAAAAACTTTTATTTTTTTTTAATAAATAATAACATACTTAAGTGTTAAATATATTTATTATATTTCTTATTTTAAATTTAATTTTTTTTATTTTAAAATAGAATTAAAAGTTAAAATCTTCTTTTCTAGAATCATATTTTCCACAAAATCAATTTTGTTCTTATGATATATCCTTTATTAACCTAGGACCTTCCTTAATCTTTATTTTAAAATTTTTCTTTTTCTAATTTTAGAAAAAATTTAATATAATAAAAATTACAGAATTAGATCTCTTAACTCTTTCTTTTAATTGTAAATAATTAAAACCTTTAGAAAATTTAAATCAAAATTTATAAATTTATGCTATCTCTTTCAACACCACTAATTAAAAATCTTCCTATTTTATTTCCTTCTTATCATAATACTAATATCCATAAATTTTTATCTATAAAATAAATACCTCTTTAATAATTAAATCTCCCATTTCATAAGTTCTAATTAAGGTGCTACAAGTTTATGAGGGAAAGGACGATTACAAAATATAGAATCTGTTTCAGTGTATTAAACATCAAATTTTGATCTATTCTGTGAATTCTATTATAAAGTGCCACTGTACTAGCAATTGTAAAAATATTTTTAATAATATATAAATTTAGATGTTATTTTTCTATCAAGAATAATATTCAAAATTAAAATTTTGTCTCTATTAATAATTATCAATAACTAATACAGCTTATATTTTCTCATTAATATTAATAATAGATTTAACAATTCTTGTAGTTAAATTTTATCAAGATCATTTTTATTATCATTTTCAATTGAAATGAAATATTTTCTTATTCTAAATATTCCTTATAAATAAATCAAAAGTTATTTTCCAATAAATATTCTAGCTCCTTTAGAATATTTATCTTGTCATTTACTTTCTCTTTTGTTTTCAGCTTGATATTGTTCAAATCTTGATTCATTATAACTTAAATCATCTGATTTATCAGTAAATAATGTTTTATCAAGTTCATTACCATCAATATTAATCATAATAATCTTTCCTTTTGGGGGTTTTATTTTTGAATATTCTTCATTAGTTGAATTAATTATATCAGTTAATTTAGATAATGTTCCGTAATTTTCTGAATTTTGATCTTATATTTTTAATACCACATAATCATAATTAAATATTGAAGTTAATAAATCTTGATAATGATCAAAAGTATTTTCAACTTTATTAGATTTACTATTCATTAATTTAGTTTTCAATTCAGCAAGGCTATATGTATCATAACTAGGCCATTCATTTAAATTATTACTATTTTTAAAAAAGTATATTTGTAAGGATAAGATATAATTCTTATATCAACAAATGTTGAATCTATTTCATTATTTGATTCTGAAAATGATTTATCTTTTGATTCATCTGATGAATTATTTGATGACTCATTTCTATTATTTCTTAATTTTCTTATTGAATCTAATATTGAATCTTTAATTGTTTTAATGACAGAATATAAATTTGAACTTAATTCTACAATATTAGATTTAATTGATGAATATGTATCCCAATTTTTATAATTATATCCTAATAAACATAATAATAGTAACATACATCCACCAATTACATACCCTTCATTATACCAAGGAGTTGTTTCTTCATGGAATATATGTTTTAATTTCTTAGTATCAATAAAATAATCATAAGGTTCAAGAATTAAATCATTATCTTAATCATCATTATTTGAATTATATTTAAAAATTAATTTATATATAGAAATTAATGTATTATATATTATATCATAAAACCTATTAATATTAGTTTAATTTTCCTAATGAATCTGCTACACCTAAAATTTTAAATTTATCAACATAGAATATACCTAATGATATTAAACCTATAAAGACTGCAATTAAATTATAAATAACTGTTAATGTTTTATAGATTATAGTTTTTTGAAATTATGATAGTATTAAATATATAAATTATATGATTGTCTAGTTGTATACAGAGTAGTGAATAAATTTTATTAATACACTATAATGATTGTTAGTATTTTTATTATTCTTTATATCAGTATTTTTTAATTTAAGCCCAAGAAGATTTGAACTTCTACATATTCCTCATCAAGAAATTATTCTAACCATTAAATTATAGGCTTTAATTTAATATTTTATATAAAATATCTATTTCGTATAATATAACTTCTTTAAATAGCTATATTATATAGTTATATTCCTTAAATTAAACTATCTTTAAGTTCTCAATATTTAGTTATTTTTATTTGATAAATAGAATATAATATTTAAATTAATTAAGTTTCAATTTTTATTTTTATTCTTTAAGATATTTTATTATTCATATTTTGTAGCCCACAAATAAAAATTAATAAAAATAATTAGAATAAAAACTGAAAACCTTTAAATTTACCCTTATTTAGTAGAAAAAATAGTTAATGAGAAAAATAGAAAAGGTTAAGTTTATATATATACTAAAATAGTGTCAGAGTACCTATAAACTTAAGTATTTATAATATCTCGCTTTTGAATTAATATTTTATATTTTAATTTATTACGGGTAATCAGATTTGAACTGATGACTCCTACTTGGAAGGTAGGAATTATAACCACTTAACTATACTCGTTATTTTTTAATTTATTAAATTAAAAATTTTAATATTTTTTATATTATTATATATTTTCTCTATAGAAAACGAGCCCTTCCAGATTCGAACTGGGACCTTCCTAATTGACAATTAAGTACTCTACCGATTAAGCTAAAGGCCCTTTATTTTAATATTTCCTTATATTTGATCCTATTTTTTTTTGACTACTATTTATATTTTAATTTTGACTCCAGCAGGGAAGTAGTTAAATAATATCAGTATAATATTATATAAAATAATATTATATTTACATAAAGATTTTTATCAATATTATTTACTTCTTCTTTTATTATTTTTTTATATTTTTAATAGTCACTAATTTGAAGGTTTTCTACAAATTAAAACATAACCCTTAATTAAATAAACTTGATTATTTTTATTTTTAAAGTTATATACATATTTTTATGATCATTATTTACCTTTTGTTTTACAAGAGTGAGGTGATTTGAACACCTACCAGTGATTTTGGAGATCGCCATACTAACCAATTAATACTACACTCTCTATTTTTTTTTACTAATTTTGACTTTATATTTGTACTTTTATTTTTTGTTTTATTAAAAACTCTTCTCTTCTTTATTTATATATAAAACCAAATACATTAAGTAATATTAAATTCTTTTTTAACATTAAGAAGAAAAATACTAGTACCACTCTCATTTTTACCTGAATGGCTAAACCTTAATATTTCTTAATTTGAATAAATAGCTTATTGATTTAATTTTTAAATTAAAAAATAGCGCTACATTAGATAAAATCAACTCTTTTATTCTTAATAAATTAAATTTAATAATAAATTTAGAAAGGGGTATAATTTATAAATATATTTTATTATATCTTATTTTAAATTTTAAATAATTAAGCACCTCCCCAGAAGTATACTGCTACAAATAAAAATAACCATACTACATCAACAAAGTGCCAGTATAATATACTTGCTTCAAAACCTTGGTGAGTAGAATTAGTTAATTGATAATTAATCAATCTAATGTATCCTACTAAAATGAAGATTGTACCTACAATAACATGTAATCCGTGAAGACCAGTAGAAGCATAAAATGCTGAACCGTAAACTCCATCTGACATAGAGAATCCTGCTTCAGAATATTCATAGTATTGTAATAGAGTGAAAGCAATTGCTAATACAAGTGTTAAGAATACTCCATCAATTGCAGCTTTTCTATTACCAGCTATTAAAGCATGATGAGCATAAGTAATAAATGCACCACTGGATAATAATAAGAAAGTATTAAGTAAAGGAATTGCAAAAGGATCTAAAGGAGTAATACCCATTGGAGGCCAAGAACCGCCAATTTCAACTGCTGGAGATAAACTAGAATGGAAGAAAGCCCAGAATACAGATAAGAAAGCAAATACTTCACTAACAATGAAAAGTAATACACCGATCATTAAACCATGTCTTACTTCTTTTGTATGGTCTCCTAAATATGTTCCTTCTGTAACTACATCTCTAAACCATAAAGTCATACCAGAAACAGTTAAAATGAAACCTGTTGTTAATACAATTCCACCATTTAAGAAACCGTGCATATATAAAACTGCTCCTATTGTTAAATTTAATAGTGAGAAACTAAGTAATATAGGCCAAGGTGAAGGTGTTACTAAATGAAAAGGAAAATATTGAAATTTAGTTACATAATTTTTCATTCTTTAACTTTATTTTTTTTATATTTATTACTGACATCAAGCTATCATTTCCTTTTTTATATTTTTATGATTTGTGGCTCGATCAATAGGATAAATCATTATAAAAAGGAATGGTTTAAACAAATATTTACATCCTCAAGGGATAATGGTATGTTTATCTTGATTACTGGAGTTGGAGTAATTTATCTCTCTTTTATAGAGAGACTTAAAATTTAACTTGTGATAAGATATAATAAATTATATCAGTATATATATTAAATAATTAATAAATTATAACTTATAATCAATAAGTTGTAATTCTAAAAAAAGTCTAAATATAAACAATAAAAACAATATTAATAAAAGAGACAGATTATTATAATTTGTTTAGTCTAAAAATAATTAGTTTTTCTATTTAAAAATTTTAAGGGGGAATCTGATAATGGTAATCAGTTGTATTTGCATTACAAATATGATAGTTCAAATCTATCTTCCTCCATTAAGCAACATAAATGGTCTCTATTGTTATTTTATTTAATAAATAGTAATTGTATTAGTTAAACTACTTTTCCGTAGTAAACTTTTGTAATAAATATGATTTATTTAATACTTTATACTTAAAAAGAAAAATTGAATAATTAATAAATAACATTAAATTTTTATTTCATTAAATAAAATAAATAATTTAATAAAAATATATTATAAAAATATGATTTTTAATTAGAAGGCTGAAAATTATTTTGTTCAATCATTAATCCAAATTAAAATTGTTTTTTTTTGTTTTCCTTTTTCTACTAAATGAACATATATACCTTAAATATATAATAGGCTTTATATAAGGCTAGAACAAACTAGTTAAATAAAATTTATAAATTTTATTTAGTCTAACATGTTTCCTTTTTTAACAACTCTATTGAAGAAGGATAAAAATTAAAATCCACAAAGCTTAATATTAAAGGTAAATTTTAGTATAAGCTTTAAATTATTAATTTAAGATCATCAAATTATACTTTATTATTAATTAACACTACTAGTTAAAATTTTTTAGTTTTTAATGAGTTAAGAAATGTGAGATTAAATTAATTTAAAAATAAATATAAAAGCCTCGGTTGCTTAGTGGTCAAAGCGCTATACTGAAGATATAGATATGGAAGTTCAATTCTCCCCCGAGGCATATAATACATTTTCTTTTTTTTTCCTAACCCATATAGTTAAGCTAATAAATCAATGACTTAAATTCCTTTTTCCTCACAAATACTTGAGAAAAATAAAGAATAATAAAAAAAAATATGAAAATAAATAGCCGAAATAGTTTAAATGGTTAAAACATTATCCTTGTAAGATTGAAATATTGGTTCAATTCCAGTTTTCGGCTTAATATTAAAATTATAAATATAAAGTTAAATAATTTAGTTATTATATAACAAGGATTAAAAAAAACAATAAATTAATACATACTTAATAATTGTAAAATTTTAAAAAGATTTATAATTTATATAGTGTTTTGAGTTGTAGTTTAATTTGGCAAAACACCATTTTTTGGTAATGGCTTATATCAGTTCGAATCTGATCGACTCAGTTATTAATATAAAATTTAAATTAATAAGAATTATGATAGTATAGAATTAAATGCTATTTTATAAATAATAATATTGTAATCATAAAATAAAGTATAATAGTAGTAAAATTAAATTTTATGTTGGAGACCCTCCTCTTTCTAAGGTAGTTTATAGATAGTAATTTTATTTATTATCTGTCATTTAAATTTTTATAGAAAGCAGAACTCGAGCGGGAGAGTGTCCCCCTTTTAAGGGGAAAGTCTTGGTTCAAACCCAAGTGCTTTCGTTTTATTATATTTTTAGGTTTATATGGATTTTGAGTTGATTGATTATCTTGTGAAACCAGAGTAGGAGAACAGGAGGTGCTGGAGGAGTAGAAGTTATAATATTTTCTTAATTACTATCAATATATAAATCATATGTTCTATAAGTAAATAATGGTTTATCCATAGTAACATCAGTTACAATTTCAGCTGCAGTATTTAAAATTTCTCCAGCTTTATTTAACATGCTTCCTGATTGTTCTACTTCAGATTTAATATTTATTATTATTTTCATATCTAGATTGATTAAACATTCTGTTTTACCTTTAAATTTTCCTCTTATATTTGATTCAAATGTTGATTATGATTCATTAGATAATGCTGAGTTTGACAGATTTTCCTTTGATGAAAAAGCTCAAATAATGATAATAATGGCAATGAAGATAATAAAGATGATAATAAAGATGAAAACAATAATATAGAAGAAAATAAAAATGATAATAATGATGAAAACACAGAATCAAAATAATTATAATTTAAATGGGATATTACCATTTATTATTAGTATATTAGGAAAAGATATTCCTAATGAAGCAGATCCCTTCATTACCTTTTGTTTTAATATATCTATTTTAGCAATTATTGTATTAATATGTTTCACTAATTCAATAGGTTATTTTATATCTATTTGCATAATTAAGAAATACTCATTAGAATCTAAATATCCTAAATTAAAAAAATTAATTAAATATTATGAAAAAACTAGTACATTTTTTATATTGGTTGAATTAATAATTGGTTATGTAATTTTAATTGTTATTATCATTTTTATTTTTTATAGGATTATTTATAATATAATCCTTTGTTAATAAATTTAAAATTTTCAATATAAAAGAAATAAGAGATTTAAACATTTTCAACAGAGGTACAACTTTTTATTTGTTGTCAGGATATCAATCTGTTATTATATGATGAAAAGAAATCATCATGATAATTCACTTATAACCAGTGTGTCCAATATTGTATAGGGTTATCTTCATTATAAATATCTCTTGTCAAGTTTATAGTGAAGTAAAGACTAAGCTAATTAGATATATAAAGCTTATGATAAAAATGGACACTGTCCAATATAATTAAACAAAAACAACAAAATGATATTGAACTTCAATCAAAATACATTAAATCATAACATCTTAAATTATGGTCTTCTTCTCGGTAGTATAACTATCCAACCTTTAATACTAAAGATAAGTTACACGGCTCTTAAATTAAAAAACTTTTATTTTTTTTATCAAAAATAATATTATATCATTTTTGCAGCTGATAAATTTCAATGGATAATTGTTCCATATAAAATGGAATAAAAAAGTCAAAAAGGAAAAAAATGAAAACAAAATCTTCATTATAAAAAAAAATCTAAAATAATAATAAAGTAAGAGGGAGGGGTTAATTTATTTATTTTCTTTTTCTTGATCATAGCAATCATAATGATATGGTTTAGATGTTAAAGATTTGAAATTTATAATTATCTAAAGGGGGTCTATTAATAAAAATGAAGTATTAAAAGTAATAATAAAAAAGATCTGTTAGTACAGTGGTTAGTATAGCTATCTTGTCAAGTAGCAGGCGTCAGTTCAAATCTGATACGGGTCGTATATCTACAAAAGGTATATTCCTTTATAAAATAATAAAAATGATATACTTTTAGTATATCATTTTTATTATATAAATTTTATATAATATCACATTTCTTAAAAGTTTTTAAGATGATAATATTAAAAAATAAAAATGCTTAAAAAATTAATGTCAAAGAATTTAAATATTCTAACATATTTCTCTTCAGGTATATCTATAATAAGTTTATTTATTTCAATAGGAGATAATAAATTAAAAGATCAGTATTTGAAACTACAAGAAACAAAAGAATTATTGGAAAAACAAGTTAACGATTTAAAAATTGATGAGTTAAAAAATGAGTTAACTAAAAATAAAGTTGAACAATTTAGAACTAGTCTAGAAGAAACACAAAATAAAATAAGTCATCAACTTGAAACTATTCAAAAATTAGAAGTTAAAACTAATGATCAAAAAGAAATATTAAATTCACAATTAGAAAATTTAACTAAAGAAAATGAAAATATGCAAAATATGATATCTGATATCGTAAAATATTTTAAAGATAATGATAACAACAAATTTATGGGTGATAATATCATTGAATTCTTTACTAATTACATAGATAATTGGAATAAGATGTTATCAAGTTTAACTTTTGAACAATTATTAGCTATTACAAACTTATGTGCTTATGTTTGTATCTCTATTAATTTATTTAATATTATATCAATTTTATTTGGGGATCAACTAATTAATTATTTTAAATTAGAAGATAGATTCCCTAAATTAGGATTTATTTTTAAAATACGAAATAAATTTAATAAGTTTAATTTAGTATTTAGTCTCATAATAATTATTTGTGTTTTAATTGTTTGAATTTATGTTAATTCAAAGATTCTATTTAATTTTTAATATTGTCATTTAATAAATTTATAGATAATCCCTTTCAATTTTTAAACTAACAATTATAAAAGGAATGGTTGTTTTATATTAATCAAATAATATTCATCAAATATAGCAAACAAGTTTAAATTAGGTCAACAGAGTTAATATTAACTTAAGAGTTCAACTCTCTTTGTTTGCAGCATGTAAAAAAAGGTATTTTTAAATTTAATGTTATATCTTTAACTACACTATTAAGGTTATATTATTATAGAAATACAAGTATTGATGTTTTTACATGAGCATACTTTTTAATATAATGAATATATTAGAATTTATGCGCCGTGTGTGAGATCAAGTGGCACCTCACTTTAAATATACATAATAAGTTTTAATAACTGTGCAATTGTATATTACATGAAGCAATAATTTCCATTTATAAAATTAAAACAATAAAAAATGTTAAATTTATTTAATAACACTAATCATTTTTCTTTATTTAATAATGATTTATTAAATAATGGTCTTCTATTGGGAAGTTTAGGTATCCTTGGATACTCTATCTATTAATTTAGCGGTAATATCTTTAGAAATAATGTTGATATACATAGTACATCACAAAATCAAGATATATTAACACAAAGATTAATTAGTAATCTTGAAAGTCAACCTATTAATGGTCAAGATACTTTAGTTCCTAAATTAGATAAATTTGTAGAAGCTTCATTAAATAAAGTTGAAACTAGTGTACAAACAATATCTAATAATCTGGATGCTAATATACAAACTTTACCTATTGTTACAGATAATTTTGCTCAAACTTCTGATAAACATTTAGCAGATAAAATACAAGAAATTTTATATGGAATGTGTTCTGAAGGAGAAGATTTAAGTAATATAGATCCTGTAACTTTTTCTAATTAAATTAGAAATAATCCTCAATATTCTGGATGGTTTAATACTATTCAAGATTGGGCTAATGATATTAGAACTAGTTCAGGTAAATCTTTTAACCCTAGTGAAATAAATTTCTTACAAAGATTAAGAGATGAAATGAAAAGTACAACTAATTCACAAGTAGTAGAGGTTCATAATAATCCATCTATAGATTTAATTAATCTTAACATTGAACAAATAAGATTAGCTGAATTTGATGAATTGCTTAATGATCATTCTATAGTATGAACACCCTACAATAAAGATTTATTAAGAACGTTAATTGATTCAAGTAATATAAGTAATTTAATGCTGCAAAATTATAATTCAGATATAATAGGTTCATTATTCTTTATGTCAATAGGTGGTTAAACTGAAGTATTCTTTATATAAAATATATCCCTATCCAAAATAAAAGTATTAGATATAAATATTTATTAAAATTCCTGTTACTTTTATACAGGGGGTTATTTATAGATATTTAATACTTTTATTTTAAAATAATCCTGTAGACCAAAGTATTATATTTCAAGATTATATAAATTATATTAGATATTAACTACTTAACATCAGTACTGCTGATATTATTTCTGAATGATTAGTTGTTAACAATAAATAACTATAATCATATGAATTGATGATCATACTTAATAATTCTTCAGTGTTTTGATCTCTCATGAAATGACCGCAATTAATTATTTCGTCAAATTTAGCTAATCTTATTCCTTCAATTTCTCCTTGAGGAATGATAGGTTCTCTAATTTGAGGTACAGAAAGAGATGATGTATTAGATCTTAAAAGTTCCTTTAAATCAAGTAAAAATTTATATTCACTTGAGTTAGTTTGTAATAATCTTGGATCTCCTATAGATTCTGCCCATTTAGTAGTTTTATCAAAATAACTAGCTAATTCAGGATCATTTCTATATTCTCTGATAAAATAAGTTGGACTAATTTCACCTAAAGATGTCATAGGAGTTGCATTATTATAAAGTAACTCATTCATATAATCATATAACATTTGTATATCCGTTTGTACAGATGAATCTACTAATTGATTTCCTTCAGTTTGTACTGCTGATCCTACTCATTGAATTCCTTCATTATTAGAAACTTCTGTTAAAGATTATACAAAATTAGATATAGTTGGCACTTTATTATCAAGATTCATAGGTTGATAATTATTAAGATTTTCAACTAATCTTTGAGTAAATGTTTCAGCGTTTGGTAAAGTAGGTGTCTCAATTATATTTTTAGTTAAATAACTACTAAAGTAGAACATAGAATAACCAAGGATACCTAAACTTCCCAATAGAAGACCATAATATAATAAATTATTTTCAAATAAAGAAAGATTAGTGTTATTAAATAAATTTAACATTTTTTATTTTGTTTATTTTTTATTAATTTGAAATTCATTTTAGTGTAACAAAATATTACCAGTTTATAAGAACTTATTAATTTTGTTTTATGAAGCAACCAGTAAATCTTCATACACTGTTATCAATATTTAAAGATATTAATTCTCCAAATATTGATATTAAATTCTTAATTTAAAAAATCTTTTAATAATATATCTTTATTGCTGGATTAA
>WNFO01000109.1_pt1 | contig 53963 bp, 44 predicted proteins | sample 5400251 | NCBI WGS metagenome assembly WNFO01 (sample SAMN13153354, study PRJNA577476) | soil metagenome | isolation source: 100 cm saprolite under Madrone tree | place: USA:California | collected 2016-06-14 | reverse complement strand
CGGCATGCTCAGCGTCGGACTCGTTCACGGATTGTAGTCCGTCGCCAGCGACACAATCGCCCCTGCATCAATCAGAGCCCGCGCTGGCGCAAATTGCTTCAGGGGCGATTGTGTCGCTGGCGACGGACTACAATCCGGGAACGAGTCCGACGCTGAGCATGCCGATGATTCTGTCACTGGCCTGCACGCAATTGCGGATGACGCCCGCGGAGGCGATTGCGGCGGCGACCATCAATGCTGCCTATGCACTGCGGCGGGAAAAAACCATCGGATCGCTGGAGGTTGGCAAACAAGCGGACCTCGCCATATTCGAAGTGGCCGAGTACCGCGAAATTCCCTATTATTTTGGAGTGAGCCATTGCTGGATGACTGTCAAGCGTGGTCGCATGATCCATGCTCCCGAACAAACCCCAATCTGATTCTTTTAAGAAGCCGATAAAGAGAATACGACTTCTTAAGATCGGGCCGCAGAAAAGCAAGAGCCTGTTCGAAGAGTATTTCTATGGCTTTGCGATCGCCATCAGCCTGGTTGTGATGATCCTGGGAAAGGCGGGAGGGCTGAGCGGTTACGACGCCATCGTTATCGGACTGTGGATGGGCGGGTTTATGTGGGCTGGCTGGGTGTTTCGGCGCTACAGGAAAGAACAAGCGAGTCCCGCGCGGATCGGCAAATCCACGCAAGCAGTCGAAAAGCCGCAGCAAGCCAGCGCGATGCCGGTGTCAGCAAACTTCAAGCCGATGATTGGGCCGCAATGGCCGTTGAAACCGGCTTCAGGGGCAGCAAGGAGGACACAGTGGCGCGGCCTGCCAGCACAAGAGTCAATGGAGCCAGCGCAAACTCCCGGACCAGCTGGACAAACGCCTGGGGCCCCGGGGGCGCCAAGCAATCCGGGAGGGAAGGCATTCGTGTATGAAAGGCCGACATTGCCTGACCGGAAACGGAAACTGCCAAATAATTGGGCGGGACAACAGGACAAAAAACCAAAAAGATGAAACGACTGATTGAGTGCGTGCCCAATTTTTCCGAAGGACGCGACGCGGCGAAAATCGATGCCATTGTGGCGGCGATGAGCAGTGGGCCAGGCGTGTACGTGCTGGATCGCGAGATGGACGCGGACCATAACCGCAGCGTGATCACGCTGGCAGGCGAACCGGACGCAGTGGCGGAAGCGGCTATTCTAGGAGCCGGCAAAGCCATGGAATTGATCGACCTGACGAAACACAGCGGGGCGCATCCTCGCGTTGGCGCGACAGACGTGCTGCCGTTTATTCCCATTGATGGCGTGACCATCGAGGATTGCGTGGCGCTGGCGCGGCGCGTGGGCAACGAAATCTGGAAGCGCTACCGGATACCCGTTTTTTTTTACGAAGGGGCGGCGACGCGGCCGGACCGCGTGAATCTGGAAAACGTGCGGCGAGGCCAGTTCGAAGGCCTGCGGGACGAAATGAAGAAGAATCACGAGCGGCAGCCGGATGTTGGCGAACCCAAGGTGCACCCCACAGCGGGAGTGACCGTAGTGGGCGCGCGCAAATTTCTGATCGCCTACAACGTGAACCTCAATACTTCCGACATCAGCATCGCGAACAAAATTGCGAAAGCGATTCGCTTCTCGTCGGGCGGGCTGCGTTATGTGAAATCGATGGGCGTGGAGTTGAACGCGCGCAACCTGGCGCAAGTGTCCATCAACCTGACGGACTTCGAGCAAACGCCAATGCACCGCGTGTATGAAATGGTGAAGCGCGAAGCCGAACGCTACGGCGTGATGCCAGTGGGCAGCGAAATTGTCGGGCTCGTGCCGAAAAAAGCGATCGAGATGGCGGCGGACTTTTTTCTGCAGCTAGAGAACTTCTCTCCCGCGCAAGTGTTTGAAAATAAGCTAGCGGATGCGCTAAGCGGCGTGCCAATGGACGTGGCAAAAGACGGGAAGCTGGCGGGCCTGGCGCGCCCGTTTCTCGACGCAGTGGCAACGCCCGCAGCCACGCCAGGAGGAGGAAGTGTCTCGGCGTATGCAGGAGCGCTGGCGGCGGCGCTGGGGCAAATGGTTGCGGGGCTTTCACGGAAAAAGAAATCGCAAGCGGGATTTGTCGATCAACTTTCGGCGGCGCTCGAGGAAATCCGGGGTATTGCAAGCGAACTTGCCGAGGCTATCGACCGTGACGCGGCTTCCTATGAAGCGGTGATGGCCGCGTTCAAGTTACCGCAGGGGGACGCGCAGGAAACGCTGCAGCGCGAGGAAGCCATACAGAAGGCGACAAAAGGCGCGGCGGAAGTGCCGATGCAGGTGGCCGAGCGCGCTGTTGCGCTCTACGAGCGGCTTGGACAACTGGATGGCATCATCGCCGCATCCATGCGTTCAGACTTGCAAGTGGCGCGGCTGATGGCTGAAGCGGGCGCTCGCGGAGCGATGGCCAACGTGGAGATTAATCTTGAGGGCCTGAAGGACGCGGCGTATGCCGCATCAATGCGTGCGAAGATTGCAGCGCTGCGGGAGCGCCTGGGGAATGCACTCCGCGCGACAACAGCGTAGAGTAAGAGTTCTGCCTGCCCCATTCGAAAGGGTCAGACACCCTGTTCGGCTTTTTTCGTTTCGGCCCGCGATCCGGCGAACAGAGAAGACGTTATGTGTGGTTTAAGCTGAAGATGGAGGAAAATTGGCGGCCCTTCGAAGCTTAGGGCAAGCAAGCCGCCGCACTCCAAAGGAGCAAGAAGTGAGAATGACAACGAATTCAGGTGTGACGCGGCTGCAGTTGGCTGTCCGCAGACTCGTCGCCGCCGGTGTTTTAGTGGCGGTGTCCCTGGCCGTGCCGAAACCGGCGCGCGCAGGCCGGCTTGGCGCGGATATCATTGCGCTTTTCCCCAAGGAAATCGGTGAATTTGCTTACGCTGACTTGAAAAAAGCGCGATCGCTGAAATGGTTTTCCCAATTGCAGGAACAGATGCTCCCTGACCGCTTCCGGCAATTTGAAAAATTCCTGGCCTCGGCGGGAGTGGATCCGAATTCTCAAGTCGACGAACTCGCCTGGGGGCTGGTCGCGGAGGGAATGACGGCGAAGACCGAGGGCGCGGGATCGACGGATGTTCCCACCGGAGAAGAAATCGTCGGCGTGGCACTCGGGACGTACAATCCGAACTCTGCCGAGGCGTTCTTCAAGCAGCAAAAGCTTCCCATATTTAAAGCGCGCGGTTACACGCTCTATGCATTCGGAACAGGTTCGGGAGCGAACGATTTGTTCTTCTTTTTTCTCGATTCGAATACCGCGGCCTTTGGCCATCGGGCGGTTCTCGAAAAAATGATCGAGGTGCGTTTTGGCGGCGAAGAAGGCCTGCTGCGCAACGAAAAACTTTTTCCGTTGATTAACGAAGCGAACGGCAGCGGCGTGGTCTGGGCAGTGCTGAACCCCGCGTACACACGTTTGGCGATGCAGCAACTGGCGCCGGAAGTGCAGCAGTTCCCCGAGGCGGCGAAGCTGGTCTCGCGCATGCAAAACATGATTATTAATGTTGACGCGGGCAGCGGCATCGACGGAAAGTTCCAGGCGGTATGCGGATCGACTGAAGATGCGAACACGCTGGGGCAGTTGCTGCAGGCCGGGTTCCTCTATAAGCGGTATCAATCGCAAAAGGATAATCCCGATCTGGCGCAGCTTCTCGACCAGGCTCGCGTGGTTCCGGGGGGTGACCGGGTGACGATAAGGATGTCGCTCAGCGACGATCAGATGACAACGCTGATCCGGAAGAACACGTTTGCGCTGAAGATGTAAATCGCGGATAAGGAATACGGCGCAAGGAAAATTGGCCAGACAGCCGCGCTGTCTGGCCTTTTTCGTTGCGGACTGCGATTAAATATGGGGAGCGACCTAGCCGAGATACTTTGTCAATCGAGTGACGGCTTCCCCGGCGTGCGTTTCGTACTGGACGCGATCGAACCCGGCAAAAACACCGGGGTTGGAATTCGTGCCGCCGATTCGCGCGGCGAAGCCTGCGATGGAATCGAGCCCAACCGCTGGAGAGCCTTCGCCGCGATGGCAAAGAGCGACCTCCATGCGGTCGGAAAAGCGCGTGAGAGTTATTTCCAGATGCGGATCATCTTTTGTCAGATGCTCAAAAGCTTCCAAGCAGGCGGCGATGACGGCGGATTGCAATCGAGCGGCGGCACCGTTCTCGAGTCCGGCGACATCGGCCATATAGCGAACGACGCCGCCCGCGGCGGCTGCCAGCCGCGCGTCGGCATCGAGGAGCAATCGGAATGTTTGGGCCTCAGTGGCCACGGGTGGTGGCCAGCGACACTTCGCAGGCTTCGCGGCAATCCGGGCAATAGTAGAGACCGTCGGAGCAAAGGCGTACGTTGTGCTGCCCCTTGCAGATGGTGCAGTACCTCTCACACGTGCAGCGCTCTTCCGGCAAGTCGCATTGCGCGCAATGGGTCGGACTTTGCATAAGGGCCTCTCCGAAAACTCTACCTGAGCAAGGGACGCCGGGGCAAGGCGAAGGTCAGGAGGGCACGCCGTGTCCTTTACCTCTTCTATTTGATGCGCCGCCAAATCCCCTGTTGCCGAGTAGCAGGCCAATTCCCGACTACCCGACGTACCAGGAGTTGGACCCGGTGCCGACGGAAAAACGCTGCGTGTATACTTCAGCGATCATGCTTGGAAAGGGAGTTCCAGATGAACTCGCGACCCCGCTTGGCCACATTCTCTCTGCCGCTGCTCCTTATTGGCTGTTTTCTTTGTTGGCCCCCTTGTGCCACTGGCGATCAAATCGCTGCTGGGCCGCTCGCCGAGCCGCTCATCGCGAACAATTCGGCGGGGCTCCAGCGGGCCGCCCAGCCTGACCAGGTTGCAAGCCCGCAATCTCCCGCGAACGAGGCCGACCCGCTGTTTCCTGTCGAACAGGATGGAAAGTGGGGCTACATTGACAAGACCGGCAAGATAGTCATCCCGTTGCAGTACTCACATACCTATGGATTCTCCGAAGGGCTGGCTGTCGTAAGAGTCGGCGACAAATGGGGCTACATCGACAAGGCCGGCAAGATAGTCATCCCGCTGCAGTACTCCGATGCCTATCCATTCTCCGATGGGCTGGCGCTGGCTGCCGTTCAGCCCGGCGAACAGCAGCTTGTCGGCAAGTCGATCATCCGACTCGGCTTCATCGACAAGACCGGCAAGATGATCATCCCGCCGCAGTACTCTCATAAAGAAGCAGGCTGGGAAGTCCCTGGATTCCACGAAGGGCTGTTTGAAGTAGAAGTAGGATTCAGACCAAGAAAAGTGGGCTTCGTGGACAAGACCGGCCAGATGGTCATCCCGCCAAAGTATGACGATAGCGGGATCTTCTACGAAGGGCTGGCGGCCGTGAAGGACGGCGGAAAGTGGGGTTACATCGACAAAACCGGCCAGATGGTCATTCCGCCAAAGTACTCCGAGACCGGTGGATTCTTCGAAGGGCTGGCGGCGGTGAAGACCGGAGGCAAATGGGGCTTCATCGACAAGACCGGCCAGATGGTCATCCAGCCAAAGGACGACGATAATGGTAGCTTCTCCGAAGGGCTAGTTCAAGTAAAGGTCGGCAAGAAATGGGGCCACCGCGACAAGACCGGCCAGATGGTCATCCAGCCGCAGTACGACATGGCCTATGGATTCACCGAAGGGCTGGCGGCCGTGAAGGACGGCGGAAAGTGGGGCTACATCGACAAAACCGGCAAAATGGTCATCCCGTCTCACTACGACATGGCCTACAAATTCTCCGAAGAGCTGGCTATCGTAAGAGTCGGCGGCAAAGTGGGCTACATCGACAAGACGGGGAAGTATGTTTGGGGGCCAACAGAGTGAAGTATTTGAAACTCTCGCCACTTGGATCAGCGGAAGGGTTGCGATTATTCCCCACTGCGCCATTGAAGCGGAATACGCTCCTGACTCAACATCATCGCTGACGGTCCCACTTGTGCCGAGCAAGTTAGAGCTGGATGGCCGTATAACGCACTAATCGGAGATTGACCCATTACCTGCCGCGGGGCTTCTTTGACCCGTTAGAGAGCGCATGCTAGTATCGATTTCTGCTTGAGCCATTGGAATGGAATCCGCCGCGACTCCTCACAAAAGCGAGCTTCGTAAGACGCCGCTGAACGCGTTGCACCGCCGCCTGGGCGCAAAGATGGTCAATTTCGACGGCTGGGACATGCCGGTCGAATATCCATCGAGCGGCGGGCTGATTGCGGAACACAAGGCGGTGCGCGGCAGCGTGGGTGTTTTCGACGTCAGCCACATGGGAGACATTCGCATCCGCGGCGGCGGGAAGCCCGGCGGAGCGCTCGCTGCGGTGCAGCACATCAGCATGAATGATGCTTCGAAACTGGCCATTGGCCAGGCGCACTATTCGGCGATGCTCTATCCGGAAGGCACGTTTGTGGATGACGTGATCGTGCACCGGCTGGGCGACGACGATTTTCTGCTGGTTATCAATGCCGGCACACGCGAGAAAGACATCAACTGGGTGCGCGAGAATACGAAGAATTTCGATTGTGTGGTCGAAGAGCTGAGCGACGCTTACACGCAACTAGCGATTCAAGGACCGCGCGCAATCGAGGTGATGAAGAAGCTGACGGATGCAAATCTGGACGGGATCAAGAATTACTGGTTCAAGCACGGAACGGTCTGCGGATTGAAGAACACGCTGATTGCGCGCACCGGATACACGGGCGAGGATGGTTTCGAAATTTACGTGCCCTCCGATGTGGCAACGAGCGAAAAGGTTTGGAATCAGGTGATGGAAGCAGGGCGCGAATTCGCCATTGTGCCGTGCGGCTTGGGATGCCGGAATACGCTGCGGCTGGAATCGAGGATGGCGCTGTACGGGCACGAAATCAGCGACAAAATTAATGTGTGGGAAGCAGGGCTGGATCGCTACTGCAAAATGGAAAAAGTCGATTTCGTGGGACGTGCGGCGTTGGAACGAGCCAAAGCCGCGGGATTGCGGCGCACACTGGTCGGGATTGAGATGATGGATCGGGGCATCGCGCGCGACAAATATTGCTGTTGTAATGAAGCGGGCGAACCCATCGGGGCAGTGACAAGCGGATCGCCTTCACCGACGATGGGAAAGAACATTGCGCTGGCGTATGTGCCGCCGTCGTATTCGGCGGTGGGCACCGTTTTGTACGTGGAAATTCGCGGGCAGAAGTGCAAGGCACAAGTGGTCCCGACACCGTTTTACAAGCGAGCGAAAAAAACCGCGGTTCAGCAAGTGTCCTGACGGGCTGGAAACGATTCCAAGGAGTGGTCTGATGGCATATCCGAAGAATTACCGCTACACGAAAGAACATGAATGGATCAATGTCGAGGGCGGACTCGCGACGATTGGAATCACCGACTACGCGCAGCATGAACTGGGCGACGTGGTCTTCGTCGAACTGCCCAAGCCGGGCGCCAAGATCGAAACTGGAAAATCCTTCGGGACGGTGGAATCGGTGAAAGCCGTCAGCGAAATTTATGCGCCGGCTGCGGGCGAAGTGATCGAGGCCAACGCTGCGCTTCAGAATACGCCGGAGAAAATCAATACCGATCCGCACGGCGCGGCGTGGCTGATCAAAGTGCGTCTGACGAATGCCGCTGAACTCAACGGTTTGATGGACGCGCCTGCCTACGAAGCCTACATCGCGGCCAAGGGTCAGGAAGCTTCGGCCTGATGCGCTACCTCCCGAAGAGCCCCGCCGAGCGGCAGGAGATGCTCGCCGCCATCGGCGCAAAATCCGTCGACGAATTGTTCTCCAGCATTCCCGAACGCTTCCGGCTGCGAGAAGCGTTGAAGATTCCCGGACCGTATTCGGAAGCCGAAGTCATTCAATATTTCAAGGAGCGAGCGGCGGAGAATTCGAACGGTTACACCAGTTTTCTCGGCGCGGGCGTTTACAACCATCTGCGATCGGTTGTTACAGACGCGATCATCCAGCGGGGAGAATTCCTCACGTCGTACACGCCTTATCAGGCAGAAATCACGCAGGGAACGCTACAGGCAATCTTCGAGTTCCAAACGCTCATGTGCCAGCTCACCGGACAGGAAGTGGCGAACGCGTCGATGTATGACGGGTCGACGGCCACAACGGAAGCCGTGTTGATGGCGGAACGGCTGACAGGCCGTCAGCGTGTGTTGGTGGCGCGCTCCGTTCACCCGGAGTACCGCGACGTGTTGAAGACTTACGCGAAACATTCTGGCTTGCGCGTGGAAGAGATTCCGTTCACGGCAAGCGGCACGGTGGATACAAAAGCACTGCAAGCTGCATTGAAAGAGGATGTTGCCGCGGTAGTTGTGCAGTCGCCGAACTTTTTCGGCGTGATCGAGTCATATGCGCCGCTCGCGGAAGTTACGCACGCGGCGGGTGCGATGTTCGTGGTCACGATTGCGGAAGGCGTCTCCCTTGGCCTGCTCAAGCCTCCGGCGGAAGCGGATATCGTAGCGATGGAGGGACAGAGCTTTGGGTTGGCGCAGAGTTACGGCGGACCGTTCGCGGGCGTAATCGCTTCGCGGGAAAAATTTGTGCGGCAAATGCCCGGGCGGCTTGCGGGACAAACGACAGACTCGGAAGGACAGCGCGGATTCGTCCTTACGCTCGCGACGCGCGAGCAACACATCCGCCGCGAGAAAGCCACTTCAAACATTTGCACCAACCAGGCGCTCTGCGCGCTCGCCGCCACCGTACATCTGACGCTGCTCGGCAAAGAAGGCTTGCGCGAGATGGCGGAACAAAATCTATCGAAGGCACAGTTCGCGCTTTCGGAGTTGGAGAAGATCCCCGGTGTGCGGCGCACGTTTGACGCGCCGTTCTTCAATGAATTCACGATTGAGCTTCCGCGTTCGGTGAAGATTCTTAATGGGCAGCTTTTGCGCGAAAAGATTATCGGACCGCTTGCGCTGGGTACGGCGTACCCGGAGCTGACCAAGCGCGCGCTGGTGTGCGTTACGGAAACGACGACGCGCGCGGAAATTGAACGATTCGCGGGCGCATTGAGGAACGCGCTTCAGCGGCCGATTTAGGGGACGGTCTCCTTCGTAGGGGCGCAGCCCGCCGCGGCGGGTGCCCCTACTGGCAAGAACTGGAAAATGAACACAAAAATTAAAAAAGCATCGCGCCACACGAATCAAAGTGAAGGACTCATCTTCGAAAAATCATCGCCGGGAAAGCGCGCGTTCGAATTGCCTCCACTCGACGTGCCCGCCGCCGATCCCGCCAAAGCGCTAGGCGCCAATCACCGGCCAACTGGTATCGAAGGTTTTCCGGAGGTGAGCGAGATCGAAGTGATCCGCCACTTCACGCGGCTTTCGACGTGGAACTACGCCATCGACCTGGGCATGTATCCGCTGGGTTCCTGCACGATGAAATACAACCCACGCGTGAATGAGTTCGTGGCCCGGCTCGACGGCATCGCCACGGAGCATCCTTATCAGCCGCAAGAGCTTTCGCAGGGCTGCCTGAAGATTCTGCGGCTGCTCGAAAAGTGCTTGCTGGAAATCACAGGCATGGACGCCATCACGCTGCAGCCCGCTGCGGGTGCGCAGGGAGAAATGACCGGGCTGCTGCTAATCCGCGCCTATCTGGAGAAACAAGGAAACGCGCGCAAAAAGGTTTTGATTCCGGATTCCGCGCATGGAACCAATCCGGCAACTGCGGTAATAGCGGGCTACGAAGTCGAAAACATCAAGTCCGAATCGCACGGACAGATCGATGTCGAAAAACTGCGCGAGCTGGTGACCGGAGACGTTGCGGCGCTGATGATCACCAACCCCTCGACGCTGGGAATATTCGAGCAGCGAATCCCGGAGATCGCGGAAATCCTGCACTCCAAAGGCGCGCTGCTCTATATGGACGGCGCGAACATGAACGCGCTGACAGGCGTGACACGGCCGGGCGATCTCGGCGTCGACGTGATGCACCTCAATCTGCACAAAACTTTTTCAACGCCGCACGGCGGCGGCGGGCCCGGCGCAGGTCCGGTGGCGATGAAGAAAATCCTTGAGCCGTTCCGGCCAGTGCCCATCCTGGTGGAGAAGGAAGGTGGGAGGTTGATGCTGGAACCGGTGCGGCCGGATTCGATCGGCCGAGTGAAAGCGTTCGCTGGGAATTTTGGCGTGCTGGTTCGCGCGCTGGCGTACATCCTCGCCTACGGCCCTGGAGTACGGCAGGCCACCGAAGACGCAGTGCTAAATGCGAATTACATTCGAAAGCGCCTGGAGGGCGTTTACGAACTCCCCTATTCCCTGCCCTCCATGCACGAAGTAGTGTTCAGCGACGCTATCCAAAAGAAGAATGGCGTGAGCACCATGGACATCGCGAAGCGGCTCATCGACTACGGCTTTCATCCGTACACCACCGCGTTTCCGCTGATCGTAGCAGGAGCGATGATGATCGAGCCGACGGAATCCGAGTCCAAGGAAGAATGTGACTTGTTCATCGACGCGATGAAATCCATCGCCGAGGAAGCCGCGACGAATCCGGAAATTGTGAAGACTGCGCCCCACACCACACGCCTGCGACGTCTTGATGAAGTCGGCGCCGCGCGCAAACCAGTCTTACGCTGGAAGCCGACCACGTCACGGAGCGAAGCGGCAGACTGAGCCAAAAAGTTCAGCGAGCAGCAGGCAGGCCCCCACCTGGCAAGCATCCGCTCAAGATTTGGTTCAAGACACGCGTCCACTCCTCGGAGCGCCCATACTTGCCTGCTCCTTGCTAGAATCTGTGAAGACATTTTCTTCTCTGGAAAGAAAACTGCATGACACCCGCCGTCGAAGCCTGGCTCCCGAAATCGGTACTACTGCTGCACGGCTACGATCGCCACAAATTTCTTTCCGACCTGATTGCCGGCGTGACCGTTGGTCTCGTCGCGCTGCCGCTGGCCATGGCCTTTGCGATTGCTTCCGGCGTGTCGCCGCAAGCGGGCCTGTACTGCGCCATCGTAACGGGCTTTCTGATTTCCGCTCTGGGCGGCTCGAAAACGCAAATAGGCGGCCCAACCGGCGCGTTCGTCGTGGTGGTTGCGGGAATTATCGCCAAGCACGGCATCGACGGCCTGTTCATGTGCACGATGATGGCGGGCGTTCTACTTGTGCTGCTGGGCGTGACCGGCATGGGCACCATGGTGAAATACTTTCCGCGCCCGGTGGTCGTCGGCTTCACCAACGGTATCGCCATCCTGATCGCCAGCACACAAATCCGCGATTTTTTCGGTTTGAAGATGGATCACGTTCCCGGTGATTTTTTTCACCGCATGATGGCCTTTGGACAGGCGTGGAATACGTTTTCTGTTCCAGCCACCGCCGTGTCCATCCTTTCGATCGCGTTGATGGTTTTCTGTCTGAAGTATGCAAAGAAAATTCCGGGAGCAATCCTGGTCACGTTTGGGGCGACCGCTGCGGTCATGCTCCTCCACCTGCCTGTCGAGACCATCGGGACGCGCTTCGGAGGAATTCCCAGCGGCCTGCCAAAATTGGCTGTTCCGCATTTCCACTACGACGTTTTTCGGCAGCTTCTGTCCGCGGCTTTCACTGTTGCCATGCTGGGCGCCATTGAGTCGCTGATGTCAGCCGTCGTCTCCGATCGAATGAGCAATGACAAGCACAATCCGAACGTGGAATTGATCGGGCAGGGCATTGCGAACATCGTCTCACCTTTGTTCGGCGGACTCCCCGCCACGGGAGCCATCGCGCGCACCGCCACCAACGTACGTTCCGGCGCGAAGACCCCTATCGCGGGAATCATTCATGCATTGACGCTGCTGGTGATCGTTCTGTTTGCTGCGCCGCTGGTGAAGAACGTGCCGTTGTCTGCTTTGGCCGCCATTTTGATGATCGTGGCCTACAACATGGGCGATTGGGAGGAGATTCCCGAAATCCTAAAACTCAGCGCCGCGGATATCGCGGTGTGGTTGCTGACGCTTACCTTGACCGTCGTGACCGATCTCACGTTCGCGGTGGAAGTCGGAATGGTTCTGGCCGCGCTCACTTTTATTCGCAAGGTCTCACGAACCACGACCGTCAGCCCAGTCACTAAAGATTACGTGGAAGACAGCCGCGTGCATGTTTTGCAAGGAAAAGACATCCCCGACTATGCGATTGTTTACCGCATTCACGGCCCGTTCCTATTTGGCGCCACCGACAAATTCGCGGATATTCTTCAGTCCATCGACAAATTGCCGCCTATCGTAATCCTTCGTCTGCGGAACATGACTGCAATTGACGCCACTGGGCTGGGCGCCATTCGTGATCTGGCGGACACGCTGCACGATTCGGGACGCTCGTTGCTTCTCTGCGGAGCGCGCGAGCAGCCCTCGCAATTGATGAAGCAGGCAGAGTTCGAACGCCACGTTGGTGCGGAAAATATATGCGGCAGCATCAGCGAAGCACTGCAGCGCGCCGCCGAAGTCTATCGTCGGCACCACACCTCCAAAGCTGTGAGCGAACTGCCCGTTAGCAGATAAGAAGGCCAAGCAGCCCGTCGGGGGGCTGCTAGGAATTCCAGTACCCGCTATCCCTGCATGAATTCGATTTCAGGATTTTTCGTGGGTTTCTTTTCTTTGTCCGGTGATTACGCTCGCGGTCAGGGTGTTTTTCGGCATATTTTTCTATTTGGTGAAGCGCACGCTATCCAGGATCGAAGAAAACACCTTTTCGTAATTGTCGTAGGCGGATTGCGGAGCGACGCAGATGAAATAAACCAAGCTCTCGGGACGCAGAACGGTGATGACCCAATCCGTTTCTTGACCGCCGGCCGGAGACACATTGCTGAGATAGGTCGAAAGCCCCGGCTGGCCGTTCAGCCGCAAGTGCTCGCCCTGCCGCGTGATCTTCATGCTGGGGTTCGCCTTTTGAAGTTCCTGAATCACCTGGCTGGTCGCCGTGTTCAACGCGATCCCATCGTTGGGATCGCCTTTGGCCTGTGCCATACCGATAATCAGGCCGTAGGCGAGGGCGCTATGGCCGCTGCCGTCATCTAGAACTCCGCCTTCGGGAGCGAACGAAACGCCGCCCCCATCACTGTCGGGATACTTCTTCCAATTGTCCGGATACTTGAGCACGTATGAATTCCCCTGATACTCAGCAAAGTTCCGGGATGGCGGCGCTGGGGCAGCGACGGCGCCGGCCGCTCCTGGCGTTGGTCTCTTCACCACCGGCAGCGCCAGAACTTCGCGCTTGATGACTTCGAATTCCATGGAGTCTCGCTTGGCGTTCGCTGGAGGGCCTCCGAGCTTTTCAATTTCTTCATCCACGCGCCCGACGCGATGCTCCGGGTTCGGGTGGTCGGAGAAAAACTCCGGAGGATTCTTGCCCTTGGTCTCCGCTTCCAGCTTTTCGAAAAACTGCGCCATGACGCGCGGGTCGTATCCGGTATCGTAGAGAACCTGGGTGCCCATGACGTCCGCCTGCGATTCCGCCGTTCGCGAATAACGCAGCAGCACACCGCCCGCCGTGAAATTCCCCAGCGTCGTCAGGAGCGCGCCGCCGGTGGTATCTCCAAAAACCGCGCCGAAGATTCCCAGGCCGGTCTCCGCCAGCATCGCTTTGGTGGCTTGGTTCGTGCCGTGCCGCAGAGCGACGTGCGACAACTCATGCGCCATCACTGCCGCGAGTTGCGCTTCATTGTCCGCGGCTTCGATTGCGCCGCGGTTTATGAACACATATCCGCCGGGCAACGCAAAAGCATTAATGGCTTTATCGTTCACACAATGAAATTCGAACGGATACTGCACGCCGCCGGTAGGCAGCTTTTGCGCCAGGCGTGTGCCCAACTGCGTCAGGTACGCATCCACCTTCGGCGCATTGCAAAGCGGCAATTGTTTTTCCGCATCGGTGGCAGCTCGCTTGCCGAGGGTAATGTCGTCTTGCGGAGAAAATCTGTTCCAGCCTGGTCTAAAAGAAGTTCGCTGCGCCGACGCACCTGGAATCAAAACCAACGACAAGCCCAAAAAGAACCGGACCGCCAATTTGAGATGTGCTCTGGGCGCCCCCAGTCGTTTCCTGGCGTTCCCTGTGAGAGTTTCCCATTTTGACCCACGGGTGCTCACGTCAACCTCCGAAAAGTCCTGTGAAGAAGGATGGCACTCCTCCGCCAAAGGTTACTTTAGCACTCGGTCGCTAAGAAAAGAAAAAGCCCGGGCGGTCGTCGACCCGGGCTGAATTAGAGAGAAGAAGTTGGCTTAGCGAACCATGCGTGGCGCAGGTTCCGGCGAAAGCGTCACTCCAGGCGTATCCGCGGACTTTCCGCTCTTCGCGGAAGCAGCGCGCGCCGGAATAACCGGTTCCGCCTTGCGCGCCGGGATCGCAAGGTTCTCACCTTCGCGGACGAAGGTCAGACTGTCTTGGTCCTTGTTCCAGTCGATGCAAAGGAGATCACCCAGGTGAACCTGTTCGGTCGCCAACAGGTTTGCCAGTGGATACACCACGTGGCGCTCGATGGCGCGTTTGAGGTGCCGCGCACCATAGCGCTGGTCTGTGCCTTCCTTTAAGAGGAAATCCCGGCCCGGATCGGTCACGCGGAACAGGAACTGCCCCTTGGCGGTCTCGAGAACGCGCTGCTGCACTTGTCCAAGCTCGATTTCGAGCACCCGCTCGAGCTGTTCGCGCCTCAGCGGATGAAACACCACCACTTTGTCGAGCCGATTCATGAATTCCGGGGAAAACTTGCGGCGGGCCGCTTCCACAGCCGTTCGTTCGATCTTTTCATCGAAGCCGGCAGCAGGCTTCTCAGTTGGCCGAACAAAGCCCATGCCGCCCTGCATGAGCTCCGTAATTTCGCCGCCGCCGAGGTTCGATGTCAGGAAAATGACAGTTTGGGAGAGATCCACCCGCCGGTTGTCGCCCAGCGTAAGCGTGGCCTTGTCCAGCATCCCCAGCAGCAATTGCCACAGAGCGTCGCTGGCCTTTTCGATCTCGTCAAAAAGCAGAAAGCTAAGCTTCAATTTTTCAGTGTGGCTTGCCGCCAAGGCTTCCTGGGTAATTAGGGGATGGGTTTCGCGGTGGCCCAAATAGCCTGGAGGCGACCCAATCAACTTGGCAATTTCGTGCGAGTGCTGGAATTCTGCGCAGTCGACCTTGATCACGGTGCGAGCGTCCCCAAACAGGATTTCTGCAGCCGCTTCTACGATGCGGGTCTTTCCGGAGCCGGTCGGCCCCAGGAACAGCAGGTTCCCAACCGGGCGCCCAGGCGAGTTCAGCCCGGCGCAAAAAACCTGAAACATATCCACGAGGGACTGCACACCCTCTTCCTGCCCCACAATCTTTGCCCGCAAGGACGAATGAAAATCACACGTGTCGGTACTTCGGATGGTTGGATCCAGTTGATGGCGGACGGCGGCTTTCATTTCATCAACCCTTCTCGCGTCTAGCTCCCCCAAACGCGTTGCGCGTCTCACATTCGCGCTCCGACTTGAAGTGTTGCATGGGGAATGCCAATCGTTTCAAGAGTTTCCATGGTTGAGAACCGATGCAAACTCAACAACATACAGGATTTGCAGTTCTGGAAACGTCTCAAATGGTGAGACACTGTTTCATCAAAGTGCAAAAATGAGAGCGTTGAAACAGTTTGTGTCAGTCGGCCAACGACAAAAAGAGGCGCTCGCTCCGACGGGCGCTCCCAAACCAAGTTAAAGCATTGCTTTAAGAATTTGAGCGATCTTGCTTCTTGCGCCCTTGGAGTGAACCTGCGGGGCCGCCACCGGGCTGCGCCGCCCGCGATTTCCTATCCTCCAGTGCGGTCTCCGACGGTGCGTCGACGGACTTCCCGTCTTTCGCCTCCACAACGGCAGCCTTGCCTCCAGCTCCTTGCGCGACCGCTTGCACCAGTGCGCCTTCGCCCTCCCGGACAAAGGTGAGCTGCTTGTGGCTCTCATCCCAATCGATTCTCACCAAGTCGCCCAGGCTGACCTGATCCGTGGCCAGCAGGTTCGCGAGCGGGTAAACAACGTGCCGCTCGATAGCCCTCTTCAGGTGGCGCGCGCCGTAACGCCGGTCGGTTCCCTCCTTCAAAAGGAAGTCGCGTCCGGCATCGGTCACGCGAAACAGGAACTGTCCTTTGGCGGTGTCCAGCACACGCTGCTGCACCTGTCCCAGTTCGATATTCAGCACTTCCTGCAACTGCTCGCGTTTCAGGGGGTGGAATACCACTACTTTGTCGAGGCGGTTCATGAATTCCGGTGAGAATTTGCGCCGCGCCGCCTCCACCGCCGTACGCTCCACCTTTTGATCCAGGCCATTAACAGGCTTGTCGCCCGGCTGGACGAAACCTATGCCGCCGTGCATGAGCTCGGCGATCTCGCCGCCTCCCAGATTGGAGGTCAGAAAGATCACCGTGCTCGACAAATCCACCTTCCGGTTGTCGCCCAGCGTCAGCGTGGCCTTGTCCAGCATTCCCAACAGCAACTGCCACAGTGCATCGCTGGCCTTTTCGATTTCGTCGAAGAGCAGGAAGCTGAGCTTCAGATTGTCAGTATGGCTCTTTGCCAACTCTTCCTGGGTGATCAGTGGATGCGTCTCGCGGTGCCCCAGGTATCCTGGGGGCGAGCCAATCAGCTTGGCAATTTCATGAGAGTGCTGAAATTCCGCGCAATCTACCTTAATCACGGCTCGGGCGTCGCCAAAGAGAATCTCCGCGGCCGCTTCCACGATACGCGTCTTCCCCGAACCTGTCGGCCCAAGAAGCAGTAAATTCCCCACCGGGCGCCCCGGCGAATTCAATCCGGCGCGAAAGACCTGGTACAAGTCCACCAGCGCCTGCACGCCCTCTTCCTGTCCGACAATCTTCCCTCTCAGCGCGGTCTGGAAATCGATCGTGTCCGTGCTGCGCTTGCTGGGGTCGAGATTAAGGATGTAGTCGCTCATGGCCGCCTCCTAGCGAACCCGCGATGATGGGCTCGCACCGCCGAATCGCCCGCGTCCGCGGCCAAACTGGTCGAGCTTGACCTGGATGGTTGACTGCAGGAGTCGCAATTGCACGAGCAACTCCCGTGCCACCACGGGGGACTCAGAAATTCGGAGAAGCGGCGGAAAGACGTCCGCCAGTTCGAGATTGAGGGCTCGAAGAGAGGAAACAAGTTTTTGAACCATTGGCGAGTTGGGATTTGCCAGGTCCACTTGGCCGTTCAATTGATTACGCAGGGCTTTCCAATTCAGCTCCACGAAGGGATGCTTTTTGGAAACTTCCCGCACCACATCATCGGTAATACGCGCACGGGCTCCGAGACGCGCCAGATGGAGCTGCCGCACTTTTCCACCGCGGCGCACGCTGTGCACCAGGTAAAGCGCATTTCCTTTGCGGCGGACGAAAGCCACGACTTCACCTCAGACTTCCTTCAACTCGTGTAGTGTAATTCTCTTCCACTACACTCTACAAGGTTAGACACATTTTTTTGCAAAAAGTTGCATCCAATCAGTAACGCGTCCAACGTAGTGGAACTCGCGCGCAATTCCTCATCACTTTTTTTGCTGTGTTTCATTAAACTTTCGCATCCTCGCTTCATTGCGCCCATTCCTGTTCACCGTCCGATACTCAGTTAGATGCTCGCCGTTTCCTGCCGCTGCTTGAATTCATCGGCAGCGCCCAGCTATAGGATTAAACCCGGCGGCGCCATTTTTCTCTTGTTCTTCCCCCGTGGGACACCTACGATGCCACACGAGTTTGTTTGGATCTTTGTCCTGGAGCTGGTTCGCAAATGTCTTGGGATCCGGTTTTTCGCTTCGTGCAACGAATTCCCCGTGGCCGGGTTCTAACTTATGGGGCGTTGGCTAGAGCCTTGTGCCTCCCGGGCGGGGCGCGGAGCGCAGGACGCGCCATGGCCACCACTCCTTCCGGCAAAGGCATTCCCTGGCATCGCGTGATCGGTGAACGCGGCAAAATCCTGATCCGCGAGCCTTACGCTTCCCTGCAAAGAAAGCTTCTCGAAAGCGAAGGCGTCAAAATCATTGAGTCTCGCGTGAACCTGAAACGCCATCTCTGGAAGCCGCCAAAGAAATTCAGCCTGAAATACGTACCCTCGAAAAAACGTATTAAAAAGTGAAGCCGCAAGCGTATGTCGGCGCGTTGCCAGCCACACGCCTATCTGCGGTATGCTATACCCTCTTTGCCCAGTGCGCCCTAGTCTGGTGGGGCGGCAAACATGGCCAATTCCATTCTCCAAGTCGAGAATCTCATCAAGCGCTACGGCGACGTCGAAGCTGTCCGCGGTGTCAGTTTTAATGTCGACGAAGGCGAGGTTTTCGGTCTGCTCGGGCCAAACGGCGCCGGCAAGACGACCACGGTCGAAATTCTCGAAGGCTTGCGTAATCTTGACAGTGGGCGTGTTTCCGTCTGCGGCCTCGATCCGCAACGCGACTCCTCGGCTCTCAAACACGAAATCGGCGCCGCTCTGCAATCCACTTCCCTTCCCGACAAAATTCGGGTCATGGAAGCTCTGCGGCTCTTCGCCAGCTTTTACAAGCGTGGCCGTAAGCCCGAAGAACTTCTCAAGCGCTTTGGCCTCGAAGAAAAGCGCAGCACTTTTTATAGCCAGCTTTCCGGCGGACAGAAGCAGCGCCTGGCCCTCGCCATGGCCCTCGTCAACGATCCGAAAGTCGTCTTCCTTGACGAACCCACCGCCGGACTTGACCCGCAAGTCCGCCGCGAGATTTACGACATCATCGAGGAACTTCGCCGCGAGAAAAAAACCATCCTGATGACCACGCACTATATCGAAGAAGCCGAGCGCCTTTGCGACCGCGTCGCGATCGTGGATCAAGGCAAAGTCATCGCCCTCGGCACACCTCGGGAACTGAAAGCCCACTCCGGCGGCGCCACGCGCATCGAGGTCCGCCTTTCGAAGCCGGCATCCAACGGCGACCTGAAAAGTCTCGAAGGCGTTACCGATGCGCGCGAAGTCGGTGGGACCTACGTGCTTCACTCTAAGCGCCCGCCGCAAACCATCGTTTCTCTCGTCAAACATTTGGAAGCGGAAGGTAACGAACTCGTTAGCCTCGAAATCGCCACACCTTCTCTCGAAGACGTTTTCATCGAAATGACCGGAAGGAGGCTACGCGATTGAGAAACTTTGCCAGCCTGACCCGCACGCGCATTCTGCTTGCCCTGCGCAACAAAATGTTCTTCTTTTTCAGCGTCGTCTTTCCGCTGGGCATGTTTTTCCTTTATGGCGGCATCTTCGCTCGGGGGAATCCCCGCGCCGTCCTCTATTTCCTAGGCCCGGTCATTGCCTTCAACGTGATGGGTAGCTTCTGGGGACTTAGCGCCGCTCTGGTCATGTTCCGCGAACAGGGCATCTTACGCCGTTTCCACGTTACACCCGTCACCGCCGCGGACATGCTTGCCTCCAGCCTGCTTGCAAACTTTGTCCTCACCCTTCCTACCATTTCCGTCGAGATTTTCCTGGCGCGAGTCGTCTTTCATGTGCCGAGCTTGGGCAATCTTTTCTCGCTCGCTGTTCTGGTCACCATTGGCACTATTTCTTTTGGCTCTCTTGGCCTCGTCGTCGCAAGCGTTACTAACACCATGCAGGAAACCCAAGTTCTCAACCAGCTCATCTGGCTGCCATTGATCTTCCTTTCCGGCGCCACATTCCCGCTAGCTTATTTGCCAGTCTCCGTGCAACACTTCGGCCTCTTTTTGCCTGCAACTTATCTTGTTACTGCCCTTCAGAGCGCTATGTTTCAATCATTTTCCGTGGGGCAAGTTTGGATACAGATTCTGGCGCTCGTTTCCTGGGCCGTTCTCACTTTCTTTGTGGCTGCGCAGTTATTTCGCTGGGAGCCAGAGGCCAGGATTCCTCGCAGCGCCAAACTTTGGGTCGTGGCGACGGCGCTGCCATTCTTTCTCCTTGGCGTTTGGGAAAACGGCCGCGGCGATATCCTGAAACAGGCGCAGAGCGCTTTTCATTCCCTCGATCGGCCCGCGAGTTCGGAGCAGCCTGCCAAGTCCAGCCAGTGACCAGACAGCATTTCTAGCTGCACGCGCCAATTTGGTTCCGGCAAGGCATCTTCTTGCTCATACCCCGCATTGACGCTCCGTCCCGTGTACCGTATTCTGCAATTCCGAACTGCACCGCCCCGAGTAGCACTACCAAAGAGGGAACTTTTATGCCCATTCAGGCGACCGAGAAAATCTGGCACAACGGTAAATGGATCAATTGGGACGACGCCAAACTTCACGTGCTTTCGCACGTCGTGAGTTACGGCTCCGCGGTCTTCGAGGGCATTCGCTGCTATGAAACGAAGCAAGGCCCCGCCATTTTCCGCTTGCGCGAACACATGCAGCGGCTCATCAACTCCGCGAAAATTTATCGCATGGAGCTTCCCTTCTCCGTCGATCAATTCGCCAACACCGCTTGCGAACTGGTCCGCCTGAACAAACTAAATTCCTGCTACGTCAGGCCCATTGTTTTGCGCGGTTACGGCGACGTCGGCGTGAATCCCCTGAACTCGCCCATCGACATCTACATGGCCTGCTGGACCTGGGGCGCCTATCTCGGCCCAGAGGCTCTCTCCAAAGGTGTAGAAGTCGGCGTCAGCTCCTGGACCCGCATTGCCCCGAACACTCTTCCCGCCATGTCCAAAGCTGCGGCGAATTATATGAACTCGCAGCTCATTCGCATGGAAGCCGCCTTCAACGGCTACAGCGAAGGCATTGCTCTCGACGCCGATGGCCACGTCAGTGAAGGCTCGGGCATGAACGTTTTCCTCGTGCACAACGGCGTGCTCTACACTCCGCCCCTCGCCACCAGCATTCTCCCTGGCATCACCCGCGACGCCGTCACGAAGCTGGCGGAAGACCTGAATATCCCGGTGAAGGAATCTGTCATACCGCGCGAAATGCTTTACATCGCTGATGAAGTGTTCTTTGTCGGTACCGCCGTCGAGATCACGCCCATCCGCTCCGTCGATCACATCCAAGTCGGCAAAGGCGTCGCGGGACCAATCACTCGCAAACTCCAGGAAGAATTCTTCGCTATCACCAGCGGCACCAAGCCTGATCGTCACAACTGGCTCACTCCAGTCAACGCCCCCGTCGCCGCCGCCACGCGCTGATCCGATCAAGCGTCAATCCGCTTCTCAGGGGCTGGCATTCCGCCGCGCATTCCGGCTAGAATGCAGCCGTTCGAATCGAGCGCACTTTCCTTTCTTCGCGCGGAGGATCAACGATGTACAGCACATCGCAGAAACTGATTGCGGAATTCCTCGGAACTTTTGCGCTGATTTTCTTCGGCGCGGGCTCCATCTGCACGGATCAGTATTTGCACGGCGCTGGCGGCGGCCTCGGTCTTCTTGGCATTGCGCTCGCCCACGGTCTGGCCATCGCCATTATGGTTTCCGCGCTCGGTCACATCTCCGGCGGACATTTCAATCCCGCCGTGACCATCGGCTTCTGGGTCACCAAGCGTGTGAACACTGTGGACACGATTCTCTATTGGGCCGCTCAACTTGCCGGCGCAACCGCCGCCGCCTTTTTGCTGAGAGCAGTCGTCCCCGAAGAGACCTGGCGCGCCGTCGCTCTGGGCACCCCAGAACTCGCGCGCGATTTTCCGCGCTGGGCGGGCATGGCCCTTGAAGCCGTAACCACTTTCTTCCTCGTGCTTACCGTGTTCTCGACCGCGGTTGACGAAAAAGGGGCGTTCAAGTCCATCGCCGGCTTCGGCATTGGCTTCTCGATTACACTGGGAATTCTCGTCGCCGGTCCTCTTACCGGTGCGGCTTTAAATCCCGCGCGTGCCTTTGGGCCTGCGCTCGCTGCAAACCATTGGGCCAACCACGGCGTCTACTGGGTCGGCCCGCTGGCTGGAGGATTTGTCGCCGGCCTGCTCTACGATTCGCTTTATTTAAAGAAGGCTTGAACCCCGAATTAGCCTCGAAGAACCTGTCCCCAGGCTCAGTTAACTAGCGCGCAACCTGCCTGCGCAGCTTGCTTGCCCGTCCTTCTGGCCGATGCTACTGTCGCCTCTTAGCTGCATTCTTGCGGAGTTCACACGACATGGCCATTAGCATTGACGATCTTCTTCGCCGCGCGGTTGAAAACAAAGCGTCCGACTTGCATTTGAAAGTCGGCAATCACCCCTACTTGCGCATCGACGGCCTTCTCGCTCCGCTGACCGATGTACCACGCGTCACGCCCGAAGAAATGCTCTCCATGGCTTTCAGCATGATGACCAACCGCCAAAAGCAAAAGTTCAAGGAAACGGCGGAATTGGACATGGCATACGGTGTTGCGGGCTTGGGCCGCTTCCGCGTCAACGTCTTTCAGCAGCGCGGCAATGTCGGAATGGTTTTGCGCGTTATTCCCACGAAAATTCGCACCAACGAAGAATTGAATCTGCCCCCGGTCATCAACAAGATTTGCGAAGAGCAGCGCGGCTTGGTCCTTGTCACGGGAACCACCGGTTCCGGTAAGTCCACCACGCTGGCGGCGATGATCGACCGCATTAACGCCAACCGTGCTGATCACTTGATCACCATCGAAGACCCCATCGAGTTTCTGCACCGCGACAAAAAGAGTTTCATCAATCAGCGCGAAGTCGAAGTGGACACCGCGAACTTTTCCACCGCCTTGCGCGCAGCTCTGCGTCAGGACCCTGACGTGATTCTGGTCGGCGAAATGCGCGACCTCGAAACCATTTCCACCGCGCTGCTCGCCGCGGAAACCGGCCACATGGTTCTCTCTACTTTGCATACTCTCGATGCCACGGAAACGATTCAGCGTATTATCGCGGTCTTCCCGCCGCCGGAGCAAAAACAGATTCGCTTGCAGCTTGCCGCCACGCTTAAGGCCGTCATCTCGCAGCGCCTGGTGCGCCGCGCCGATGACAAAGGCCGCGTGCCCGCTTGCGAAATCATGATCGCCACCGGTTACATCCGCGATTGCATCATCAACGCGGACAAGACGCGCTTGATTCATGACGCTATCGGCGCCGGTACCAGCCAGTACGGCATGCAGACGTTCGATCAATCGCTCTTCGACCTCTATTCGAAGCAACTCATCACCCTCGATGAAGCCCTCGCACGCGCCTCCAACGCCGACGAATTCAAGCTGCGCATCCAAGGCATCCGCTCCGCCTCCGACTCCGCCCGCGAGGAAATGGAGCGCCAAATGGCCGACTTCGAGCGCTTCGCCCGCAAGTAGCAACCGTTTCTTCCGCGAGAAAACGAACTGGAGGGCCTCGTTATGCAAAGGAAGATAATCTGTTCTTCGATTATCCTGCTTGTTTGTACAGCATTGGGTTCGTACTTGTTCGCGAATAGCTCCCCGCGGCCTCTCTGCAAAAGCGAACTCCTCGCTCTCGTTGCTGCCGGGGTACTCCCTGAAAACACCGCCTATGAAATTCGTTCGAAGGGACTGAACTTCGTTCCTGACGCAAACTACAAGGCATTGCTGAAATCCGCTGGAGCCGACGCCAAGGTTTTCGCCGCATTGGACTCCGCCAAAACAAGTTCTTTCGAAAAATCGGACAGCCCCGCCGAAACCGAACTCCTTCGGCACTTGAGCCGCGCGGGAAGTCTAATTGTTGCGGCACAGCTCGACGACGCCGCAAACGAACTCACGGCAGCCATCGCCGGCAATTCGGGAAAACCCGAAATTGGTTTTGTCATGGGCAAAGTCCTCATCGAACAGGAGCATATTGAGGAAGCCGGACAGGTCTATTCAGAAATCTTGCGCCAGGATCCCGATTTTCCTCAGGTCCACACCAGACTGAGCTTTACTTACTATCAGGCCGGAAATGCGGAAGACGCCCTCCGCGAAGCGAAAACAGCTCTGGAGCAGAATCCCAGCGATCCGGTAGCCCGCATGAATGCCGGCAACGCCTTGATCAATTTGCGCAAGTTTGACGCCGCCAAGTCCGAATTGCAGCAAGCGATTCGCAGCAAGCCCGATTACGAACTGGCCTATGCCAATCTAGGAATCCTGCTAGCCGACATGAACGACCTCAATGGCGCCATTGCGCAGTACAAAAAGGCTCTCACCCTGAAACCCGATGACGTGGGCACGCGGTATAACCTAGGGTACGCTTATGGAGAAAAGGGCGACTTCACGTCCGCCATCCGCGAATACCGCGAAGTCAAGCGCCTCGACCCGAAACGGCTCGATGCGCGCCAGAATCTTGGTTCTGCCCTTATGCACCAAGATCCCGCGGCGGCTATCAAGGAATTCCGCGAGCTTACTGCATTGGCCCCTGATTTCCCTATCTGCCACCAATGCTTGGGAAGTGCTCTCCAAACAACCGGTAGATTGCAGGAAGCCGAAAAAGAGTACCGCATCGCCGTGGAACTCGATCCCGCGGTTCCGGATCCGCACAATGGTATTGGGAACATCCAGGAGGCTCTAAAGAATTACGACGAAGCGCTTCGAGAATATCGTAGAGCCGAGGAACTCGACAGCAACGATGCCAGCGCTTACAGGAATGCGGGTCGTGTGCTCCTTCTAAAGAAAGACTTTCCCACCGCCATCGCCGAGCTAAAGCGCGCCGAGCAGCTCGACCCAACCGATTGGATCAGTCACGATCTCCGCGGCCAGGCGCTGGAGGGTTCCACCGACCGCGATTCCGCCATTGCCGAATACAAAGAAGCGCTTTCCATTGCGCCAAAGGAACTGCAAGCGCGATTGGATCTCGCTCTAGCACTCGAAAAAAAGGGAGATTGGATCGCGGCCCTGGATAACTATCGCCGGGCCGCCCTCGATGAAACGCCGCCCAAGATGGGTATTCCTCAGCGTGTCTTTGACGCGCAGCACAAATATCAAAGCGCTCAAGAACGCTTCCGGCAGCGCCTCGCTGATCTTCGCAGCTCGGGCAAATCCTCGGAAGCCGCTGCTCTCGAAACTCGCTTGCACGCCAGCGAAGCGATACCCAACTTGGACGAAAAATTCCATGCGGCTATGCAAGCCGCAACGCAGGCCATGGTGGAAAAGCGTTTCAATGACGCTGAAACTTCCGCCAAACAGGCAATCGAAATTGCCGAGAAAATCCAGCCTCAGGACGGACGACTTCCCGAAGCATTCGCCCAGCTAGGTAACGTCTACGCTTGGCGGTTGGACCATAAACAAGCGGGAGAAGCCTACCACCGACAGTTGCTCCTCTCCGAAAAGCTCTACGGCCCGCAATCGCCCTTGATTACCGCCGCGCTGCGAAATCTCGCGATGCTCGCGGTTGCGCAAAAGGACTTCGCCGGATCGGAAGCGTATTACACTCGCGCGCTCGACCTAAATCAGAAAACCTATGGAGCAGACAGCACTGAGTACGCGAATCTCCTGCGCGGCCTCGCCCACACCTACCTCATGCAACAGGAGTACGCGAAGAGCGAATCCACTTTGCTCCGGGTCATGGACCTTTACGAGAACATTTACGGTCCCGATGACTACCGCATGGCCATTCCCTTGACCACCATTTGTTACGTCTACGATCAGTGGGGCAAACCGGACAAGTCCGCGCCTTGTCACGCACGCGTAGTTGCTTTGGCCGAAAAGCAATTCGGTCCCGACAGCCCGTCTCTCGTCCGCGATCTGACCGCCGAAGCCGACGCCCTTCGCAAACTTGGCCGCGTCGACGAAGCTGACAAAATCCAGAAACGATTGCAAACGCTTCAGTCAGCTCAGGCAAACCCTAACTGATGCCATTTTAGTTTCCGATGCCTGCTCAATTTTCAGTTCCGGATGCGATGAGCGCCAAATGGCCGACTTCGAGCGCTTCGCCCGCAAGTAACGGCTTTCGAGTGTCGCGCGGTGCGCTCTAATGCCTTTTCCAGAGCAACAAGTCGAGTGGATGCTCGCCAACCGCACGAAAATTCTGCGATACGCCTTCGTGCCCCAGTTGCTTGCCGCAGTGGCTTTGCTCAGCCTCGCGTACTTCACCGGAAAAACCGACGTCCATCTCCTCTTCAACGGTGTCCGGACCCAGGGCAAGATCGTGGGCTTCCAGCGTAGGGAGCTCCATACGCATCGCAACCCCAGCTCCAACGGCGTGTACGGCCGCACGGTGTACCTCCCAATCGTCGAATTTGAAGCCCGGGGCGACAAGGTGCGCTTCGAGGAGCGCAAACTCGTCGCCCAAGGCGAAGCAGTCGGCTGGCCGGTCACCGTTCTCTACGATCCCGGCCACGCGTCCGTGGCGATGATCGACCGTCCTTTCTGGAACTGGATACCCTGGGCCCCGGCGCTCGCCATGGGCGCGTTTCTCGCCCTCGTTTCGCTCAAGGGTCTCATCGCCTTCCTCGCTTTTGCTCCGCCCGCTTCCAGTGTCGCCGGCGCGCCGAAGGAGTTGTCGTGACTGTTATTTCGTGCGCGGCGTTCGTTACCTCTTTACTTCCTTACTTCGGTACTTCATCCTCTCTTCGTGTTCTCCAAGCCCCGCCGACTCGAAACCGAAGCCGAGCTCTATGACGTCGCGGTGCGCGCGCTGATGCGCCGCGCGCATTCCATACACGAAATGAAGCAGAAACTGGAGCGCCGCAGCGATAACAAGCTGCTGGTGCAAGTGGTAATAGCGCGCCTGAAAGAAAACGGCATGATTGACGACGCGCGTTACGCCAAACAGTTCGCGCGCCAGCGCACCGAATCCCGCAAACAAGGAAAATACCGCGTCGCACGCGATCTACGTGCCCGCGGCATTCCCGACCGGCACATTACATCCGCCCTCGAAGAAGTTGCTCAGACTTCCGACGAAGCCGCCATGGTCCGCCAGCGCATCGAGCGCAAGCTCCGCTCCTATCGCGGCGAAATCGACGAGAAGAAGATGGCTTCCATCTATGGCAGCCTGCTCCGGGCCGGCTTCTCCGCAGACGTTGTCCGCCACCAATTGAAAGCGATAACAAGAGAAGATGTCCCCGAAGTGGAGACGGAATAGTCCCACTTTCAATAGGTTATGAATATTTTTCAGTTTTACTTCACTTTTCCTTTGACTTCCCCTTAATTTGTGATATACATAGTTTTGTAGATTACTACGTGTGGAGTGCGGGAGCTTGCTCCCGCTTTTTCTTTTTTCAGGCGCTATTTCAGCCTTTGCCAGTCCAAAACAACCAAAATCGCGTCCTTTAGAATCAATCAATTACGAAATGCAAATTTTGTAAGTCCTTTCCTTTGATATTCATGCAAATTGCCCGGGGGTAGGGGGTGCAGTCGCCTCAAATGGGAACCTAGGAAGAGGCTAGATTGCTGCTCGTCCGGGTCTCTGCGATACTTCTACCATGAAAATTTGTTCGGTGTTGAGGGCGAACGTGCCCGGCAAGGGCACGGAATAATATGACCGGGGAACGCCACCAATAAAATGACGGCCACAAGCACAAAAGAAAAGTTCTGGAGCGGCAACGACATCCGCGAGGCTTTCCTGCGCTTCTTTGAAAGCAAGGGGCACCGGCGAGTGCGGAGTTCGTCGCTGGTGCCGCATGGGGACCCCACGCTGCTTTTCACCAACGCAGGAATGAACCAGTTCAAGGACGTTTTCCTCGGCCTCGAAAAGCGGGATTACACGCGTGCAACGACGGCGCAGAAATGCGTGCGCGCGGGCGGCAAGCACAACGACCTGGAAAATGTGGGGTTTACGAAGCGGCATCACACGTTTTTCGAGATGCTCGGCAATTTTTCCTTCGGCGATTATTTCAAGAAGGATGCGATTGCTTACGCCTGGGAGCTGATCACTTCGCCGGAGTGGTTCAACATTTCCAAAGACAAGCTCTACGTCACCGTTTTCGGCGGCGCCGAAGTCGCGCCCGGAAATGTCCTCGGCGTTGACGAAGAAGCGCGCGAATTTTGGGTCGCGCAAAATGTTGCCGCGGATCGCGTCGTTCCGATTCCTGGGCTGAAGGATAATTTCTGGGCCATGGGAGACACGGGCCCTTGCGGCCCGTGTAGCGAAATCTTCTATGACATGGGGCCTGCTGCGTCCGAGGAAGGCCACCCCGACTGCAAATTTCCCTGCGACTGCGGCCGCTACGTCGAAATCTGGAATCTCGTCTTCATGCAGTTCAACCGCGACGCCAACGGCACGCTCACGCCGCTGCCAAAGCCGTGCGTAGACACAGGCATGGGCCTCGAACGCACCGCCGCCGTTCTCCAAGGCGTCATCTCCAACTACTACACCGACCTCTTCACTACCCTGACTAGCCGAGCGCACGAATTGACGAGCACCCGGTTCGCCGATTTTGAGTCGACCAAAGCGTCGCTGAGGATAATCGCGGATCATTCTCGAGCTACGGCGTTCCTAATCTCCGACGGAGTGATTCCGTCAAACGAAGGTCGCGGCTACGTACTGCGCAAAATCATGAGGCGAGCCATTTTTCACGGTCGCCGTTTAAATATGGAGAGGCCATTCCTGTTTGAAATGATCTACGCAGTCCGCGACACGATGGCCGCTGCGTACCCAGAACTAATTGAAAGCGCTGACCGCGTGAGTCGTATTGTTCTCGGTGAGGAAGACCGATTCTCACACACTCTAAAACTGGGGAGCAAAGAACTCGAAAGTCGTTTTGAAAGCGTGCGGAAACGCGCCGCAGGCCAGCTCACAAAGGCGGCTAACGAACTGGGTGTGGACCTCAAGCCCGGCGAGGCCGAAAATCTTCTAAAGGCATCCTCGGCCCCAGTTGGGTCGCAAGTGCTAACTACGCTCGAAGGACTTATCGGGCCAGAGCTATTTGCTCGAATCCAACGGATTAAGGCAGACGCCACTAATCGAACTCTACCAGGTGAGATGGCCTTTGAGTTGTACGACACTTACGGCCTCCCACGCGACTTTATCGAGGACGCGTGCCGGGATGAAGAATTCGCGTTCGACGCTGCTGGCTTCGACCGTGCGATAGAAGAGCAGAGGACCCGTGCTCGCGCTTCGTGGAAGGGCGGCGCGAAAGAAACTGCGAGTCCGGCATACGCCAAGATTGCCGAGACGTTTAAGACCGAGAAGGATTTTTACCACGGCACATCTGCAAAGGATTGCCGCATCGAAGCGATCCTTGCGAAAAGTGGACCCGTCAATGAGTTGAAGGCTGGCGAAAGCGGCGAAGTGGTGCTGGACCGCACACCGATTTATGCGGAGTCGGGCGGGCAGGTTGCGGACACTGGCGCGTTCTACGACAACTCGGAGTCTCAACTGCTCGCGGAAGTGACGGGCGCGTTTTATCCCGTCGCCGGACTCGTAGCGCACAAGGTTGTGGCGAAAGAAACGCTGCGCGTCGGCGATAGCGTGGCAGTGGTGGCGGATGCGGAGCGGCGGGCGCGCATCATTCGCAATCACACGGGAACGCACCTCGTTCATGCCGCGCTGCGAAATATTCTGGGGACGCACGTGAAACAGTCCGGTTCGCTGAATGCGCCGGAGCGGCTGCGCTTTGATTTTTCACACTTCGCGCACGTGGATGCGGAAGAATTGCGGGACATCGAGCAGCAGGTGAACGACGAGATTCGCCTGAACACGGAGATTGAAACGAACGTGACTTCGCTCGAAGAAGCGCTGGCTTCCGGCGCGCTCGCCTTTTTCGGCGACAAATATCCCGAGAGCAACGTCCGCGTCGTAACCATTCCTGACGAGCGCGCTCCCCGCGGCTTCTACTCTAAAGAACTCTGCGGCGGTACGCACGTTCATCGCATCGGCGACATTGGCGTACTGAAAATCGTGAGCGAGGAATCCGTAGCCGCCGGCGTTCGGCGAATTTTTGCAGTGACCGGCATTGGCGCGCTGGAGCATTTTCAAAAGCAAGCGGACATTCTGCGCCAACTGGCCAGCCAGCTCAATGTGGGCGAGGACAGCATCCTCGCCCAGGTCGAAAAGCTCTCCCAGACCGCCAAACAGCTGGAAAAGGAGCTGGAGGCGCAGAAGCGCAAGGGGGCACTGGAAACAATACGCGATCTTCGTGCCCTCCTCGCTGAACTGAATGACAGGCTCCTGCGGGAATCGCGCGAACAAGTCGCAAAAGAAGCGCTGGTAAGAGGGAATGCTCGAGTTTGTCTGATAAGGGACATAAAAGTAGCCGTCAGCGAAGTGCAAGATGCTGATAGAAAGACACTTAGGGAAATGCTTGATAAATTGCGCCAAGAGATCCGGAGCGGGGTGGTCGTTCTAGCTTCCGTCGAAAACGGAGACATTTCGCTGATTGCCGGGGTGACTAAGGATCTGACGCCTAAAGTCAATGCTGGCAAGCTGATGCAGGCGTTAGCACCTATGGTAGGGGGTAAGGGGGGCGGCAGGTCGGATATAGCCGAGGCCGGCGGCAAAGACACGGCGGCCCTGAAAAGTGCCCTATTGAGTATCCCCTCCCTGGTGGAAGGCTTGTTATAATTGGGGTAGATGGCCTGTGGACTCAGGGTGTGAGGCCGGGGAACGCCCAACCAGGTTGTTTTGGGCTTTAGGCCTGGGTCGAGACGATCCTAACCCCCAGCGGCTCAGCGGTATGGCGCACCAGGAGGTCCAGGGCTTATAGTACGGAAGTCGCATTGACCACATCGAGGCGCTTTAGAATAATGGCGGCGGTGTGGCTGGGACTCGAATCTTGGGTGTGCCTTACCGCAGAGGCATGGTGAATGGATAGAAGCGCGACAAACCGGGGATGGCTGGTTCGGGCGACGCTGGCTCTGTGCGCGGTTTTTTCCACTTCGTTTTTTGCGCCATTATTTGCGCAGAACGTCAACGGACACATCGCCGCAGTCGTTGAAGATGACGGGCGGCGTTTTTTTGTGAACGTCGATCCGCCAGCGAAAGTCAATCTGACTGGCTCCAAGCCCCGCGCCAATATTTACCTTCCCGCGCAATCTTCTTTCACTGGACGCAGCTGGGCAGCGCTGGAAATGGGCCGCGACGGCGTGGAAAAACTGGTTCGCGAAGCAGCGGATCGCCATCGCGTGGATCCCGCGCTAGTCCGCGCGGTGATCGAAACGGAATCGAACTGGAATCCCAAGGCGTGGTCCCACAAAGGCGCCGGCGGATTGATGCAGTTGATTCCCACAACCGCACAAAAGTACGGAGCTTCCGACGTCTTCAACCCGCAACAAAACATCGACGCAGGGGTTAAGCATCTCAAGTGGTTGCTAGAACGATACAACGGCAACCTCGACCTGGCCCTGGCGGCGTACAATGCGGGAGAGGGCGCTGTTGACCGAGCTCACGGCATCCCCGCGTTTCGAGAGACGCGGAATTATGTGCAGAAAGTGCAGAACGCTTACTTCCGGCCGGGCTCAGGACGTCTTGCTGACGCTTACGTCAACTCCCGCGCCATCCACAAAGACGTTTCCCCGGATGGGCGCATCATATTCACGAACGAATAAAAGACAGTTAGCAGCGGGTAGTGGAGAGTTGGTAGCTTTCGAGGCGCCCTATTGCGGCCCTCGAAAGTTTTTGTAGTTATTGCTGAAGAGAGTTCCGGTTTCCGGCTACGATAAGAGCGACGTTTGGGGGATGTAGTTTGAAGCTGGGGGAGAAAAAAATTTCGCGAGAGAGCTTCGCCCGTCTTTCGCCGGTTTTTGCGGCGGTGGGCTTTGCGCTTATGCTTGCCACTGCGGCGACGGCGAAATCGAATGCGGAAGCGGCGGCTACCGCAACGGCGTCGCTGAAGCGCCAGTCCGCTTCCACGCAATTTGCGCGGGCCGAAGAGCAGCGCGCGGCGCTGAACAGCAAACCTACCGAAAAACGCACGCTCGCAGATTACAAGCAGGTAGTTGCGGGTTATCGCCGCGTCACTATGATTACGCCGCGAGCTCCGGAAGTGCCCGATTCCCTGCTGGCCATCGCGGAACTTTACACCGAGATGGGCGACCGGTTTGGGCGAAGCTACTACCAGTCCGCGGCGGATTCCTACCAATTTCTGGTGCACGAATATCCGACGAGCAAATATTGCCAGGACGCCATGCTGCGAACCGCGAAACTGCAGCGCGAACAGTTGGGAGATTCCGCGCAGTCGAAAAAAACGTACGAGGATTTCCTGAAGCGCTATCCGCGGTCGCCGAGAAAACGCGAAGCGCAGGAAGCGCTGGCGGAACTGGCGCTGCTGCAAAACGGCGACGCGCCGGGCGCGCCGAACGGTGTGGCGACAAATGCGAATGCGCCAACATTCCCCGCTGAGGAAGCGCGCGCGAATGCACCGGTGCATGCTGGGGGCAAATCCGCAAGCTGGCCGGGAGCGGGGGAAATTCCACGCCTGCGGCGGATTCGCGCGGCGGCCAACGGCGATTCCGCGCGCGTGACCATCGATCTTGAAGACAGCGTGCAGTACACTTCGGGGCGGATCGCGAATCCGGACCGGATTTTTTTCGATTTGCACGCCGCGCGGCTGACGCGGGAAGTCGCGCGCGAAGATATTCACGTTGACGGCGGACTGCTGACCGCCGTGCGCGTGGCGCAGAATCACAATGGCGTGGTGCGCGTGGTGCTGGACGTGAATGGAGTAAAGGATTACGCCGCTTCGTTGACAAATAATCCATCGCAGCTAGTAATCGATCTCTATGGAAAGTCGGCGGCGGCCCCCGTGCGAACTGCCAAGGAGAAAAAGGCGCAGCAAGGCGGGGCCGAAGATTCCAACGAGCGTGCGACTGCGGCAAAGAACGAAGCGCGAAGCGCTCAGAATGCGGCAGCGAACAGTTCGGCAGAAAACGCGGATTCCACGCCTTCGGAACGCCCTGTGGTGAGTTCGAAGAGCGCCATCGACAACACGATTGGCGGTGCAGCTGCGGCGAGCAATTCTTCGGCGACAGCGCGCAATTCCCTGCCGAGCGCGAAAAATGCCAGAGCTAAATCCGTCAAATCCACAGCCACGAATGCAAGACCGGATTTGGTCAAGGCCGCGAGCGCACCTCAGCCAACGCGCGATGGGCAGTCTACGCTGACTCGCACACTGGGACTGAAGATTGGAAGGATTGTCATCGACCCGGGGCACGGTGGCCATGACACTGGAACGATTGGCCCAACGGGCCTGATGGAGAAAGACCTGTGCCTGGATGTGGCGCTGCGGCTGGGAAAAATTATCGAACAGCGGCTGCCGGGAGCCGACGTGGTATACACGCGCTCGGACGATACCTTTGTTCCGCTGGAGGAGCGGACGCGCATCGCAAACGAGGCTAAGGCCGACTTGTTTATTTCGATTCATGCAAATTCGAGCAGAGACCACGCGGCGCGCGGCATTGAGACGTATTACCTGAACCTGAAAGGCTCGGCGGAAGCGATGGAAGTGGCGGCGCGCGAAAATGCTTCCTCACAGGAAGGCGTGCACGACCTGCAGAATCTGGTGATGAAAATCGCCAAGACGGAAAAGATTGATGAGTCCAAGGAGCTTGCCGAAGACATCCAGGATTCCCTGTCCAGGCGGATTCAGAAGAGCAGCAAGCCGGTGAAGAACCGGGGTGTGCGGAAGGCGCCCTTCGTGGTGCTGATCGGCGCGGACATGCCCTCTATCCTGACGGAGATATCCTTCTTGAGCAATCCGGCGGACGAGCAAATGCTGAAGAAGCCCGAGCAACGGCAAAAGGTGGCCGAAGGGCTCTATCAGGGCGTGGTCAGCTACCTGGAGAGCATGAATAGCGTGACGATGAACCTGCCGGCCAAGCCCGGAGCCGGGCGCCCTGCGCCGGCAGCGGTGGAACAATCTCGCAACCAAAACTAGCTAGTTGGTGTCTAATAGGGGCCGGGATGCGAAAGCTCTACCTTATTGCTGGGCTGTTGCTGGCGCTCGCTGCCGCGCCGTATTCGTCTGCTCAGCTTCTCCCAGACCACTTCGGAACATGGTCGAAAAGCAACTGTGTTGCTAAGCCTCAGACTACCAGCCTCTTTGAGGAAACCGGCCAGCGGAACAATGCGTCTTGCCAGTTCTCCTCCAATGGAACGAATAGCGTCACGGTGTGGGCTGGAAGCTTCCTCGACCCCAGCAGCGCGTATGAGGTCTACACCAGCGAGATCAACCCGGGAATGATGCCCTCGACGCTGGGGCCTAATTCCGCCATTGACCGCGAGAAGTTGCTGATACTTGTCGGGAATGTTCTCATGAGAGTAGAACAGCCGCGGGAAGTTTCGGCAGAGGACTTCCAACAGCTCTTTGCGTCGGTGCGCGCGCACTCCGAGCGGACTCCGCTGCCGCCGATTCGAGCGTACTTGCCACAAGGTTTTACGGATGGAACGCAAAAATACGCGCTGGGACCAAAGGGGTTCCTGTCTGCACTGAGCGTGCTGAAGCGGGAGGAATTCGCGAACCTCGCAGACGAAGTGGGATTTGGCTCTGTAGCAAGGGCTGAAGCAATGATGGCGGAGTATCACAGTGGCAAGGACTCTGCCGCATTGCTGCTGATTGACTATCCCACGCCGCAACTGGCGGAGCAGCACTTGCGACACATGGAGCAGGCGATTTCGTCCGCTGCGAAGCAGGCAGGAACAAGCATTGAGCGCAGGGGCACGCTGCTCTCGCTGGTGCTGCGGCCCTCCTCAGTGATATATGGGAATGCGGTACGGAACGCGATGAATTATGAAACGAACGTGACGTGGAATGAGCCGCACCAGACAATCACCGATCCGCCATTGCTTTCTACTATTGCCAAGATTTTCATTGCGACGGGCGTATTTATGGTCATCGCAGTAGTGCTGGGAGCGGCGTTTGGCGGCGTGCGCCTGTTGACGAAAATCTTTTTCCCGGGGAAGGTGTTTGACCGGCCGGAACAGATGGATGTCCTGCAACTCGGGCTCTCCGGAAAAAGAATCAACTCCCGCGATTTCTACTAGTGCCGTTCCAACTTGTTCGAGCAAGTCCCTTTAAGAAAGCTCGCGCCATGTTTGCGGCCAAGCCTGATAGTATCCAGCCATGACGCCACACACACTTTCGCGCCGGTCGTTCCTCGCATTTTCGGCAACGCTGCGGTGGGCTCTCTCGGCCCGAGCCGTGAAATCAATACCAGTCGGCCTCGAACTCTATTCCGTCCGCGAGGAATTGAAAAAAGATCCCGAGGGCACGGTGCGTGCCGTGGCGCAAATGGGATACCAGGGCGTCGAATTCTATGCACCCTATTTCGAGTGGTCGGAGAGTAAAACCAAGCAGATGCGAAAGCTGCTGGACGATCTCGGCATCCGGTGCTTCTCGACGCACAACGATAGTCCCCACATGAGCCCGGAGAAGATCGGCCGTGCGCGAGACATGAACCTGATTCTGGGCAGCAACTATGTAGTGATGGCTTGGTCGGACCCGAAGCCGGGACTGGACGGCTGGAAGGCCATCGCGGATTCGCTCAACGCTGCTGCCGATCAACTGGAATCGGCTGGTTTGAAGGCCGGGTATCACAATCATCAGAGAGAGTTTATTCCGATGGAAAATCAGCGCCCGATTGAAATCCTCGCGAAGAACACCAAGCCATCGGTCATGCTCCAACTGGATGTGGGCACGTGCCTGGAGGCTGGTTCCGATCCGGTGGCGTGGATTCGCGCGAATCCGGGCAGAATCCGCTCGCTCCATCTCAAGGACTGGTCACCGGAAAAAGCAAAAGGCTATAGCGTTCTGTTCGGGGAAGGCGCGGCAGAGTGGAAAAGCATTTTCGAAGCGGCTGAGAGCGCCGGCGGAGTCGAGTATTACCTCATCGAGCAGGAAGGCAGCCGGTTTACGGAACTTGAGACCGCGCGCCGCTGTTTGCAGTCCTATCGCATCATCCATCCAGAATGAGACCTGTCCGCGCAGGTCAGCGACCGGTCACGAACCTCGCTTGCGCATGAATCTCAGGATGGCCAGACTTCCCCGACGGCAGTCAGGTCAGAAGGTGAATTTCCCGCCGAGCTGAAGAACGCGCGCCGGGAGCGACCCGGTAATCTGTCCAAAACTGGAGGTGCCAGCATTATTCACGGTAGGATTGTTCCAGTTGGCGCGGTTGAAGGCATTAAATGCATCCGCCTGGAACTGTAATTTCATGCCTTCCCTGTGCAAATTGAATGTCTTCCGCGCCGATAGGTCCCACTGATAAAAGTTGGGCCCGATGATATTGCCGATGGGGGCGCTACCAGCGCCGAGCGAGCTCTCCTGCGCGAAAGCGTTCGGATTGATCCAGCAAATCGCTTTGGTGTTCGAGCATGCGCCGCTAAAGGCAATGGATTGGCCTGCAACAATATTTGCCCGCCGAGAGATATTCGAGCCATTGAAGCCCGCCGCTTGCGAAGCTGTTGCCGTGAGGGGCGCGCCTGTCTGGAAGTGCATGAGCCCGCTCAGCGACCACCCCTTCACCAGGTAGCCTGCGAAGCCCTTCATGCTCTTGCCCCAGGGCGACTCAACCATGAAGCTGGTCGCGACGATGTGTGTAGCGTCGAAACTCAATTTGCCATAGTCAAATTGCTTCCAATTTTCCACCACACCGCCAGTTTGCGTTCCGCCTGCCACTGGCGCCGTTCCACCATTGACCAAGACGGGGTTGGCGGCGGTGCTGACGAGGCAAGTGAAGGGGCATTCCGGCTCGGGATTTTCGCTATAAGCGTCACCCGCGCCACCGCCGTCTCCCATCACCTTCGAATACGTATAGGCAACCATGGCAGTGAGGATCCCTGCGCGTTTGGTCATGCTGAGTTGCAAGGAATTGTAGTTGGAATTGACGTCACTCAGCGCCATGCCAATGCTGGAGTATCCCAGGTAAGGGCGAATCTGGTCTTTCGATAGACCAGCAGGTGCAAAGCCTCCCGAACATTGGTACCCAGCAGCATTTATTCCAGAAGGGCAAGCGAGCGTGTTCGGGTTCGGCGAGACAGGAACGAACCCTTGTTGGGTCCAAACGGCATTGTTTATGCTAGGCGTGCGCAGGATGTGCCGCCCCAGATTTCCGACGTAAGAAGCCTGAAGCAAGATGCCATCCGGCAGTTCGCGCTGCACCCCAAGGCTATACTCGTAAGTGCGCGCAACCACCAGATGTGGATCAACCCCATTCAGGCTTAGGGTAGTTGGAGCTGGCACCGAACCCGCGCCAGGAGCCGAATCGAACTGCGACAATGAGGCGTTCGTTCCTGAGATCGATGCTGACTGCGCCCACGGTGGGTAGCCTTGGGAGTTGATGCCATTGCCCAAGACGTTGCCTTCCGGCTTGTCGTAGAAAATGCCAAAGCCGCCGCGAATCACCGTCTTATTGCCAAACGGTGCGTAGGAGAAGCCGAGGCGGGGCGCAAACAGGTTCTCCGCTTGGAAGAAACCCCGAGCCGCAGTGTCAGATATAGCAGCCAAGAGCTGCGGGTCCGCGGAAGTAACAGGTACACTGTGCGCCTGATCCGCTGGCACTTGCCCGGGCCTCTGCAATCCGTTGCATTCGATGGTGAGTACCGGAGTACCTACAACGTTTTGCAGCGGGCCGCTGCAAAGACCAGGTGAAGCAGGGTTAATCTTGCTACTCGCCAGCCCACCCGTAAAGGTCGGATCAAGAGTAGGGTTGAAGGCAAAGGGGTTGAAGTTCGTCATGTTGTTGCCCTGAGCATACGTAGGAGTCGTGTAGATGTATCGCACGCCTAGCACCAAGCTAAGTTTGCGCGTCACCTTCCAGGTATCCTGGAAGTATGACTCAAAATCGTTGAAGCGAAATTGGCCCACAGTGAGGGCCGAGTTTTGCCCGAGGCTGTTGAAGTTCCCAAGAAGCGCGTCAGCGAACGGGTCACCCGTCGAGTTTGAGCCGGTGGTCGCGCCCGCGTTAGGGCTGAAATTGATAGTGCCGTCGTAGTTCGTGCGCGAGTTCTGAGTCTTGCGGTTCCGTGCGAACTCCGCTCCGAATTTTAGCGAGTGACTCCCCTTCTGCCACGTGACGTTATCCGCCGGATTTATATCCGTCGTGGGAGACGCAAGGTAGTTCGGGGCTGGACCATTCACCCCGGCTGGTGCGGCCGTCGGAAAATTGGTGACCGCCGTGAAGCTTATCGTCGGAAGCCCATCGGGGAACGTGGTTGGGTTTCCGAGTGGCGGGATGAACTTGAACCCGTAAGGAGTCTTCATCCAGGCGGTGCCTTGTAGCGGGAACCTCTGCTTATGCCAGTCGGCGTTGAATTTGACTTCATTGATCAGGGTCGGCCTGATCACATAAACCCACCCAATTTGATAGTTATATCCGGGACGATGGCGCGTGTCCGGATCCACCGGAACGGCCCCGGCGGTGCCGAACGTCGAATAAGGAGCATAGATGTCAACGTAGTCGTGGAGATACCGGAAATAAATACTCTGTTTTTCGTTGGGGTGTTCATCCACGCGAATGATGTCCTCGCGAATGTTAAACGGAGTCGCGAGGTTGAACGTCATGTTGTTGGAATTGGTCGAAGTGGGCAATGCTCCCTGCACAGACAATTTCGCCGCCGAAGTGTAGAGCGCCGCAATGGCCGCGCCGTCGCCGCTGATACACGTGGGGTTGATGACATTCGGCGCTGTATAGAGAACACCCCCACTGCAGCTCGCCGGGATTACAGCAGGCGTTTTTAGTGTGAGTCCGGTCGCCGCACCCCCATTATAAATGTCGGTGAAGTCGCCTGCCGCTTCCGTTGCCGTGGGAAACGTCTCTTGAACCGAGGCAGCCGGCCCTCCCGGGATCAACCCGCGAAGCTTCTTCCACTCCTGCCCGGCAAAGAAAAACAGCTTGCCTTTCGGCTGGATATACGGGATGGGACCGCCAAGGTCCCATCCAAAGTCGTTGTAGTGAAATGGGGGCACGGCCGAGTAGCCCGTGGCAGCCGGATTCGTCAGTTTGGTGCCCTTATTCTCCGCATTAAAAGTATTGTTCTGTACGAATTCAAAGCCTCCGCCGTGATATTGCTTTCCTCCGCTTCTGGTCACCACGTTGATCGTGGCTGAAGCGGAGCGCCCAAACTCAGCATCATAGTTCGAAGTCTGCACGTCCACTTCCTGAATGAAATCAATACCCACCTGATTGAACGTGCTGTTGTTCGAGCCGGAGTCCAGGTTAAACCCGCCGTCCACGCTAAAGTTCTGCCCGTCCCCTCGTTGTCCGTTGGTAACCGCGACGCTGGTATTATAATTTGTTGTCAAGGCGACGGGGTTAGTGCCCGAAGCCTGAAGGGCCGCGCCGGGAACCAAAGAAATGAGCGATTCGTAGTGCCGCTGGTTCAAGGCCATATTCTGTACTTGCTGCTCCGTGATGGTGGTCGAGATTTCGCCCGATGTTGTATTCACTGTATCTCCGGTCGCAGTTACAGTTACCGTCTCTGTGACTGCGCCGACTTCCAGACTCAAGTCCACTGTCAGACGGCCACCAGCGGATAAAACGTTGCCTATTTTAGAGGTCTTCCTAAAGCCACCCTTCTCTGCCACCACGGTATATGTGCCAGCTGGCAGCTCATCAGCAACGAAGTAACCATTCTTTTCGCTTGTCACGACGCGAGAAATCTGCGTGGCCTCGTTGATGACTGAAACCTTGGCATCTGGAACAGCAGAGCCGGACGAATCGATGACAGTTCCCACGATGCGGCCGAAAATGTCCTGAGCAACCGCGAGTTCACTCACCCCAAACAATAGCGACACGGCGAAGGCAATTGTCAGGGCATGGAGAGCTGCCAAACGAAAGCGTTTGATCGTTCCGCAACTCGTGGACAAGAAATGATTCTTCGGGCGAGCCGGAGACATTTTGATCGCACCGGCTGTGGCTTGCACAGCAAATTCCGCGGTCTTGATCGCATGAGATTTATTCCCGCTATGTATCCAAGGGGAAAACGAAGCAAATAGTTTTTTCATGACCTCACCCCGATCGAGTCAAAAGACTTCAGCCCCGATAGAAAGAAAACTAGCGAAAAGCTTGGAACTGGTTCCACACCCTAACCGAGCGAAAACCCCGTGTCAAGTGCGAAATCAAAAGAACAATCGGTTCGGCCGCCTTTCCAAATCCTTGCCTGATGCGCACGAGATCCGCGAATCCGATAGAAATGTGGCTGTGCTGGTGTGCTAGACTTACCCAGGAAAGAGGGGTAGAGGGTTTTTCCCACCGAACCTGGGCCAAAAACGGCAAGCGACAAAAGGGTCTTATTGTTATGGAAGCAGTTCCAAGGAAAACGACGATTCGCGAGGTTGCACGGGCCGCTTCCGTCGGCATCGGAACGATTTCCCGGGTGCTGAACTCCAGCTCTCAGGTGAGCCGCGAAACGCGTGCGCGAGTACTTGAGGCTATCCGACGTCTGGGATTCCGCCCCAACGCGCAAGCTCGCCGGATTCTCAAGCGGCGCTCAGAAATGGTCTGCTTTCTGCTGAGCAACCGCGATTTTCTCCATCCCTTTCATGCGCGCATCCTGCAAGGCGTTGAAACTTATGCCAGCAGCCTGAAACAGCATGTCTTGTTCGCCGCGCTTCATTATTCCCCGAGAACGCCGCCCGATAGGATCGACCTCCCCCCTGTTCTTCAGGAGCGTGGTTTGATCGACGGACTCATTCTGGCGGGGACGATTTATCCGAACCTGCTGTGCAGGATCGAATCCATCCACATGCCTTTTGTGGCCTTCAGCAACAATGTCGTTGGAATGGGCGAAGATCAGCAATACGACCAAGTAGGCTTCGATGACTTCAATGGAACGCTGCACGCCACGCGTCACCTGATCGGCAAGGGTCACCGCCAGATTGTTTTCGCGGGCGACATCTCCTACCCGTGGCTCCAGCACCGATTCGAAGGGTACCGGCAAGGAATGCGCGAAAAGAAATTAAAATCTGCCTTAGTCATGGTCCGAAATGCCGAGAGTTTTGTCGATTTCGGTCAAAAGAGCTCAGGGCGCATCCTGTCCCGGCAGCCGCGGCCCACTGCTGTGGTAGCCGGCAATGACGAAATTGCCTACGGGCTTTGGCGATCGCTGCGACAGCACTCGATCAAAGTGCCGGACGATATCAGCCTGGTGGGTTTCGACGACCGTGAAGAGGCTGTTCTGATGGATCCGCCGCTTTCCACCATCCGCGTCCACAAAGAAGAGATTGGCGAAACCTGCATGAAGATGCTCCTCGAGCGCCTGCATCATCCGCGAATGGCCTTCAGCCAGCGTATCCTGCCAACGGAATTCGTGATTCGCGGGACTGTCCGCTCCCTACACGAATGACGCGGCCTTACGAATCGTAAAAGGGTTCCCAGGTTTTCAGTCGGTACTGAAAATGGAAAAGTAAACTGATGGAACGGAAGTAAGTTAGAAAAATCTGGAGCCGAGAGTGGGAGTTGAACCCACGACCTGCCGATTACGAATCCCATTAAGTCTCTCCGCGCTCTTTTCTATCCTATATTGCGAGTACCTGCTTTTCGTGGCCATTTGGGCCCATTCGGTAGTCTAACTTGCAACGCATCTTGCAACGAGGCCGGGCATTCGTCCCGGCCTCTGTTTTTTCCCACACATCTGGCCGCTGGAGAAAGGAACACCCGATGAGCTTATTGGTCGCCTACTTCGATAAACTCCGCGCGGTTGTCGCATCCGATGACCGGGCCGTCGTCGAAGAAAACAGCACGCGCACTCCATTGCCTGGGCGGTTTCCGAAGTTCCGCATCCTCAAGAGCGCCGTCTTGGGCGCCGTCGTTTTGGGATTTGTCGGCCGGAATGACCTTGCGGAAAAATTGTGGGCCGGAACGGAGCGCATGATGAGCGGGAATCCTACGATGAGTTTTCGGGACCTCGCAGAGTCTCTCCCACAGTTCACCCGCATAGCTTTCAGTAAGCGCCAGCCTTTGCAGATCATCGAGGGCGACAAGCTCGATGGCCTGCTTGCAGGTTACGACCGCGCGCAAGGACGGATGCGCGTTCTCGTTTGGCGTTCGGAAGATGATTTCCACGTGGTCGAGCCCTCGCAAGATCCGAACGCCCGCGTTCTGGCCTTGGGCGCGTTCGAACTTTCAAACGAAGATGCGCTCCATCGGTTGACGGCTCGCATGCAGCGTGCCGGCCGGATGGAGTCTTCGTGGATCGTTGACTCCCTCCGATTTACGGTTGCCAAATTACACGACATGCATCCGCTCGTCATTGGCGCGCCGTCTTTTTACGCTGCGCTTGACCGGAGCGGCTCTGTGGAATTGCCGGCAGAATTTCCACCGCCCGACTCTGAATCGCTCTTGCCTTCTGCTGTCGGTGCACGGTTGTATGCGGGAAGATTTTTCGTTGGCTCGATCACCACGCCGGCTGCCGGCAAGCCCGACACAATCGGGAATGACGATGGCGGCGCCGGCGCACAGAGCGGCCAGGTCAACACTCACTATCTAGGAAACCTGGGAACTTTTTTAGCAATTACTCCGGGCGGCAACGGCGTCAAGACGAACGAACCGGCGATGGTGGACGGGAGTCTGAACGATCACGCCGACTTCACGGTCACCGGAAACTCTTCCGCGGCAAACACAGCAGCATCGACCTTCAACTTTTCGCAGCTAAGTCTAATCCGCCACCGCGGTCCGATGACGGTGAAGATTTTGTACGACATTCCAACGAACAGTTTGAACGGAGGCGGCGCGCAATCGCTCGCCGTCGTGGGAGTTGCTTATACAGATTCGGCCGGGGCCAACCAGCAGGCATTCCCTGTTTCCGTGCCTGCAGGAACAACGGTGGGCAAGGGAATTGCGTCGGCCGTCATTCCCGCCGGTAGTTCGAACTTCGCGCTCAATCCTAGCGTGCAAACTCGGACGATCGACACGTCGGGAACGCTTACGCTACGAGTGTGGGAAGCATGGATCGAAACGGCGGATTGATGCTCATCGAGGAGGGTGCATGTTCTGGCGGAAGAGAAAATCGATCGAGAAACCAGTCGAGTTCGAAGTCTTACGCCGGTGTCAGTTGCTCGGGGATTTGAAGTTGTGGGATGCAGCACTGCGTTCCTTGACCGATGATCTCCGCGACGAAAGGATGCGGTCGGGTTTGGCGTCCTACCAGGAACTGCCGACGGCAATGAAATCGCCGAAGATGCAAGCATTGCAGTTGGGCTTGATCCAATTGTCCAACTGGCATTCGCAGGCATTGGCGGAATACGCCTCGTTGGTCTGAAAGAAATTTGCCGCGCGCGCCTTTGCCTTTCCCGGTCGAGCGCGCGGCCGCTTACGAAAGGAGCATCATGGACTTTTCCAAAAGGTATTACACACCGGCGGAACGTGACGCCGAAATTAAGGCGGCGCGCGAAACCTGGAATCGTTGTGATCCTGAGCTCACGCATCTCTTAGGAAAAAGCGAGCAAGATTTCCTCGACTCAGTCGCGGCGAGTTGTCCGCTGGCGCCTCCGGAAATCAGCGCAACCCGACCGCTGACAGCGTTGGAAAAGGCGGAGCAGGACGCCGAACTCAATCGCCTTTCCCTATTCGGAGGAGCGTATGCCCCGAAAGAGTACAGCACTATCCCAGGAATCGCACAGATGGAGAAGGCGCAGGAGCGACAGGATCTCGAGAAACTTGTCGCCCCCGGCGTTCGCGCAAAGAACAGCCTTGATGGAATGATCGCCTCGGCGATCGAGAAGGCAGCCCGCGAGACGCTCACGAAAGGCGGCAATATTCCGCGCCGGGAATCCGAACGCGAACCGCTTGTTGTACGAACGTCGGGCGCAACCCATTTCACAAAGTCGGGCGGGCGCATCGAAGTCGACGACGACGAATGCACGGAGTACGGCGCCGATGGCGGTCTCCTGCGCTCCTGGACCGGCACTCCGAGTGACAGGCCACAGTTCGAGTCTCTGGCGGTTAGGTAGCGGTCGTCGAAAGCTTCGACGCGCGTCCCGGTCTGATAAACTTTTCTTTGAAAGAGGAACCATGACGACAAAAGAATTGGTTTTGCATCATTGCCAGAAAAGCGCCGAGCATCACGCGGCGATCGCCAAGTCAGAGCAGAAAATCGCGAAAGCCCACGGCGACATCGCGGAAGGACACACCGATCAAATTCTCGCTCAAGGGCACCGGGACCTCGCCGGCCAGCACACCGCAAGGGCGCAGCATCATCAGGCCCACGCGAAACATTTTTTGGAGATGCATCGCGGTCTCTCGGGACTCGCGCCCGAAATTCTCAACGAGCACTCGGATGCCGGCGACGATTTGCGCGATTCGGCTTCTGGGAACGATTTGTTGAAACGCTTCCTCGGTCGTGAAGCGGCATAAGTTTCCGTACGTGTCCTTGGCGTGCGGAGCGGGAAGCAGGACCTCCCTGCTCGAAGAGGCGCGGGTTTCTTCCATCTCCCGCGCCTTGCCCCGCTGATGAATCGGAGCAAGCAAAATGCAAAACAAAAATTTCACTCTGGACGGAAGCGGCAAGGCCACCATCACCGCGCCATGTCCATGTGAGGCCATCGATCTTTACATTGTCGGCGCCACGCCACACACATTCACTTTTCAGTACGCTCTGAGGCCCGATGAAGCCCCGATACTGGCGGTCGCCGGTGCCAACGCTAGCGGCGTGCCCGATCCATCGAAAGCCGGACAACCTATCGGGGATGCTATTTCGGCGGCGCAATGGTCTGCGAATTACTTCGAGTTCAAGGCAGAATCAGCACGGTTCAAACCGTGGGCTGCCGGCGACGTGATTGGCTTCGTTTCGGGGACTGCGGCCGACGTCGTTGTGGTGCGTCCGCGCCGGCCAGGAGGTTCTTGACCGCGCAAATTGAATCAGTAGCGGCAGTGAATGGAGAACTGAAACGTGAGAGGGTCACATCCCAACTCGTTGCGCAATTTGAAACCTTGGAGGCCCGGCCAGGTCCCGAATCCCGAAGGCATCAACCGCAAACGGCCGTACACGGACCGATTGCTCGATCAGGCGGAGGCGCGTCTACCCGAAGAGTTGCGGGCGAAGTTCAATGATTCGTTCCAAAAGCAATTTGGCAAAAGCGACATGCTGCCGCCGGGCGTGAGCTACGCGGACGTGGAGGTGTTGAGGTTGCACTTGAATGTCCTTCTCAAGGGCGATGTCGGCACAGCCAGCTTCATCTCCGACCGGATCGAAGGCAAGCCGCCGAATCGACTCGACCTGGTTGGACACGAGCGCCAGGAAATCACGATCCGTCTGGTGGAGGACCCGCCAATGCCGCCTCGAGATCGCATCGATGCCGTGCTCTTTCGCGACATCGTGACGCTCATCGAACAATCGGCGGACAATGAGGATGAACATTTCTTGACGAAGGCGGCGGAGCTTGCGCAGCTCATCAAGCAGCGAGCGCAAGCGAAAGGACAGACCATAGATGTCCGTGCGCAATAGACTACTCGCCCTGCTCGGCGTCCGGCGCGAAGAAAAACCTGCGCTGGTGAAGGCACCCGCGCCCATCATCGTCGTGCGTGAAGAAAAGAAGGAAGCATCCGCGCAGGACAACGCACCCGTTGCCAACGGCGCCCCCACATGCCCGGAATGCAAAATTTTGTTGGTCAACGTTGCTGGCGACATTCTGCGGTGTCCGCAGTGCGGCGAACAGTCCAAGCTTCCACCGAGGCGCGCGCCCATTCCGCCGGTTATCGCGAAGCCACACGCCACGGCGCCGACCGCCTGCCCATCTTGTGGCAGCTCATCACCACTGCAGGAGATTGGCGGGGGCGGATGGCGATGCCAGGCATGCGGTAAACAAACCGGTGTCCAGCACCCCAACGGACTCAGCCGCAAGGATCTCGAGAATTACACGGGCCCGCCCGCGCGCGCGCAAATGAATCGAGCACCGTTTTTTCAGGCGAGCGCGCGGATGCGCGGATTCGGCAACCGATAAAAGAAGACGCCCCGCGGCGAAGCGGGGCGTGGTGATGGGACGATGTTTTCCTGTCAGAGACGACGACGGAGGGATTCTATCATGGCAACGTCGCCTCAAACTTCCGCTCAGCAGTATCTCACTCGCGCACGCGCAGAAGCCCGCTGGAACCGAAGCCGGCGCCCGATTGGTCCCAAGCTACCGATTACCGCAGATGACGAACTTGCATGGGTGTTGGAGGAGGTGGGCAAGAGTGAGGCCAACGTGCAGCTCACTGACCTGCCCAACGAGCCCCTTTGGAGCACCGGCAGCGTGCTGCATGAAGCCCGCGAATTTGCCGCGATGCTCGGCCGTAACGGAAACACGATCGAAGATCTGAGAGCGTGCATCGGCATCAGCGACGTGGAATTGAAAGAGTTGAACGAATGGGCGGAAGCCGAGCCGCGCATCGCCACACACATCCAAAAGATGGTCCGCTTCCGCAGGGCAGTCCTGGGCGAGTTCGACTGTCTACTCGAAATCGCGCACAGAGCCCATTCTACGGGCGATCTCCCTGCCCAACCCAACTCCTCGACTCCGGCAACAATCGCTTCCCCTGTGCCGCCTGCGAAAGACGGGCATACAAATCTCACTGCATCGCAAACGGCTGCCGACTGAAAATTCCTCACGCCAAGAGTCGTGAAATCCGACCTGCCGTTAGGCGAACGGCAGGTCACTGCCAAACCGTTGAATTGAAAGGGCAAGAAGAGGGTGTTGTAAGAACGTTGCAAACTGCGAAGGTCAAATCCGACTCAGCGGTGCATCAATTCTCGAACGTATTTGCCGGACAGCTTGTGTTTCACCAAGAGCTCGGCGGCTACTTTCTCCACACAGCGCCAGTGTTGTTTCAGCAAAGCGCGCGTGTTGCTTTCCAAGCGGTTGATCCATGCGCGCAGCTCGTTTGAATCTCTGGCCTCACCGATTTTCTTGAGTGTTTCGCGCAATTCATAGCCCATATTCTCGTAGTCGCCAGCTACGCCTAACTTGTTGGCACGCCCTCTTGTGTGGCGAATTTCCGCGAGCGCGCCGGCAATACGGTACATGGCGTGCCGCTCTCCCTCTGCCAGCAGGATGTTTCTCCGTATCCTTCGGGCGTTCTCACCTATCTGGTCGCCATCGTCACGAATCTCGAATGCCGGTATCGACAGCCTCCGAATACCGGTGCGTCCGCCACTATGTCCCTTGCCCACGATCGTTGTCCTGGTTCGCGCTTTGTCGGGGATCACACTCACCGACACCAAGCGGAGCTTCAAAACGACAGCCGCCACAGCGTGCCCGGCTTCATGGTAAGCGCGGCGCTTAGGAATGCGGGCAACCCGTCCCATTTAGTCGAGCGTGTCCGCTTTCGCTTTATTCAAAGCTGGCCAATCGATCCACAAGCATTCACCGTCTAGTAGCAGGTACTTGTAGCGTTGGCCTCGCCAGGTGCGGTATTCGCCGAATCTCCGGATCTGACCAGCAAACCACTTCCATTTCGTTTTGTTGCTCTCAAAAAAAATCACATAGCGGTGTGGGCTGTTTCGGTATCGCGGAGAAGATGCTTTTTTCCAAGAGAACTCCCGGACCAGCACGCGGAGTCTTTCCCTGTTGAGCTTCGCTCTCGGCCCGGGGCGAGCTTTTCCGACGAGTTTCTGAACAGCGCGCACATCGCCCGGCGTCCATCGCCACAGCGTTTGATTCCGCATGGGGACCGCGACCGTTGGACGGATGCGCCCCGCAGCCAACCATCTCGCCAGGGTGACTCTGGTTATTCCCGCCAATTTAGCAGCCTGCTCAGTAGAAACTGTCTTCATCACTTTATGGTATAGACTGTATCATAATGCCCTTGCGTTGTCTAGTCTGGCGTGGTACAAAGAGAGCTCCTGCTGGCACCAGGGGCGGGGGACCCTCCGGCATGGCCTCTCAACTGACGGAACGCACTTACGTTTTCATTGACGGCGAGTATCTGCGGCAGAGACACCGCGAAGTAATGCGGGACTTCTTTGGAGTGGACGGCGAACTCGAACTCTCACCGATCATGCAGCAGGCTCGCGCTAGCCGGGCTTATTTCTACGACGCGATCGACTACGCCCGTCTCCCAGAAGAGACTGACGAAGCATGGGAAGCTCGCATCATTTTGCTGGAAAGGTATTTCTCCTACATTCGGTCACTCGATGGATTCCACGTTCGACCCGGCTCGGTCCGCCGCGGGAAAAAACGTGAACAGAAGGAAGTGGATGTGTCTCTTGCGGTCGATATGATGGAGCATGGTTTTAACGGCAGCATGAGCAAAGCTGTTCTCATCGCTGGCGATGTCGATTTTCGCCCTGTCGTCGAGGCTCTTGTTCGACACGGAGTGTTTGTTGATGTGTGGTATCACCGCAATTCCTTTGCTCAGGAGCTGCCGGGCGCTGCAGACTTCGGGCACGAGATTCGATTCCGTGATCTCTATTCGTGGAGCACGGGCGCATTTCAACGCGCCCACCGTATCCCGGATGAAGAGCGGCGGGGAGGACAGCGTTTTGGTCAACTCGTGAAGACAGGCTCAATGGCAGGTGTGTGTCAAGTCGAACTGTACAAAACGCAAATAGGCGACGGCAAGACTCGATTTGATCTTTGGATCGCCACTGGCCAACAGGAAGCAATGCTTTCACACATAATGGTTTCAGACAAAGATGCTGATCTCATCGGGCATTACGCTGCCGTTCAGTACGCTCCGATCGTGTGGGAATTGGGCGAGCACGAGCTTCGCGAGATGGCCGAGCGCGCCGACGCCGGAGAGAAGAAATAGAAAAGCCCCGGCCGGGGAAACCGGGGCAGGAGATAACGTGGAACGGATTGAAGACCATCATACATCCCGCGTCAATTCTTTCGCCAAGGAGCTGACCGCCTGGGCACGCCAGCGAAAGATAACCAAGGCGGCGCTAGCGGCACAGCTCGGCACGAATCGAGTGTCTGTAAGATTTTGGCTGGCGGGCCGTTCATTCCCAAGAGACGAATACTGCGACAAACTTCACGCCATCACGGAACTCGACTGTTTCGGTCCAGGGCGGGAGGCTGCGCGCGCCGAGCATGAGCGTTTGATTCCGCCCCAGGTGACGAAGGATCGCCACGCGAAGTACGTGGCTAACGCAGATTTGTTTCGTAAACGGTCGCGCGATTCGTGGCGGAAGAGCTACGAAGGGCAGCGGCAATTTGTGACGGCCGAGGAGCTGGCCGTGCTCCGTGCCGATCCTCGCAAAAGGAAAAACGTGTGCCGCGAATGTGGCGAGAGCCTTAGCGACGTCGGTCCGCATCTTTGGCCCGCCCACAAGCTAACGGCGGCGGCGTACAAAGACAAGTGGGGTTTCCTTCGAAGCAGGAATGCGACACGGTCAGAGGACACAAACCGAAAGCAAGCTGATGCGATGAAACGTATCAGGCACCAACCGCCGAAGTGGACACACTCTTGCCTCCCGGATGCGCAAAAGGCTTCGCTTCGCACGAATCGCCCAGGGTCGGCGAGGCTGGAAGAACGACTGAACGCGCGGGGCAAGAGACTCGCTGCCCGCCCGCAGCACTGGAAGCGCACACGTGGCGGCGATGTGGTAACGGACGCGCGCATCGCAGAGTTGCGCTTAACGGGAAATAGCGTCCCGGAGATCGCTGCGAGCGTCCAACTAACAGGGGCACCAGTATTCCAGCGATTGAAGCGCATGGGCTACCCGAAACGGTTCCGCGCATTCCTTCATGGGGAGCCTGTTGGCTGGAAGCACTACACCCTTCTGTGCTCTGACTTTAACCTCACCAACGACAAAGCTGCTGAGCTTCTCCACGTGGGCGGGGACTGGACGCGTCGGAAGCTCAGTCCCAAGCGCAAGAGCGAAGCGCTGTCTCTAAAACTCGCGAGAAGGCTCTTGAAAGTCAGAACGGAATTACTTGCGGAGTTCAGAAAGAAGCCGGCCAGTCGCCAAGGCGGGCGCCCGAAACAGTTGACGCCGAGCGAGAAGGCGGAATTGCCGACAAAGTACCATGCTCTTCATCGCGAACTGCGGGGGTTGCGCGGCTGGATACAAGAACAAGATCGCGCACCATCGGTCGAAGGTATTTGGAACTGGCTTTGCGAACAGTTCCGTGCTGGAGCATTTCGCACTCTTCAGTTCTCGCCGCAGTTCTTCCGGTGGACCGGGAGAAAGTTCGACACTCAGACGTTTCGTCGAGGCCAGTGGGTTCCTCGCGACCTCGCAGTTCAATTCCTGGCTGATGATTACGTCGCGAGTGAGGACACGATCGCGGGTGTCGTAAGCCATGCTCCAAAGAGTTGCACAATCTTGGTGCAACCACCTCCGAATCCCTGAAAGCGTAAGTTCTTCTAACTACAGCACATAACTGACGGTTCTTCCTACTTTTTGGCACAAGTGGGGTTTTTCCTACATTCGGCCTGCAATTCTGGCTCGTGAAAGGACGCGCTGCAACACACGCGACTCCATCCCGGTCGGACTGGATGCTCAATGGAATCATTTGTAAGCCGCGCACCAGCGCAGCGCGAACGTATTCTGACTGCGCTGCGAAAGGCCGGCAGTACCGGGGTTTTGAACGTCGAACTCTACAAAATTTGTCTGCGCCCCTCAGCACGGGTGTACGAACTGCGGCGCATGGGATTCGAAATCACAGGGGAATGCGAAGGCGACGGCATTTTTCGTTTCACGCTGATGTCGGAACCCAGCCGGCCGGGACCACTTCCGAGATTTACCGCCCGACCAAAGAAAAACAGCTTGCCGCTCTTCGCAGAGTGTGGCGCATGAGCCCGGCACAACTGGCGGTAGTCCCGCGACCGAATGAAACGCTGCATCCGGATATCTCATGGATGAAGAAAAATGTTCCCGTCCTTGAGGTTGCGAAGGCGCTCGGAATGCGCATCCGTCGCAGCCGAGCACAATGCTGGCGTCCTGAGAATCACACACATGGGGACGCCGATCCCTCCCTCTGTTTTCATGGGCGTCGTAACCGCGCGCGTTGTTTTGTGTGCGACATGCGTGGCGGCCACTCCAATGTAGATCTGGTGATGGGCGTCCTAGGGGTTGACGTCGGCTCCGCAGCGCTCTGGATTGCCGAGCGTTTCTGCGTGCCAAGTGTCAAGTGTGGCCGTCCGCAGGGAAGCCTAACAAAACAACCTGCTCCATATCGCATCGGCGTTCGTGGTTCCGAACTCGAAGTTTTGGTCCGGTCCGGAATGTTCGGGCAACTTTCCGCACCGGAGCGGAGCATTGTGGTAGCGCTACATGAATTTCGCGACCCCGATTCGGGCCTGACTCGAATGAGCTACCGAGCCATCATGCGCTATTCCGGGATAGCAGGCTGGACAACGTTGTCGAAAGCGTTGTCGCACCTGCAAAGACTCCATCTCATCCAGGTTCACCAAGGCGCGAGAATCGGCGTCCGGCGCGAATGCAGCGTGTACCGTGTGACGCTGGAGGATGAAAAGTTTCTGGAGCGCTGCAATGAAATTTACAATCGATCACGTAAAGAAATCGAGCAAGAGCGCATGTACCGCAAGCAACTGCGCAACGACCGCCAGCGTCGTTCTCGCCCTGAGGGGGCCACGTCAGGCGGAAGCATGGTGCAAGAGGAAAGTTGCTCGACATTTGCATACACGAACTTGGCAGGGGGACAGATTCCCCCTGCACCCCTTTCTGAAAGGCAACACCTTCCGAGGGAGAAGAACACCGGTACCTGTACAGGTCTAAACCTCTCTCCTACTACGGGAGTCAAGTCGAATAAAGCGCTCCTTGCCGAGGAGCGTGAAATTGGAGTTTCGCAGGAAATGAGTGGCCTGGGCGGAGTGGCAGGCGATGAGCCTGACGCTAGCTCAAGGCCGAATGTTGACTAGCCGTTAAGCCATCGGCTAATCAGCTTTTTGGCCTTTGTTTGCAGGGACTTGGGAGTGGCGTTGCAAGATTGGTGCAAGTTATGGAAACGCAGGGCACTCTAAAACCCGAGGACATTTTGACGCCGAAGGAAGTGGCAAAGCGTCTAAAGGTCCCGCTTGGTTGGATTTACGAGAAGTCGCGTGCCCGTGGACAGCACGGCGGCCGACCACTTCCCTGCATGCGCGTGGGCCATTATCTGCGCTTCTCCTGGGTAGACGTTTGTGCGTGGATGCGGAACGGATCGGGGAGAGCTGTTCAATGAAAACATTTGACAGCGGGATTGATGGGGAACAATATCTCCACCGCGATGAAACGAGGCAGACCATTCAAATCACCAGCCGACCGGCGCTCCGAAATGGCGCGCGTGCGCCTTACGAAGAGCGAGTACAAAAAACTCCGAGCGGCGGCGAAGCGAAGCGGCCTGAGCGTTTCGGACTACGCGAGAAAACAGTTGTTGAAGCGAGGAGACAGACAATGAGACAGCAACGCGGGTATGTTTTTCACAAAGGGAAAAGTTGGTTCGTTCGCTACGCCGATTTCGTTCGCGAATCGGATGGCAGCGTCAAACGAAAGCTGATTTGCAAGAAGCTGGACGTGGAATATGGAGACGAATTTCGCACACGCAAGAGCGTGGCGCCGTTCGTAGCCGACCTCCTTCGTCCCATCAATCTCGACCTGGTCGACGCACGAAGCACAATGCCGATCGTGGCGTTTGTTGAGGAGATTTATTTGCCTCAGTACGTCGAGCAGCAATTGCGGCCGTCCACTTACAAGCAGTATGAGGACATCTGGAAAAACCACCTGAAACCACGCCTGGGGAAGTTGACTCTGCGCGAGTTCCGCACGGTGCACGCCCAGCAATTGGTCACCAACGTCGCTGACCAGGCGAAGCTCGGCCGCAGTTCTTTGAACCACGCGAAAGCCTTCCTGAGCGGCGTTTTTAACCAATGCCGGCGGCTTGGTGTTCTCGATGCCATCAATCCATTGCAGGGTGTTAAGATTCCCCGCACGGACGAGCCCGCGGACACATACGCGTACAACTTACAGGAAGTGAAAAGCATTTTGTCGCGGATCAAGGAACCGGCTCGAACTGTCGTGCTCACTGCTGCATTGAGTGGGCTGCGCAAAGGCGAGATCCGCGGTTTGCGATGGGAGGACTTTGACGGAAAAGAATTGCGGGTTGCCAGGTCCGTGTGGAACTCTGAAATCACCCTACCGAAAACGAAGCGCAGCAGAGCGTCGATCCCCGTGGTGAAGATGCTCGCCGACGCGCTCGATGTACACAGAGAACGCGCCGGCAAGCTTACACAACCAAACCTGCCAATCTTCCAAGGTGGCACCGGAGCGCCACTCAACTTAGATAATCTGGCGAAGCGAGGCGTCATCCCAGCTCTCGAGGTCTGCGTGAACTGCAGGCGGCGCAAATCTGAGCACATCAAAACAGAAACGCATCTTTTTTCACTGGACAACTCGGTTCCGCAATGGCACGGTTGGCATAGTTTTCGTCGGGGACTGGCGACGAACCTTCACCAGTTGGGAGTGGACGACAAAACGATCCAAGCGATCATGCGGCACAGCAATGTGGGGATCACGATGAACGTCTACGTCAAAAGCACATCGGAGTCGCAAATCAATGCGTTGGGTGTGCTCGAAGGCGAGCTTGGAAAACAAACTTGCAACGACCTTGCAACGCTGGAGAAGGGGCCGGTGAACTGAGTTTGAAAAACCCTTTTCCATTCAACAGGATAGTTGGAGCCGAGAGTGGGAGTCGGACCCACGACCTGCCGATTACGAATCGGCTGCTCTACCACTGAGCTACCTCGGCCCTTGATAATAAAGGACTTATTCCCCTGCTTGGCCGCTTGCGTACAACTTGCGTTCTTCCCCTCTGGGTCCGGCACTGGATTACCTGACTTCTAATCGGAAACGCAGCACGCGCTCCGAACCATCCTGTGCTCTGCTGACCGGCGAAGGCCACGCTTCCGCCTTCCGAAACACTCAGGCATTTCTTGACGTGCCCAAGAGAATCCGATCGCGCGCCGGATGAAAGAAAGACAGCAAAGTGATTTTAGCTTTGTCTGGTTCCTTTCGCAAGCTCTTGAGTTTACGGCTCTTGGCTTAGAACGGGGCGTTTAACTGCCGGTGGCCCGAAAAAACCTAAGCGTCTTCTTGTTCGCGCCCCTGATGTTCGTCGCAGCTTTTTGCACGTAGCGATCGATGAAGTATTCCACCAGCAGAGTCTCGGCTTCCACTTGGCACTCTGCAAACGGACATCAGGTCTGGCGAGATTTCGCCATGCGTGTGCCCCCACTGCCGGTTCGCTCAATTATGAGCTGTGCGATCAGCGCTCTTTAATAAACTGAACGTCCAAGGTGATTGTCACTGCGTCGCCCACGAGCAGGCCGCCGGCTTCCAGAGCTGCGTTCCAGGTGAGGCCAAAGTCTTTCCGGCTGATCCGCGTCGTGGCAGAAAGCCCAATT
>WNFO01000128.1_pt1 | contig 54058 bp, 46 predicted proteins | sample 5400251 | NCBI WGS metagenome assembly WNFO01 (sample SAMN13153354, study PRJNA577476) | soil metagenome | isolation source: 100 cm saprolite under Madrone tree | place: USA:California | collected 2016-06-14 | reverse complement strand
GGGGGAGAAGAAAGAACCGGAGCCACAGACACCACAGAAGTAGTTTCGAGTTTCAGGGTTTCGGCCGGATCCACCTGCAGAAAGGCCGCGGTTGACCCGCGGCCTGCTTGTTGTTGATCCAGGAGCAGGCACCAGACCCGGTCCCGTCAATGCTTCTCAGTGCCTGACACGGACCTTCCGGGAATCAAGCCTTCATGTGTTGTGCCCTGAGCGGCCCGACTGAAGTCATGCCCTTCCCAGTGCGCTCCCATGGGTGATACCGGCCCTAGTAGAAAAGGTACTTCCGCCACTTATCATCCGACCGGCCCATCAGACGCATGATGTGGCGGCTGGTATGCAGATTGAACGCACGCGGTTCGCGGGTCAGCTTCATGCTGGCTTCCACCGGCAACTGGTTGCCCTTGCGGCGATTGCAGGGGTGGCAGCAGGCGACCAGATTCTCCCAGGTGGACGAGCCTCCGCGCGAACGCGGGACCACGTGATCGAGCGTCAGCTCGCCCGAAGCAAGGACGACTCCGCAGTATTGGCAGGTGTTCCGGTCGCGCAGCAGGATGTTCTTGCGGGAGAGTGCCCGCGTCTGGTGTGGGATCCGGCGATACTCCAGCAAACGAATGACCGAGGGAACACGCATCGCTACCCGGGCTGCATGCAGGAAGTGTCCGTTCTCCTCTTCCGCCATGGCCACGCCCTTGAGCACCAGCACAATTGCCCGCCGCGCCGCGCAGACGTTGATCGGCTCATAGGAAGCGTTCAGGACCAGCACGGGCGCATGCAGCGCCTGGGCGTTTCCGTAGGTCCCGGTGGCCAGCGTGAGTACACCCGCAGCTGACCGGCCGACCATGCCTCTCATCGAATTGTCGATCTTGGCTCCCATAAAACATTACTCAAACTTGTTCTTTCGCTTAACTTCCTCCGTGTGCTGCCATGGTGCGATCGGCATCCGCGTCCGGCTCCAACCGCGCGTGTTGGGCTTCGATCTTCAAGGTACGCGCCACGGTCGCGACCCAGACCCGTGCAGCTCCAGCCCGACGGAGAATCCGCGCGCACTCCGCAGCTGTGGTGCCGGTGGCGAAGACGTCGTCGACCAGCAGAATTTCGGTTCCCGACACTATTTCGGGACGCTTGACGCGGAGGGCACCCCGCAAATTCTCGCGCCGCTGATGACGAGTCAGTCCCGTCTGCGACTGCGTGTCCCGAACCCGCTCGAGCGCGTCGCCGCTCAGCAAATACCGATCCCGGCAAGACATCAACTTCAAAGCAATCCGCGCCACCATCTCCGCCTGATTGAACCCGCGCCGCCGCAGCTTGGAGGGGTATAAAGGCACGGGCACCATTAGCAGTCTGCCGGGAGCGAACGACGGCTCCAGCGAACCGATCACTTCCGCCAGCATGCGACCCAGAACGTTTGCCGCCGGTCGCACCTGCTGGTACTTCAGCAAGTGGACGAGGTCACGCAATCCGCTCTCGTAACTGCCATAGGCGATCGCCCTGGCAAAGGGCGGCTCCATGCGCCGGCACAATCCGCAACGGGTTTCCCCATGTTCGGCAGTGAAGGCGTGCGGCGACACCAGGCGCTCGCCGCAAACCGAGCAGAGTCCGCCCGCGACCGGGTGCATCGCGTCCAGACAGAGGTCACAGACAGGCAGGCGCGAGATCTTGATCAGGGGTTCGCCACACATGTGGCAGTCGGCAGGAAACAAAGTGGCGAACAGGCTTTCCGCGAACCAGGAAGCAATAGAAGGCCCTCTGGCTACAGTCTCCGCCCGGGTAGCCCGAGTTCGGTCCCCAGTACTGCTGAAGACGACCTCCTGTCGTCCGGAGGATGCAATGGGGCTCCAGCCAGACGAATCCCTACCAGTATAGCGGCGGCGAAAGGCTCACGCAATCCGCTGATTGTCCGCGGTCTTCGGGTGCGTTTCCTCCCTCGGCACCTTGCGCTCCGCGGAGAGGGTGGAAGCGGGCATTTGTTCGGCATCGAACCTGGTGGGCTCCACACGAGGAAGCAGTGGAACGCTCATGGGACGATAGGAACGCCGGTAGCAATCGCCGCAACGAGCCGTCCGCAGGTACATCACTCGCAGCGCGTACTTCTCGAAGAAATTGCGGGGACGCGAGGCATAACCTTCCCCACTGCCACATTGTTGACAACGAAATTCGCTGAAGAAGCGCACCCAAAAGGCAGGGCTTGAAAAAGCGTACATCCTACAACTCCTTGAGGCCCCGAAACCGGTCGCAACACAAATGAGACAGTTGACGACAAGTTTAACCCCGTTTGTGGCCGAAAGTTCCGCAAAATCGTCCAGCGGCAAGGCTTGCAGGCCCAAAGGTTGCGCTTTTCCGCAGCGAATCGGGCTGCTCGACAACCCTTGAATCCGCGTACTTGTAATCGGCGGGCGTCGCGTGCTAACGTGCGCGGTCGCAGCCCGTTCCGATATATCCTGCAGGACGAATCACTTGCGAGGGTTCCCATGAGTACTCAGACAGCCGTCGGCGAGAAGAAACACCGCCCGTATGTGCCCGAAACCATGGAAATGAGGGAGTTTACCTTTCGGGCGGTTCTGATCGGACTGTTCCTGACCGCCCTGCTCGGATCTGCAAACGCCTATCTCGGCCTCAAGGCAGGAATGACCATTGCAGCAACTTATCCGGCGGCGGTTATTGGTATGGCGCTGCTTCGTTTGATGAAGGGGTCCCTGCTCGAGGAGAACATCGCTCGTACCGTTGGGTCCATTGGAGAGTCCGTTGCGGCGGGCGCGGTGTTCACGATTCCTGCGTTTGTAATGGCTGGATTGTGGCCGGGACTCACGAAGGACCAGTATTGGAAATCAGTCGCGCTCATGATGATTGGGGGGACCCTCGGCATCCTGTTCGTTACACTCCTGCGGCGCGTAATGGTGGAAGACCCTGACCTTCCCTACCCCGAGTCAGTGGCAGCTTCTGAGATTCACAAGGCCGGACAGCAGGGAGCAAAAGCAGCGAAGATCCTGTTCGCCAACATGGGCTTTGGGGCCTTCATGTTCCTGCTGGGTGCGGTCAACCTTTTCAGTCCCAGCAATACATTCCACGTCAAAATCAGCGAACTGGGAAAGAGGCTGCTTCTGCGCACCGGCACCAACCCCAACGTCGCGACGACGGTAACTGGCGGCGCAACTCTGTTCAATGCGCCTGATATAAGTCCGGCATACCTGGGGGTTGGATACATCATTGGTCCACGATTGGCTGCGCTCAATTTCGCGGGCGGGGTGCTTGCCTGGGGTGTGCTGGTTCCTCTGCTAACCTTCACAGTTGGTCCCTACATCCAGGCCGTTCGACCAGCGGATCAACCTCTCTCATGGGATCTATTGGCCGGGGCTATCTATTACTCGATCGTACGTCCCATCGCGGTTGGTGGAATGCTGGTGGGCGCATCCTACACACTATTCAAGATGCGCAAGCAACTCGCCGCTGGTATGGGCCGAGCGATTTCGGACTTAAGAAAGTCCGCAGCGGTACACGCGGCCACCAATCGCACCGAGCGCGACCTTAGTGCCAAGGTGGTCTTTGCGGGCGTTGCCTTGGTATTTCTGGCCATGATTGTGCTTTACCACTACTTCATTAGCGGCGCGGGAAACCTGTCAGGCTCCAGGATCCTCGCGGGATCGCTGGTTGCAGCCAGCGTCATGATCGTCGTCGGGTTCTTCTTCGCCGCCGTGTCCGGGAATCTGGTCGGGATGATCGGCTCCTCCAACAATCCGGTATCAGGCTTGACGTTGTGCACGCTGGTGATAGCGGCCCTTCTGATGGTGGCCTTAGGAGTTTCCGGCGCCGGAGGGGTTGCGGCTGTGCTCGGAGTGGCGGCGGTGGTATGCGTTTCTTCAGCGGTCGCAGGTGAGATGTTGCAGGACCTGAAGGTCGGTCATATTTTGGGGGGAACGCCCGCCAAAATGCAGATCGGGGATTTGTTCGGCATTGTGGTCGCATCGTTGGTTCTCTTCTTCCCGCTCGCCGCTTTGGACAAGGTGTATCACTTCGGCACACCCGAGCTACCCGCGCCGCAAGCGGGCCTCATGGCGATGCTTTCGAAGGGGATCGTCGGCGGCGACATGGCGTGGCCGTTGGTGGTGGTTGGCATCCTGCTGGGGATCGCCATGATCATGATCGAGGTGAAGAGCGTGATGCTGTTCTCCGTGGGCATGTATCTGCCGCTGGGAACAACCTTCGCGATTTTCGTGGGCGGCGTGATCCGATGGGCAACCGACCGCCTGCGGGATCGCCGGAATCTCAATGACGCCCAAAAGGCGCGTGTGGACAACGCAGGAGTCTTAACAGCGTCGGGCCTTATTGCCGGGGAGGCTCTGTGCGGTATTGCGGTGGCAGCGATCATCGCGCGTCGGCTTGCGCATGATCCTCACGCGGACATTAGCTTGTATCACCTCACGATTGGCGACTCGCCGATGACCAGCCTGGTCGCGCTGGCCGTGCTGGTCGCCGTCATGATCCTGGTTCCGCTGGCCAACGCCGGCCGGCCGGAAGATCCGGCGCCGCCGACGGCCATCATGTAGTGCCACTTGGGGCCGTGACAGGGCTTGTCCAGTCTCCCGGCGCGGTCAGCCGCGTCTCTATTTCTTGCGTGTTTTCTGGAGAACCAGCCGCGTTCCGAAACGCGGACAGCAGTGTCCGCGCCACCCAGATTCTCCTTCGTGTTACTTTGTGTTGTTCCTGGCTTCCGTTCCTCCATGTCCGTCGCCGACAACATAGCCTCGGTACGCGAGCAGGTTCGACTTGCCGCCGTTCGTGCCGGACGTGCCCCGAGCGAAATCACGCTGATGGCGGTCAGCAAGACCTTCCCGGCGGATCGTATCCGCGCAGCGTATCTATCGGGCATCCGCCATTTTGGCGAGAACCGGGTGCAGGAATATTCAGGCAAGATCGGCGCTCTGATTGACCTCACGGAAGCACATTGGCACATGATTGGGCATCTCCAGACCAATAAAGCGGCAAAGGCGGTTGAACTCTTCGAAGCGGTGGATTCGGTGGACTCGCTGAAATTGGCGCAGAAGCTGAATGAGGCCGCTGGAAAGGTCGGCCGCAAGCTCGCTGTCCTGATCGAGGTCAACCTGGGCGGAGAAGCCGCCAAGACGGGCCTGGCGCCGGACTCTAGAGAAATGAATGAGATCTTCGCCGCGGCTCCGAGCCTTGAGCACCTGGAAATCCGCGGCCTCATGACGATCCCGCCCTTTGCCGACGATCCGTGGCAAGTCCGGCCCTTCTTTCGCAGACTGCGCCAGTTGCGCGACCAGATCGCGGCTCGCCAGCTTCCATCCCTGGACCTGAGCGTGCTCTCCATGGGCATGTCACACGATTTCGAAGCGGCAATTGAAGAAGGATCGACCTGCGTGCGCGTGGGGACGGCGATCTTTGGGGAACGGGCGAGAGTGTAAGCACACGGGACGTGGGCAACACGGAGGACACTAGATGAACCCTGCCGATGCGAAGCAGTTCATCATTGCGAGGCTGATCGCGGAGGCTGAGGTTGAGTAGGTGAACCTCTCGGAAGTCGAGAAGAAAATGCTTCAGTTCACCGAGGCTGAACAGGCGACACAAGACATGGCAGAAGCCGTTGCCGAATTTGAGCGGAGCTGTGACTGCGACGAATACCAGAGCAAGGTGATCTCTCTTCTCAAAAGTGCGCGCGCTCGCGACCTGGTGCAATCACACCAACGAAAACACGTGCGGAGCGATTCCATATCGGCAATCAAGCAAGCAAGATCACTACATTCTGGTCATCATCGATTGTGCGTTTCCCGAATAGCGCAAAGCAATACTGCCCACCCATCGGGTGCGTGATTACATGATTTACATCGCCGTAGGAATTGCAGTGGTTCTTGCCTGTGCAGGGTTCGCTGTCTGGAGTCATTAAACAAGTTGATCGCCGTTCGTCAAACAGTCGCTGGGGTCGCCTTCGCGGTGAAAATTCATCCGCGCGCCAAAAGGAACGCGGTCACCGGAGAAGTGGGCGACGCGCTGAAAGTGTCGTTGACCGCCGCCCCGATTGACGGCAAGGCCAATGACGCCTGCATCGAGTTCTTCGCGAATCTTTTGAAGGTGACGCGCTCGTCCGTTACTATTGCTGCCGGCCAGACCAGCCGGAACAAGGTTATTCGGGTTGCGGGCCTGTCGGCGGAAGAGTTAGAGAAGCGACTGAACCTCAGGAGTAATCCTTGACCCTTTCCGAACGCCTGCAGGAAATTCGCACGGGCTTCGAGCGTCCCTTCTGGGTCGCAAATATCAGCGAACTGTTTGAACGGCTTTCGTACTATGCCGTGCTCGCAGTGCTCGCGCGCTACCTCCATGAAACCCTGCAGTTCACTGCAGAACAAGCCACCAGCCTTACCGGGCTCTTCGGATGGGTGTGGTTACTCACTGCGTTCGGCGGAACCCTGGCCGACCGGCTAGGCTTTCGACGGTCTCTTTCTCTCGCATACCTAATCCTTAGCAGTTCCTACTTCCTGATTGGCTCGGTGGGCGCTCCCTGGCTTGCTCCGGTCCGAAGCGTTGTGCCCTTGGGTGGGTTAGCTGCGACTTTCCTGATGCTCCCTGCCTTTGGCATCGCGCTCGTGAAGCCATGCGTCGTTGGCACCACAGCGCGCGCATCCAAGGAGAACGTCCGATCGATCGGTTACTCGATTTATTACACCCTGGTGAACATCGGCGGAGCCGCCGGCCCCTATGTAGCGTCCTGGGTGCACCAACACATGCGGGTAGAGAACGTCTTCCGCGTGGCCGCGCTCAGCGTGTTCGCGATGTTGTTCGCGGTGCTGCTGTTCTTCAAGGAACCGCGCCGTTCCGATGAGCCAACCGTTACGCTCGGGCAGGCAATCAAGAATTTCGGCACGGTCCTGTCGAATCCGCGCTTCATGATTTTTCTGCTGATTTTTTCCGGGTACTGGATCGTTTACTGGCAGGAATTCATCATCCTGCCGCTCTATGTTCACGACTACATCAATCCCAAGACTGACACCGAGCTTATGCTCGTCACCGGACCCATCATCGTGATCCTGTTCACGATGGCGACCAGCCTTCTCACGCAGCGGATGCCGGCGTTCCGCGCAATCATCTTAGGCACGCTGATCTCCGGCGGGGCGTGGCTGCTGCTGGTGGCCCATCCCTCCGTTGTCATGGCCTACATCACGTTGGTTGCGGTTGCCGTCGGAGAACTCACGCAATCGCCGCGCTACTATGAATATGTTTCGCGGCTGGCGCCGCCGGGCCAGCAAGGCACGTATATGGGCTTCGCATTTCTGCCCATCGGCATCGGCTCGCTGATCGGAGGCAAGTTCGGGGGGATGCTGATCCATCACTTCGGAGAAGTGCAGCGTCGACCGGAGCGAATCTGGTGGACGGTGGCAGGCGTGGGTGTGGCCACCGCAGCGCTGTTGTGGATCTACGATAAGACGGTGAAAACAGGCGCGACGACGGCACCGCAGTCGTAAGTCAGTCGAGGAAAGCGACCGATTGCACTCCCGAAATCTCGAATCGCTTCCGACAGCGCATGTTCTTGCACATCATCACGTCATCTTTCCGCGTCATGTAAGAGCGAGCCTTGGCGAAGCGGGCGCGGTCGCGCTCGTCGGCGCGCGGAGGAAGACTCTTCTTCTTGGTGCGAACCAGCCAGGTGATCTCATACTCCGCCGCCTGGTGACAGTGCGGACAGTTCAGGTTGGCGGGCTTTTTGTCGGGTCGTTCGTCGAAGAATTCGCGCTCGTCCATATGTGCAGTCGTCGGTCGTCCGTGGTCGGCCCAACAACGCTCGACGTTGGAATTATTGCACAAAGTCATGGCCCGGAACCGCCCAGGCGTTCAGAGTACACTCGAGCAGGGATAGCCGATGGCAATGTGCTGGGAGAACTGAGCCCGGGACCTCCCGAACCCCTACTTCAGGACGCCGAAATGGCACGCAAGAAAAAGGTTAAGCGATTCCGGGCGGTGACCGCGGTGAAAGAAATGGCGCGGGAGCGGATTGGCACGCCTCCGCCGACCCGGGTTGTTCCGGATCGCACGAAGCGCACGAAGGAGAAGCACAAGCCCACTCTGGAGCGGTTGTTGGGGGAGGGTTAGATTGGTGATCGCCGGAGGGCGCCCCGGATCGTGGAGCGGGGCATCTCCGACCCTCGCCACCCGCGGCGCCTCCGCACAGTGCGCTAGGCCGTCCGGGAATCAAACTCTCAGTTGAAGGTTACGGTAACTGTGCGGTTGTTTGTCAGGCTGTTGACGGTACACATTTGACCCGATACAGAATCGCAGTTCAACCAGCCCCCAAACGTGGAGCCATTCGGCGTAGCCGTGATCGTGATCATGGTGCCGCTCGGAAAAGTCGCACTGCACGCCGCGGAACACCCGAGGCCTGAAGGTGAACTTGCGATGGTCCCCGCACCGTTGCCCCCGAAGTCCACTGTCAGAGTCACGCCCGAGCCCCCCGAGCCTCCTCCAGTAAAGCAGACGACGTTGGCCGTCAAATAGCCAGTGATAATCGCACCTGACGAACCGGTCCCCGTTGTCGTCGCCGAGACTAGAGTATTCCGCAAGAGAAGCCCGTGTCGGTAATAAGCCCCGTCGAGGAGACTGTCACCATGTCTGGCGTATTCGAGTTCCAGGTCACCTGGTTCGTAATGTCTTTGGTCACCGGCGGATGGATATAAGTTCCGAGCGCCCTAAGCTGCACGTCCAGACCGGCATCCAGGTTCACAGGGATGTTCGTTGCCCCGAAAGTCTCGATCGGAGGTTGGACAGTGATGCTTGTCAGTTGCTGGTCGCGCGCACAACTGGACAGGCTCAACAGGGAGACGGCTGGCTGCGAAAAGACCGACGATGGCCGATCACCTCGGAATGAACTTGCGATCCCGAATGCGCGAAACTAGTGTACGAGTGGCGTCAATGTAGTAAAAGCTCTTTCAAAAAGCAAGCTGCCATTTGCGCGACGCCGCCTGGTACACGGCCCTCAATCCGGAACCCGAATTCCCGGGTGCTACGCTCCCGCGACCTGGGCGACAAATTTTGCGAATTCCTTCACGTCGTCTTCGGTGGTATCGAACGAGCACATCCAACGAACCACCGAGTCCTCCTCATTCCAGACATAGAAGAAGTAGCGCTCCTGGATCGTGGCGATGGCCTCGCGCGGAATCTTGGCAAACACACCGTTGGCTTCAACCTTGTACACAATCTTGACGCCGGGAATCTGGCTGACTTCCTTCTCCAGCAGCTTGGCCATTCGGTTGGAGTGTTGCGCGTTCGCCTGCCACAGGTCGTTGCTGAGCAGCGCGCCCAGTTGGACGGAAATGAAGCGCATCTTCGAGGCCAGTTGCATGGCCTGCTTGCGGAGGAAAAGAAAGTCAGAGCTCAACTCCGGCCGGAAGAAAACGACCGCCTCTCCGCCCAGGATGCCGTTCTTGGTGCCGCCAAAAGAGAGCACGTCGACCCCAAGATCGCGGGTCGACTGTCGCAGAGTCTGGCCCAGCCTGGCAGCGGCGTTGGCGATCCGGGCCCCGTCCAAATGAAGATACATGTTCCGTTCGTGGGCAAAGTTGGCCAGACCGCGGATCTCCTCGGGCTGGTAGACGGTGCCCATCTCGGTCGATTGAGTGATTGAGATGACTCTGGGCTGTACGTGATGTTCGTCACCGATTCCGTGGTACGCGTGCTGTACCATCTCGACGGTCAGCTTGCCGTCGGCAGTGGGTATCGGAATCAGTTTGCAACCGGTGAATTTTTCCGGAGCGCCACATTCGTCCGTGTAGATGTGCGCGGAAGCGGCGCAGATCACAGCATGATACGACTTGGTCAAGGTTTGCAGGCTGAGACAGTTGGCGCCGGTCCCGTTGAACACCACGAAAACCTCGGTATCGGCGCCGAAGTGCTCGCGGAATTTGTTGACCAGAGTTTCCGTATACCGGTCGGCACCGTAGCCCACGACGTGTCCTTCGTTCGCCGCAGCGATAGCTCGGATGATTTCTGGATGAATGCCGGCGTTGTTGTCGCTGGCGAAGCTGCGTAGAGGTTTCATGGAAGGTCCAATGTAGCAGACCGGGGAGATAGCCCGGGAGCCACCCCCTCGGTGGTCGGACTCGGCCTAACGGTCTGCCCGCGGTCCATACCGCGGTTATGTTCTGAGTCCAAATGCTCCACACGGAAGCACGGGGGGACCCCGAAGCGTCCGGACAGGCGCGCGCTAGCCTGGCGCCGTCGGCGCTGGTTGCGGCGTCTTCCGCGTGATAGGGTACTTGGCGAAACATCGGGGGAGTGTTCTCTCGTGGCGAAATCGCACGCATTGCCGCTGGGCCTTCAACTGCAGGTCTCGCTCGCTCTGGCAGCGACCCTGTTCAGTCTGAGTTGCAGCAAGAATTCCGGTGCGGCGTCGCCGGGATCGGGTGCAATCCCGGTGAAGGTGCAGGAGGCGCGGGCGGTGCCGGTTAGCGACACCTCCGATTACGTTGCCACCCTCAAGTCGCGAGATTCGGCCGTGATCATGCCGCAAGTCGAAGGTCAAATTGTGAAAATCTCCGTGCATTCCGGCGACCAAGTCTCGGCTGGAATGCCTCTGATGGAAATCGACCCACTGAAGCAGCAAGCCACGGTCAAAAGCCAGGAGGATACCCGCGCGGCCGCAGAGGCAAACCTCAAGTTTGCCCAGCAACAATACGAGCGCAGCAGCGGGCTGTTCGCTGCCGGGGTCGTGAGCAGGCAGGATCTCGACCAGAGCAAGTCCGCCCTGGATTCCGCGAAGGCGCAGGTGCAGGCTCTGGACGCAAGCGTCCGCGAGCAGCAGGTCCAGTTGCACTACTACTCGGTAGCGGCGCCCTGGAGCGGGATTGTCGGGGATATCCCGGTGCACGTGGGCGACCGGGTCACAACGACCACCATGCTGACGACCGTGGATAAGCCTGGCAGCCTCGAAGTCTACGTGTACGTTCCGATCGAGCGGGCGGCGCAGCTCAAGATGAACATGCCCGTGCAGGTGCTGGATGGCTCGGGGAACGTGATCGGCGACAGCCGCGTCAGTTTTATCTCACCACAGGTCGACAACACCACCCAAACCGTGCTGGCCAAGGCGCGAATCGCCAACCGCAGAGACAAGTTGCGCCAGGCACAATTCATCCGCGCCCGCGTCATCTGGGGAACACAGAAAAGCCCGGTGGTCCCGGTCCTGGCGGTCTCGCGTATTGGCGGACAGTACTTCGCATTCGTGGCCGAACAGGGCGACCAGGGAACTTACGTTGCTCACCAGAAGCCCCTGAAGGTTGGCCAGATGGTGGATAACAACTACGTCGTGCTGGACGGGGTGAAGCCGGGGGATAAGGTCATCGTTTCGGGCACCCAGTTTCTCATCGACGGCGCTCCTGTGACTCCGCAGGGCGCATCGTAGCGGTTCCGGCTTCCAGGTTCAGACTTTCGGGCACCAGGGAATTGCCGGACACCCCGGGCGGTTGGGGATCCGGGGAGCCGAGTCCCTGTTCCCAGCCTTTCCACACGAGGCCAAGCGGCCTCCGCCGGGGCCGGCATCACTCGGGATCGGACCGTGGCTACGCCGTACAGGGACTCATCGCATGTTTGTTGATTTCTTTATCAAGCGTCCGGTTTTTTCGACCGTGTGCTCCCTGCTGATCATCCTGGCGGGCGCGGTCGTGATCCCCTCGCTGCCGATCTCACAGTTCCCCACCCTGGCGCCACCTCAGGTTTCGGTGAACAGCTTCTACGTGGGAGCCAGCGCGCAAACGGTCGAGTCCGCCGTCACTACACCGCTCGAACAGCAGATCAACGGCGCGGAGGGGATGAAGTACATCACTTCGTCCAGCGGCAACGACGGGTCCAGCAGCATCGTCGCGACCTTTGACCTCAACCGCGATCCGGATCTGGCCGCCGTCGATATCCAGAACCGCGTCAACACCGCCCAGGGACGTTTGCCCAACACGGTGAAGGCAAATGGCATCTCGATTCTGAAGGCGTCCAACAACTTCGTTTTCGGCGCGGCGGTGTTTTCGCCCGATGGCCGCTACGACCCGCTGTTTATCAGCAACTACCTTGACGTGTATGTGAAAGATTCGCTGAAGCGGGTGAAGGGTGTGGCGGACGTCATAATCTTCGGCGAGCGCAAGTACTCGATGCGACTCTGGCTCGATCCGGTGCGCATGGCCAGCCGCGGGCTGACAGCCGGGGACGTGGTGAACGCGCTGCAAGAGCAGAACGTGGAAGTGGCCGCCGGGCAGGTTGGCCAACCGCCTTCCAAACCAAGCCAGGAATACCAGATCAGCGTGCGCGCCATTGGGCGCCTTTCCGAGGCATCGCAGTTCGACAACATCATTTTGAAGACGAACAACGACGGGACACTGGTCCGCGTGAAGGACGTCGGACGCTCGGAGTTGGGCGCCGAAGACTACAGTTCCGACCTCCAGTTCAACGGCCAGGATTCGCTGGGCCTCGGCATCACACAGCTGTCGAACGCGAATGCCCTGGAAGTGGACCGGGATGCGATCGCTGAACTCGAGAGGCTCTCGAAGCACTTCCCTCCCGGCATGACCTACAAGCTGGCTTTCGACACCACCGACGCGGTGGGCGAGTCGATCCGCGACGTTTTGAGTACCCTGATCGAAGCGATCGTGCTGGTCGTACTGGTGATCTTCGTGTTCCTGCAGGACTGGCGCACCACGATCATTCCGGCGGTGACGATTCCGGTCTCGCTGGTGGGAACCTTCGCATTTGTGAAGTTGCTGGGATTCTCGATCAATACCCTCACGCTGTTCGGCATCACGCTGGCCACCGGACTGGTCGTCGACGACGCCATTGTCGTAATCGAGAATATCGAGCGGCATATTCAGGACGGCGAGCCCAGCGCGCACAAGGCCGCTTCAGACGCCATGGGCGAAGTGGCCGGCGCGGTTATCGCGACTTCTCTGGTGCTGGTGGCGGTGTTCGTGCCGGTCGCGTTTTTCCCGGGCACGACCGGAATTCTCTTCCGCCAGTTTGCCCTGACGATCGCGTTCTCGATCTCGATCTCCGCCTTCAACGCCTTGACGCTGACCCCTTCCCTGTCCGCTCTCCTGTTGGGAAAAACGCACGGCGAAAAGAACTTTTTCTTTAAGGCGGTCGACCGCGTCATCGCGAAGATCACCGAGGGCTATCGCCGGGCGCTTCGCACCTTCCTTGCGTATCGCTGGGTAGCCGTCATTCTGTTCTTCACGGGATTGGGCTTAACCGGGCTCGTGTTCCAGCGGGTTCCGAAAGGCTTCGTACCTAACGAGGATCAGGGCTATTTCATCATTGCCATGCAGGCCCCCTCTGGGGCCTCTCTGAGCTACACCAAGAAGATCGGCGAGCAGATAAACAAGATCCTGGAGAAGGTCCCCGAATCGGAAGGAACGTTCGCGGTTTCCGGATTCAGCTTCGCGGGAGGCGCTCCCAACCGCGGAATTACCTTCGTTCCCTTGAAGCCGTACTCCCAACGAAAGGGGGAGAGCCACACCGCCGACGCCATCGTGAACCGAATTCGCGGCCAGTTCTTCAGCATCGGCGGGGCGATCGTGATTCCCTTCCTGCCTCCGGCCGTGCAAGGGCTGGGCCAGTTCGGTGGATTTCAATTCGAGGTGCAGGATCAGGGCGGCCACAGCCTGCAACAACTCGACCAAGTCACCCAGGACATGATCCGGCAAGGCGGGCAGCGCAAAGAAAAAGACCTTACTGGGCTGTTCACCACCTACAGTGCCAGCGACCCGCAGTTCCTGGTAACCATCGATCGCGAGAAAGCCAAGAGTCTGCACATCCCGCTGTCGCAGATCACCGATACGCTCAGCGTCTACATGGGCTCGGCCTATGTGAATGACTTCGACTTCAACAATCGCTCGTATCGCGTGTACGTGCAGGCAGATCAGCGATTCCGCAGCGAGTCGAAAGACATCAAGCAATTCTACGTACGCGCCGATAGCGGCGCGATGATCCCGCTCGACAACCTGGTGACGATTGCGCAGACCACGACTCCCCAGGTCATCAGCCACTACAACCTGTTTCGCTCGGTCGAAATCGATGGCTCGCCGGCACCTGGCTTCAGTTCCGGACAGGCAATCTCGGCGATGGAAGGCCTCAGCACCAAGGTGCTTCCACAGGGCTACGCCTACCAGTGGACGGGCTTGTCGCTCGAGGAACTACAGTCCGGCAGCACCACGCTCATCCTGTTCGGGCTGGGTACGCTGGTTGTCTATTTGACGCTGTCAGCGCAGTACGAGAGTTTTGTGTTGCCCTTCATCGTCCTGCTGGCCGTGCCGATGGCTCTGCTGGGGGCTCTGAGCGCGCAATGGGGACGAGGTCTGGAAAACGACGTTTATTGCCAGATCGGACTCGTCATGCTGGTGGGCCTGTCGAGCAAGAATGCGATTCTGATCGTGGAGTTTGCGGAGCAACTGCGCCACCAGGGCAGGCCGCTGATCGAATCAGCCGTCGAGGCTGCCCGCATCCGTCTTCGGCCCATTCTGATGACCTCGCTGGCCTTCATCCTGGGCGTGGTGCCCCTGGTCGTGGCAAGCGGTGCGGGCGAAAAGGGCCGTCACTCCGTGGGCACCACCGTGTTCGGTGGAATGATCATGTCCACCGTGCTGAATCTATTCTTTATTCCAGTGCTGTACCTGATCATTGAAGGCTGGCGGGAGCGCGGGAAGACCGAGGGTGCGGCGAAGTAACGGGTTCGCATTTTCCCCCAGGTCTGGCGCTACGACCGCCCATCACCGGGCAGCGACTCGTTCCATCGCGGCACCCAGCACCCGGCCGGGGCCGGGCTCCTGAATAAAGACAATCAGCCTGAAACTGGCCGGATCGACCTGGTTGTCAAGTTTCACTGAGACGTCGTGCGCGAAGGCCCGGCCGGAGGCGATCGTCCCGGCCTTCGACAAGCTGCGCACGACCGCCACATGCGCCAGGCGACGTCCCGCATTCTCTCCGGTCGCGACCTGGGACTCCGCGTGGTCCAGAGCGATCGCGATCAAAACGTCTGAACCGCGCGCTCCAGAGGGCAAAGGGCCGGTCTCGAGGTGTGCCCGCAAGAGGTCGCCTGCGCGCGTCACACCGGAAATGCGCACAGAAACCTTCGGGGACCCGGCTGCTCTCTCGAAGGCTTTCCGGGCATCGTTGGCACTGTTGCCGACGAACTCCTCGGCACCGTCGACCACCATCTGCGGAGTGTAGACGCTGTCGAGATGAAAGCGGCTGCCGTAAGCATCCTGGCGCCGGCTGAAGGTGTGCGAAGAATAGGGATCGGTCCAGCCGATGTGGTTCCAGTAGTCGACATGCTCGCTGAGCACAATCAGGCGCACGCCCGAATAGGGCTGCGCGTCCAGTTTCTGCAATAACGCATCGGCCGGGGGACAACTCGAACACCCCTCCGAGGTAAACAACTCCACCACGACCGGCACATCGGACGTCGGATTCGGGCTGGGATTCCTGCTCGTTCCCAATCGCGACCCGGCGAACGCGAAGATCAAAACGCAGAGCACGAAAACACCGTTTTTGTTCAATTTAAAAACTGCTCCTGGCCCGCCGCACATGCGCACTCAACCGGGAGATGCGCCGAACCCATGGAAGTTACAGGGAGCGATCGAGCGGCCCAAAAGGGTTACCGCGGCTACTGGACCGCTGCCGGATGAGGGACTCGCTGGGCCAGGCTCTCTGGAGTCGGGAGTGGATCAGCTGCCGTAATCTTGTAGTCCTTGTACTCGATGGACAGGTCGGCATGGCCCCCGATGCGGATGAAACTCTGGGAGTGATTCTCAGCCGGCAGCCAGAAGCCGTCGACGTTCTTGTAGGCATGGCGGATTTCGGTCTTTTTAATCCAGAACGATGGACTCTGCGAAGGCTCCGCATCGATCTTCACGACAGCGAAATCGACCGCGTCGATCCACACTTTGCCTCGGTAGAGGAATTTATTCTTCGATTTTGGGCTTACCGCAAGCACGTAGCATGCGCCTTGGGGCGCCGTTTCGTATCCCGCCATCGAGAACTCATAGTTCTGCTGATTCAGAGCGGTGCGGCTCTGCTCCTGGCTCGCCTCTTTTTCACTCTCCAGCATTTTCTTGAACACGTGATCGATCACGAACTTCGATCCGGATTGCGAGAGGACGGTAAATTCCTTGCTGGCAGGAGACTGATACTTGACTCCCACCACCAGCTCGGCGTCGTAGTTGTGCGGGAACCCGCGGTAGTGCAGGTTGTAGACTCGAGTTCCTTCGAATCGATGCAGAGCCCGGGCCCGCTCGCGGTTTCGCTCTTCGAGGTGTCCGACGACCTCGCTCACGCTGAGGGGAGGATGTAGGGACGACATTCCATCCTGGGGCTGCGCGGGCGTCTCCCCACCGCTCAGTAGACCAAGCAGCAAGATTGAGAAGGACGTTTTTGTCAGGGCCGGCATTCGAGTACCTAGCATGGCAGTCTTCGTGTTCTCTCTCGGTTGTTCAATCGGCGCTGCGCACCTTCACCCGAGACGCGCGGCACCGGTCCAAGCGCGTGCTGCCGGGCGCAGCCGAATCCTCTTACCCGCGTCGCTGCTGTTTCTCAGGCCGCGTTCATAACCGGCGTACACCGACTCAAAGACATTGTCCCATGAAGCAGCCAAGGCGTGAATACGCGCGGAGACACGCATGGCAGCGAGTTCGGCGGGATGATCGATCAAACCCCGCACGCGCGAGACGAAACCGTGAAGATCAGCCGCCACATACCCGTTTTCACCGGAACGCAACGCGAAACGCGGTCCACCGCTATCGCTGACCACGGCCGGTACGCCGGACGCAAGGGCTTCGAGGACCACGTTTCCATAGGTATCGGTGCGCGAAGGAAAGACGAACACGTCCATGTTGGCGTAGGCGCGGCCCAGGGTGTCGCCTGCGAGCACGCCGGGAAATTCGGCACGCCGCAGATTTGCGCGCAGCCACGGCTCTTCGGCTCCTTGCCCAACCATCAGGAAACGGAAATTGCGGATGCCGGCACGGAGCAATTCACGCTCGAGTTCCACGAGCAGGCGCACGTTCTTTTCGACGGTAAGCCGTCCGACATAGCCGATCACAAACGTATCGTCGGCGCGGTCCCGGCGAGCCGGGTCGAAAAGCGTGGTATCGACTCCGCGCTGCATCCGGTAGCAGGGTTTGCGGGTGCCCTTCTCCAGCAAGTCAATCGATTCCTGGTTGGGCGCAAACAGGATTTGTGCGATGTGGTAGTAGCGGAGGGTGGCACGCAGGCTGGCCTCCCGAATGGACTCTGCCAACGGACCCCAGATGCGGGCGGGCGGCCACCCTAGTAGGCTCGCCGCACGCTGCTCGGCGTACTGGTGAACATTGGTGTGCCACGACGCAGCCAGGGGAACCCGGAGGCGGTGAGCGATCAGGGTGCCGAGGATGCCGACATCGCTGGGACCCGTGATGTGAACGACGTCGGGATTGAACGCGCGCACCGCCGTTTCCACCCGGTCGCAATGGCGAAGGAAGGCGAGGTCGAAGTCATGCTTCTTGTCGACCGCAAAACAGAGTGGCCCTCGGCCCAACTGCATGCGGGTGACCGATCCGGCCTTCTCGACTCGATCGCAAGGGCCGCCGTGAACAGTAAGAAACGGCAGGCCTCGCCGAATCGCAAAGGCTTCGTACTGCCGGCTGGTGTTGGCCACACCGTCCACCTCGTGGTAGCAATCGGGGAAGAAGGCAACCCGCAGGTGCTGTTCATTGGGTGGATCGTCGATCATGGCGCAACTCCCTGCCCGGCGGCGAGCGTGAACTGCAGTTCGGTCCGGGGTCGCGCGAATGCACGCTGCATGGCGCGTTTCACGGGCTCGAATTCCATCAAGCGCACGCCCGCAAACACGGCATCGATGAATGCCGGGGGCTTGTCCCAAAGGGCGGCCAGGGGCCGGATGACTCCGGCATCGTCGGGGTGAAAGGTACGCTCATCCCAGCGCCGGGATCCAACCGGAAAATCAGGATACTCACAAACGACGTCGAGCAGAGTCTGTGCGATCCGCATTTTGTGCGGTTCGCCGTATTGCGGCATAAACAGCACATGAGTCCGCCGCTCTTTGCGCACTTCGTGAACGAAATCGGTAAAACAGTCGGCGTTGGTGAGGTTCAGCACACCGCTCGGTTCACAACCGTGGCGGTCGCCGCCAGCGATGACGGTCTGGTTCCAGCCTTCGGCCAGTTCGAGCACGGCCTGGTTCTCCTCCCATCCGCGCAGACCGCCGAGTTCGAAGGCGTGGATGAACATGCCCAGATCCGCCAGAAAGCCGCTGACCGTGTGCGCGTTGACGCGCGCGGCCGATGCCGGCGAGGTCCCACATGGGGTGGTTGAGCACGATCAGTATATCGGGATTGTCATGCAGGCTGCTGAGTAGGTCGGGCAGACTCCGCTCGGCGGGATTCCCAGTGAAAACTGCGAACTGGGCCATGACGGACTCGGCCCGGGCGCTGGGAAGATTGTGCACGCCGAGGTGGAGCACTGTGTCGCGGAACGGGACGCTCCACTCAACCGAGACCGGAATGTGGCGCGCCTCGGGGACGACCCGCAACAGCATGGGGGCTTCGATGTTGTCGTGGTCAGTCAGCGAAATCAGGCTGGCGAGGTCGAGCTTGTTCTCGATCGGTTTGCGCTCCAGGCGGAAGGCGGCGAGCGGCGGCAACGGCGGGGTCCAGTAGGCTTTCCAGAAGCCCACGCGAATCGAGGACATGGTCTGGGCCCGCCTCTCCTGGTACGCCAGGGCCGTGCGCAGCGGCCAGCATCGCGCCGCAAACTCGGGAATCAAATACAGACCTTCTCGGGAGTGGTTGGTGTGGCCGTGCAATGAAACGGCGGTGCGATAAGGCTGGGGGGCGCCGGGGTCCTTCCAAAGGTAGGTTACTTTGCTGTGCAAAATCGCCTCCTGCGATTGCCCTGATTTTGGGGCAACGGTCAGGCCCTAACTTGCCGCAAAAAAGTTACGCCAGCATTACGCATAAACATTTTTGTATGAATTTGTCGTTCACGAGGTTTTAACATGCGAGCTCGGAAGAGCTGCTTATTGTAGGGTGCTGGATTTTTCTCTTGAGCGACGCACGGCAAGCACCCACCCACGCGGTAGCGTCGAGGGACCTTTGCTGGCCGACCTGCTGCATCGACTCCCACGGCAGCCGCAGTCGATCTTGCTGCTTTGGAACTGGAAATCCGCGCTTCTGAGCATGCTCTTGCGCTGGCCGATTTTCCTGATGGCAAGCATTCGACGAGGATGGGCGGCAGCGTTGACGGCATGGCTGACCGAGTCGGTTTTCTGCGCAGTCACCGCCGGCTACTATGGAGGGTTCGTGCAACGGGTGCGGGACGGACGTCCCCGATGGCTAACCGGCTTGCTCATTACGCTCGTGATGCCTGCGCTGTTCCAAGTGCTGGAATACGCCCTGCATGGGCTGCGTGGAACCCCGCATCTGCGAGGCGCAGAGATCGCATCGGTCGCGGCCAGCGCCCTGTCGGCACTGTTCAATTGGTACGCCATGAAGCGCGGGGCACTGCTGGTAGGAGTGGAAGGCAGCAACTTCGGGAGCGATCTCCTCCGGTTCCCGCGACTTATTCTGGGGTTCGTTCTTCAGCTGCCGCTCTGGCTGTGGAATCGCACCCGGCACAGCTCAACCCCGCGGCCCAACGATGACCGGTATGGCAAAATCAAAGACAGCCAAGCTGGAGTCACGGAACAACGATGCAGATGAGCCTGGTGAATTCGGTAGGATTCGTGGCGGCGGCGTGTACGACGCTTTCGTTTATTCCGCAGTTGCTCAAGATTCGCAGACAAGGAGGCCGCGACCTGTCTTACGCGATGCTGTCGGTCTATCTGTGCGGGCTGGGCTTGTGGCTGGCCTACGGGCTTCTGCTGCATACGAGCGCAGTGATCGTGGCAAACGCAGCCTCGATGGTGTTGGTCGCTGCGGCCATTGTGATGAAGGCGGCAATGGCTCCGAGCCGGGGGCAGAGATGAGGGAGCGACAGACGCATCGCGACACCGACCAGCGCCAGGGCGCCGGATTCAACGGCATGACTCCCCGGTTACCATCGCCGGCCGGCCCCTGGGCCGATCTTTGGCACCAACATCTCCCCAAATCTGACAAAAACTGTCAACCCTAGCCTTTGATGGCGGTCGAAGTGCTGCGACAAGCACCCCTCGATTCTTCCGTCGGTCCTGCGTTCCCTCTGAAAATACAAGACTTAGCTTTACACTGCGAAAATGGCTAGGGATCAGACCGTCTGGCGCCCAATCTGCGGAAGATTCTGGCGGTTTGTTGGGTTCGTAACGAATGAGGCATGGACGGATATGAGCCAAAGCTCTCAATTCCAGAACTCCCCGAAGAATCCGGGACTGATACCGGATATGTCGCCTCTGGAGCACCTTTTGGATCAGGATGTGACGCCGCGCCAGGTGTGCGGCGTGCTCGCCAAAATGTTCGAAGTACAGCAGACCGAAGTCGCGATTCTGCGCCTGGAACACGGCCTGTTGCACTTCATTTTTCCTGACGAATTGCGCACTGCCGGATCGATTCCGATCTCGAGTTCTTCGATCGCGGCGCACACCGCCATCAGCAAGAAATCGGAGATCTTTAACAATTTCGCGCGCGTGAAGCACGCCAGCATCTTTGAAATGGTGAAACTGGGCGCATCGGAGGGGATCGACACAAGTGAGCCCCTGCCCATCCAAAAACTCATGTCGGCTCCGGTGGTCGATGAGAACGCCCGGGTGCTGGGCGTGATCCAGATTTCGCGCAAGGGGTCGGAAGCGACGTTTGCGGGAGCGGATTTCAGCCGGGAGGATCTGCATGAACTCGAGCTGGCGGCCGGCATCCTGGCCGCCTCCACGGTGATGCGGGAGAGCTGAGCAGGCTCGGAACACGACCCCCGAGCCCCGGGGGAGCCGATTGGACCTTTGTGTTCCGAAAATACTTCCCTTCCTGGCCTTACCGGGGAATAATGCAGACGTCTATAGTTGATAGACGGCCGACTCCGTGGACCAGGACCTGCAAGTCGAGATGTTCCAGCCTCACGCCAACCTGGGCGATGAAGTCAACCACAACATCGTTCAGTCGGAAATTGACGGCGGCGTGTTTCTGAGTGATTTGCAGCCTCGCACGGTTCTGCAGATCCAGACGCAGCATCACTGTTATACGGCGGTGTTCCTAGGCGACAACCAGGCGCTGATCTGGGGGCATCCGGAGTTCTGTCCCCGCCCCGTGCCGGTCGCCATTGCCGGGTCGACCTGGGGCGGCACGATGTTGAAGGTTCGATTCGTCGGCCGGGGAATGCGACTCGAGTTTCATCATCCCTCGTACCGAACCCCCATCGTGACTTCGCCGATTCGGGAAATCAATGAACGCCGGCCACGAGTGCTTCAAACGGCCGAACACTCCTTCGAGAACTAGAGTTGGTCTGCTCAGTTCCCGGATGTCGGCGGGCGAGAACCTCCCGGCACCAAAGCCCAATACTTCTGCGGTGTTGGTGGCGCAACCAAAGTCGTGCCCTTCTTGCAAGAGCCGCGGGTGGGCAGGGTTGTAGCGTTGTTTCGTTCTGAATTTGAAACTTCCGGCATGCGCGTTATATTCTCGGGGCGTGCAGCGCTCGCCGGTACGGTCTCCCACCGCTGGCCTTTTTCTTGGCCTGTTCATCACGCTTGCCGCGGTCGTGGCCTATTCCTGGTATACCACCCGACAAATCTCCGGCTTGCGTGCGCTGCAGAACAACCTCGCCGACCGGAACCGCAAAGATTCCCTCCAGTTACTGCGCGTCCAGAATGATCTCAATTCGCTTGCCCTGGCCATGCGCGACATGCTCGATAACGAGGAACCTTACCCGCTGACAGCATGGTCGGCGCAATTTCAGCGCATTCGCTCTGACCTAGACATGGCACTACGCGTCGAGGAAAACCTCGCTCCCACCCACCGCACGCCGGAACAGAAGAAATACCTGGCTGATTCCCTCGCTCAGTTCTGGGATGCAGTCGATCGCACGTTCGCGCTCGCACAGGACGGGAAGTCCGACGAGGCACGCGCGCAGATTCGGTTAACGCTGCAGGCCCGTCAGGCAGCGCTGAGCACAGCGGTCGCTCGCCTGCTGGTGCAAAACAACCAGAGCGAAGAGCAGGCCGACCAGCAGATTCGGCAGATCTACGACCGCGTGCAGCGCCAGGTGTATGTCTTTCTGGGGGCGACACTGGGGGCGATCGTGCTCACCAGCTCGTATCTGATCCATTCGAACCGGCAATTGTTTGCGCAACTGGCAGCGCTCTCGGCACAGCGCAGCGAACTGGCGCAGAAGCTGATCTCGACCCAGGAGTCGACGCTGCGGCACATCTCGCGCGAACTGCACGACGAGTTCGGACAAATCCTGACGGCTGTGGGCTCGATGTTGGGCCGCGCCGAAAAACATACCCCGGAGGATTCTCCCGTGCGCGCCGAACTGAAGGAGGTCCGCGGCATTGCACAGACAACGCTCGACAACGTTCGCAGTCTGTCGCAGGCGCTGCATCCCGTGATGCTGGACGAGTCGGGCCTGGAGACAACGGTCGACTGGTATCTGGCCACCGTGGAAAAGCAAACCGGCGTTGCCATATCCTACGAAAAATCCGGGAGTTCATTTCCCATTCGCGGCAGCGCCAGCATTCACATCTACCGCGTGTTGCAGGAGGCGCTCAACAACGTGACTCGACATTCGGGGGCGGGCCAGGCGTGGGTGCGACTGCGATTTCTGACCGATCGCCTGGAGCTTGAGGTCGAAGATCATGGCAAGGGATTCGCAAAGGAAGCCTCCAGTCCCGGAATCGGCCTGGTGGCGATGCGAGAACGGGCGGAACTGCTGGGCGGCAGCATCCAATTCATGCCTCCGCTGGCCGGCGGGACCATGGTACGTTTGAGGGTTCCGAAAGAAAAGGTGGAAGCGCATGCCGAATAAGATTTCGGTGCTGCTGGTCGATGATCACAGCCTGGTACGGCAGGGATTCCGCCGCATTCTCGAAGACGAAGCCGACATCACGGTCGTCGGAGAAGCGGGGGACGGCACGGCGGCAATTCGACTCGCAAAGGAACTGGGGCCCGACGTGATCGTAATGGATTGCGCCATGCCCGGCACCAGCGGGCTCATCGCCACACGACGCATTCTCGAGACCTCGCCCAAGCAAGCCATCCTGATGCTGAGCATGCATTCCGAGGACACTCTGGTGAGGCAGGCTCTTGATGCCGGCGCCCGCGGCTACGTTTTGAAGAATGCCGTTGACCTGGAACTGCCGGCAGCAATCCGCAAGGTGGCAGCGGGCGAAATTGTCCTCGATCCCCAGGTTGCCAGGCGGGCGGCGCTGAAGGGCGAGCGCAACGGGGGACTCACCAACCGCGAGCTGGAGATCCTGCAATTGATCGTCGATGGAAAGTCGAACAAGGAAATCGCCGATCAGCTCAACCTCAGCGCGAATACGGTTGCCGTTCACCGGGCCAACATCATGGACGCGCTTGGCATTCACAAGACCGCGGAACTGGTGGTATACGCGATTCGCAACGGGCTGGTGAACATCCCGTGAATCGCAGATCGTTCATGGCGGGCATGGCAGCGCTCGCGTCGGCCGCCAGCTTGCAGCGCGATGACGCCTGGGGTTTGCTCGGCCCTCCTGCTCCCGGCCTGGGATTCAAATTCACTGACGTGACTGGGGCGGCGGGCCTCCAGTTCCATCACAACAGTGGTGCGTATGGCGGCAAGCTGCTGCCCGAAACTCTTGGCTCCGGATGCGCCTTTCTCGACTATGACGCCGATGGCTGGCAAGACATTCTGCTCGTCAACGGGATGGACTGGGCCGGCCACAAGCGGGAACAAAGCACGCTCAAGCTCTACCGGAACAATCGCAACGGTACATTCACCGACGTCACGCGCAACGCTGGACTGGACCTCGAGATGTACGGCATGGGTGTGGCGGTCGGTGACTACAACAATGACGGATTTCCCGACATTCTCATTACCTGCGTCGGGCAGAATCGCCTGTTCCGGAACACGGGAAAGGGTACGTTCGTTGACGTGACCGCAAAGAGCGGACTGGGAGGAAGGCAGGCGCTCAGCACGTCAGCGCTTTGGTTCGATTTCGACCGCGACGGTCTGCTCGATCTGTTCGTCTGCAACTACGTGCGCTGGTCGCCGGAGCACGATGTTTTCTGCAGCCTCGATGGCAAGCACAAATCTTATTGCACACCGGAAGCCTATCGCGGCGAGACCTGCTGGCTGTTTCACAATCGCGGGGACGGCACCTTTGAGGACATCACGGCCAAAAGCGGGATCTTCGACAGCAGTTCCAAATCGCTGGGCGCGTCGATGTTCGACCATGACCAGGATGGCTGGCCGGACCTGCTGGTAGCCAACGACACCCAACCGAACAAACTCTATCGGAACCAGCGCAACGGAACCTTCAAGGATGTGGGCATGGAAGCCGGCGTTGCGCTCAGCATGGAAGGAAAGGCGCGGGCCGGCATGGGGATCGACACCGGCGACTTCCTGAATTCCGGAACACCCGGAATCGCGATCACCAATTTCGATAATGAAATGGTGGGGTTGTACAGAGCGAGTGGCAAGGGGTCGTATGAAGACGTGGCGACCCAGTCGGGGATCGGGCTGCCTTCCAAGAACAGCCTCGGATTCGGCTGTGTCTTCTTCGACGCGAATCTCGATAGCTACCTCGACCTGGCCGTCGTGAATGGCCATATCGACGACACCGTCCGGAACATTCAGGGAAACGTTGGATACGCGCAGCCGCCTCAACTTTTTCTCAACGACGGCAAAGGAGTCTTCCGCGATGTGGCCGCGGACTTGGACAGCAGTTTCAGTCAACCCAAGGTGGCCCGCGGTCTCGCGTATGGAGACTTCGATCGCGACGGCGACCTGGATCTGCTGATCACCAGCAACAACGGCCCGGCCTATCTCTATCGCAACGACCAGAGCTCAGGAAACCAGAGTATCCGCTTCCGCCTGATTGGGTCGAAGTCGAATCGTGATGCCATCGGCACAACCGTGCGTATCGAGTATGGCGGTGCGCTGCAATCCCGGATGGTCAGGAGCGGCTCCAGCTATCTCTCGCAGTCCGAGCTGCCCGCAACGTTCGGTCTCGGCAAGCGGGACCAGATCGACCGCGTGCTGATTCAATGGCCCAGCGGACTGAGCGAGGAGTACAAGAACCTCTCTGCCGGAAAAGCGTACGAGTGCCGGGAAACCAAGGGAATCCGCGCTCTCGACGGCTTCTAGTATTTTTACAGTATTGTCCTCATTTGCCGTTACGGCTAAAGTCCCCAGCAATTCATCGGTCCTCTTTTGCGCACCCCACGCCCGCGCTTCTGAGGCACCCCCTAGAGAAACCGGCAGGCGACTGCCGGAGAACGATTCATCCCCAGCTGGTCAGTCAGGCTGGCTGGGGCTTTTTCGGGTGAGAACGGGTGGTTATAACGCGATCGCGTTCATTTCTGTGGTCGGGGGCATCACCATGAAGACTGCAACCATGAGCTTGGCAGCGGCCCTGCTGTTCGCCACCATTCTGGCGCGCGCAGCCGCACCGAAGACCGAAACCGTGCAAGGCTACGTGCTTGATTCCGCGTGCGCCTTCACCAAGAGCCTCGAAAAGCCGATCAGCCGCGACTGCGCGCTCGCGTGTGCCAAGGCCGGTTCGCCGCTCGTGATTCTTGCCGGCAACGGAACGATCTATTGGCCGATCGCGGACACGACACCTTCCAGCGGACAAAACGAAAAGCTCCTGCCCTTCGCCGGTCAGAAAGTCACGGCGACCGGCAAGGTTTTTGAGCGGGGCGGGTCGCACGCGTTTGTCATCGAGAAAATCGAGCCCTTGGGCGCCAAATAGCGGTAACAACTTCGAAACAATTTCTACCCGGAGCGTGGGGAGTATGTCTTGCCTCAGAAGCCTGTTCTGTGCCCTGGCGACGATCTCGGTAGCCCTGAATGTTTCCGCTCAGCAAATCACCGGCAGCATCCGCGGCAGCGTTTCCGATCCCAGCGGAGCGGTGCTGCAAGCGGCCACGGTGACGGTCAAGCAGACCGAGACCGGACTGACGCGGACTGCCGCTTCGGCGCACGACGGAAGCTACCTGCTGCTCGAACTCCCCGTAGGGCATTATTCGGTGGAAGTCACTGCTCAAGGGTTCCACAAGTATGTGCAGACCGGGATTTCGCTGAACGTCAACGAGACGGCCATCGTGGCAGTGCGGCTCGCCGTCGGCGCAGAAACCCAACAGGTCGAAGTGTCGGCCGATGCGCAGCTGATCGAAAGCTCAGTCAGCAGCCTCGGCGTCGCGGTGCTCGAGCGCGAATTTCTCGACCTCCCTCTCGATGGCCGCAATTTCTCGCAGCTCGGACTATTGCAGCCCGGGGTGGTGCCCTTGACTGCTGGCCTTCGGGAAGCCGGGGGCTCCCTGCGTGACGGCCAGGCGTATTCGGTCAACGGCCAGAGGCCCGAGTCGAATAACTTCCTGATCGACGGGGCCAACAATGTGAACTCGGTGGACGCGGGCTTCGTCCTGAAGCCCCCGATCGACGCGATCTCGGAGTTCCGCATCCTGACCCACAACGCCAACGCTGAATTCGGGCAGAACACCGGTTCGACCACCAATATCATCACCCGGGCCGGTACCAACTCGTTTCACGGCGCGCTCTGGGAATTCTTGCGCAATGACGCGATGGATGCCTCCGATTTCTCAGCTCATGCGGTCCAGCCCTTAAAGCGAAATCAGTTCGGGGCGACCTTCGGCGGGCCCATGGTGAAGGATAAGACGTTCTTCTTTGGGTATTACGAGGGTTTCCGGAACCGGCAGGGAGAGACCGTCCCGGCGACGGTGCCTTCGTCGCTTGAGCGGCAAGGTAATTTTTCAGAGAAGTGCAGCGAGGGATTTGACCCCAACACCAATCTGTGCAGAAATCCCGACCCTAGCCACCAGCTCTACAATTTTCTGGCTGGCCCAATTCCGGGCAACCAATTGAGCTCGATCGACCCAATTGCCGCCAACATCCTCAAGTTTTACCCTTTGCCGAATCAGGGGGCGAGTCAACCCAACACGTTCATCACCACCCGGACGCGCAGCGTCAACAACGATCAGTTCGGGCTGTGCAGCAGTTCGGTAACGAAGGGCGCAACGTCGTGCAAGGACCCGGATACGCAGATTGGGATTTTTCCGCAGTCAAGAATATCGCGTGGCCGAGGGAAAGGAATTCCAGTTCCGGGGCGAGCTGTTCAATTTCCTGAACCACACCAATTTGCGACTCCCCAACAGCGATATAACGTCGCCGACATTCGGCGAAATCCACTCTGACGTGGGCCCGCGGGTCATCCAGGTGGCGCTGAAATTTCTCTTTTAGAGCACGCCCAGGGACACGATAGGATCCAAAGCATGGAACGCGACGACCGGCTAGTGCTGCCCGCGCATGGCAGCGGCGCTGCCAGCCAGCCCACAAAAATCAGGATCATCGAGGATGCTCAGGCCAGCGGAGACACCGGCGCGGCTTACGACTACTGGCGTGCCGGCTCCGGACGTCACCAGGTGCCGGGCATCATCAAGTGCTTTGGGGCACGCCCCGACTTCCTGCGGCAGGTGGTGGACTTCTCCAACACGATCCACTTCTCCGAAGGCCACCTGACGCGCCGACACAAGGAGATGATCGCGAGCCACGTTTCCTACCTGAACCGGTGTCCATATTGACTGGACAGCCACGCTTACTTCCTGCGTGTTCAGGGAGCCAGTGATCAATGTGTCACGGCGATTCTGGAGGGCAAACTGGAAGGCGCCGGCCTTACTCCGCCCGAACGAGTTCTTCTTGACTATGTGGAACTGATCACGCACGCCGCCCCGCGCTCGACCGCCCGCGATGTGCAAAAGCTTCGGGACGCGGGCTGGAGTGAAAATCAGATCGCCGAAGCTGTGTACATCACGGCACTGTTCGCTTTCTTCAACCGCGTTGCCGATGCCTTCGGCGTTCCGCCCCAGGACTATCTTTCGACGGGCAAAATGACCCCCTAACGGGACCATGGCATCACAACATCAGGGCCAGCCCGCCCTTGCCTCTGACGTGCGCATATGCGAGACTGCGCACCGTGTCGGGAAGGAGAGAAAAAAGCGGCTTCTGCTGGGTGTCACCGTCGGGTTCGACGACATTGAGGGCGGGGCGTTCGACAGCCCGGCATTGACCACAGTGTGGCAGCCGTTTCTAGAGATCGGTCTGATGGCTGCCGAGGCCGTTGTGCGGCGGATCACGCTGCCCGGCACGGACAGCCAACTTGCCAGAATCACGGTAGGACCTGAGGCCGTGGTGCGCGCGGCGACAACGCCTGCGCGAGTCCAACTCAGGCACTGACGTGTCATCGGAAACCAATCATGCGCGCCCATCGGGTGGATATCCCGAGTCCTAATCCCTGTCGCACGGAGACCGAATGCCCCTTACCGCAACGGACTGGATCGTCATAGTCGGATACCTGCTGGCCAACCTGCTGATCGGCGTGTACTACCGGCACCGCGCCAGCGGCAACACCGAGGAGTTCTTTATCTCGGGCCGCGACGTGTCCTGGTGGCTGGCGGGAACTTCAATGGTCGCCACCACCTTCGCGGCGGACACTCCACTTCTGGTTTGCGGGCTGGTGGCCCGGCAAGGCATCGCCGGGAACTGGATCTGGTGGGGCTCCTGTGTGGGAGGAATGCTTACCGTGTTCTTCTTCGCGCGCTACTGGCGACGCGCGGAGATTCTTACTGACGTGCAACTGGTGGAACTGCGTTACGGCGGCAAGCCGGCCGCGTTCCTGCGTGCATTCAAGTCCGTCTATCTGGGGCTCTTCATGAACTGCTTCATCCTGGGATGGGTCACCCAGGCCATGGTCAACATTATTACTGTTCTTCTCGGCCCGGCGATTGCCCAGGGCCGTGTGCTCCAGCTGACCGTCGGCGGACACGGGTTTCAGTATGCACTGGGGGATCCTAAATCGACCGCCCTGGTGATTTGTGTTTTTATCCTGATCCCGTTTACGGGTTTGTACACCTTCATTGGCGGTCTGTGGGGAGTGCTGGTGACGGACTTGTTCCAGTTCGCTCTGAAGATGACGATGATCATCGTGCTCGCCTGGGTGGCGGTGGCCAAGATCGGCGGCATGCAGGCCTTGCAGATGCACCTTCAGGTGATCGGAAACAACACCCGGCAGGCTGGGCTTCAGGTTTCCGATCCGACCGCGTTTCTGCCTGATTTCCATCTGGGACTGACGACACACGCGCTGTGGACCCTTCCGGTGCTCACCTTCGTCGTCTATCTCGGAATGCAGTGGTGGTTGGCGTGGTACCCGGGCGCGGAACCCGGCGGTGGCGGATACGTCGCCCAACGCATGTTCAGCGCGAAGGATGAGAAAAATTCGCTGGGCGCGACCCTGTGGTTCAACATCGCGCACTACGCGCTTCGCCCGTGGCCCTGGGTGGTGACCGGACTCGTGGCCGTCGTCGTGTACTCGCCTTACGGAGGTCTCCATCCGAGTGCCGCGTTCGCGCAGAATCCCGAACAAGGGTACGTGATGGTGCTGCGCGACTATCTGCCGCCCGCCTTGCGCGGCCTCATGGTCGCGGCGTTTCTGGCGGCTTTCATGTCAACCATCGGGACGCAACTGAATTGGGGCAGCTCGTATCTGGTCAACGATCTGTATAAGCGCTTCTTCGTTCGGGACGCGACGGAGAAGCATTATGTGCTGATCAGCAAGATATTCACCGTCCTTCTGGTGCTGGGCAGTGGCTACACCGCGACCAAACTTGCGTCGATCAACCAGGGCTGGCAGCTGGTTCTGAATATCGGATTTGGCACCGGTGCGGTGTACATCTTGCGCTGGTATTGGGACCGCATCAATGCATGGAGCGAAATCATCGCGATGCTTGTGGCCGCGCTCATGACGATTGGCCTGAGTCGGGTGTCGTTCAGCGGAAACGATGCGCTCGTCTATGCGAAAACTGCACTGATTACAGGCTTGGTCACCACCATTGCGTGGATCGTTGCAACCTTCGTCACATCTCCAGAATCCGACGAAACCCTGATCACGTTCTACAAACGCGTTCACCCGACCGTGTATGGATGGCGCCGGATCGCTCGCCTGGTGCCAGAACTGCCGGAGGTTCGCGACGTTGCCAGCAACGCCTTCAACTGGGCGATGGGTGTGATTCTGGTCTACGGATGCCTGTTCGGAATCGGGCACCTGGTCTTTGGTGAATGGCTGTGGGGATTCTTGCTACTCGCGGTGGCGGCGGTCGCGGGCTATCTGATCTTTTGGGACCTGTCGCGACGCGGCTGGGCGACGCTGTCAGGAACAGCGGCCAGAGCGACCGCGCTCAGCACGGAGGAAGGAGACCAGGACTTGTCGAACCAGGTCAAGGCGTCGTCACGCTAGTCCGCCTCCGTCGACGACCAGATGCGTGCCCGTGATCCAAGCGGACATCTCACTGGCCAGGAACAGGACTGCGTTCGCCACGTCGTCGGTGGTGCCCACCCGCGCAATGGGCCGTTGGGCAGCTTTCTGCATAAACCGGTCGGTTGCTTCCCCCAGTTGCTGGCACTCGCTGCGCAGCATGGGGGTGTCGACGTCGCCCGGACATACGCAATTCACTCGGATGCCGTGTTTGCCATAGTCAATGGCCATGGCCCGCGTGAGATTCAAAACGCCGCCCTTGGCCGCGCAATAAGAGGCTGCCTGAGACCCACCCTTTAAGGCCCATCCCGAACCTGTGTTGATGATTGCTCCACCGCCGCCACGAATCATGTGAGGGATCGCTTCCCTCGACAGGAGATAGACACTCTTCAAAGTCACATCCAGCGCCAGGTCCCACTCGTCTTCAGGCAGATCCACAACGCTTTTGCGGATGGCGATGCCAGCATTGTTGCAGAGGATGTCGATCCGACCGAAATGCTCGATCGTTTGCTCGACTGCTCGCCTGCAGTTTTCGGCGGAGCGCACGTCGCAACGCAGGAACAGGGACTCTCTCCCCATTTTCGTGATCGCCCCGGCCGTTGCGAGACCTTGCTCCTGATCGATATCGAGCAAGACCACCGCCCCTCCCATTTCGGCCACACGGAGCGCGATGCCTCGTCCGATTCCCGACGCCGCCCCGGTAACCATCGCAATCTTTCCATCCAGCGACAACAGTTTGACGGCTCGTTCGGCTATCTGTGACATTCATCCCTCGCGAAGAGCGTCCGAGCATCATGCCACAAACGGATCGCCACTCTCGACCTGGCTTGAGCCTCGAACACAGGAATGTGGCTTTGATCGCATTCCATGGGAGCCCAAGTGATCGGTGCGCCCGAACTATCTTGGCTCCATGGGTGGATAGTCGGAACCGGGCGCGTCGTAGTCGCGTCCATATTTGTTCTTGTGGGGCGCCGGTGGACTGTCCTCGGTTACGCGGATCGCTCCGAGGGAGTGCTCCCGGCCGGAGATCGTGACTTCGCGGCTCAGGCTCTTCAGGCTATCGGCACTCCCGCCTTCAAACCAGACCTGCATCAGGTAACGACCTGGAGGAACCTCTGCGATAGACACTCGTCCGGCGACATCGGAAACCCCGTAGTACGGGGTCTTCAACGCGATCACCGCCGCGCTCATTTCGGGGTGGATGTTGCAGAAAATGTAGCTGATTCCCGGCCGATCGAAATGCACCAGGCGGGTGGTGCCCGCCTCGTAAAGACCAAGGTCGAACCGCTTGCCCTCGAACAATGAAAACACGTTGTGGAAGAACGGGTCGTGGTTGGGAAACTCTACGAGAGCGCCGACGGGAACCACCAGAACGTGGGGTTCGAATCGCTTGTGCTGCTGCACCAGGCGGGGGTGTCTGGAGGAATCTGATTGGGACGCGGGTCGCACTTCGCCGGTCGGATCGAGCGAGTTCAGCCAGACCACCACGTTGGCCTTGTTCCTTTTCCCGTGCGCATTGTCTGCCAACATCTCGACCTGAGCGGTCACGGTGGAGTCCTGAGCGTGCGACCGCGCAGAAAGGCAGAGGGCGAACGCAGCCATGCAGGCCAGCCATGTGCCCGCACGGTTGGAAGTGCACCCCGCGCGAAGAATCCTCAGAACAATATCCCCATAACCAGATTGACGTGGTCGGCCGTATAGCGTGTGTTGTCAAGTTCGTAGGTGGCAATGTGCCGATATTCGGCCGAAAAGAGCAGGTCGGAACGGGGCCGATAAATCACGTTGAATAGTTCGCTCTGATTGCGCGTCAGGGCCGTACTCAGCGCTCCCGAACTGTAGGCGGAATAGGGAAAGGCGCGGACTTCGCTTGCGAACGGGTTGTCCTGCCCGGCCGCGGCGTTGAACTCAAGCTTGGAAGACGCCCGAACCTTGAGCTGCGACCAGCCGCCCATCGAGTCCAGACCCCTGATTTGACTCGCCGGATTCCCCGGATACCCGTTGAACACGGCACTGTGATACAAGCCGCCGCCCAGGCCGCCCAGGGCTCGCCCCCGGTAGAATTCGCCAGTGACGCTGATCCGCCTCCCGAGCGGCGCCGTCCAGTCGAGCGTGCTGGCCCAACCGTCGATGTTTCTCCCGAAGCCCCAGTTCTGCCTGCTGTAGTAGCCGCCGGCGCCGAATGACATTTCCTGTCCAAACAGGGCGTGCGACCACGCCACTCGGGTCGCATAGCCGGGCTGACGCGAGAACTCGCCCGCCTGGGGCGTGCGGATGTAGGACGTCGCAGAACGCTCGCCGGTCAAGCCGTCCACAATCCCGGCCTGCAGAGTCAGGCTCGAGTTTTCCGAAATCGTCACTCGATGCTCAACCCTTATCTGCGGGATCCACGTCCACAGGTTCCCGGCGTAGGCAAGGGCCGGTTCGGCCACGGTTGCAAATGAAGTTGGCGAAAGCGCCGAGAAAAACGGGGCATCTTGTCCGGCGACCACCGAGGTGTGCTCCCAATCAAGATGGACGGTGCCGGTACGTAAACGCATCAGGCCGAACGCCACGCCATTGGGCGTGGTTGCGAACCCGCCTGCAAAATCGAACTGCACTTCTCCGCGACTTCTTGCCCCGCCCAGCTGCGGTCCGAACACTTCTAGGCCAACGAGCGATTGGCGCAGCGTGAGGCCAGTGCTGTTGGCACGCCCCCAGGCGTCGGGACCCTGCACCAGACCGGGGAGATCGGCGTTGTCAACCGCACCGCGATTGGAGAACAGATTCAGCAAAACCAGCCCGGACAGGCGTACCCGATACTTGGATCCGCTTTCCACTTTGGTCTGATACTGGTCGTCGACCTTGCCACTGAGCAGGTCGTATTCTTCTTCGAGCCGGGCGATGCGGCCTTTGGAATCGGGCCCCTGGGCGCCGGCGATACCCTTTTCGCGTGGCAACTGAGCGGCGGTATCAGCCTCCGGCGCAGCCGGGGGCGCTTCTGTCCGCTGTGCGGCCCCGGAGTGAAGCTCTTCACGCAGCGCCTGGGTTTCCGAGCGATATCGCTCCGACTCGGAGCGCAGTTGGGACACCACCGATCGCAGCTCATTCACTTGTTCCTGCAACTGCTTGACGGCATCGGCAAGCGAGCTGTCTTGCGTCGACCCGACCTTGGCAGGTTCCGCCTGTTGGGCTGCGCTGCGCTGAGGAACGCTGGCGGCCATCAAAAAAAGAACCGGACTCATCCACACGAATGGGCGCTGGAATAACATAGATCCCCCAGGATCGAAGCTGACTTCAGCACTTGTTCTGGCGACGGTTTATCTTGCACGAATGCTCGTGAAGCCCCCGGCGCTCAGCTCTTAGTCGGCCGTTTCCACTCTGGCTTCGGCTCTTACGACCCCGTTTCCGGTCGCGGAAGCAATCGGCGTTCCGCGCGCTCCCGGGAGCACAACCAGAAAGACCGTGCCTTGCGAGGACGTGCTCTCGAGTGTCACGTCTCCGCCGTGGTCCTGAACAATCTTCTGCACGACGGTCAAGCCAAGCCCCGTCCCGTTTTCCTTGCCGTGGCTCACAAAGGGTTCGAAAAGCTTGTCACGTACCAGCACGGGCACGCCGTGGCCATTGTCGGCGACCCGCACCTCGATGCTATTCTTGCTGGCCTGAACCGTTACTTTGACCTCGCCCGACTTGCTGGAAACTGCTTCGCAGGCATTAATCAGAAGGTTCTGAAAGACGCGCTCGAGCTTTCGGGAATCAAACCATCCGTCCGTCGGTCCATCGGTGTGCGTGGTAATGCGAACGAGGTGAAACTCCGGGTGCCCGTGGAGAGTCTGAATAGAACGCTCGATCACGTCTTCCAGGTCGCCGTAGGTGGGACGCAACGATTCGCGAGTGCGGGAAAATTCCAGCAGCGAGTCGATCAGCTCCGTCATCTGGTTTACGGCCGTCAGAACCTCGTGGTAGAGCTCGTCGCGCTCAACCTTGCTGCGGTTGCTTTCACTGAGAAATTCGGCGTTGGCCATGACCGCGGCCAGGCTGTGTCGCAGATCATGCGAGATCGAACTGGCCATGCGACCGATGGTTGCAAGTCGCTCCGCTTCCAGCAGTTTGCGTTGGGTTTCCTGCAACCCGGTCCGCATGCGGAGAAAAGCGGCCGTCACTTCCGCAACCTCATCGCTACCATGAACTGCGACCGGATAGTCGTAGTTCCCCTTTCCAAGGGCGCGAACGCCTTCGACCAGCGTTCCCAGCGGCCGCGTGAGCGTGTGCGAGAACAGAAACACCATGGCGCCGCCCACGACCACCGCAACCAGGCCCAGTGTGAGCAACAAACGGTTGAGGCGCCCCAGGAAGGCGGTCGCATGGTCCAGGGACTTCAGCACGCAGAGTTGCACCCGCGGGACCCTTCCCGGCCCAAGATCTACCCGCGTCGCCAAAAAGCGCTCCTCTCCCAACTGGATTTCCTTAGCCTCTGGCTGGCTCTCGCTCAGCGAACGCTGTTGCTGGATCAGGTCGGTTTCCTGCAACGGGGACAGCGTGCTGCGGACCAGCGTGTCACCGTAGAGGAAGGCGACCTGGCTGGCCGCAACCTGGCTTAGCTCGCGCGCGACTCCGTCGTCGATCTCATATCCGACCGCCAGATAGCCCAGGACCTGGTTATCGGCGACCGGGCCAGCGTAAATCGGCTGGAGCGACACTTCAAACAGATGCTTGTTGCCGAACCACCAGTGGCCTGCCTGGGCTCGGCCGAGGGAATTCACGAGCGACTCCTGGGCAGAGTCGCGTCCCAGCTCGGCTGCCTTTGCGTGCAAGGCGACAATCTTGCCCGCCCGATCCGCCAACACGAACAGGTCGCTGCCGGCGAGGTTCCACAGCTCCTGCGAGCCGTCCTGAATGGTGGCCGCGTGGCGGGTGGTCATCAGAGCCTTGAGAATCGGCAGGTCAGCCAACAATTGCGCGGAGTGTGTCAGCGATTGTTCGTGCTGTCGCTGCACATTATGGAAGGTGTAGACAGAGTTTCGCAGGTCTTGAGCGATCTGCAGACGAACTTGCCGCTCGGCGGTTTGGCGCGCCACGAAAAGCGTCCCGGCAGTCAGGCCAGCGCCCACCAGAATCAGCGAGAACAGGAACTTCGTCCGCAGTCGAAACTTGCCCATCGTTGGGCTACTCCTTTCGAACCCTTCGGAAATTCTCGCCGGTGTCAGGGAACAAACTTGTAGCCGACCCCGTGCACCGTTCGGAAATGGACGGGGTTGGCGGGATCGGACTCCAATTTCTGCCGCAGCTTGAGAATGTGGTTGTCGACCGTGCGGGTGGTGGGGTAATTCTGATAGCCCCAGACATCATTCAGCAGTTCCTCCCGCGATATCACGCGGTTAGGATTCTGCGCCATGAACTTGATGATCTTGAACTCCTGGGGGGTCAGGGTCACTTCTTCGCCGTCGTGAGTCACCTGCATTCTAGAGAAGTCAACCAGGACTCCGTCGAAGGCAAAGGTCTCTCCCACCGAGGGACGAACCGAGCGCCGGACCGCAGCCCGTACTCGGGCCAGAAGTTCCTTCGGACTGAAGGGTTTGGTGACGTAGTCGTCGGCCCCGAGTTCCAGCAGCAACACTTTGTCCATGACGTCGGAGGCCGCACTCAACACGATCACCGGCACCGTGGGAGCGGTCTGCTTGATCTCGCGGCACACATCCCGTCCCGGCATTCCGGGTAAGCGCAGGTCGAGTACAACCGCCGAGGGCTGGGCCGCTCGGAAGGTGTCCAACCCCGATTGCCCATCGAAGGCGGCGTCCACGGCGTAGCCCTCGGGCTCAAATAGCCTCTTGAGCGCACGATGCACCGCCCGATCGTCTTCCACCACCAGAATTCGTTCCATCATCCGGCTTCCTGACAAGAAAGGGTCATTTGGCTTGATCCATACCGTCTTGGACGGGCGTTCAAAGAAGAGGCCGCCCCAAGAGCACACCGGGTTCATTCTGTTCCGATGTCACTTCCTTGTCAAAATGCTACGAGGTAGGCTGTTTTTCATTTGTCACGAAATTGTCACGAGCTTGCAATTTCTCGCCAACAATTTCAAAAGAGGGCAGATAGATCGAATTCTCAAGGTGTCGAGGGGACGCGTCACGGCCAAGCAGAGGATGCTTTGACATCCTAGAAATTGCGACCTATCTTCTCCAAGGTCTGCACCGACTTTGAGGCGGGGTTGGTGCAGATGGACGGGGAGAGCAATCACGTACACTTGCTGGTGAACTACCCCCGAAAGTGTCCGTCTCATCGCTGGTCAACTCCTTAAAGGGCGTTTCGAGCTACGTTCTACGACCCCAGTTGCCTCGCATCACCAAGGGCTACTGGAACAATGTACTGTGGTCGCCTTCTTACTTCGCCGCTTCCTGTGGCGGCGCACCGCTCGACCTCATCCAACGCTACCTCGAGCAGCCAGCGACACCGTTATAGTCGGGGCTTACCCCGGCCTGAATTCCGGGGCTTGCGCCACTCGCTGGTCAGCTCAATGCCCCCGAGCACTGCTGACGGCGTTAGCAAATCTGCGCCAGTTCCGCAATGCGGTCGGGCTGACGTCGACGAATGGCCTCTCTCGGAATCAACTCTCCGCCCACGCCCAGCGCGGCCGCGCCAGCCTGAATGAAGTTGAATGCGGTCCGCTGATTGACTCCTCCGGCGGCGATCAAGGGCACCTGGGGAAACATGGTTTTCAGCGCGCGGATGTAACTGTCGCCGCCGACCGGTCCGCACGGAACGACTTTGACAAAATCGGGACCCAGTTTCCAGGCGGCGATGACATCGGTCGGGGTGAGCGTTCCGGGAATCACCACGACATTTTCCTGCACCGCGAACTTCACGGTCTCCGGATCCAGGCCGTCACTGGTCAGGAATCTGGCCCCTGCATCCAGGCAGAAGCGTGCCGTGAGCGCGTCCAGGATGCCCCCCGCCCCAACAATTACCTCCCGGGCATGTTGCACCAGATCGGCGATCACTCTGATCGCTTCCGGCACCGTCAAGGTAACTTCCACGATGGGGATGCCGCCCCGAGCTACCGCCTCGGCTGCGAACACCGCGTCCTCGGTCGAGGAAACGCGAATGGAGGGAATGATGCCGACTTCCTCGATCCGCCGGCGTACCTCTTGCTTGGTCACAGATCGGGCTCCTTGGATGATCGTCGCACGAATCGCCGCTTGGTCACTGGGTCACCGCAGACTCCGGGGTGACACCCTACGGCAAGTCCCTGACCCCGACGGCCTCCCGGAGCTGTTCGAGGGCCAGCAAGTATGAAGCCAGGGCTTGCCGGTAGGCAAGCTGGGTGGCTCGATAGCTGCGCTCGGCGTCCAGGAAGTCCAGCAGGCTCACGGCACCGCGTTTGTAGGCATATTCGCTGATGTCCCGATCCTTTTGCGCCACGTCGAGGTAGCCAGACCGATAGAGTCCGATGACGCGATCATTTTCCCGCAATCCCTCGTAGGCGTCATGCACGTCCGTCATGACTTGCCCATCGGTCGCCTTCTTTTGTTCCTCCGCCTGAGTGATCGCAATTTTCGTGCGCGCGATTTCCCCCTGGTTGCGGTTGAAGATCGGGAGCGGAATAGTTCCATAGAACGTGGCGGCGTTGATGGCGTTCACGTGGGAGTAATTAGCCTGAATGGTGACGTCCGGCTTGCCAACCGCTCTTTGCAATTGGTACTGGCTATTGGCGGCGGTCACGCCTTGTTGTGCGGCGCGCAGATCCGGCCGGTTCTGCATGGCCTTCATCTGCAAATCTTCGAGGTTGCCTTTCACAGGCTGATAATCGAACGCTCCGGCCACGTCGTAGTCGGCTGACACGGACTCGTAGCCGAGCAGTTGCCGCAAATCCGAAAGCGCCTGGACCCGGGCGAGTTGCGCCTGCTGAAGGTCGGTCTCGAACTGCAAGAGCTGGAGCTTGATTTTCAGATAGTCGTCTTCACTGATCGCACCCGCCCGGAAGCGCATCTCGCCCAGCTCGACCGTTTTCTGGAAACTCGCCAGGTCTTGTCCGGCGAGTTCGACGGTCGACTCGGCCAGTTGTACGCTCACAAACAGCGAGGCAACATTGAACGAGAGACTGCGACCGTTGTCTGCGACCAACCAGCGTGTCAGTGCAGTGATATCCTTGGCCGCCTGTAGCCGATGTTGCCGCTTCTTGCCTCGCTCGAAAAGGTAGCTCAGACCGATGTCGCCTTCCGTGGAGTCATGCAGATAGGTGCTGTTTTGCGCCGATGGAGAAAGCGGCAAGTATTCCCAGTCGACGAAGAGGTTGGGATTGGGCCGCATGTTTGCCGTAGTCTCCTCCGCCTGGCTCTGCTGGATTGCGGTGCGAGCCGCGAGCAGGTTGTGGTTGTGCAGCATCGCCCTCTGAATCGCTTCGTCGAGGGTGATGCGGACCGGTCCCTGCGCCTGGCCGATTGCGATCCGGGACGCGAGCGCACACACCAGCAAGGTGGAACCGAGCAATCCTGCAGAGCCGCAAGCATGCCCAATCCAACGATTACCCTTCAAGGGATGCCTCCGGCTCCGAAGCTTGTCGCCGTCGCGAGCCATCCAGACATACAAGGTCGGCAACAGGACGATGCTCATGACCAGGTCAGAAATCAGTCCGCCCACGATCACGATCGCAAACGGCCGCTGCGAGTCGGACCCGATGGCGTGCGAGAGCGCAGCCGGCAACAGCCCCAGGGTTGCCACCAGCATCGTCATCATGATCGGGCGCAGCCTGAGGACGGCGCCTTCGACCGCCGCGTCCGCGATGGTGTGGCCTCGGGCGCGAAGCTGGTTGATGTATTCAAGCATGATGACTCCGGTTTGCACGGATACGCCGAACAACGCCAGGAAGCCCACACCCGAGGAGACACTGAAGTGCGTACCCGTCACCAGGAGCGCCACCAGGCCGCCGATGCGGGCCATGGCCACGTTGGTGAGGATCAGTAGCGCCCACTTTACCGACTTGAACATCGTGTAGAGGATGATGTAGATCACGAGGATGGTCAGGGGCACGACCAGGAGCAAGCGTGCTTCCGCGCGCTTTTCGCTCTCGTATTCGCCCGACCAGCCGACGTGGAAGCCGGGAGGCATCTTCACTTTTTCGCTGATGAGTCGGACGGCTTCTTCCACGGTGGTCCCCAGGTCGCGGCCCCTCACATTGAAAGTGATGGCGACGTAGCGGCTGTTTCCTTCCCGGTAGATATCGTAGGCACCGTCCTTGACCTGGACGCTGGCTAACTGTGCGAGCGACACTCGTTCCCCGCTGGGGGAAAGCACCCGAATTCTCGCGATGGCGTCCTGGGTCTTGCGGTAGGGCTCCGGATAGCGCACCACCACGTCGTAGCGTTGCTCACCGATCAGCACTTGACTCACAGCGTTGCCACCCACGGCCGTTTGGACGGCGTCCTGTATGTCGGCGACATTAATTCCGAAACGGGCGGCCAACCGGCGATCGATGGCGATTTCAAGATTTGGCTGTCCGAAATCGCGCAGCAACTTGACGTCATGCATGCCTGCGATGCCCGCCATAACCGCGGTGACTTCTTCGCCCTTGCGCTCGAGAGTCTTCAGGTCGTCTCCGAAGATCTTGAGGGCGAGCGAACCCTTGGCGCCGGTGAGGGTTTCGCCGACGTTGTCTTCGATCGGCTGTGAGAAGTTCCAGATCGCTCCCGGATACTTTCGCAGGGCGCGTTCCATGGCGGCGATGAGTTCTTCTTTGTTCTTCTGAAAGACCGGCCGCCATTGGTCGTGCGGCTTCAAGTCGACGAAATACTCGGTGTTGCCGAATCCTCCGGTATCGGTTCCGTCGTCGGGCCGACCGACCTCGGAGACGACCGTCTTTACTTCCGGAAAGGAAGCGAAAACATAGCGGAAGTTTGTGGTGAATTTCTCGCCTTCCGTAAGACTTGTGCTGTTTGCCAGAGTGCCGCGCGCCCAAATGGCGCCCTCGTCCAGATGAGGCAGGAACTCCGAACCGATGATTCCGCTGAAGGCGAGGAACAGGCTGGCCGCCAGGGCCGCCACACCGACACCAACCGTAAGGACGCGATGCGTGAGGCACCAGCGCAACCCCCTCCGGTAGTGTTCTGTCAGGTAGGTCATCACCGGGTTGTGCCATTCCCGAACTCCGCTTCGAAACAAAGTGCTGGCCAGCACCGGTGCGATCAAAATCGAGAAGGTCAAAGCGCCCAGCAGCGCAAACGCGACGGTCAGGGCCATCGGCCTGAACAGGCGGCCCTCGACGCGCTGCAACGTAAAGATCGGCATGTAGGCGGTGATAATGATTGCGATGGCGTAGAACACCGGCCGCTGCACCTCATGCGCCGCTTCACGAATCGCCTGTTCAACGGTCTTGGGAGCTCCCCCGTGCCCTGAGTCGGTCCCGTTGGTTCCGCGTTCCGAGCCGTTCTGGCGGCGGCCCAGATGCCGGACGATGTTTTCGACCATGACCACGGCTCCATCCACGACCATCCCGAAATCCAGGGCGCCGAGCGAGAGAAGGTTCGCCGGAATCTTGCTCATATCCAGCCATATGGACGCAAAGAGCAAGGAAAACGGAATCGTGAATGCAACGATGAAGGCCGCTCGCGCATTCCCGAGAAAAAGGAAGAGGATGATCGTCACCAGAATCATCCCTTCCGCCAGATTGTCCATGACCGTGTGGGTCGTGTAGCGAAGCAGGTTGCTGCGGTCCAGCATGGGAACGACCTTCACGCCGGGAGGCAGAATGCTACGGTTGAGTTCCTCGACTTTCCTGTGAATGGCCTCAAGGGTGGGTCCCTCTTCAGCGCCTTTACGCAGCAATACCACGCCCTGAATGACATCGGGCTCATCGACGATGCGCCCGTCTTCCATGTGGTTGGCTCTCGCCATGTGACCCAGGCGAATCTTTGGACCCTGGACCACATCCGCGATGTCCTTCACCCGTAGCGCGGTGCCGGTCTGGGTTTTTAGCACGGTCTGCTCGATATCGTGCACACCTCCGAACAGCCCCAGGGCGCGAACGTTCATCTGCTGCAGGCCCACTTCCACGAAGCTGCCACCGGCATTGGTGTTGTTATTGGCGAGTTGCTGTTCGACCTGTCCGATGCTTAATCCGTATGCCACCAGCTTGCTGGGATCGACCCGGACCTGGTACTCACGGACCGTGCCCCCGAAGTCGGAAACGTCCACCACATTGGGAATCGATTTGAATTGTTTCAGCAGTACCCAGTCCTCAAGCGACCTCAACTCCATGAGGTCGTATCTGGGATTTGTGCTTCGCAGCGTGTACCAATAGATCTGGCCCACCAGACCCCAGTCCGTGCCGATTTGAGGTTGAAGATTTTGCCCAGCGGGAAGATTGACCTGGGTGAGCCTCTCGAGTACTTTCTGACGGTTCCAGTCGTTCACGGAACTGTCATCGAAGATCATGATCACGAACGACAAGCCGAAAATAGACTCGGAGCGCAGATAAGTCATGTGCGGCATGCCGGACATTTGCATCTCGATCGGGATGGTGACTTGCTGCTCAACCTCCTCTGCGGAACGCCCCGGCCATTGCGTAATCACGGTTACGTAGTTGTCCCCAATGTCGGGATAGGCCTCAACCGGCAGGTTATGAAACGAGACAGCCCCCCAAGCGAGCAACAAGACGGCAACGGCCAGCACCACAAACTTGTTGTTCAGTGCAAAGTCTACGAGAGCGCGAATCATTTCCTGTTTCCTGTTTCGTTTCCACTTCCGCAGGCTGCGGGCATGTCCAGACCCGCGAGCGCGTGGGTAACCATCACTGCGCCAGCACGTGGTCCAGGACTAGGGCGTTACCTACGACCTGTCGCCCTGGCTTGAGTCCGGATTTGATTTCTTGCAGACTCGAGTTGTCCGGCAGCAGGTCTCCACTGACAACCTCCAGGCGGCGGAATTTCTTGTCGGGCGCGGGAACGAATACGAAATCGCGATCGTGCATATGCAGGATGGCCGAGGCTGGAATCACGGTATGCATCTCCCTGGCTTGACCGCGGAAGGTCGCCTTGACGAACATGCCCAGCCGCATGATTCCCGGGTTCTGCACCTCGATCCGAACCTTGGCAGTACGAATACTCGGATCGAGGATTGAGCCGAGGTTGCTGACCCTTCCCTTGAACACGCGGCCGGGATACGCGTTGAGGATGATTTCCGCCGAGTCCCGGAGCCGAACATTGGCCAGGTCGTTCTCGTATACGTCGCAGAGAATCCAGACCGTCGAGAGATCTGAAATTGTGAACGGGCTCGGCGAACTTAGTGCTTGCACGGCGGACGCGTTGGTGACTTGCTGGTCGGTGATCACTCCCGATACGGGTGCAACGACATCGACCATCCCCATGGGTTTGTGCGGATCGTTGCCCAGCAGGCGGAGATGCTCTTCGGTGGTTTCGAGATCAACCTTGGCCTTGTCCTCCGTATCCTGGGCTACCTGCAGATCGTTCATCGCGATGGCGCCATGCTTGAACAGGTCGGCAGCACGTTCCAGTTGGGCGCGCGCCAGGACTTCATCCGCCACGGCCTTGCGGTAGTCGGAAAAGCCGCCGGCCACATCGTCGCTTCGTACCGTCAGCAACAACTGGCCCTTTTGCACGATGTCACCCAGTCGGGCGTGAATGGCCACGACGCGCCCGGAAGCGAGCGAGACCACCGGAACGTTGCGCGAGACATCGGGAGTAACTGCCCCCGTGACGACCAGTTGGGAGGTCGTGGGATGCGCGCTCGCCGCCACCAACGGGAATTGCTCCGGGTGGTCGACCTGGAAGAGGTTGAGGTCGACGTCGGACACGACGTCGGCAGGAGGCGGAGCTTCCGCCGCGGCATCTCGACGTCCATTACAGCCGAAAATCGTCAGCGTCAGGAGCATGGAAACGAGAAGAAGACCGATTTCCAGACCTCTGCATTTCATAAAGAAATCCATCTCCGCAACGACCGACCTTCGTCGCCTCTCCGAAAACGCGGAGGGCGCCTCCCGAGGGGGGAGGTCGCGCCGTTACCTGCCTCAGGTGGTCGACCCCGCTTTCGCTTGGGCGCCCGAGAGACGTGCGGAACGTGCACGAAAAGATGAAGGCCCAAGGCGCCGTTTGGCAGCACACGGGGGAGGGCTGAGGGACAGCGCCGGAACCGGCTCCCGAACGCTGACCCCATTTCGGTTCGCGCCCTTGTTGTCTGCGCTGCAGCAGAGCCCAAGAGCCTCACCCAACTAGAACTTGACCATGATGGCCAATCTGATGCTCGGTTCATCCTTTCGCAGGTCGGGGAACCAAACGCCACCGTTGCTGCTGCAGGTTGCAGACGTGAGCAAGCTACCTCCAGGCGTGCCGTCATTGCACGCGTACTGAGCTGGAAAACCGTTATTGCCGCCAGGAGGCGTGATTCCGCCCCGACCGCTGTAGTAGGGTTGATTCGCGTGACGATAGCCGTACTCCCAGCGGAAGGTAATGTACTGTTTGGGCATCCAGTCCCAAGTGATGGAGGTATCCCAAGCCTTGAACGGCAACCCGGGAGACGCCGGGAAATACGGTGATCCCGAAACCGCATCGGCTCCGTTGATCGGTTGCAGCAAGGTGAGATAGCGCCCTGGATTGTCAAAAGCGCCGCCGCCGATGGTCAATCCGAAGGTGTCTTTCTTAAACCACCAGCGGTTGTAGAGCATCCATCCCGCGAAGCTCTGCCGGGGACCACCCTTGGTGCCCTTGATTGGGTGATTGCGCAAACAACTCACTCCGCCACCGTATTCGCAACCCAGATCCCCGGTCAGGGAGAATGCCATCTTGTCCAGAGTTTTTTCCGGATGGTCGTAGTACTTGATTTCGATGCTGTCGTCGGTATGGATGCGCGAGCGGCCAATGTTGCCGAGCGTATCTTCGCCCATGCCGTAGTTGTTGAACACCAGCGAAACCCACGGCTTCGGACGCCACAAGATCTGGCCTCCCAGACCGGGCGTGCCGCCGAACCGTCCATAGGACTGCCATCCGTTGATGATCCAGGGCTCGATCTTCAATTTGTCGGTCGGGAACCACTGGATCCGCAATCCATTGAAAAACCACGGCGTGTTGGAAGAGACGTAGGACGGTTGGTAAGCCCAGTTGTCGAAGTTGTAGTAGCTGAACAGGCCGATGTAGGACACAAAGAGTCCAGCGTCGACGTTGAGCCCGTGGTTCACGTTGAAGTGGTAGCCACCGTAAGCTTCCCCAAAATACTTGTAGGCGCCGCGCAGGTCCCATTGACCACGGCCAACGCTGGCGTCATTGCGTGGTGTGGTGACCCCAAACATGCCCCCCCAGGGTCAAAACTCTGCCGCGAATATTCTGCCAGTGGAAGTCGCCGCCGAAGCTGATCTGCTCCACCTGAATTTCGTTGGAGCGGAAGATCTCGGTTGATCCTCCGAGCGAGTCATCCTTCGGATGATTGAAGCTGCTCACGAAATCGGTGTCGAACCTGATTTCCGGCGTGAAAAATTTCGAGTCCCACACTGCGTCTTTGGTGCGCGGCGTGCCGTTGAGCCAGGTCCAGTCGGCGTACGCGAACGGCTCGGTAGGCTTACTCGGTTCGGGTGGCTTGGCGGGAGAATCGTTCGCGGTTTGTGTTACCGCCAAAGCGGGGGTGCTAACCGGCGTGACCGGCGAAGCCACGCTCGCTTTTGCAAAAGCTCCGCCGGCCAGTGCGGGCGGTTGCTCGGAGGCAGCAGGTGGGGTGCGTGCTTTCAACTCCGCTTCGAGTTGCGCGATGCGCAACTTCATGGCTTCGAGTTCCTGCAGGACCGCGGATGAGACGTCTGGTTCGGTCGCGCCCGCAGATCGGTCGGGAACGGCTCCGCTGGCTGGAGTCCCGTCCTTGGCAGACCCGTCTTTGGCAGGCCTTCCGTCGGAAGGCTCGAGCGGGGCTGCCATTTTTGTTGAAACTGCCGTTGGCCGAGCCTGCGCGCGACCTTGCAGTACGTCGCCGAATGCCAGGCTCAACAGAAGCATCGAGGGGAGAGCTGCCGCTGCGATCCTACGCGACCGGATATGTATGATTTTCAAGTCGTGATCCCTTTCTGGTTCGAAAGTCGCGGCTTACTTGACGGCCGCCCATCCTGTTTCTTGATTGAGCCGCACCGAGGGCTCACGATGCTCCCACCCCTTACCCATGCGAGTCTTTTGCCGGGGTTCTCGAACTACCATTCCATTCGAGCAGGCATAAGGATTTAGTAAACGCTTCGTAAGGTGGCCATAAAGAATCGTCCATCATAAGCGAGAGCCCGTGGTGACTTGCCCCGAAATGTGTGGGAGAGAGTAGACTGCACGGCATGAAGAAGCCGTGAGGATTGCGCCTCAATCATTCAATTGGCTAGCATAAGCTTCTTCGATTGGCGCGACGAGTCGATTCTTCGATGCGGGCCTGTGGCAGTCACCGTCAAGGCCGGTGTAGTGGCGAACGCGGGAGTCGCCAGCAAAACGCATACAGCCGCAAAGTGGGGAGCGATACGGCAGGGCTTCATTCGAGACCTCGTGAAGAGAGTTCCGGCCCCTTGGATGAAATTTTTAGCGCGAACGGTTGGCCGGAGGTGTGTTCACTGGGAAGACCGAATCACGCCGCAAAAATAACTGTCCTGCAATAACCTTTAACCGCGCCGCAATTCCTTGCGACTCTTGGAGTCGAAGTGAGTGGGTGGAGATCGCGTGGCGCGGGGTATTGGTCTCGATGGGTCGATCACCGCTGTGCCAACAATAGCCGGGAAACGGCCAGACCGCTGGATTTTCTGCGCGACGATCGCTGGTACACGAACAGACGAACAGTCAGTGACGTCTAGCGAGCAAAATTAACAAAATTGTGCATGCTTGACCAGCCTATGTCGCTAGGTGGCGTCTACCAACGAGGAGCGCCATCGCCGCTGACACCGTGCATAATCGCCCAATCCGCCGCTCCGATGAGAGGCGAATTCCAGGCTCCCACCCGTAACGGTTCGCCCGTTACACGACCGGATGAGCATGCATACTTACTCGAAGCTCGCGTCTGCCTTTGAATTCTGTGGGAGTGCCACGATGGAATGATCAACGGTTTGCGCCGACTGGTCTATTGATACCTCTGAAGGACACGGTCCTGCGGGTTCTCTGCTGAGGTCGCACCCTTAAGGGCAAGAGACTTCACTCCATGGAAGAAAAGCAAATGGACGAAGAACATCACGATCAGAACCGCACCGAAGGTGCAGACGATAGTCGCGCCCGTGGGTGTGTCAAGAAACACCGAGAAGTACACGCCCAGCGCGGAAACTAACGTGCCCATGGTCCAGCCAATCGCCAGCCGCCGACCGATCCTGTCGGCAAAAAGCATGGCGCCCACTGAAGGAACAACGAGATAGCAAAAGACCAGTAGTACGCCCGCAATGGCCACCGAGGAAGTCACAACAAAACCGAACGACGCGTAGAACAGGAAGTCCCAAAACCGGATGCTGAGTCCCTGCGCTTCGGCTCCTTCCGGATTGGTAGATATCAGTAAGAACTGCTTGCGGAAAATGTAATGAAAAAGACCGATCACGCCGTAGAGAATCGCCGTCTTCACCACGTCGTGCATGGAGACGGCCAGGATGTTCCCTACCAGCATGTCTTTCAGATGCTCGGTTTCGCCGGTAGCCTTACTCATGGCCAGAATTGCTGCCGCCGAGGCAACGGCGTAGGCGATGCCGATGAAGGCCTCTTGCGGGATATGTCCCCGCCTGGTCCGGGCAAAGGCAAAAATCGCCGCGCCCACGAAGGTAAACGCCAGGCTCAGCCAGTAGGCTCCGCCGCCATGAGGATCCATGCCGATCAAGATGGCAGTCGTGGCACCGAGAGCGGCAATTTGTGCCAGCGCCAAATCCACGAAGATGACCCCACGCTCCACCACATGAACACCAAGGTAGGCGTGAATGCCGGTCAAGATCAGGCTGGCTAAAAAAGGCGCCAGCAGAAAGGGAAGAATGGCCATGGATCTCCTATTGGGTTGCCGTGAAAGCTTTCATCAACAGACCGATATCGTAATCGAATAGCTTGAAGTAGTCGTCCACGCCTTTTTCCCCACCAACCGATGGTAGGTACACGACCACCTGCGCGCCGGTCGCCCGTCCAATCGACTGCGGCGTCTTGAGGTCGAAATAGGGTTCGACCAGGATTACCTTGCAATCCTCCCGCCTCATCAGTTGGATCAGTTCCAGAGTATGCGTGGGTGTCGGCGGGATTCCTGGCCTCGGCTCAACGTAGCCGATCACATTGAGGCCAAAGTGTTTGGCAAAGTTGGGGAATGAGCGGTGATAGGTGACGACCTTACGCCCGTGATAGGGTTTCATCTCCGCGTCCCACTTCTGCTCTGCCCCCGTTAGCCGCTTGTCGAAATCCTGGAAGCGTTGCTGGAAGTATACGTCGTCTCCTGGGTCTGCTTCGCTCAGCTTGTTGGCGATCCCTCTCGCAATCCGCCTCCCATTGTCGGGATCGAGCCAATAGTGCGGGTTGCCCAAGGGGTGCACATCCCCCTCCGCACGCGTGACCGTTCCTTGGGGAATCTCCAGGATCTCTGCAAACTGAGATGCGTCCAAATAGCCCGGCGCACCCACCTGGATCCGGGGATTTCCGCTCTGCGTAATCAGCGGCGGAAGCCAGCCAATTTCCAGTTGCAGCCCGACCACCACCAGCAGGTCAGCTTGACGCAGTTTGAGCAGGAAACTGGGCTTGGCCTCGACAAAGTGCGGGTCTTGATAACCTTTTGCGATTGACTCAACGCTGACTTTTTCACCACCGACCTCCTGGGTAAGCGCCGCCATGTCGGTGGTCGAGGTGACCACGTTGAGCTTCTTAGCCTGTGCCCAGATGGGCAGAGCCAGCATCCAGAACAGCAAGGCCCACTCTGCAGCCACGGTGAAGCGGAAAGAACGGCCGCGTCTTCTCATGTCTCTCCTAGAACGGATGTGCTCCATGCGCACCGAGCGAAAACATCACTTGCAGGAGCAATTCATTTGTATCGATATTACTTGCGTAGTGCGTAAAACGGTATTGGCCGCGCACCTGGCTGAACTCGCTCGGCCAGTAGGTCAAAACCGCGGAAGCGCCAGTGTCGGTCAGATCGGCAAACTCACTGCGACCGGCACGATCAAAGCGTCCACCAACAAACCAACGGCGGCCGAGCTGATAGTCGCCGGAGGTGTAGAAGCCGAACGCGCGTTGTTCGGAAGGCAACTGCTGGCGCTGGCTCCAGATGAACTCACCTCGCCCTACGAAGGAATGATAAATGGAGCGCCGCAGCGGCTTCCAGCGCACGGTGGCATCGACGCCGTAGAGCTGGGTCAAGAAATTACTGCCGAGATCGTTGTGGCCGCGCGCATAGGAGAGTCCCAGATCAATATTTGTTGACTCCGTTATGTCTTTGTAGCTTCGCAGGTGCGCCACCGCGCTCACGTCGTTCTTGCGGGAAGCGTGGAAGAGCGGGCTCTGCTGACTGCCTGAATCTCCCCGGAAAAGTTGTCCCGTGGCTTCCAGGAAGATTCCCATGGGGGCCGGAAGGATCCGCTCGATCGACACGCCGGCATCGTCGATTCCATCTTCGCCACCTACCAGGTTGTTTGTGACCAGCGGCCGGTCCACCCAGGGCAGTACGTGGTTGTGGAGAGTGTTCACTTTTCCAAAGGCAGCCCGCATCTTTCCGACTTTGGCGACAACCCCTGCTGGAAGCGCCGTAAAGGTGACGTATCCCTCCTCCAGGTTCACCCCCTGCTCGCCGAAGGAGAGGAAGAAATCGCCGCGCGCGTAGGGATCAATGATTGCCTGAAACCCCAATTCCGCCTCGTGCATCTCCAGCGTTGGTGAGGGCTGCACCGGGTTATGGCCGGCCACGCTGATGAAATCACCAATCGCGCTGATGTCAGGGTTCAAGGCCTTCGCAGCGCTGCCCCCGGCCCCGCCCAGCACGACCGTCTGGGTTCCGGCTCCGCTCGTAACGGCACCCACGGCCGGGGGCTGGGATTGCGGCGTGGGGCTTGCTTCCTGCGCACTCGACTCTGCATTGGGCACCGCGGTGGTCGCAGGTTGCGCGCGCGAAGCTTGCTCGGTCTTCAACTGCCGAATCTGCCCCTCCATGGCGATCACTCGGTCCTCGAGATCGCGGATCTTCTGCGTGAGAGCGGAATTGTCCGACTGGGCCGATGCGGCTTGGCCAGAATCACTCTGTAAGGCATGGCAAGGCAACGCGACAACGAGTACCGCTCTCCCCAAAAGGCCTAAGACTCTCATTGGAAGCCTCCTCTGGAAATTCCGGATGACTTAAGACGACCTCACATTTTGACATCTACAGCCCTGTAGGGGGAAAAGCGAATCGAGGGGGATCGGTTCCACCACGAGAGTGACTCTCAACTCTGGAACCTTGCGACGCCGCAGCCCGTGTCGCAGTGGACGTGAAGGTTGGCTACTCACAGAATTGTTCGGAGCCGGCTAACGTCACCTCTCGGGACTGTGCCCGAGTAACGCCAGTGCTGTTTCGGAGGCGCACTCTTGGTGAGCAGAGTGGAGCGGAACAGAGGGTTGGGGCGCGGACAAAGTCCTTGATTACTCGAGCCGAGGTTGCGTGTCTGCTCAGCAATGGGTCTCGGCCAAGATTTATGCTCAAAGGCTCGACGAATTTATCACGCTTTTTGTCACACACACAGCCTATTTCGCTGACTCGATGTCAAATTGCGACGCCAGTTCACTCACCCGCATCCCTCTGAAAACAAATTGGCGGAAGCGTGTGCGAGTCGAACGGACCGGCGACATCAGAAATGCCGCCCGCCGGTTTTGAAGATCACCAGGTGGGTTCTGATCGGTTCTGAAAATTCTCTACTCTAACCGATTCTTCAACCGCTTACCAGGAATGGGTTCTGACGCGTTCTGATCGAGTTTGACCCGTTCTGACCATGGAACTATCACGTTTTTATCACAGCACTTCCTCGGTGACAGGGGTCCCGTTTAACAGCGTTCTGACGCGTTCTGATCGAGTTTGACCCGTTCTGACCATGGAACTATCACGTTTTTATCACAGCACTTCCTCGGTGACAGGGGTCCCGTTTAACAGCGCCCTTCAAAGCCCATTGACACGGGTCGCTAGCTGTCCCGGCTCTTCGTGGCCCAGATGATCGGCCATTCGACTCCAAGCATTTTGCAAAAATACTCAAAGGCTATCGACGAATACCGTCGCGACGCTGTCCGCAAACTTGAGAACTTGCGCGCCGAGCACGCAACTCAGTTGAACGCCACGACTACTTCCATCAACTGACGGAACCCCCCAAATTTGAGCGAGAATGAACCACAGAAATTGGGGATGGTTTTTCGGGCGGCTGCAGGCAATTTCTACTACAGTTTTACTACAGTGGACTGTTTTCAATCAGAAATCAGAATGAGACAGGAATGATTGGACCCAATCTAGATCATTGAAAATATTGAGGAAACAACATGGTGCCGGGAGGGGGAGTCGAACCCCCAAGGGCCGAAGCCCGGCGGATTTTGAGTACACAAGAGGGTTCTGATTGGTTAGCGAAATTCTTTACTCTACCTGATCCGTCAACCGGTTACAAGAAATGCGTTCTGATCCGTTTTGACCGGAGTTGCACCGTTCTGAACATGGAACTACTACACTTTTACTACAGTTGGTGCGACACGCAATCGGGTGAAGAGCGTTCCCCCTGCAACAACCCACTGATTATGACCATGACGAGCAGTCACGGATCTGGTCTGTCACTTCAGCGTGACCGGCCTTTTGGGTCCCAAAACTACTTGTGGGATAACCCAGCCAAAGCGAAGGTCGCCTGAAGACTGACATCAGGAAGGAGTTGGATGACCCACATTCTGGCTGTTATTTGGCGATGCTACAGCCACTTACCGGGATTCCATCGTTGCACTCTATACGCTCCACGAGCACCACGATCACCCCCTGTTGGCCTGTTTTTCAAAGCAAAACAAAGCAACAAAAAAAGGCCCTGCGCTCCGCCTGCGCCCATGGATTGCCCGCGCTGGCCTTGGCTCCAGAAACCGATTGGCAAGGGAATACGCTCACTACTTAGGAGTCAGCGCACTGCTCAATCATTCAGATTGGCAAGCGCATTCCTCACACCAAGGCATTGGCAAGCACTCTCCGTACTAGCGGGTGTTCACGAGGACAGAGAGAGGTGAGTCAAAAACTTGCACCCTGAATTGGACTGCAGTGGTGGACTGCGGTCTCACTTTTGCGATGCGAAATATCCCTTGCGAGAGCGCACCTGGAGACCTTTCTTTAGAGCGGAGATCTGGATGGAGCGGTAGCGTCCATCGGCGTCAGAGTCGGCGGGCTTGTACGAGACCCCATAAAATGCAACCAAGCATCAGCGCGCCTGTCGCGCCCACATCACCGGCGAATTCGGAAGTATTAGGAAATATCGTCTCAAGCTTCCGTATTGTCATGACGCTGCTGTCTCCACACTCGGGTTTTCGCGGCAACACCATTGCCAAGGCTGTATGCAACCGATGCTAGGAGTGGCAATGTTGTCACGAGTTGCATCTTCCTAGAACTAAACGTGTCACTCCAAAAGAAGTGCTGCCACCGGTCTGGTCCCCACCCAATGAAGAATGCAAGGAACCAGAGAGTCGGAATTATCCAGACCAGTCGCGCGCCCCGGTTCCTTCCAAATCTTCCAAGCCAGCCTCCTTGCAATGCCAAAAAGAAACTGGTTGCAAATGCAGCTACTAACTGAAAAGGGAAAAATGACAAGACGAGGGGAGTGTCGCGGCACTTGAGTGGCACAAGTTACGATTCCAACGGGAACCTCTTAAAGGACACGTTCCATACGTACTCCTGGGACTCGGAGGGTCATCCGGTAACCATAGACTCGTCTGCCTGCGGCACGAATGGTACGTGCGCGACCTACGATGCACTAGGGCGACTAGTAGAGAAAAACGTTGCAGGCGCTTTCACGCAAATTTTGTATAGTCCACTGGGCAAATTGGCAATTATGAATGCTCAGACACTCGTGAACGCCTACATTCCGTTGCCCGGGGGGTGCTACATACAATGTAACGCCTGGGAACGCGAGGCTTTGGCACAAGGATTGGCTTGGGAGCGTTCGTTTATCCACAACATTGAACAATCGCAGCGTAGATTATGATCGTGCGTTTGCTCCGTTCGGCGAGGTCTATAAGAACTTTGGGTCAACCGCCAACAATAATTTTACGGGGGACACGCAAGACATAGTTGCCGGAACCTATGACACGGAAAATCGGGAGTTGAACCCGAGTCAGGGGAGGTGGCTTTCTCCGGACCCGGCAGGGCTGCAGGCCGTTGATCCGAGCAGCCCACAATCTTGGAACCGCTATGTGTACGTCCTCAACAACCCTCTATTGAATATCGATCCCACTGGCCTTGATTGCGTGTACCTGGATAACGCGGGTCTCGGGGTCGAGAGCATCGACCAAAATAGCAATTTTGAGGAATGCACGGGTCCAGGCGCCAATGGCACTCCGAACGGCGGCTTCTGGGTAGAAGGGACGTTTACTGGAGGAATCGCATATTGGAATAGCAACGATGTCTGGTTGACTGGCGTCGACGAAAATGGAAATCCAACGAGTTCTTTCACCGATACTGTCACACCATCTACAGCAAATGAGATCATCGACCAGCAGACTGAGATAGTTGTGTGGCCGCATCAGGTAAAGCGGTATAATCCTGGTTTCTTCCAACGCGTGAGCGACTGGGCCAACAACATTCTGATCATGCATTCGGACGCCTTTGAAACCTACAGCTGTATCGTCGCTCCCGATATGAGCGAACTAACCGCTACTCTGCATGGGGAGAAGCCTCGCCCATCCGATGAGGGTCATCCAGAAGGGGCCGAAGCCGTTTACGTCTATAATATAAATTCGACAAAGAATGGCGGAGGGAAAACAACGAAAACGCCTTGGGGGGAGACGAGCGTCAGTCCTAGTAACGAGCGCGTGGGTAACGAGGAAGGAGCATCAGCAGCAGCAGCTGCTGCGCTCGTAATAAGTCATGGAGCAGAAGTGCAGAAGTGCTTACATGCAAAATAGACCGCGTCATACTGATGTTAATTCGGAGGAGCGCACAAGCGGTGTTCGCATGTTATTAACCCGTACCTACGATGAGTTTTTTGCATCTCGTACCCCGGTAACCAATAGTCAGTTTGCTGGGCTTATTTTGCTAGGAGGAGCTCTCATACTAAGTGGTGTTGTATTATTCACAGCTATTGTTTCGCGTCTTTCAGGTGCCTCTTGGGGAGGAGTCGAAGCTGGAGTGTTGTTATTCGCGCTTGTGATCTGCGGGGCGATCGTATGTTTTGGAATCCTCCACTTCAAGCGCGCCTTTGCGGGGCGCCGTCGTTGAGCGCACAAAAACTATTTGAGAATATTACGTTCGCCATCGTTCACCTATTGATTGCCGTCGTAGGTGTTAGCGCTTCCACGGCTGCGTCCTTTTACGCTGCGAAGCCTGTGCTGTCGCTAGTTCTTGCGGCGAGTAGGCCGGGATCATCCGGATCCCCACCTCGCGCAGCGCCCGTCCCACCTGCGTCAGCCGATGCGGATCCACTTTGCCGCCCACCTTCGGCGTGAGCCAGAAATGGCTGCCGCGATCGCTGTATAAGGC
>WNFO01000159.1_pt1 | contig 55072 bp, 45 predicted proteins | sample 5400251 | NCBI WGS metagenome assembly WNFO01 (sample SAMN13153354, study PRJNA577476) | soil metagenome | isolation source: 100 cm saprolite under Madrone tree | place: USA:California | collected 2016-06-14 | reverse complement strand
CCGGGGTCACCATCGAAATCATTGTAATTCCCAACGATTTTCGGCTTTGCACGGTGAACGCCGAAAGTAGTCGTTCGACCCGCCGAGCTCCAGTGGAATGAGGTGGTCGACGCGCAGCAGATGCCCGTGCTTCGGGTAGTAATGCACGAGCGGCGCGGTCGGGCCAGTGAGTGGACGTCCGCATGGCGGGCGGAGCGTGAAGGTCGAGGTCATCCTCGACGGCATCAACCGTCAGTCGGCGAGACACATATCGGACGAAGGGCATTGTGCCCGTCCCGACGACGAGCAGCGCCATTGTCAGAGAGATCGCGCCCAGCGGTGTCCGAACACTGAATGCCCCCGCCGGAAGCAGCCGGATCTGCGCCCGACGATCGAGCGCGAACAGGGCCGCCATCAGGACGACGCACGCGAGAATCCCGACGGTTGAAGGCCAGAGTCGACCGGGCACGCTGCCCGCTGATACCGCGAGTGCTGCCGCCCCGAGAAGCGCCAAACGCCCGACCGCGACAGGGGCGGCCTCAACTCGCTGCGACCGCTTCGGTAGGACGTACTCGGTCACGGCGATGTAGGAGAGCCCGAGTGGCACGGCGAGCCAGAACGCGTCGCGCCACCGGTTGGGTGCGGCGAAGACACCGCCGAGCAGCGGCCCACTGAGGGCCGCCACACCCCAAACGCCGGAGACCATCGCGATCGCCCGCGACCGAAGCACGTCTGGAAGCAACTGCCGGATCGTCGTATAGGCGAGCGCGGTCAACAGCCCTCCGCCTAACCCCTGCAGCGCCCGCCCCGTCAACAGACCCGACATCCCCGGCGCCATCGCACAGGTCCCGCCGCCGGCGACGAACAGCGCCGTGGCGAGGCGGTAGGCGGCGCGGAGTCCGAGGCGGCCGGCAAGCGATGCCGCGATCGCAGAGCCCCCGACAGACCCGACCACGAACACCGTGGTCACCCAGGCGTACTGGGCGATGCCACCGATGTCAGCCACGATCGCGGGGAGGGTCGTCGCGACGACGAAGACATAGGCGGCGTGCATCGCCACGCCGCCAAGGAGAACGAAGGATCGTGTCGCGTTGGCCCCGCTCAGGAGGCCAGTCCACCCGGCCGCAGGATCACGTATGTCCGGATCCACCGGGGGGCCTTGTATCCTTGCTGGTTGCGTCGGTAAGGTTGAAGTACGCGTGATCGCGACGGGCACGACGGCCGCTGGGGGTACATAATCTACCGATGACCTGGCGGGCCGCCCTGACACCGCTCGTCTGTCCGTACTACTGATGGGGGCCACGCGATGACCCGGCGAGGGTACCTGCTGATCGCCTACACGGTGACTGCCGTGTCCAGCGTTGTCCTGGGGCCGATCGTGGCGCTGCGGTGGTTCATCCCCTGGACGTTTATCGGGCTGGACTATCTTCAGCGGGTTCTCGGCCCTCAGCCGGTGCTCGGGTGGTTCATAATCGGCGCCGTCCTGGTCGTTGCTTGGGGCAGCTTCGCGATGGCCCTCCGCTTCGTCCACAGGCAGGCTCGGCGGTTCCCGAACAGTGGTCGGCCCGGCGAGGGCAGCAAGACGACTTAACGGCCGCTTTTGTCGGGGCTTGTGCGCGAGGACCCGTGAGACAAGACGCAATGTTTATACGACAGGCACCCTCGGCCTCGTGGTGCTCCAGAGCGATGCGCCCGAGCTCGCCCTCGTCCGTGCGTGGCATCGCTCAGGCTACCCTCAAGATCGGCTTCTTCTCCAGCGACCAGCTTGGCGGACAGTCTGAGTGCGGTGCGGCAAGGGGGGGGAGGACCGCCTGGTCCTCTTGACCGCGGCCGCGGCCGACCTCAGCTCGGCGACCCCGGCGGCCTTCAGTGTCAGCCAGCGCTCCCGCCGTGCGTCGCGCGTCGCAGCGGGTGGGCAGCGTGAGTCCAGCACGCCCTGGGCGTTCATTCGCAGAAAAAGCTAATTCTGACTCGACATAATAAGCTAATAATGGTACGGCGAAATAAGCTAATTATAGAACAGCACGAAAAGCTAACCTGAGGAGCCGCCTATGGCCACACCGTCGGAAAAACTCGCACAGTCCCTGGCAATTCTGGAGAAGCTCCAGACTTCTAGCGGCGCAGCCGCCATCCGTGCAGGGGACCTATCGCGTACGCACCGGGAGCGCCTCCTGGCCGATGGCTTTCTCAAGGAGGTCATAAAAGGCTGGTATATCCTGAGCCGACCGGACGCGGTGAAGGGCGAGAGCACGGCCTGGTATGCATCGTTCTGGCGCTTTTGCGCGGCGTATCTGGAAGAGCGCTTTGGCACGGAGTGGTGCCTCTCGCCCGAACAGTCTCTGTCTCTGCACGCAGGTAACTGGACGGTACCCCGACAGCTCATGGTGAGGTCGCCACGAGCGCGCAACAAAGTCACCAAACTTCCGCATGGCACATCCCTGCTGGATCTTCGCGCCACACTGCCTGCCGCCGGAGACCGGGAGGAAAAAGAACGCCTACGTATTTTCTCGTTGGAATCGGCGTTGATCGCGTGCTCTCCGACTTATTTTTCCAGCCATTCGACGGATGTCCGTGCTGTGCTGCCGATGATCCGTGATGCCTCCGGCCTTCTTGCCCGGCTGCTTGAGGGCGGCCACAGCAAGATTGCCGGACGATTGGCCGGGGCCTTCCGCAACATCGGGCGCGACCGCATAGCGGACGATATTGTGAAGACGATGTCCGCTGCCAAGTACGATGTGCGCGAAACCGATCCCTTCACGGACAAGCCGTCCCTGGTATTCCGGGCCCGCGAAATCTCTCCTTATGTAAACAGGATACGGTTGCTGTGGCAGAAGGTGCGGGAGCCGGTTATTGACCGTTTCCCGAAAGCGCCGGGCCCGCCGCGCAAGATCGAGGCTTACATGAAGCGGGTCAACGACGCCTATGTCACAGACGCATATCATTCGTTGTCGATCGAGGGCTATCGCGTCACCGCGGAGCTGATCGAACGTGTCCGCAGGGGCACATGGAATCCGGAGACGAATGAGGGCGACCGGGAGCAGCGGAGCGCCATGGCGGCGCGCGGCTACTGGCTGGCTTTTCAGGCTGTGCGGAAAAGCGTTGGCAGGGTGCTGCGCGGCGAGAATCCCGGTCAGGTCGCGGACGAAGATCACGGGACATGGTACCGGGAACTGTTCGCGCCGAGTGTGACGGCCGGCCTGCTGAAACCGGCCGACCTTGCCGGCTATCGCAACAGCCAGATTTATATTCGGAAGTCCATGCATGTGCCGCTGAACCGCGAGGCGGTGAGGGATGCGATGCCGGCTTTTTTTGATCTCTTGCGCGAAGAGACCTACCCGGCCGTGCGTGTGGTTCTCGGGCATTTCGTGCTCGTCTACATTCATCCTTATTTGGATGGCAACGGCCGCGTCGGGCGTTTCCTGATGAACGTGATGATGGCGTCGGGCGGATATCCTTGGACAGTTATACCCGTCGAAGACCGCAACGCGTATGTCGAGGCCCTCGAAAAGGCGAGTGTCGGCGAGGATATTGTGCCGTTTGCGAACTTCCTCGCCGGGCTTGTGCGGAAACGACTGGCGGGCGAACCGTTGCCGGCTGTTCCCAAAGTTTCTTCCTGACAGGCAATTCGGCTGACAAAGCCCGACAACTACCGCGAGCATGCTTATGCGTACGCCGGCCATGAAGCAAGGGCCGCGGAGTTTTTCTACATGGGGAAGCGTGGCCCCCAGAAGGCGCCGGTCAAGCTTCTGGCCGCAATCGAGCCCGTGGCCCCCTGGCTGCCGCGCCGAAAGCGATAAGACTACGACGGCTCACTCCTCCTCGGAGGGTTGGCGTGCCGTAATGGCGCAAAACCACGAGCTGGCGCTCGAGGCGCGGCGGCTTCTGCGCACCGCCGTCGGCACTCCGCCCCCATGCCCGGCCGTGCTCCTGTTCGGAGACGTGGCAGAGGAGGGGACCGGCGTGGGGCGCCCGGGGAACGATCCCGACCTCCGGAATCCCGCTGAAGTACTCGAACTTTTCCATAGTGCCCTCCCGCCGGCTGAGTGGCCCGATTGGAATCAATTACATCACACGCGACCTCGAGTTCGAAGCCCGCAAATGAGGCTGGAAGCGGCACCAGCTTAGATGGTCGGAGAGCCTGGATCCAAGCCCAGCAGGAGACGCCCGGCCAGCTCGTAGGTATCAGGCGCAACCCACACGTGAGCGGCCGCAGTGTGGGCGTCGCGCAGGCACCGATCGAGGCGGCTCCCGGCGTAGATGGCGCTAGCGCCGCCCACGCTGTACATGAGGTCCACTGTCTGGACCGCGTTGGCCATTGCCTGCGCGATAGCCAGCCGGTAGACAGCGCGCTGTTCGGCCGAAGGGCGTTCGCCTCGGCTCACCGTCTCCCACGTGTCGCGCGTGGCCTCGCGGACGTATGCCCGGCCGGAGCCGACCAGCGCCTCGGCCTGGGCGACCTTGGCCTGTATCGTCGTGCGCGCCGCGAGCCGACCTTCGGCCGGGAGCCAGGTGGCCTGCTTGCCGCGCGCCAGCCCGATTAACTCTTGGATCGCGACGCGACCGATACCGAGGCCGAGCGCGGCGTGAGCGACGTGGGTCCAGCCGACGAACTGGTATAGCGGCTGCGGGCGGTCGGACTCCTCCGAAGCCCCATGGACGCGTTCCTCCGGGATGAAGACATCGGTAATCGTGAAATCGTGGCTGCCAGTCCCGCGCATGCCGGTGGTGTGCCACGTGTCGACGGCCTCGGCTTGCGACGCGGGAAGCACACACCTCAGGTAGACGGGATTCCCTTCGGGACCGATCCGAGGCTGGTTCCCGTCGTACAGATGGCACCCGACGTGTACCCAGCCGGCGATAAGGATGTTGCTGCCCTGAGACCAGCGGCCGGTCAGCCGGTAGCCGCCGGGGACGGGCACGGCACGTCCCTTCGGCGGCCCCGAGCCCGCCATGATTGTCTGGCGCGGCGACGCGAACATCGGGGCGAGCGTCTCGTCCGGAAGGCCGCGCACCGTGATCGTCATCGTGCTGGTCGAGATGAGGACGCTCCAGGCCGCAGCGCTGTCGGCCTGCGCCAGCGCCTCGACCACATCGAAGTACGTGAGTGGATCGACCTCGCCCCCGCCGAGCGAGCGTGGGAGAAGCAGACGGTACAGGCCAGCGACGGCCATGGCCTGCACCAGTGGCTCAGTTAGCGAGCGCCCCCTCTCGACCTCGTCCGAGGCGGCGCGCAGCCGGGGCGCAAGAGCCCGCACCGTGGCCAGTAAATCGTCACGCGCGTAGGTCGGGACGGCCGCATCGGGCGAGGCCGTTGGCCCGTCGAAGCGGGGCGCGGATCCTGACGCGGCGGGTCGGGCACGGATGCTCATAAGGCCGTCATTCGGGTTGACGCAAGCCTCATCCTACGCTGATCACACCACCGAGCTTGTCGGGCCGTCAAGGGGGACGAGACCCGGGCGAGGCATCTACTCGTAGCGGTTCACCCGGGACGGCGGGGGGTCCGGTCGATCGTCGACCGGGGGCTCGGCGCGGGCTCGCGGGGGGGTGAGAGCGCCGGTCTACGGCCTCCCGTTCCTCACCATGCGCGAGCGCTGGACCGGCTGGACGGGCCTGCTCGGTTATCCCGTCGCTCTCGCCCGCGGGTTCGCCGCTAGCAGCCTCCGACCGCCGCCTTGACAGCGGCGAAGGCAGCCGCCTCATGCCTGGGGGGCCTTGGCCGACGAAAGATCGGTGGTGTCCTGATCGCCGTGCTGCTCGCGGTCGTAGCGTGCGCCGCGCCGCTTCGGCCCGCCCCTAGCCTACTTCAGGTGTCATTTTCGGGAACTTCTGGATCTCGAGCACAGCCGTCGGCGCGGTGACGCCGGGCGTGGGGCCCTGGATCGCCGTGCGCTGGGGGTCGCGCCAGCCGCGCGCGGCGTTCCACGACGCGAAGGACCAGCCGACGTCCTTCAACGTCTGGAGGTCCCGGAGGAGCCGCTCCTCCTCGTGCGGCGAAGGGCGTCATGGGCACTCCGGAAAACTCCTCTTAGATCAGGTCGACCTCGAATCTGAGCGTGTTTGATATCGGCGATTGCGGGCCCTCGCAACCGCCGAAAACGCAACCGACCTCAAGCGTTCAACAATCAGGTGATTCGGGAACGGCGTGGCCCCGGCGCGGAAGCGTCCATCATCCCTCGCGTGATTCGGTCTTCGGCGATGGATTTCTGAACGCGCTGGTCTCGGCTGGCTAACGTCTGGGCGGCACGCCGCACTGAACCTGAGACCAGTTGATGTCCGCCCCTCGCCCCTAGGATCGTTGACAGACAGACGGGCGCCCTAGCCGACGAGCGCAAGTCCTTGGAATCGCGGCCTCCACAATCGAGCGGAACCCGCCGGGGTCACCACAGTACGACCAGTTATTGTAGCGAGGGCCTTGGGCGCGGAGGACCGCGGCCGGCCAAAATTCCTCGCGCAGACCGATTTGAACCGACGACCTCTGGGTTATGAGTTCATGCCCGCGCGCGAGACCAATCGAGACCAGTCTAAAAGAACGGAACGAACAGCACCTCCGCAAACTCAGCGAGACGCTGGTCGACGCCGTTTAGACTCGGTTCGTGCACAATTAGGTAGTCCACAGTAGGCGCCGTCGAGGTGCCGGGTGCGGCGGGATCCAGGGGCGCAGAGTACTCGACCTTCAAGGAAGCGATCGACTTGGTCGCCCCGCCGCAGAACTGAGCGGCGTCAGGCGCCCTCGGGCCGGTAGTCCTTGAAGCGCTCCCGCAGCACCTTTTTGTCGGACTTGCCGACGCTCGTCTTGGGCACCGCGTCGAGCATCACCACGCCGTCAGGGAGCCAGAACCGCGCGACCTGCGGCCGCAAGAACTCGAGGATCTCGCCGGCCGTGAGCGAGCCGCGATGCTCGGGCTTGGGCACCACACAGGCGAGCGGGCGCTCGGCCCACTTCAGGTCCGGCACGGCGATGACCGCCGCCTCGAGGACCTTGGGGTGCGCCATGATCAGGTTCTCCAGGTCGACGCTCGAGATCCACTCGCCGCCGGACTTGATGATGTCCTTGGTGCGGTCGGTGATCTGGATATAGCCCTCGTGGTCGATGGTTCCCACGTCCCCCGTCCTGAACCAGCCGTCCTCCGTGAAGCGGTCGGCCGAGTCCGCCCGGTAATAGCCGCTCGTGACCCATGGGCCGCGCACCTGGATCTCGCCCATCGTCTGGCCGTCCCACGGCGCGACCCGACCCTGCTCATCGACAAGGCGGAGGTCGACACAGACGGAGGCGTAGCCCTGCTTGGCGCGGACGGCGTACTTCTGCTCGTCCGGCCAGGCCCCCATGTAGCTCTTGAGACGTGAGAGCGTCCCTAGCGGGGTCATCTCGGTCATGCCCCACGCGTGCAGCATGTGGGTGCCGAACTTCTTGTCAAAGAGCTCGATGAGACTCCGCGGTGCCGCCGAGCCGCCGACCACGGTGACCCGCTCGCGCTCCGTCAGCTCGACGATGTCGCGGGGTTGCGGGGCGGGGCCGCCAAAGATCTGGGTCGCCCCGACCATGACGCCGGCATACGGCATGCACCAGGCGTTGGCGTGGAACATCGGCACTATGTGGAGGATGACGTCCCGCTCGGAGAGGGCCATGGCGTCGGCCTGCGCCATCCCGAGGGAGTGCAGGTAGAGCGCGCGGTGGCTGTAGACCACCCCCTTGGGGCGGCCGGTCGTGCCCGACGTGTAGCACATGGCGGCGGCCTGGCGCTCGTCGAGCCACGGCCACTCGGCGAGCGGGGGGCCGCCGCCGAGTAGTGCCTCGTACTCGAGGGCGCCCGCCGGCACTGCCGCGTCCGCCGTGTCGCGCACGACGACGATCTGGCTGACGGAGCCGAGATCCTTGCGCACCGGTTCCAGGAGCGGCCAGACGCTCGCGCCCACGAGGAGGACGCTGTCGTCCGCGTGGGTAATGATGTAGGCGATGTCCTGTGGCGCCAGCCGGAAGTTCACCGTATGGAGCACGGCCCCCAGCATCGGGATCGCCCAGTACGCCTCGAGATGCTGGTGGCTGTTCCACATGAAGGTGCCCACGCGGTCGCCGGGTCTGACGCCTAGCGCGTAGAGGCCGCCGGCCAGCCGCCCAACCCGATCGGCGAAGTCGGCGTAGGTGTAACGGAAGAGCGGGCGGCCCGGGATCCGCGTGGCGAGGGTCTTCGTCGCGAACAGGCGGCGGCTCCGCTCGAAGAACTGGGTCATGATCAGCGGGTACTCCATCATGAGCCCCTTCATCGCGTCTCCTCTCCGCTCGCGCGCTGCCCCCCGGTTCGGCCGGCACCCGGAGACGGGGCGGAATCGATTGTACTCAATGGGACAAGGCCTCCGCTCCCGGTAGTCCGACGATGAAGCCCGGCTTGATGGCGTCGACGTGCTGTTCTACGCCTCCCGTCTGATCGGGGCCGAGACCTTCCTGGTCGTGTGGGGGGGGCGGCAACACGTCGGTCAAGGTCACCGAGTCCCGACCATCGCGGCCGGATGCCTGCCCGACCGCTAGCTCAGAATGAAAGGCGGTCAGGCGGGACTTGGGTCGCCGACCCAACAGACGCTGGTTCAGGTCCTGAAGCAGGCGGGGGAGGATCTGACTCGCGCGAACATCATGCGGCAGGCCTGCACACCTCAAGAACCTCCAGTTGCCTCTGCTCCTGCCAGGCATCACTGTCAACACAAATCCGACAGACTATCACCCGATCGAGCAGCTCCGACTCATGCGGTTCGATGGCGAGCGATGGGTGCTGTTTGGCGAGCTATTATAATCGGGATGTCGCCAAAGGAACCCTAAACCACTCCCAGGTCCCCGAGATCAACCGTGGAAAGCGGGAACGACCCAGCGGGCCATCAACTCCATCGAGCGCAGCACCTTCGCGTGCTCGAGACCGCCGAAATTGGTAATGGCGAGAAGATCGGTGAGGCCGGCCTGCTCGTACAGGCGCGCGACGCGGACGACGTCCTCCGGGCTGCCGAAGGCGATCAGGTTCTTCTGGACGAGGAGCTCGTAGGGCCGCTGCCTGGCGTAGAGCCGCGTCCGCACGTACCGGTCCATGGCCTCCTTGGCCTCGGCCGTCGCGCGGTCGAAGCTGTCGGCGACGTACGCGTGGAGTCCGAAAGGAACGGTCGCGTCCGTCGGGTCGCCGCCGGCCTCGACGAACGAGTCGCGGAAGGCAGTGACGCTGGCAGTGAGCTCCGCGATGTGCTCCGTCGTGGCGTACGGGATCATCATGAGCGGGAAGCCCTTCTTGCCGACGTGCGCGGCCGCCTCGTTCCGAAGCACCGCGATCCAGATGGGTGGCCGGGGCCGCTGGAGCGGCCGGACGTTCAGCGCCACGGCGCGGACCTTGTGGTATCGACCGTCGTAGGAGAATCGCTCGCCCTTCCACGCCGCCAGCACGATGTCGAGCGCCTCGTCGAACCGCTCGCGCTTTTCCTCGGGGGGCACCCCGAAGCCGTCGAACTCGTGCGTGAGGTAGCCGGAGCCCGTGCCGAGGTTGAGACGGCCGTTGGAGAGGATGTCGACCATCGCGTACTCCTCGGCGACCTGGAGGGGGTTCCGGAACGGCAACACCACGACGGCGGCCCCGAGTCGGATCCGGCGCGTCCGCTGGGCCGCGGCCGCCAGCCAGACCGGCGGCGACGGGATCCCGCCGTACTCGTGGAAGTGATGTTCGGCGATCCAGAAGCATGGCGGACTTCGCCAACCCGACGCGGATCTCCGAGTTCGCGCTCGGGCTCAGCCAGCCCGACTACATGACGAGCTGGTCCGCCTACGTCTCGGAGCCGACGTTTACCCACCTCCGCGAGCCGCTCGGGCCGGTGGGTAAACGTCGGCTCCGAGACGTAGGCGGACCAGCTCGTCATGTAGTCGGGCTGGCTGAGCCCGAGCGCGAACTCGGAGATCCGCGTCGGGTTGGCGAAGTCCGCCATGACTCCGACCTCGTGGTGGACCTCGGGGCGGCGCCCCTCCATGAACGCTTTCAGCGCGGGCGGCTTCGGCCCGTGCGGCAGCCCCACGGGGTGCACGGTGACCATGCCGAGCTGGCTCAGGCCCCCGCTCGAGAAGAAGCTGCCGAAGTGAAAGCCGATCGTCTCTGTGTAGTCCAGGTTCTTGTGGAAGAAGGGCAGCCACATGCCCTCCTTCTCGACCGAGCGCACGGTGAAGATGCAGATGTAGCAGCCCGGGAGCTTGAAGATCGTATGGCCCGAGGGCGGGACGTGCGAGCGGTCGGCGACGAGCGGGCGCACGTCCTCCACCGCGAACTTGTACGGCAGATAGTCGCCCCGCCAGCCGACGACGTCGAACGGGTGGGTCGGGTGCACCCGCCGCGTGTAGACGCGGTCGACCTTGGAGACAATCTCGAAGCTCCCTCGCTCATTGACCGTCTGGGGCGAACGCGGGTACCGGTAGTCGCTCCGGCTGTGAGTGATGAAGTGCCCGGTCGTCGGCGCCTCCGACTTCTCGGGGTCGCCGGCGAAGCTCTCGTACATCCAGTAGTACTGCGGACCCGGCGCCGGATCGAAACGGTGCGTGATCCCCTTGGGAACGATCAGGAAGTCGCCCTTGGTGTAGGCAATCGGTCCGAAGGTCGTCTCCAGGGTGCCGCTCCCCTGGTGGATGAAGAAGACCATCGTGGCCGAGTGGTGCTCGAAGAAGTATTCCATCGGCGCACGCGGGGCCGTCACATTCATCGCCGCCGTCGTGTTCGCGATCAACTGTGCCATCCCGCGGTAGGCGTCGGTCGCGTCTTCGGCCGGCATCATCCGCAGCGCGAGGTGGGTGCCCCCGACCGGGCGCAGCGGCGACTCCCAGTGGGGGGCGAACCGGTCCAGCACCCGCGTCTCGTCCGGGAGCCAGTTCGTCGGCGGGTACAGATGATAGGTGTGGCTCACCGCCCCCGCGAAGCCGCCCCGGCCGTGCTCCTGCTCGTAGACGTGGCGGAGGAGGGGACCGGCGTGGGGTGCCCGGGGAACGATCCCGACCTCCGGAATCCCGCTGAAGTACTCGAACTTTTCCATAGTGCCCTCCCGCCGGCTGACTGGCCCGATTGTATCTCGATCCCGAGCGAATTCTCACTCGCGCCAAATCCAATCCGGGGAGACGCGTGTCCCCTTAGGTTGGGGAGGGTCCGCCATGGCTGACGACTTCGAGTACGTTTCACACGCCCGCCTTGAGGACCGCGAAGGCTACCGCCACGCGTATCTCGGCGAAGTGCCTGAACCCATCGTGTATGGAGTCCAGGGAGTCGCGAAAGTCAGCCGCGTCGAGATGCCCGAGGCAATGAAGACGCGCCTGCGCGAGCTCCTGATCGATGTGACCCGCGGCACCTCGTAGACCGGTGACGCCTGCCAACCGGATGGCCAGCGATCGATGATTGCACGTCCCGTAAGTACCAGCGACAGAGGAACCGCTACGCCCCATGATCTCGCCTTCGACGTGATGATTCGACCCGGGCGTGAGATGCCCCTTGTTGCACGTTTTGTCCAGGCTTGCGACATCATTCGCCGAGTCGCTGCTCCCGCTATTGCCGTATTGCCACGGCGTGCTGCGGGTAGTGGCTGTACGTATCGAGCCGTAGGCGGCGACGGAAGCGCGCGTCGCGCGTAAAGTTGCCTCAGCACCTCAGAGAGAGAATAGACTCGCTTTTCCTCCGTCATCTTGGCGTTGAAGGCGTCGATGCAATGCCACCATCTCGCACGTACCGCGGGGGGACGCCTCGGGCGGAGAGACTGCGGCGTTCACCACGAGCACGAGCGGCGCCGGATCCGCGGGCCAGAGAGCCATCGTGCGGACGATTGCGGTCTCGAGCCATATAGCGATTAGTGCCGTGCGCGGACACGGTCCGCACGCCGTCGAATCGCGAGCAGCCTCTCGGGTATACGGAGTCCTTGTGGGCCGGGTCGTCTGCGCCACACGGCCGGCGCCGGCTGCAGCAAACATGGTATCTTTTCGGTGCCCGACAACCCCTGCGGGAGGCGGCGATGGGACGGCTGGAAGCGATCGAGCTCGGAAAACTGGACGCTGACCTCGCGGCGATCTGCGAGGACGCGGAACGGCAGACGGGTACCTCGATGAGCACCCGGACGCTGGCGCACCATCCCGGGGTCGTCAAGGCGCTGGCGGCGTTCCGGCGCACCCTGGCCGCCACTGCCGTGCTCGACGCGCCCCTCAAGGAGCTGGTGCGGCTGAAGATCGCCCGGCTCAACGCCTGCCACTTCTGAATGTCCGTCCGCTATGCCGGGGCCCGGCATGCGGGACTGAGCGAGGCGAAGGTCGCCGCGCTGGACGACCTGGAGAGTCGGGTATTCACGCCGCGGGAGCGGATCGCGCTGCGGTTCGCCGAGCTGATGGCCGTCGATCACCACAAGGTCGACGACGCCGTGTTCGCCGAGCTGCTCCGTCACTTCAGCGAGGCCGAGGTCATCGAGCTGGGCGCTTCGGCCGCGCTGAATCTGGGGCTCGGCCGCCTCACCGCAATCCTCGGAGTCGAGCCCGCATAGCGGCACGCACCACGAGCCCCAGCGGCGATCTCCCGCGGATGTGCTCGGGACGATGGCCCAGTTCCGCTACGGCGCGGTGACGAGGTAACGCTCGAGTCCGGAAGGGGCCGGCCGTCTCAGTGTGCCGCCTTCACGGCCGCCCTCCGACAAGGGTCGGATAGTTTCGTCGCTGGCGATGGGGGGGCGTCCTGGTTGTGCACCATGGCATCAACTGCTCCTTACTCCTCGGTACGAGGAGCCCTCGCCACCAATTCAAATCCTGCCAGCGGGGTGGGCGATCGGCGCACCGCGAAGGCCGGATGGTGGCATTCCTCTGTCGCATTCAGCACCCAGAAGATTATCTTGGACCAGCTGGAGCGGGGGCCTTGGCGGGGTCACCCCGGTGCCCGGGCGATTTTCAGCGGTTCAAATCCCAGAGGGGGACATCATGCTCAGGCATTTCATGGCGCTCGCGCTCGCCGGGCTTGTGGTCGCTTCAGCGAGTCCCGCGACGGCGCAAGTGCAATGGCAGCGCATCTCGGATCCCTCGCCGGACCACGCGTTCTCGGTGGAGGCGCCGCGCGGCTGGCGAACCGAGGTCGGCACTTGGCGGCGCAGCGCGGTGGAGTTCGGTCACGCCGTCACGACAACCTCGCCGGACGGCACGATCGCCCTGTTCATGGGCGACCCCAACTCGCGCATGTACAGTACCCCTAACGCGGCGACGAATTTCGCAGGATTGCCCGAGGGCCGTGAATACAATCCCGCTCCAACCCTGTTCACGATCATCCGACCGTACATGACCGGTGCGCAAGTCGCGGTGGCGACCGATTTGGGCAGGCAGCGCATCGCGCTCCATTGCCAAAATCCGCAATCGACTCAAGTTCGTGACCTGCCGCGGCAAAGCGGAACGCTGGACTTTGTATTCGGGCAAGGTGGCGTGGCGTTTTCTGTCGCAGCCGGCGAGGCGAGTTTTTCGTGTCGCATGGACGGTCGGCTAGGCGCGGGCTACATATTCGCCGCCACTCAAAAGTCCATCACGGGAATTCTGCCACCCAATATGGGGGAGAACGCGATGTGGCGCGTCGATCCGGTGGCTGGTTTCGCCTGCACCGAAGCGCGGGCGGGCGAGGCGTCGGAGTTGCTCATCCATCTCGTCGGCTCCATCGAGATGGATCCGAATTGGGTAGCGGCTCAGCACCTGACGACGATGGCGGTCAGCAACATCGTCACCAACACCACCGCGGCGATCTTCAAGTCGATCAGTGAAAGCTTCTGGTATCGGCGGGCGCTTCTGGACCGGACATTCGCGCAAGGGTCGGAGGCGAGACGCGGGGTGAGGGTCTACCACGACCCCGTTTTGGGCGAGAATCACGAACTCGACAATCGCGGTTACAAGTGGATCGATCCGAGCGGCCGGATACTTACGACGACAACCGACACGCCACCGGCTCCCGGTTTTCGTGCGCTGCAGCCCGTGCGGTAACGCATGGTATTGGTGCATTGCCGACGGGTCTGACGGCGCGCCTTGACAACCACGCAGTCGCCTGTGCTTGTCCGGCGCCGCGCCGGACCCCTCCACGGTGAAGGACTCCGCCCACCGCCCGTCGATTGTGGTCCGGTCGGGGTTGAACCCCGAGAGCGAGAGTAGGGCGAACGATCAGGCGAAGGGGGCCTTGCGCTCCTGCGTGAGAAGAGCTCGCTCGAACCCGATGCCTCATCGCCGCGCGACTATCCTGAGTCAAGTGGAAAAAACCACGAAGAAGGAGCCAAACTCCCGGGGCACGAGCGCCTCCGGATAGTAGGTCGGCAGCGTGCCGGGCACCTTGGTGAGCGCGAATCCAGGGCGGTGCCCTAATGCGGCGCGGAGCGCGGTTTCAGTGAAGACCCGGACGTGGCCGCGACGCCGTCGTCGGGTTCCCGGTCGGGCAGGGGGCCGCGGGCCTCGAACTCGTTCATGGGAACGACGAAGCACAGGCGGCCGCCCGGCCGTAGCATTCGCAGCATCGCCGCGACGGCCTCCTCCACGTCGCGCACGTGCTCCAGCACGGCGAAAGCATAGGCCAGATCGAAGGATCCCGGCGCCAGTAGCCCGGGACTCTCCTCGAGGAGCCCGAGGCGGAACTCCGCGTTGGGAAAGCGGTTGGTGCGGCGGGCGAGCCGCAGGTTCGTGGGCGACACCTCGATGCCGACGACGCGCGCGCGGGGATGCCGTGCGGCCAGCGTAAGGGCGATCCGCCCTTGGCCAGGGCCGGCGTCGAGGACGTGGCGGGCGTCGAGGGCCACCAGCTCCTGCTCGAGGAGGTGGAACTCGGGATCGGCGGCGACGTGGCGGACGATGGACCGGGCGCGCCGGCCGACGAGCATCCGGAGGTCGCGCTCGACATACCGGAGGGAGAAGCCGCCCTTCTTCCGTGCGTAGAAGGCCTCGTAGGCCCGGGCGTACGCCTGCCCGGACTCGAGGTGTCGCAGGGTCGATCGGATCTGCTCGCCCCGGCGGCGATAGCGGGGGTCGGGCGTGGCCGCGTCGGCCTCGGCCAGCAGGCGCAGGGCGCCGGCGAGGTTGTCTCGGTACAACTCGAGGCGGACGCGCTGGAGCACCGCCTCGGGATCGGATGGACGTCCGCTCTCCGTCGTCGCTAACCTCCGCGGGCCGACCGCGACAGCCGAGCCCGCTCCACCAACGAAGAAGGAGATGGCGGGGTTGACCAGCCGCCCCGGTTGGCGTCCTCCGTCTGAGGCGGTCCAGCACAGACTCGAGGAGCTCGAGCGCCCCCTCCCGCAGCCCGTCGCGGCCGAAGCCGTTGGGGATGTCGAGGAATCGACGCCGGACCAACCCCAAGTCCCGTGTATCAGGCTGGCGATTGCGGTCGGTGTCGTCAAAGTGGTCGGGTGTGTCCCCGGAGGACAGCGTCCGTGTTCTTCCGGCTACAGGGTACCCGCCACAGGGGGTTCACCGCCCTGGCACGGGCTCGACAAAGTGACGGCTCGCGTGACAGTCGCGCGAGAGATTGCGGTTTCGGGGGGGATTGGCAATGATCGAGGCCTGATGCGCACGGGTGCTCTCCTCCTTGCTGCGCTGGCGGCCACGGCGTTCCTCGTCGCCCCGGTCCCGATGGCGGCGGCGCAGGGCAGCTTCGGCGGGGCTCGCCCGGGGCCGGGCGGCGGCCGAGCCCGCCGGCCCGCGCCGCCAAGCCAGTCCGGCGCTCCGACAGAGCCCGCGCCGAGGCCGGACGAGTATTCGCTGGACTTCGACCAGGTGCTGGAGGCTATCAACCGCGGCGAGGGCCGCCAGGCGCTCGCCTATTACGAGCGCTTGGCCGCTCACGCCGAGCAGCAAGGCAACCGGGCCCTGTCGGCGCGCGCGTACGGGGCGGCGGCCGCCGCCGCCCTCCGCCTCGGCCTCCTTCAGAAGGCGATCGAGTCAGGCACCCAATCGATCGAGCTCTTCAAGAGAGCCGAGCTCGAGCCCGATGACCTGCAGCGCTGGGCCTCGGCATACTCCCAGGTCGGCGCGGCGTATCGCCAGGTGGGCAACCTAGCCCAGGCCCGCAAGGTGCTCGAGGAGGGACTCGCGTTCGCCGAGACCCGGCTGCGCGGACTCCGCGAGGGCGTCGTCGAAGGTTCCCTCTTGAACTCGCTCGCCATCGTGGCCTATGCCCGGCGGGACTACCAGACGGCGCTGGAGCGCGCCAGCCAGGCGGCTCAGTTCTTCGAGGGCGCGGCCGCGCGCCCCCCGCGGCGGGCGCCGGAGCGGCACCGCGTGAATATGCGTCGCCTCGCCGCGATGTCGCTCGTCTCGGTCGGTCGGGCGCAGCTCGCCCTTGGCCATCCCACCGAGGCCGAGGCGGCGTTCGACCGGGCCCAAAAATATGCCCGGTTGGTCGGGCTCCGCGAGATCGAGGTCGACATCGCGCAGGGTCAGGGCGTCCTCGCGCTTTCGCGGCAGGACTGGTCGAGGGCGCTGGGCGTTTACCAGCAGGGCATGGCGCTCGCGACCCAGATCAAGCGGACCGGTGCGCTCATGTGGCTCAACTATGGACTGGCCCGCGCGCTCAGCGGGCTGGGCCGCATCGACGAGGCGCTCGCCGCGGCGCGGGAGGCCGTGCGATACGTCGAGGAGCTCCGTGGGGAGCTCGGCGAGTCCGACCTCCGAAGCGGGTTCGTCGAAGACAAGCAAGGAATCTATCAGGAGGCGGTACGGCTGGCGCTCCAGGCCCAACACCCCGACGAGGCCTTCGCCCTCGCCGAGCGGAGCCGGGCCCGCGCCTTCCTCGATCTCCTCGGCAGCCAGACCACGCTCTCCAAGGGCCGCACCCGTGGGCTGGTCGACGAGGAGGTGCGGCTCCGGGCTCGACTGGCCGAGGCACAGGCGTCGCTCCAGGAGACCGGCGGGCCCGAGGAGTCTGAACGTGCCCGGGCGCTGATCGACGCCGACCGCGACTACCGCGCCTTCCTCGAGCGCATCCGAACGGAGAGTCTCGAACAGGCCTCGCTCATGACCGTCGAGCCGGTGACGCTGGCCGAGATCCAGGCCCTGCTGCCGGCGGGCACGACGCTCCTCGAGTACCTCATTAGCGCGGGCGAAGTGATCATGTGGGTGGTGGACCGTCAGCACGCGAAGGTGGTGCGGGTTCCCGGCGATCGTCAAGCGCTCGTCGGCGAGGTCCGCGGGTTCCGGGCCGCCGTCGTCAACGAAGCGCCATTCGCCGACGTCCAGGCGCGGGCCGACGTGCTCTACCGCCGGCTTGTTGGCCCAGCTCGAAGCGAGATTCGCGGCGACCGGCTCCTGATCGTGGCCCATGGCGTGCTCCACTACCTGCCGTTCGCCGCCCTCCGCTCGCCGGCCGGCCGCTGGCTCGTGGAAGACTTCGCGCTCGGCACGCTTCCGAGCGCGAGCGTGCTTCGCTACCTAGCCGCCAAGGGCGCCGGCGCCTCCGACCGCGCGCTCGTCGTCGGCAACCCCGACGTGGGTGCCGGCCTCGCCCTGCGGTGGGCCGAGCGCGAGGCCCGAATGGTCGGCCAGCACGAGCGCGGGGCGACGGTGCTGACGCGTGGCGACGCCACAGAGGTCGAAGTCAAGAGACTTCTCGAGACCGCCGGACTCGCCCACTTCGCCACCCACGGCGAGCTCAGCGAGTCGGACCCGCTCTCGTCGGCGCTCCTCCTGGTGCCGGGCGGGGGCGAAGACGGCCGGCTCGAGGTCCGTGAGCTGTTCGGTCTCGACCTGCGCGCCCGGCTCGTGGTCCTGTCGGCCTGCGAGACCGGGCTCGGCAAGCTGTCCAGGGGGGACGAGCTGGTGGGGCTCCAGCGGGCGTTCCTCTACGCAGGAACGCCTGCCGTCGTCACCACGCTGTGGAAGGTGGACGACCGCGCCAGCTATGAGCTCGTTCGTGCTTTCTACGACCGCTTGGAGCAGGCGGGCCCGGTGGAAGCCCTCCGGCAGGCCCAGCTCGAAATCATGCGCACCTTCCCCCAACCCTTCGCCTGGGCCGGCTTCGGTGCGATCGGCGTCCCCCGTTGAGCGTGCGGCTTCGCCTCACCGCTGCGTCACGCCGTCTTCTGCGGGCGCTCGCACTCGGCGTCACGGTGAGCGTCGGGGTGACGCTGCTCTCGCAGGTCGGCGTGCTGGCCGGCTGGGAGACGCGAGCGGTGGACGTCTTCCTCTACCTGCGCGAGCGTCAGCTGGAACCAGAGATCGCCCTGGTCACGATCGACGAGGACGCGTTCGAGAGCCTCGGCGAGCGGCAGCCCCTGCCGCGCGGCTACCTAGCGGAGCTGGCCGACTTTCTCCTCAAGAACGGGGCCCGGGTGGTCGCCTTCGACCTCGTCGTCAAGACCGCGACCACCGCCGCCGCCGATGCGGCCCTGGTGGAGGTCTCGCAGCGCGCGGCGGCAGCGGGCAAGGGCCGGCTCGTCTTTGCCTCGCTGGCCCGTCCCCGGCCGGGGCCCGACGGTGAACGCTACGAGATGGGCGGCGCCTTCTCACCCGCGCTGCGGGCGCTGTTCGGCTTCTCGAACGGACCGGTCGGCAGTGACGGCGTCATTCGCCGGATGGCGCCGGTGCTGCCGGCGGAAGGCGGGGGCTTCCTGCCCTCGTTTGCGCTGGCGGCGGTCGCCGGCTGGGCCGAGGGCCCGCCGGCCGCGCTCGATGCGGCACTTCGGGCCGGGGGCAGCGCCGCGCTCATGCTCCCGGCCCGCGGCGCCGACGGTCGCATCCTCGGCCGGCAGCCGATCTCGCTGGCCGCCCTCACCGAACCTGCGTGGCGCGTGGACTTCGCCGGCCCTCCTGGCAGCTTCCTCGCCTTCCCGAGCGACCCACTCGTGCAGGTGGCCCGCCGCGGCGGCGCGCCCGGCCCGGACAACCCCTTCCGGGGCAAGATCGTGCTGGTCGGGGCCACGTTCGCGGAAAGCCGCGACTTCTACCCGACCCCCGTTGGACTCATGACCGGTGTCGAGATCCAGGCCCACATGATTCACACGCTGCTGGCCCGGCGTGTGCTCCGGCCGCCCCGCTGGGCCTCCAACCTCGCGCTGCTGGTGGGCGTGAGCGCGGCGATCTCGGTGCTGTCGCTCTGGCTTCGGCCGCTCTGGCTCACGGCGGCGGGGCTCGCATTCATCGCCGTCTTCGCTGCCGCAAGCTACGAGGCCTACGTGCGGGGCGGCTACTGGCTCGACTTCGTAGGGCCGCTGGTGGCGATGATCGCGTACATCCAGGCGTCGAGGCTCCTTGCCCGGCGGCGGATCCGCTCCGCCTTCGGCCAGTTCGTGAGCTTAGAGGTGCTCGACCGCGTGCTCCGGGAGGGGAGCGACCTCGGCGGCGAGCTCCGGACGGTGTCGGTGCTGATGTCCGACGTGCGCGGCTTCACCACGCTCTCGGAGCGGCTGCCGCCGGCCCGGGTGTCGGAGATCATGAACGAGTACTTCGGCGCGATGGTCGACGTCATCATGAGCCACCAGGGCCTGGTCAGCGACTTCATCGGTGACGGCATCCTCGCCGTCTTCGGCGCCCCGCTCGACGATCGCGACCATGCCTGGCACGCGGTGGAAACCGCGCTCGGCATGCAGTCGGCGCTCCGACGGCTGAACGAGCGGTGGACGGCCGAGGGCCGACCACCGTTGGCCATGGGGGTGGCCGTCAACACCGGTGAGGTGTTCGTAGGCACCATGGGCTCGCCGCGAAAGAAGAAGTACTCGGTCCTGGGCGATACCGTGAACAGCGTGGCACGCATGGAGGCGCTCAACCGCGACCTCGGCACCGACATCCTGATCAGCGCCGGGACGCTGGCCCTGGTCAGGCATCGGGTCCGGGTCCACGATCGTGGCGAAGTCCGGGTGAAGGGCAAGGCCCAGGCAGTGGCGATCTTCGAGCTGGAGGGGCTGGCCTAGCGGTGGGAAGCGAGAGCAGCGCCGCCCCGTGGACGAGGAGGGAACGAGAATGGTGAGAGGCCGGCGCCACGCGTTGGTCGCGATCGCCTCACTCGCTCTCGGCGCCTTGACCGGGCCTGGACCAGCCCGCGGCCAGCCTGGCGAGACCGCGGGCATGATTACAGAGATCAAAGTGGGCCGGGGCAAGGTCGAGATGAAGACGACCGGCACCGAGTGGCGCCCCGCCGCCCCGCTCAACGCGGTCCGGGCCGGCGACCAGGTCCGGGCCGTCGGGGACGCCACTGCGGTGGTGCTGCTCACGGGAGGCCGGGGTACGGTCCAGGTGGACGCGAAGAACTCGCCCTACACTGTCGCCGCCGCTCAGGTCGACGAGAGGAAGATGCAGAAGGCGCGGACGCTGCTCTCGGCGAGTCTCAACTTCCTCTCGGCGAGCACCAAGGAGGCGCCGAAGGCGCTGCTCTCCACCCGCTCGGCCACGCGCCGGCCGGAGATCCTCACGCCACGCAACGGACCAGTTCTCCCCGACTCGTTCGTGTTCGAGTGGCTGGGCAGCCAGTTCTCCCGCTACGCCGTGCGTATCCTCGAGCCGTCCGGCGTCGTGCTCGAGCGCAAAGGCGTGGTCGGCGCTCGCTTTGCCTACCCAGCCGACGCGCCCCCGCTCACGCCCGGCATTCGCTACCGGTTCCAAGTGGAGGCGTTGGGTCACCCGCCCTATGAGGCGTGGTTCGAGGTGGTGGACCCGACACGCGCGGCCAGAGTGCAGGAGGACCTCGAGCAGCTCGAGGCGGCGCTCGGGCCCGGGGTCTCGCCGAGCTCGCGCGCCGCCATGAGGGTGGGCGCGCTGGCCGCCGACGGCCTCCTTCACGACGCGCGACTGGTCGCACTGACGGCGCTGGCCCGCGACCCGGACGAGCCCACGCTACACATACTGCTGGGCAACTTATATCTCAAGACCGGTCTACCGGAGCTTGCCGCCGAGTCGCTCGACGAAGCGCAGTTCCTCCTGTCGCGGGGGGGCAAGTGAGGACGCCTGAAGCCCGCCGTCTGACTGAGACGCCTGGCTCAGGGTATGCCCCGGAGCCTCTTACCCTGGCCAGGTCATTGGTATCGGTCGGTCATAAGGCTCAGGATCATCAAAGCGGCGTTGGGTAGCCTCGCACCCGCTGACGAAGTGGGGAGGCTGCGCGTTGGACGCCAGGACCACGATGGTCTCGCGCAATTCCTCGCATTGGGCCCGGTCCAAACCTACGACGCGGATCTCGTGCGAGCCGATGTAGAGGTAGAACACGATGGCCGCCATCATTCCAGCTTCCACACCCAAATGTTTAGTGCATACGCCTTGCCAGCATGGAAGCGGCGCCACCTCAAGCGCTGTCGAGCTTGTTCCGTGCCAAATCAGCACGCGATTGCCGCAAGTTGTAAATGTTGCCGGGCGACCCGCTTCGCTTGGTTACGCGCCGGGCGTCCGCTCTGCCCACGCGGACGATCGCGGCCTAGGCGCTCCTGTCGAGCGGGAGCATTCGGTAGAGATCTGCCGCCTCGGCAGCCGTGTGAACCTGCCACGCTGGCGTCAATGACCAGGAGCCAGGAGTTTTCGCTACCCCAGACGTTCGGGACCTTCGGAGCGCTCGTGCCGCGCGCCTGCTCGTGGGACACCGATGCGACGCGACATGATTCACGGCAGCGCGCAGCCCCTACGCGGAATCCGCGGCCACTCGGCCCGTGTCTAAGGGGTGGAGGGACACCATGCAGACCCACAGGATCGACTTCGCCGATTGCATCGTCCTTTTGTCCGCGCTATGGGTGGACCAACCTCGTGCGATCGATCGGTACATCAACTACTTCGGGGACGCGCCCGGACACGAGCGGCGGATGTCTCGGACCGCGTAGCATCCCGCCGCCGTCACACTTCAGTTGTGACCCCGAGCGGGCTGGCGGGGCGGTCCGTGTACCCTCCTCCCTCGAGCCCACCCGGGCAGTCTTTGGCCGGTCGACAGGCTATTGGCGAGAGTATGCTGTCTCAGCCCGAATCGCGGCGACCAAGGTGGAGACCGTGAGGGTCTCGGCAGTTTCTCTGAGACGCTGGACGATCTCGACGACGAGCGACTGTCGGACACGCAGCGCACCGGTCAGCCCGAGCCGGCGCGGAGACACGTGGCGACAGACCACCACGTATCGCGAGATGGACATGGGGTTTTGCCCGGAGCAGGCGGAGGCGGAGATCCGCGTCTGGTATGACGCGAAGCATTGTGCGTCGGCGTTCGGACTCCCCGGCGCTTCACGTTCCATCCGGTAACGCGGTGATAACATACATCGCTCAGAGAGTGGGGTGGAGGAATGTGTCCACGCGAGCCGCAGTGGTCGCTTGAGCCAAGTTACGAAGCAGAACTTCGAAACACGTGTCACTGCGGGCATCTTCTCGGGTCGCATATTGAATCGGAGCGTTCGATGCTGGCGGGCTTCGACTGGCAGCTGATCGATCTGCGCTGTACCGCCCTCGGTTGTGAGTGCAGTAGCTTCACGACGAAGAAGTCATGAGCTCCCCCGGTCCTAGCGGTTCGCCCGGCGGCTGGCGGCACAAGCGTGTGAAGCTCTGTCACGCAGCACGGCCACATAGTGCCTGATCGCGCCCGATCTGTTGCCTGAGGTTCCCGCCCCCGTAGCGCCGTGCGCGCCGCGGCGCTGGAGATGCTGGACCACCTGGGGCTGGCGGGCCGGATCACGCTCGGGTCGAGCAAGGGCGATGAGGCGGCGGCCTCGTCGAGGCCCTCCGGCTGCTCCAGGTCACGCCGCACGTGGCCCAGAGCAGGTCGAGGTGTTCGAGCGGGATCGATCAGCGCGCCGCGCGCCAACCGACGGCGTGGTGGGCCGATGGAGACGCAGACGCGCGGACGAGATCCTTAGGGGTGGCTCAAGACCGTGGGTCTGCTGCACAGGACGGCCCACCGCGGCCCGCGCCGGGTGAGCTAGATCTTCATCTTCGGCCCGGCGGTCCACAACACACAACCTCGTCCGCTTCCGCAAATGGACGCGGCGACGGGATAAGCCGGCAAGCTGTGCGGAAACCTGCGCGCCGCCATTCGAGGCGGCCCGCCAAGCCGCGCCAATTCGAGTCCGACGTGCTTCGAAGCATGTGGCGACGTCGCGCTTGTTTCTTTCGCCCGATTCCTCCGCATCCTGCTTGAGCGTGGGACGCCGGGCGTCCGCCGACTTCAGAGTCATTCACTACCAGTGCCAGATCTGGTCGTAGCCCCCGAAGAGCTTCGGGAGCTCCGCGCTGCCGACCGGTTTGAGGCCGCGAATCAGGTCGGACGCCTGGATACCGCGCCGGTCGAGGTCGTCCTTCACGACATACACGCTCACGCCCTTTTCGATCAGCCTCGCGAGATCGTCCGCAATCCGTGGCGGCTGCGTCTGCTTCCGGCCCCCGAACTCGAGCCCGGACGCATCCTGGGCCGTCACGGGGTAGTTCGCGGCATTCCCGCGCAGCAGCACGTCCGTGTGGAGCCCGGCGCCTCTCATCGCGTGCGTGAGCCAGACTACGGTGTCATCCTGCTCTTCCAGGGTGCCTCGGTATGCCGTCTCGATCACCTGCAGGACCTTCTTGGCCATCGGCGCATCCTCCCCGTCACTTAGTCGGGATGACGAGCGTGTTGTCCGATGATTCCGCGAACTTCACAAGGTCGGCGGGGCTGCCACGACGGAGCCCGGGGATCGACTCGGCCGCTCCGCGCTCGTCCACGCAGAGGCCACACTGCACCCAGTCCACTGTCCCACCCTGGCGCTTCGCTTCAGCAATAATCGCCTCCACCCAATCCTTGGGGTTGGGGTGATCCTCCTGAGCCAGGTCACGGCCGTGCACTGCATTCGGGTGAGGAGCTTGTTTCGAGAAGGGGACGTAGACCGCGCCCTCGTACGCGAAGACGTTCAGGTTGTACCCGCGGCGAGCGGCGATGTCGAGCAACCGGAGCGCCGTCGTGGTCCGGGCGTTCTCGTACGGTGGGTCCATCAGCACGAACGTCAGTGTGGGCTTGGGAGCCATCGCGCCCTCCTAGTGCCACAGGGCCTTGCGGCCCTCGGTCAGCTGGTCGATGACGACGTCCAACGGCGCCGGCTTGACGCCCGAGGCGAGGCGGTCCGATGTGATCCCTCGCTCGCGGAGCGAGAACTCGTCGGCGAGGACCTCGACCCCGGTCTTCGCCGCTCGCCCTAGCGGCTCCGTCATGGCGCTGCGGCGCGCGGGGAACACACCGTTCTGGACGAGAAAGAGCGTCACGGCGTGACCTTCCCCGGCCAAGGCTGCGGCTAGATCATAGAAGTAACCAACGTCGTTCGTCTCGGAAGGATCGCGCGACTCAACGAGAAGGTATTTCGGCATCCCATGCCCTCCGAGCCGGAGCTCGGCGGCCTCCATCGCCTCTGAAGACGGCCTTCCGAGTAGGTCTGGCCAACCCGCACCTGGCCCTTTTGAGTTCCTCCCTCGCCAGTCCGGTCAAGGAGGAGCCCCCCCGCCACACCACGGGCTTCCGAGGTACCGCCAAGGCCCCCGACCGAGGAACTCATACGAGCGCAGGACAACGTGTGGACAGGAGAATCGCCAGAACGTTCTGTCTTGTCAAGCGGCTGAGTTCGCCGCGGGCAAGACCTTGGGCGCCCCCCGCCCGCTCATCGGTAGAGCGCCTCACCTGGAGGTGAGGGCCTGGAACGAGGGCCTGTCGCGCCACCATCACGTGGCCTTCCAGGAACTTTCTGATGCACTGCAGCGTCGCCGGCGCCGCGCGGTCGAGCCCCTCCTCGCTGCCCCGTCATCAGATGATCGTCGCAAGGCGGGCGCTGGGCGAGTTTCCGACAGTGCCCCTGTCAAAAAGAGCCGATCACTGGCTCGGGACCACCGCCAATCGAGGGGATTGCTCCTGGCACTGATCTTGCCCTCACCGCTGGTCGAAGGAGGGGCACCTCATGCGCAGAGCGTCAGCGGTGGTGTGCGCTGCCATCATCATTGGAGTCGGTCTACTAGCCGGTCAGGCTCTCGCACAACTGGTCAGGCACGTCGATGGGCAGGGTCCGGCGGCGTTCCCCCCGCCGGAGTCCCGAGACCAGGCTCGGCAGCAGTCCCTGCCGGAGCCGACTGTCGAGGGAACAATGGCTACGCTGTCGTCAGAGCCTGGTCCGGCCGCGCAGCGGCCCACGCTGGAGGACCAAGCCGGGCTCGTGCGCAGGATCCAGGAGGCCAGACAGCGCCAGTGCAACGCGGAGTGGGAACGATACCATCAGACCAAGGCCGAGTTCTGCGGGCTGCCGGCCCGCGGCGTCGGCGAGGCTCGATGCGCGCTGGACATCTTGGGTTACGAGCCCTCGACCCTCTGTAAGTCACGCGGCTGGGGCGAGCCTGACGGGAAGTGACCGCATGCCCCAGAAGACTCTCCCGCGATTCGACTTTCCTGGTCTACCCTCGGTCGTCCGATAGTCCGCGCGCGTCGAGCAAAGCCCGGGCTCCGCGCAGAACTGTAGGCACCGGAGCGCTCATGAGTCCACCTCAACCGTCAGCCCAGCCGACTATCACGACCTCGGCCCGGCCTACCTCGAACAGGCTGATCGCCCGAAGGTCGCCCGACGCCCATCCGGAAGCTTGGCGAATTCGGCTTCCAGGTCGATCTCCGGGGCGCCGCATGACTGCACCTCTCCGCCCGGGAGTGTTTCACACTAGTCCCACGGGCGCGAAAAGGGAGTCGGCGCTCGTCAGAGGTCCCTGGCCTGCGTGACTACTTCTTCCGGTTCCGGTGGTGCCGCCTCCAACCCGCGCCAGCGAGCCCGACAAGGCCTGATCCAAGGAGCAACAGCGTTCCGGGCTCGGGAACAGACGTGGGGAGAGGGGCGGGAGGACAATATGGGAAGCAAAACGCGCTCGCATAGTCGACCCATCCCAGGAGAATTCCTACGGGAAGTAGTAGTGCAAGCCAGGCTGTTCCTTTCATAGCGTCCCCCTTTTCCCGGTTGGTGGTCCGGTCCCCAGAAGCACGAATCCAGAACGTGCCAGGCGTGTACGGCAGCATCCTGTGTGCCAAGATGGGAAACGCCGCAAAATTAGATGGATGGGCTCTGGGCGCGTGCCGAGAGCGCAAAGAGTTTTCACAAATTCTGAAAATCCAGGAGGTTACGTCTAAAAGCCCTTGCACAAGAGGCTAAGGAGTCGCGGACCTCGATTCTGAGCCAGAATGGCCGCCCGCCTATTGTTGACGTCAAGTTGATCTGTCCGCTCACCTCGATGCCCGATGGAGTCGGCGGTCACGCGCGCCCAGGTGTCTCGGGGACGCCGAGGATCCCGCGAGGGGATCGTCGATTATGGGGCAAATGCGGGCGGGCGTCTCTCGGTCCGCGGAACCGCGGAAGGCGCCAGCGTGGCTGGCACAGGTGCGTCGGCCGGGGCCGCGCGGCGATCTACAAGGGGAACGTGCGGGGGGTCACGACGTTGCCCGGGCCGACGGTGCGCACCGCTTCGTACCAGAGAATCAGGTCGGGCTTGACGCCGCGCAGCGGGACGAGGGGGAGGCTGGGGCCGGCGGCGCGTGAGCGAGCGCGTTGTAGGTGGGGATGAACCGGTCCCGGAGAGAGGCGGTGGCGACGTCGACCGCCGCAATGCCGGCATGGGCCAGCTCGTTAGCGAGCAGCCCCGCGCCGTGCGGTTTGTCAGCCGCTCACTACGCTCGCACCCCTGCGGTGAATAGGAGGGGATCTGCTCCGGTGACGAGCCGGGCGAGAGAGCGGCCCACGCCGGGGGCCGCACGGTCGACGTGGCCGCCCGCCATCTGAGTGTAGAACGCCCAGCCCGCCTGGTCGGTGGAGAGGGCGACGGGCCGGCTGCGGGTGGTGAAGACCTACCGCCGCCCCTGGCTCCACGGGACGTTCTGGCCGTGCTGGGCGACGAACCGATCCGAGTCACCAAGACGGGCCGGATACGCCGTTGGGGTGGGGCGTGTCTGCTTTGGCTGAGGGCAAGATCGGCGCCGACTACCTCGGATTCATTGGCTTCGCCCCTCGGCGAGGACCCCGTCCAACTCCATCTCGTCGGGTCGGTCTCTGTCTCCATTGAGAATTGATGGGCGGCCGCCACCCCGGCCGGTGTCGCCGCGCTCAGGAGCGGCGCGCTCGCGCGGCTGCGAGGAACTGCGGGATTCTCACCCGTTGAAATCGAGGATTCACCTGATTCTATGGCCCTTAGGGTTTCGCATGATGCGAGCGGGAGGGCTTCACCTATTGGGCTCGAAGGCTTCGCGCGATGCGGGAAGGAGTCGCTGTGACGGCGCAAAGGCGGCGACAGAGCCCGCCCCGCGCAGTGCGACAGCGCGAGGTCGTGTCCGCCGGACTCCCCAGCGGGGGAGGGATCAGTCGTGCCTCCGGGCAGACCTTGGCCGTACCGTCCTCCACGTGACGTGGGGAATTAGTTCGAGCTCTGCGAGTCCTCCCTACTCGTAGACGCGTACCAGGCGCCCAAATGGAGCGTGTTCTCATCGCCGAAGGCGACCCCGCGAACCCGTTCGAGGAGCCTCGAACGAAGAAGGCTTGTGGGGTTCCAGGACGCCCGCTCCATGACTCGTTCTCGCTGAGCGGGCTCGTGGGGCAGAGCCGGGCGATGTTGAGGCTGCTGGACGACATCGGAAAGGCCGCCTCGGCGGACGCCAACGTACTGATCCTCGGCGAAAGCGGGGCCGGGAAGGAGCGAGTCTCCAGAACCATTCACGGGAGTAGCCGTCGTATTACTGGGCCATTCCTCCCCATCAATTGCGCCGCAATCCCCGAGAGTCTGCTCGAGGCCGAGCTCTTCGGCTATGAACGGGGCGCCTTCACCGGAGCCCAGGTTGCCAAGGAAGGCCTCCTCGAGGCCGCAGACGGCGGCACGCTCTTCCTCGATGAGATGTGCGAGCTGAACCCCGGTCTTCAGGCCAAGCTCCTTCGCGCCGTGGAAGAGGGCACCGTGCGCCGCGTCGGGGGGATCAAACCGATTCCCGTAGACGTCCGCTTCGTGGCCTCGACGAACCGCGACATCTACCACGAAATGAGGCGAGGCCGGTTCCGGGAGGACCTTTTCTTTCGGCTCAACGGCATCGAGCTCCGGGTTCCCCCCCTCCGGGAACGGCGGGAGGACATTCCCCTCCTAGTGGCTCATTTTCTCGAGTCGTGCGTACGACGCTACGGCAAAAAGATCGACGGGTGTGCCGAAGCGACTCTGAAGCTGTTGGTGAAGTACGACTGGCCGGGGAACGTGCGGGAGTTGCGGAGCGCGGTCGAGCGGGCGGCCGCGTACACCGTGGGCCCGCTCATCACGCCCGAAGACCTGCCCGAGGCGGTCCTGACCGGTGCTCAAACTCAAGACGGGTACCGTTTGCACGCGTGGCGGAAGAAGACCCTCGCGCGGCTTGAGAAGGAGTTTGTCAAGAAGGCCCTTGAGGAGCACGGGGGGAGCGTCACCGGCACCGCCAAATCCCTCGGAATTCACCGATCCACGCTCCAACGCCTCATGAGGAGCCATAGCCTGGCAGCCTGGGCCGAGGCTGGGGTAAGGGATGTCCTCCGGGTCTGAGGCATCCTTAGATGCCGCACGGCTCCACTCGGGTGTCGCATTGCTGCGGCGGCAGCCAACCTCGCGGAAAGAAAGTCCGAGCCCGTCTCTTCCTCGAGACTGCTGCCGCGGCTTCGCGGCAGCTCACCAAGAGGCACGTCGGGCCCGTCAGCTCCCCCTTCAATCCCGACACACCTTTAGGGGTGAATTGCCAGCCGCTGGGAGCCTGGCAGGAGGTTTGCTGGAGAAGGTTCGCTGGAAGAGGCCCGCGGCATTCATCGTCGGCGGCGAGGGCTTCTTGGAGACGGGTGCCGGAGCGTCCAGGCCGGGGGGCCCTTCCGGTCGCCGGGCAGAAGTCAGTCGAGGGCCGAGAACAGAGTAAGCGCAAGGACCAGAAACCGGGATGCGCAGAGAAAGAAAAGCGCTGGATGTGGGAGGGGTGATTCCCTCCAAGAGGACACCTCTGGTGGGGTGGCGTGCCGTCGCTCAGGGCCACGCTTCGGCGCGCGGACGGTCACGAATGATGGCCCGGACTCCGGGAGTCCGCCGTTCCTGGCGACTTGGTGCGGGAGATCGGTGACCAAGGCGGCTTCAGGACGCAGCGAGGCGGCACTCTCGTAGCAGTTGAGTTGCGAAGGAGGCGGTTTCCCTGACCGGATCGAGAACGCTCAAGAAGCAGTGCAAACTGATCAAAATTGGAACGGAGGGACAGAACATGAGGTGGCTAGGAACTGTATTCTTTGCCGTGCTAGTCGTTGGACTGGTTACACCGTTGAGCGCTGCACAGGCCCTCCTGGTTAGAGACACATCGTTGTATGCTCAAGGGGACCCGGGGAGTGTCGTGGTCTTCCCCAAGTTTCTGACGGGGACGGTGAATAGCGGCGACGGGACTCTACTGCCCAGGAGCACGTTTGAGATCAGCGCTCTCTGCCCCTCGGACTCGGAATCCACGCTTTTCTGCACGCTGTTCCCCATTGTCTCGCTCCATGGCAAGTGGGTCTGCCCGGGGAGCCTGTCAGACCCAAACGGCGTGTGCAAAGATAACGACTTTCATATCACCACGACCGTCAACGGGACGATCTGGTTCGACGCCAACGGCAACCTCCTGGCGGCACCCGCGGGATCCGTCGGCCACGTTGCCCCGCCCCCGTGCGAGAAGGGCTACCTGATCGTCTGGGTGGAGTCCGGTCCGACTACCCCCAAGGTTTTGCCTGGCACGGCGATCAGCTTTAACGGGCTAATAGGTGATGCCGTCCTCCGGCCGTCCGATGTGACCGAGGTCAAGGCGTACAACGCCGTCACGATCCAGTCTCAGCAAGTCACCGGCCTGGCCACCCAGACCGATAACGATCTACACTTCGACGGGGAAGCGTACCAGCGGGTCACATCCGACATCGGCGGGACCGTCCGGTACGACGACTCGACGCTGGGGATCAGGACGTTCCTCACCTTCCTGACCCTCGATGTCGACCTTGGGGCGCCCAACAGACCGACGAACGCCTCGCTCCTGTTCTTCGACCAAAACGAGGCGCCGTTGGCCTCGACTGACTCGACCTTCCTCTGCTGGGAGGAGGTCGAGCTGACCGCCGACATCAGCAGCAACCTGAGCGTCCCCAACGCTGTCAAGGGGCTCTTCTTCGCACACGGTTCTGACTTCAACAATGGTGATTCCCGCACCCTCCTGGGGCTCATCGAGACCGAAGAGGCGATACCCGGCAACGCTTGCAGCATCGACCCGTTCCGGGAGTACGCCTACTTGCCATACATCGACCCAAATACGGCAGTGAGCACGACTTTCTCCGACCCGCCGCCGAGGGCCTCGTCGGTCCTCAGCACTGTTCCCGTTGCCACAGCCGTCGTGCCGTCGGGGACGACGTCCACGGTAGCTCCAGCCCTCGTGCCCTCGGGGACGACATCCGTGCTGCCTTCGCTGCCGCTCCCGTTGCGTTAACTCACCGGGGCACGCGGTGCCTGAACGGGGGCTGGGCCCGGCCCAGCCCCCGTCCTACCTGTCCTGGCCGGGACCTGTCGGATTTCTGGTCGGGGCGCCCTGATCTCTGGGGCGGCGCGCAAAGAGGCGAGCGCGGCCAGCCCGGTCGTGGTACATACCGTAGCGTCTTTGGCGATCGCGGAGGGCTCATGGTCGGCTCCAGGGAGAGGTGGCTCGGGGCTCTAACCGCTGCGGGATTCTTGGCGTGCTGCGCGGGCCTCTTCGGCTCGTCGCTGCCCGGTCCTCCCTACGCACAGGTCCTGACGCTAGGGCCGGGGATGGAGTGGCGCTTTCATCCCCTCGTCCTTGATCTCAACCGAGATGGACATCTCGATCTCGTCGCCACGGCTCGGCTCGTCAGTCCTTCCCTCCACATGTGGCTGGGTGACGGTAAAGGAGCGTTCACTCCGATGAAGGCCACATGGACGGAAGTCGGCTACGCCGCCCTTGCCACGGGTGATATCAACCGCGACGGCTTCCCCGACATCGTGGCGGCCAGCCACTTTGGCAGGGTGCAGACCCTGCTGAGCGACGGCCGGGGGGGGTTCACAGAAAAGATTCTGCAGACAAAAGACGGGAATGTGGCAGCCCAGCTCGCCGATCTCAACGGGGACGGGCGTCTGGACCTGATCCTGGTCGGGTATAAAAAAGTCGGACTCGAGGTGTACTTCGGTGACGGAACAGGCGACTGGAGACTCCACACGACGCTTCCGGAGCCCCCGCCGGGGCCCATGCTGGGGCGGGCCCTGCTCGTCGGAGATCTCAATCACGACGGTCACCTGGATCTGATCGCGGCGTTCCAACGTTGGGGGGTCTACATCTATTACGGCGATGGGCGGGGAGGCTTTACCGGCGGTCCAGTGGATTTTTACTCCCCGGCGCGGGAGTTTCGATCACTCGCCCTCGGTGACGTCAACAAGGATGGCCACCTCGACCTTGTCATCAACGGAACCTTCGGTCCCGATCAGCCCAACGGCCCCGATGTCTATCTGGGGGACGGCCGTGGCGGATGGACCGCCTCGTCGACCGGGCTGAAGGTCATGAAATTTGCGTCGGCCGGGGTCGCGGTCGGGGATCTCGACGGAGACGGAAACCTCGATATCATCGCCGGAGGAAGTCTCACGGGGGACGGGCGGGACGGGTTTGGCCTCTTCTGGTTCAAGGGCGATGGCAAGGGTGGGTGGCGCCTGGTTCAGGAGAGCGGGCTCCCGACCAAGGGGCTACCCGTCATCCACAGCATCACGCTGGCGGACCTGGATGGCGACGGATTCCTCGAGATCATCGTCGTTCACGGCGGAGCGGCTGGACGCATCACGATCTGGAAGCGGCAAGAGTCCGGGGATAGATGAGCCTGGTGACCCGATGCAAGACTGGCGAATGTCTCCGTGCACCTTTGCTCAGACGGCGAACAGGGTCACGTGATGTACGTGCGACGCGGAGACGAGCGCCGGTTTCCCCGGAAATGCGGCCCGATTCCTTTCGGCCGTTCTCCTGTGGAACGATCTGACGTCAGTCGGTCGGCGGGGCCTGAACTCCCTCCGGGCGCGATCGGGGAACGTCATCGGGCGGCTTCGCCGAGGGGGAGTTGTCCGGCGACATCACCGACCCGGTCGGTTGTGGGTCGGGACGGATGTTCGGTGGCGACGAGGATCCCGTCGCTGATGTCGACGGTGACGACCTCGAGCCTGGCGTCACAACCGTTGCGGCCGTCGGCGTCACAGGGACGGCTGGCCTCCTCAAATAGTGATACCAGCCGATGGCGCCCAGTAAGACGGCGGCGACGACCGCCGCGCCCGCGAGCCGACGCCCCCAGCGATCCTCGGGGAGCTTGATCGCCTCATACTGGATCCGCTGAGGAGTGCGCGCAGTTGGCCGTACACGGGGAGTCTCAGCTTGGCTGCTTGACGGGCTTGGCTGCGCCGGACGCCTGGCTGAAGTCATCAGCAGCTCCAAGTGCTAGTGTTCAGTCTAGTGTCCGGCCAGAGATCTTGTCAAGAAACGTGTCCTCGCCATGCTCTTGTCCAAGAGCCGTCAGAGGAGATGTGGATTAGGGAGATCAGGCGGCGGCCGTCTCCCCCATTCGCTTCACGCGCACCTGTCGACCGACAGGAATACTGAACCGCACTTCACTTCGACGTCGGAGCCGACGGTCCCCTCGGTACCCGTCGCGAAGACACGAACGGTGCGACCCAGGGGATCGCGCCGTTCCTTCGGCGCAACGGCAGAGGCGTGGCGAGACCGTCGGACTGCTCGGTTAGCCCGCGCTCGCGAGGGCGGTGGACCGTCATCGCCCGGCCGCTCGACGCCGGCCCGGCGGCGTTGGCCAGACCCGTTGCGAGAGCCAACCGATGTGTTGACCGCCACGCGCAGGCGACGGGCTGCCGACCGGAGGTAAGGACCGGGCATCGCGCGAAGCGCGTCAATCCGAGCCCCCGCCGACTCCGATCGGAGCCCTTTCGAACGCAAGCACACCCGCCGAGACTGACAGTCCGTTATTATTTCGCCAGCTTGCCGATTTGTCAGACGATCTGGGAGTCTGGGCCCCCTCGAGAAATCAAGGCTTAAGACGAAATGTCATTATGACGGACCCTCGTAGCAAGGCGGCACCGTTTGTGCACTGTCACCGACGCGATGAAGAGCGCCAGCGCGGTCGCGGTCCAGATTTCGGGTCTCACCAGGACGGCAGAGCCCGCCCGCTCGACGCTCGCCGGCACCCGCGGGAGCTGCCAGGGCTACGCCCTGTCGGAATTGGTGGTGGTGATCGCGATCATCGGGATCATGGCATCCGCCGCCGTTCCCTGGCTCTTGAGTGCCCTTCCCGGGGCGACCGTCACCTGGGGGGCGCGGGAGATCCAGGGCTCCCTGATGCGGGCGAAGATGCTCGCGATCACCACGCGCCAGACGATTTGCGTGCAGGTCGTGTCCGGGGGCTATCAGTTCGTGCAGGGCGGGTGCGCGGGCACGGTGTGGACGGGCCCGGGCACGGACTCCACGGGAACCTTCCGCCCCTCTCCGAGCTCCTTCACGGTGTCGAACAGCGGGACGAGTCCGATCTTCACCCCGTTCGGTAACGCCAGTCAGACCGGAGTCCTGACGGTGACGGCGAAGGGCGGGGGCAGCCGGACGGTGACCGTGACGGCCTCGGGCCAGGTCACCATTCCCTAGAGGACGGTGATGGCGATGATCACGCACGAACGGCGTTCCGGCCTCCCCCGACATGACCGCGGCCTCGCGGCGGCGTGGCACGACCGCCAGGGGTTCACCCTCACCGAGCTGCTCGTGACGCTGGCGATCATGGGGCTGGTGATGGCGGCGCTGGTCGGGGTCCAGGTGAGCGGCAACACGCTGGTTCTCACCGGCGAGAACCAGGCGCAGGCCCAGCAGGCGGCGCGGACCGCGATGCTGATGGAAGAGGATCTGCGGCTCGTGGGCTATGGCTACCCGCCGGCGCTGACCGCGATCACGGCGGCGAGTCAGACCTCGATCACCTTCTGGGCCGACCTCAACAACGTGTCGACCACGCTCTCGGCGGCGCTCGCGGCCGGGGGGAAGACCTTCACGGTGGCGGGCGGCCTGGGGATCAACCCGAACGATACGATCTATCTGGTCAACGGCAGCACCTCGGATGCCCTGACCGTCAAGACCGTCGTGGGCACGACCATTACCGTCAACACGGGTCCCGCGAACGCCTACCCGGCGGGCGCGCTCGTCGGGCGGCCGCTGCCGGTCACCTACTCGTGGGCCGGCACCACGCTGTCCAAGGATCCGGGCGACGGGACGGGGTCACAAGCGCTGGCCACGGGGGTGCAGGTGCAGCAGTTCAGCTATTTCGACACCACGGACACCGCGATCCTCGCGTCGAACGTCACGGCCAATCTCGCCAACATTCGGCGGGTCGCGATCACCATGACGGCGCAATCGACGGCGCCGAATCCGTGCAACGCCCGCAGCTTCACGGTGACGACCTACGTCCGGCCGAGGAATCTCCCGTGACGACCCGGTCGACCGCGGAACCTACGAGTGACGGAGGGAGCAAGACTATGACGCGAGTTCACGCACGGCACCTGCTGGGAGCCGAACACGGCTACGCTTTGGTCCTCTCCCTTCTCATCTTGCTGGGCTTCTCGGTGTTGGGCCTCACGCTGGTGACCCTGGGCACGACCGAGGTCGCGTCGTCGGCAAGCTGGAAGGACTACAGCAAGGCGTTCTACGCCGCCGATGGCGGGCTCGAGTCGGGGGTGGTCGGGCTCCGGGCGCTCTTGGCGGCGACGCCGGCGCCGACGGGGGCGCAGCTCGCCGCGATCACGGCGCCGACGATCTCGACCCCTGGCCTCAGCTTCAACACCTATTCGGTGCAACAGCTCAACACGACGCCGTTTCGCATGACGTTCGCGACGGGACCCTATGCGGGCCTGTTCGGCCACTCGACGGACTACCAGGTCACCTCCCGGGTCGCCGCGGCGGGAGCCACCCAGTCGACCCTCACCCAGGTCCTTCAGTATGTCCAGGTGCCCCTCTTTCAGTTCGGGATCTTCTACGGCAAGGGCGTGGACCTGGAACTCCGCCCCGGTCCGGCCATGACCTTCAACGGGAAGATCTTCGCCAACAGCAACATCTACATCGCGGCCGGCACCACCTTGAAGATCACCCAGAGCGTGAAGTCGGCCGGCAATATCTACCGCGATATCAAGTCCGAGGCCACCTATCCGAACTACAACAACCCCCAGATCGCCGATGCCAATGGGAACTTGCAGACGCTGAACTTCGATCACACGTACCAGCCAGGGTTCGGCTCACAGTGGTCGTCGCCGAGCGGCTGGGCGAATCTGGCGAACACGACCTTCGGGAAACAGGTCCAAGACAGCGCGATGGGAGTGAATCAGATCATTCCGCCCCTTCCGGGCCTGTTCAGTAACCCGTCTAATCCCGATGTCATCGCCCACGAGATGATCGAGCTGCCCCAAGCGGGCGATTCGTCGGCCCTCAAGGCGGCCAAGCTCTACTCCCAGGCCGGCCTTCGGATCGTCGATGGGGCGGCCACGGATGCGGGGAATGCTCCGGTCATCCTGCCGCCGGGCGCGGTCACCTCGACGAGCTTCTACGATGCCCGGGAACAGCGCACCATGACGATCACCCAGGTCGACGTTGCGAAGTTGAAGGCAGGCGGGACGCTCCCGGCGAACGGGGTGCTCTACGTGGCCTCGTCCTCGAGCCCGGGGCAGGCCGTCCGTCTGGTCAACGGCTCCTCGCTTCCGAGCCAGGGGTTGACCGTGGTGTCCGGGAACCCGGTCTACATCGCGGGGGATTACAACACGGCGACGACCGGGCCGAACGGGAATCACCCGCCGGCGGCCGTCCTCGGCGATGCCGTCACCGTCCTGTCCAACGCGTGGATGGCGAACGGCTACGACGCCAAGGGGGACCTAGCCTTCCAAAACCGCGCGGCCTCGTCGACGACCGTGAACGCTGCCATCGCCACCGGACCAAGTTCGGAATCGACGTTGGGCAATGACAACGGCAAGGCGAACAACCTCGTCCGCCACCTTGAGGATTGGACGAACCAGACGTTCAACTACAGCGGCTCGCTGGTCGCCCTCTGGCACAGCCAGCAGGTCACGGGCGCGTGGCGGTGCTGCGGCGCGACGAGCAATTTCTACTACGCACCACCGAACCGGGTCTGGAGCTACGACACGCTGTTCGACACCTCCGACCCGCCCGGAACGCCGTCCGGGGTGGTCATGCAGAAGGGCCGCTGGAGCCGAAGCTAGGGGGCACCGATGGCACTATTGCGCGACGATCGAGGCATGACGCTCATCGAAGTGATGATCGCGGTCACGATTCTCGTGGTCGGGATCCTCGCGCTGATGAATACGGTCACGACCGGCTATCTGAGCGTGGCGTTCAGCGGGGGCGAGTCGACCGCGACGGCGGCCGCGAGGCAACTCTTCGAGCAGCTGAAAAACCAACCGTTCAATCCGGGACCCGCCAGCGGTTCGGATAGCCCGGCTCTCGGGGTGACGCGGTCGTGGACGATCACGCCGGTCGGGGCGACGACCACCCCCAACGCGCTGGCGCGCATTACCCTGACGGTGACGTGGCCGACCGGGTCGGGGACCACCCAGAGCACCACCTTCGAGACGTTGCGAGCGCAGTGCTCGGGCAACTGCTAAGGCTTTTGGCGAGCGGAGCCGCCCAGCCGTCCCATGACCGGGTCGGCGGGTCGTGGCGTCAGAGCGGTCGCGGCAACACCGCCGCTGACGTGGTGGAGGCGACGGGGATGGACGCCGGGACCACGCGCCAAGCGATCGTACGCCGCGGACGGTAGCGTCCCGCGCGCGAGCGTCGAGGCCGCCCCTGGCGCTCGTCGTGTCTGACGCGAGGGTCGGACGAGGGCGCACGATCGCGTCGTAGAGTCCGCCCCTCACGTGAAGTCTCTCGGGTGCGACCGGGCCCCGCCTCACGGTTTCGCGCGAGCGTCTGAAGGTCGAGTCTCCGTTCCGCCCCTCGTCCACGAACCGTCCAAGCGACGCGGTAGAGACGCCGAGCAGGGCGTGCGCCCGTCGAACCGGCAGCCAACGACCCAGTCTTCGGCGACGGGCAGACTCGTTGGGCACGACCGCCACCTCGCCCAGAACCGCTCCTATACGGCATCTGGATGCTGCCGACGATCGGTTCTGGGGCGCTCCACTGACAGTAGAGCGTCGCGCAGGTCATCGCGCCTCGGTGGTCCTCCGGTGCCTGAGCACCGCCCATCGATCATATTTTCGTGGGTACCACGACGCGTGAAGAGTCGAGGCTATCGTCACGCCCGAGCGAGGCGGCGGATTTCCGTGTGACGTCTCCGGATGTCTCGGGACACGACGTCGAGCGGTGCCGCGGCTCGTCTGAGACCTCGTCGGGCGAGAGCCGACCCAGACCATACTCGTGCGCCCTCGAGAGTGCTATGATCGGTGGGCGGATGGACGCCCGCGAGATCGAGGGTCGAGCCGACTCCTCGGTCGCTGTGACGACTGAGCGCGGTCGCCCCCCATCCCTTCAGTCCAAACGGCGATGGACGACACGGCGGGTTGGGTCCTTCTGGTCGTGGTAACGTCCGCGCTCCTCCTCCTGGGCGTGCTCTGGCTCTTCGGTGACAGGGTGAAGCGAGAATGGCGGCTACGGCAGTGGCGGAGGCGGTGGAAGGGCACGGGCTACCCTCGCTGGGGCCGGTGAGGACGCATGCCAGAGCGCTCCCCGTCGAGCCCCCCCGACGCCGCTTGAACGCGAGCGATCCTAGGAGTGCCAGGACGGCCGAGGTGGCTCGAGACCCGCGTCACAAAGCCCCCGGCAGCCGCCATTCGGGGGGTGGCGTCGGCAGATCCCCGCATAGCGGCTCAGGCGAGCGAGTCGACCTCGAGAGCTGCTGTGGGGGTCTCAACCCGCCGGGACGCCGCGCTACCAACGCCAAGCCGTGAGCCGGGGTCGGGTTACCCCCCTCGGGCGACGCAAGAGAGCCCCGCGCCGCCGTAGGAGGTGGTTCCCTCCAAGAACGGATCCCGGCAGCATCGGGGCTCAGGGAGAGGTGAGCCCGCGGGCAGTCACCCCCCCTGACAGAGAGCGTACCGCCCCCGGCACGATGGTGCAAGCCGACGCCGACCTCGACGTTCATCCCGCACTGGCCGACCGACACGCCGATCGTGGGCTCGGGCCTTCATTGCCACTCGATGCAGGGGTCGATGACGCGGTACAAGCGCCCGGCCCAGGCGGCTCCCGCGCGAACGTATTCGCACTGCTCCCTCGTCTCAAACGGGCCAACCTCGTACCATGCCTTGTCGAGGAGCTCGGGCAAGGTCGAGACCTGGACCCAGAAGCCCCACGCGAGCAGGATCCGCGCCAGGAATCTCATCGCGCCCTGGCGCGACGGGGTGGCGTAACCCGCGGGGATCCCCACTTCCGTTGAGCGTGTATCCACATCCAGGCGCCGCTTGTAATGTCCCCACGCGCGTCCTCGAGGTCAAGACCTATGAGCCAGGATCTCCCGCCGTATGTGACGCCCAACTGGTTCACGAGCCGGGTCGTCAACCCGCTGCTCATGCGATTCGGCAGGGTCCCCGGCGTGGCCGGGCGCGGGCGCACCAGTGGACAATGGCGCACCGTCCCCGTCAACGTGCTCGAGCTCGAGGGCCAGCGCCATTTGGTGGCGCCACGGGGCGAGACCCAGTGGGCACGCAACCTGCGGGCGACCGGCCGGGGTGAGATTCGCTGGCGCTCGCGCACCGAGGCCTTCCCGGCCAACGAGGTTCCCGACCACGAGAAGCCGCGCGTGATCGAGGCCTCCCTGGCCCGCTGGGGGCTGCCAAGAGAAGCGTTATTTCGACGCGTTGCCGGATCCAGCCGATCACCCGGTGTTCCGTATCGAGCGGCTGTAGGCGGCCGCCGTCGTCGCCGGAGCCTCCGAGCGTTCGACGGCCTCCCGCGGCGCGGCCCCATTGGGGACCCCATCGCACGGGCACTCTGAGTTCGGGGCGAAGCGAGCGCAGGCCGCCGCCCGCACCCCTCCTCGAGCCGCTCTTGACCGCGCGGGCGCCGGCACGGGCTGCGCGCCGAGTCGGCGGGACCACCGACAGGCGCAGGCGGCTCTCGAGGCCTACGAGAGCCGGTCTTCGAGGATCTGCATGACCTCGAAGGCCAGGCCGCCGGGCGAGCGAAAGAAGGCGAGCTTGCGCCGGCCGAAGCCTGCGCTAATCTCGCGGGGCTCGACGAGGACCTGGGCGCCCAGCGCCTTGATGCGCTGATACTCTGTCTCGAGATCGTCCACTTCGTAGACGGCGTGCGTGAGTCCCGGTCGGACGCCCCCCTCGATCCGATCCTCGAAAATCGTCTTGGGGAAGAGCAGCATCCTGACGCCGCCAAGCCGGAGAATCGAATACTCGAGGGAGGTCCCCTCGCCCGCGTCGAAACGCTCCCGGAGGACGACTTCGGCGCCCACCCGCCGGAGGAAGTCCACCTCTGCGTCGAGGTTCTCGGTCTTGACGCCGATGTTCCAGAGCCCCTTAATCATCCTGGCCCCTCCCTCGGGCAATGGTTCACGATAACGTGGCTGACACGGAATCGACCGGCGGCACTAGTCGACGATCGCCTGGTAGACGAGCTGCTTGAAGAGCTTCCGGTGATAGACGCGCAGCGCGCCCGGGGCCTGGGTCATGAGGATGCCGATCAGCTCCTCCTTCGGATCAATCCAGAAGTAGGTGCCCGCGAAACCACCCCACATGTACTCGCCGGGCGATCCGGGGGCCCCCGCGAGGCCCGCCTCCCGCCGGACGGCGAAGCCGAGGCCGAAGGTGTAGCCCGGCGTCCCGAGGAGCAGTTCGCCGGGCGTGAGCGCCGCGTCGAGCTTGCCCAGGTGATCCGCGGTCATGAGGGCCACGGTGCTGCGGCTCAGCACGCGCACACCGTCGAGCCGGCCACCGTTGAGCAGCATCTGGGCGAAGCGGAGGTAGTCGGCGGCGGTGGAGACCCCGCCCGCGCCACCGGAATCGTTATTCGGCCTGGCCGTCACGTCGATGAGCCTGATCGGGTTGCCCGTCGCTGGATCGGCTGGAGCGGGCTGGGCCAGCCGGGCGAGCTTGTCCGTCGGGACGAAGAAGCCTGAGTCACTCATCTTGAGCGGTGAGAACAGACGCTCCTGGAGGAACTGCCCGAGCGTCATGCCCGAGATCGCCTCGACCACGCGGCCGAGCACGTCCGAGGACAGGCTGTACTCCCAGACCGTCCCGGGCTGATGCGCGAGCGGGACGGTCGCGAGTCGCTCGACCTCCTCGGCAGGCGTCAGGCTCCTGATGTCGAACGGGAGGCCGTCCGACGGGGCGAGTCCGGCCTTCGCGTAGGCCTCCTTCACGGGGGCGTTCGCCGTCAGTTCACCATACGCGAGGCCCGAGGTATGCCGGAGCAGATCCTGGAGCGTCATCTCCCGCTCCGCGGGGACGAGTGAGTAGGTGACCTTGCCGGAGACGGGATCCGCCTTCTGAACGCTGACCGGCAGCTTCCCGAGCGGCGGGAGAAACTTTGAGACCGGGTCCGTGAGGACCGCCCGGCCGTCTTCGAGCAGCATCATCGCCGCCACCGAGACCAAGGGCTTGGTCATCGAGTAGACGCGGAAGATCGTGTCGTTGCTCATCGGGGTCCCGGTCGCGGGGTCACGCAGGCCGAAGCTCTCGAAATACGCGACCCGGCCCTTGCGGGCGACCAGGGCGACCGCGCCGGGGAGCTTCCGCTTCTCGATCTCGCTCCGGAGGATTCGTCCGATGCGGTCGAGACGGTCCGCCGAGAATCCGACCTGCTCTGGCGCCGCCGACGGAAGCATCTGCGCGAAGGCAGTCGTGGCGGCGAGGGCGATAACAGCGCACGCGGTGAGGCTGGCACGGCGTCTCATGGAGTGCCTCCTGTGAGGAAAAGGAAATCGGGGAACGAATCCTAGCCCCGCCGCTCATCGCCTGTCAATTCACCGTGCTCGTGCCTCGGACCCGTGCCGGATGCGGGTGGTATCCTCGCTCGCTGCCGCGCCTCGGACGTCCAGATGCCCGGGGGCACCCCGCGGAGCGTGCGGGGAAGGGCCCGCGCGGCTCTGCCGCCCGCAGGCGGGCGTCGCTCCAGAGTCACGACGGGAGGTGGACCAGGGGTCCCCCGGGAGGCATCCCGCCACCAGGCCCCAGAAGCCCTGGCCGACACCGACGGTCGTGCCCACCCGGCGGTGCGCGACATCGTGATCGAATCGTGAACGCTCGCACACGGAGGCTCACATGCAGAGCGGAGAGATCGACCGCACGATCCGGAAGGTCTGGAAGAGCCAACCGGCCATTGAGGGCGCCGGCGTCCATCTCAAGCGCGCGTTCGGCTTCGCGGAGGTCCCCCAGCTCGATCCCTTCCTGCTCCTCGACGCCTTCCGCTCCGACAACCCCGACGATTACCGGCGCGGATTTCCCTGGCACCCGCACCGCGGCATCGAGACCATCACCTGTGTGCTCGACGGGGACGTTGAGCACGGGGACAGCCTCGGGGACCGCGGGATCATCTCGGCGGGCGACGTCCAATGGATGACGGCGGGCAGCGGCATCATCCACCAGGAAATGCCCAAGGGAGACCGCACGGGGCTGATGTGGGGGTTCCAGCTGTGGTCGAATCTGCCCGCGAGCCACAAGATGATGGACCCCCGCTACCGCGAGGTGAAGCAGGTCGCCGTCCCGCAGGTGAAGACCCCCGACGGCGCCGAGGTGCGCGTCATCTGCGGGGAGGTGGCGGGCGTGCGGGGGCCGGTACGGGAGATCGTCACCGACCCGGAGCTCCTCGACGTGTCGCTTCGGGCCGACACGACCTTCAGACACCCAGCGAAGGCGGGGCACACGGTCTTCGCTTACGTCATCGAGGGCGAGGGATACTTCGATCTGGGGCGCGACGCCTTCGCGCGCGAAGCCGTCGGGGAGAACTACTTCGACATGGCGCGCCCGTGCGCGTGCGGCGAGGGCACCCTTGTCCTCTACGGGCCCGGGAACCGCATCGTCGTCACCACCGAGAAGCAAACCGTCCGCTTCCTCCTTGTCGCCGGGAGGCCTCTCAAGGAGCGGATCGCCTGGTACGGCCCGATCGTCATGAACACACAGGAGGAGCCGCGCACCGCCTTCCGGGAGTACGAGCAGGGGACGTTCGTGAAGCACGCCCGGCGGTAGGCGTCCGCACGGCTTCGCCCAGAGCCCCGACTATAGACGGGCGAAAGACACGCCCGCGCGCGGCGTGCGCGCTCCGCTCGTCCGTGCCGCGACTCTGCGGCTCGGCCCGTTCGGTCCGGGGTGCAGTGCCTCACCTGGATCGACCCGCCGGCCGGTCAGCGCCTGGCCTGGCGCCGCGCGTCATGTGAATCGCCTGCCCGAGCCGTCGCATCCCACAGAGCAGGACGGCGGGCCGAGGTCTCAGCCGGGCGCCAGTCCTTCACGATACGGCATGGGACTACTGTCGATACGCGGACGGGAGGGCTCACGGTGGGCAGGGGCTTGGGTGTTTGGGGGAAGCTGACGGCCGGCACGCCTCCAAGGTGGGTCGCCCTCCTGCTGTGGGCCGTCGTGGCCGTGTGGGCGGTGCTCGAGACCGTCCGGCGGTGAGGGCGGTTCTGGGGGATTGACGCGGCACCCGCGTGGCGTGATCCCGACGCTGACCAACGCGGCGGCCGTCTTCGGCTCTCGGGCTCCTGCCGGAGACGCTGGCTGCCGGCGCCGCCGTGCCTGCCGTCGGTCCCGATCTGGTTCTACGCCTCCAGGGGGCGGCTGGCGTTGCTACCGGGGCGCGGGATCGTGCGGCAGAGGGCGGGCGCCGACGAGCGCTCGGACGCGACCCGAGAAGAGCCTTCCCTGCGGGGTGCCGGATCCCAAGCATCCGGCGCCGGCGAGCGCCAAGGGAAGCCCTCCGGGAGACCAGGCCCGCGCCGAGCATCCATTCCTCGCGGAGGGCGGGCCGTGCCGCCGGCCTGGGATGAGGCAGGCCTCACGGAGCGCCGCGGGCTCGAGAGGCAGCGGGGGCCGCTGACGGACGAGACGAAGGAGCTGAGGGGAGCCGCTGGCGGCCCACCCGGTCGACGTGCGCCGGCTCAGAGCCCCCGTGACCGCACGCGGAAGTCGACGTTTTCGCGCACCCACTTCCAGAGGCGCGTCTGGTCGGCCGGCTCCACCCCTGGCGTGAGTTGCTGACGCCAGCCCCGCATCACCTCGGCCTCGACCGTCCAGAACCTGATCCGCTGCCGATGGACGTACTTCCGCCAGTTGTCGTCGACCTTGGGGCTCGCGTAGACCAGCCGCAGCGTCAGGTTCTTGGAGAGGAACTCCAACGGGCTGAGATCGATCGACCGGTACAGCGCGCCCGGGTCGTCTTTGACCGGTTGGACGGCGACGTCAGGAATGCCGTCGCTGACGATCATCACCGTGATAGGGCTCAGGACCAGATTGCGTTCCTTGGCGATCCTGGCCACCTGGGCGAAGAAGACGTTGAAGTCGGTGAGCACGTCGGCGGAGGCCGACCACTTCCGGAGGTCCGCCTCGATCTGGGCAATGTCCTTGCCGGCGAAGTCGTGGATCGGCCGAAAGGCCTTCGGTTCGCTCAGTTCGCGACCACCGATGGCGGCGACGAACAACTCGCGCGGCCGGCGGAGGCCGCCGAGTCCGTTGAGGCGGCCGTAGAGGTAATAGGCGAGAAAGCTCACCGCGTGGTCGTACTCCCGGCGGAATGACCCGCTCGTGTCGACGCCGACGAAGAGCGTCTCCCGAGACTTCCCGTCGGGCGTCTGCGCGGCGATGGGCGGGGCCGCGGCCAGGAGCGTGCTGGCGACCAGCGCCGTGGCGACGAGGCGCTGCCGCGGCGTCATAGGTTCCCCTGCTTCCGCGGCTGGAGCTGCAGGCCGGCGAGGACCTCGCGCGTCTCCAACGCCTCCTTGAGCCCCCGGAACGGCAGGCTGAAGAGGGGGCGTCCCGTCAGCAGCACCATGCCGAAGTTCAGGGCCGCCGCGATGAGATGGAGGACGGGCAGGGCGAGGTACTCGAGCAGTTGGTCGCCCCTCTCGTGCAGCCAGCCGATCTCACGCTTGAAGTCCTCGAGCGGCGCGCGCCACCAGGCGGCCGGCGCGGCCGCCTGCGGCATCACGACCCCCCGGGCATCCTGCGTCTCCATCGGCTGCCGGGAGATGAAGGCGAGCAGCGGCGGCGTCCCGTAACGCCCGAACAGGAACCACGTCATGCCCCGCACGCCGACCCATCCGAAGGTCGCCAGGCTCAGGGTGAAGACGATCCCGGGCCGGAACTTGTCGCCGGTCTGCTGGGCGATCCAGGGCGTGATCGCGTCGACCAGCTCGCGGTAGAGGAACATGACCTCGAAGATCATGACGAACAGCTCGACCAGGACGATCTGGACGAGGAACTTGAACTCCCGCTTCTTGACCGCGTCGGTCAGGGCCTGGACGCACGCGAAGCTGCCCATGATCAGCAGAAGCAGAAAGAACCAGAGGACCGGCCCGGCGAATCGGGACACCTGCTCGACCCCGGCCATGTCGGCCAGCACCTCCGACACGGTGGGGAACAGCGTGTAGGTGAAGATGGTCGTCTCGAGCATGCACCAGAAGACCAGCATCACGAAGGCGATCCAGGGCACGCCGGGCTGGAAGTACTGGTTGGTCATCCGGCCCGTCATCGTGAAGGGCATGAGGACGAGCTGGTGCAGCGCCTCGAGGACGAGCTTCACGGCGAGCCTGGCGAGCGAGAATACCCAGCCGGCGACGACGGCCGCCATCCGAAACACGCCGACCCAGTAGAGCCAAACCGCGCGCGCGCCCTCCCACCACGTCATCAGCATCGCCGACACGAAGGCGATGCGTCGGGATCGAAACGGGAGCGTGTAGATCGAGAGCTGCGTACACCAGATCGCGGCGATACCGAGGAGGAGGGGGAACAGCAGAAAGAGATACTTCGCCGCGGCGGTCCACCCCGAGGAGGAGTTGAAGATCAAATCGATCAGCTGCCGCTCTAGGCGGGGGATCCAAATGATCGGCGCCATGAGCAACTGGGCGATCTCCCGCCACTGTTCCGGAACTGTCCCGACCATCTGTTCAAACATTCCGGCCTCCTTCAGCGGAGAGGGAACGACCCGGCGGTCGTGGTGAGCGTCAAAATGTCCTGCGAAGTCGAGTGTCAGTGCAGCCCCCGTGCCAGCCGGGCTTGACACCCAATACCTCTTCTTTTCAAGGACTTCCGAGGAAGCCGTGATCCCGCCGCGACACGTTGGACGTCAGAATCCTGACGCTCGTCGACGAAGCGGTCCTGCGGGCTCGGAGCGCCTCCTCCTGCGGGAGAGCGGGCCCGAGGGGCGCCGGGAAGGGTCCGAGGCGTGTCGGGACCGATACGGGGGCGCCCGGCATCTTCGGCGGTCCGAAGCGCGACGACCCGCCGCTCCCGCTCCCGTCGGCACCGGGCGCCCTCGGGATACGGCGCCCGGCGGGCCGCGGCTGTCGGGACGACTCCGGTTACTCGAGCGACGCGCCCGCTTCGCGCCGACGCCATGGCTCACGCGTCTGGCGTCGACCCGGATGCCTTTTAGGGGGCGCGCGACCTCCCGGCAGTTCGTCCTCGATACCCGGCCCCCCGACGGATGCCGTCGGCGCCGGGCCGAAGATTCGCCTTCCGCCGGACCGCTCGTGACCCGTCGCTCGCCGCTTTTGCCCGTCCGCCCGTCCCCTCCCCACCGGGCGGACGCACCGTCGGGGCCCACCACACCCGTCTTAGAGAGGAGCGCCGGCCGACGCTCGTTCGGCGTCGACGGACGCTCTACCGCAACTCGTCCCGAAGCGCCCTGACGCCGGGGACCGCGCGCGTGAGGTCGGCGGCGTGGGTCTTGGTCTTGGCGTCAGGCGCCTTGCCTAACAGAGTCACGACGCCATTGTCGGAACGCACCTTGATGTCGGCGTCCTTGAGCCCCCCGTCCTTGCCGAGACGCTCCTTCACCGCCTTTTGAATCTCGTCGTCCTTCGCGTCGACCGACTTCCGTTGCACCTCCGGGACGACTTGCAGGGCGTTGCTGACGGACTTCACCCCGGCCACACCTTTGGCGACCTCTTCCGCCGCGACCCGTTCCGAGACGGTCGCCACCTTGCCGCGCAGGGTGACGACGCTGCCCTGCGTCTCAACCGTAATGCGCCGGGCCTTCACGCGTTTGTCCTTCACGAGCGCCATCTTCGTCTTCGTCGTGAGCCACGAGTCTTTCATCACCTGGCCGGCGCCGACGTCGGCCGGCTTCGTCGGCTCGTCGACCCGCGCGGCCGGGCGAGCGTCGGCGGTCCTCGACTGGGCGGGGGACAGGGCGGGCGACAGCGCAAGAGCGACCACGGTCAGGAAAAGAAGCACCGATCTCATAGCGTCAGCTCCTCCCTTGTGCTGCGGGGCCTTCGGTGGGGCACGGCCGTAGTGCGCCGGCTCCTCCTCCACCCCATCGTAGCGCGCCTCTCGCGTCTGGGGCGAATTCCGGCCGGGCTCGCGCGAAGGGCGCTTCTGGCCCTGAGCGGTCCGGGATCCCCTCGCCGTGACGGTCGCTTATGCGGCAGCGCGGGCGCCCGATGCTCTCGCGCTCGCCTCGTCCCCCCGCCCCGGCGCGCATACGGCGGGGACGTGTCGACCGGCTGGTCGGTGACCTTTGCCCTTCCCCGTCCGGGGACTATCATGAGGGGAGCGGCATGAAGACGCGGCAGCGCGTGGCTCACGGGTCTCACACGCCGTTCGCGGCGTGATGCCGCGGTCGCCCGGCCCGAGAGGGCGCGCCTCGGGGGCGCCCAGGCCGTCACCCCGCTCCACGGGCCCTCCATCAGCGCGCGGGCGGGCCGAAGAGGCCGCGCACGCCCTCGCCCAGCTGGGACGTGAGCTGGTCGGAACCCTCGATCTGGACCGGGTGACCCACCTCGTCGTCGACGCGGTGCTGCGGCTCTGTCACAGCCGGGCGGCGGCCCTCTATGAGCGAGACCGGGGGACGGGAGCGCTCCGGTGCCTGGCCGTCGCGGGGGGCGGCGACGCGCGACGGTGGATCGGGAAGGTCCTCGCGGCCGGCGACGGCGTCGTCGGTCGCGCGGTGATCGAAGGGCGGACCGTGTGGTCGCCGGATTTTCTCGCCGATCCCCGCATCGTCGTGCCCGATTGGTTGCGTGAGCGCGCCAAGGCGACGGGACACCGGTCGGTGGTCGGCGTGCCCCTGATGGTCCGGGGCGAGACGGTCGGTGCCCTGAGCCTGAGCGACGTCGGCGGGCGACGGATGACCGAGGCCGAGCTCCAGCTTCTCTCCGCCTTCGCCGACCAGGCGGCGCTGGCGCTGGACAACGCACGGATGTTCGCGGAGACCACGGCGCGTCTGCGAGAGACCGAGACACTCCTGGAGGTGGCACGGGCGTTCTCGTCCCCGCTCTCGGTGCAGGAGGCCATGCGCCAGGTCACCGCGGCCGTGGCACTGAGGTTTGGCGCCGACATGGGAGGCGCGTACGTCCTCGACGCCACGAAAGAACTCCTGGTCCCCCTCGCCGGGTACCACGTCCCGACGGACCTCCGGTCGACCTTGCTCCAGACCCCCTTTCCGATCTCGCGGTTCAAGATCCTTCGAGAGGCGTGGGACACCCGAAAGCCCGTGTGGACCTCCGCCTATGAGAGCGACCACCGGTTCGATCAGGGATTCCTGGCCGACCGCCGGCCTCGATCGCTCCTCTTCGCGCCGACCCCGGTCCGCGGCGAGGTCGTTGGCGGGCTCTTCTTGGTCTGGTGGGCCTCCGAGCGCAGCTTCACGCCCGCGGAGCTTGGCCTGATGGAGGGCGTGGCGTCCCAGGTGGGGCTCGCCCTGGAGAACGCCGACCTCGACCGCCAGACACAGGAAAAGCTCCGGGAGACCGAGCTCTTCGCCGAGCTGGCAAAGACCGTCAACGCCGCGCTCGACCTCGACACGGTTCTCCAGCGCGTGGCCGAAGCGGCGCGGGAGCTCTGCGGCAGCGACCGGGCGATGATCGCCATCCGCGACGCCGCCTCCGACGCCATGATCGTCCGCTACCGGGCGGGCCCGCGCGCCGACGCCTATCGGAATCGCCGCGTCGAGCCGGGACAGGGAGTCGGCGGTCAAGTGCTCGTGACGGGACGCCCGTTCCGGACCGGCAACTACGCGGAAGATCCGCGCGTCACCAAGGACTACCTCCTGTGGGCGCCTGAGGACGCGACCGTCGCCGCCGTGGCCGTTCCGATCCGGATCGGCGACCGCATCGAGGGACTCCTGTACGCGCAGAACCGGTCGCCGCGCCCGTTCGGCGACCACCACGAGGCGATCCTGGTGCGGCTCGCCGACCACGCCGCCATCGCCATCACGAACGCTCGGCTCTTCGCCCGCGAGCAGGCGGCGCGCGCCGACGCGGAGGCCGCCCTCCTGGCGCTCCGGGTGACCGAGGAGCGGTATCGCGCGGTCGTGGACGGGTCGATCCAGGGCATGTACATCCACCAGGACCGCACCATCCGGTTCGCCAACGAGGCGATGGTTCGGACCTTCCGCTACGAGAGCGCGGCGGAGCTGGTCGGGCAGGACTACCTGATCTTCCTCGCGCCCGAGGAGCACGCGCGCATCGAGGGCTATCGCGCGGCGCGCCTCCGCGGCGAGCCGGCCCCGACCCGCTACGAGACGCGGGGCCGGCGCAAGGACGGCGCGCCGATCTGGATCGAGATCGTGGTCTCGGTCGTGTCATGGGAAGGCCGGCCCGCGATCCTCGGCACGTTCCTTGACATCACTGAGCGAAAGCGAGCGGAGGCGACCGAGCGCGAGGCCCTCGCCCTCCGGTCCGTGACCCAGCTGGCCAACGCGGCCGCGCACGAGATCAACAACCCGCTCTCGATCATCGTGGGTCACCTCGAGATGCTCGCGCGGGACGTCGACCTGCACGCGGGGGCCCGCCCGCGGCTCGAGAAGGCCCTCGGCGCCGCAGAGCGCGTGCGCGCCATCGTGGCGGGCATGGCTCACATCACCCGGCTCAGGTCCGCGAACGACCCGCCGGGCCTCCCCGTCCGGCTCGATCTCGCGGAGTCGACCCGCGAGCCCGGGGACGACGCGGGGGAGGTCCCGGACCGCGAGGCCCGCCTCGCCGCGGTCGTCGACCGGTTGCGCGAGCAGGTGGCCGAGCTGGAACGCCGGCAGGCCGAGGCGCGCCAGGCGGAAGGGGCGTGGCGCGAGAACTACGCGCTCCTCGAGAAGACCCAGGAGGTGGCCCACGTCGGGTACTGGGTCTCGGCGGCGAGCACGTCGGGCCCACTCCGATGGTCGGCCGAGACCTATCGGATCTTCGGGATCCCCGAGGGCGGCTTCGACGGCCGCGTGGAGACGTTCTTCGAGCTCGTCCATCCCGACGACCGGGAGGCGGTCAGACGGGCGAGTGAGGCCGCGCTCGGCGGCGGGGGCCATTACCGGATCGACCACCGCATCGTCCGCCCGGACGGCACCGTGCGCTGGGTGCATGAGGAGGCCGACATCACCCGGGACGAGGGGGCGGGGGCGCCGCGGATGCTGGGCGTGGTCCAGGACATCACGGAGCGCAAGCAGGCCGAAGAGGCGCGGGCGCAGCTCGAGGATCAGCTGCGCCAGGCCCAGAAGATGGAGGCGATCGGGGCGCTGGCCGGCGGCATCGCCCACGACTTCAATAACCTGCTGACGGTCATCACCGGCCGCGCGAAGCTCCTGGAGACGCGCCTGCCGCCCGAGGAGCGCCTGCGGCGGGACCTCGACCTGATCGAGAAGGCGGCCGGGCGGGCCGCGGACCTCACCAAGCAGCTCCTGGCCTTCACCCGCAAGCAGGTCTTCGAGCCGAGCGTGCTCGACTTCAACGCGGTCGTGGCCAACATGGAGCCCATGCTCCGGCGCCTGATCGCCGAGGACATCGACCTGGCCGTCGTTCCCGAGTCAGGCCTCGCGGCCGTGCGCGCCGACTCCGGGCAGCTCGGGCAGGTCCTAATGAACCTCGTGGTCAACGCGCGCGATGCGATGCCGCACGGTGGCCGCGTCACCCTCGAGACGGCGACCGTCCATCTGGACGATGCGTTTGCCGCGCGCCACCCCGGAGCCCGCGCCGGGCCGCACGTGCGGTTGTCGGTGACCGACACCGGGGTCGGGATGAGCGAGCAGACCAAGTCCCACATCTTCGAGCCGTTCTTCACCACGAAGGAGGCGGGACGGGGCACGGGCCTCGGGCTGTCGACCGTGTACGGAATCGTCAAGCAGCATGGGGGGTCCGTCGCCGTGGAGAGCGCGCTCGGACGCGGCGCGTGCTTCACGATCTACCTCCCGCGGGTCGAGATGGCCGTCGAGCTGGCGCCGCCGGCGGGGGCGCAGGTCGAGGCCCCGCGCGGCTCGGAGACCATCCTGGTGGTCGAGGACGAGCAGGGCGTGCGGGAGCTCGCTCAGGAGGTGCTCCAGGCACAGGGCTACCGGGTGCTCGAGGCGCGGCACCCCGGCGAGGCGCTCCTGCTCGGGGAACGGTACGCGGGCCGCATCCATCTGGTCGTCACCGATCTCATGATGCCCCAGATGAACGGGTTCGAGCTGTCCGAGCGCCTCCGGGCCTACCGGCCTGAGATCAAGGTGCTCTACATCTCGGCGTACTCCGATGCCGTCACCGGGCGATCGGGGCGGCACCCCGAGGGCAGGCCGGTGCTCGAGAAGCCCTTCCTGCCCGATGCCCTGTCGCGCACGGTCCGCGAGGTGCTCGACACCGGCTGATCCGACCTTGGGGCGTTGGGTGGGCGGGCGGATAACCCCGCAGGAGACCCCTCTACGCTTCGGGGACCTGGACGTGAGGGGGTCGATGGGGCGCGACTCTGCGCTGACCTCGCGGCCTCGTCAACGCCTGTCGGGCTGGGTGCATGTCGGGCTGGGTCGGGGGGACCGGGCTTCGTCAGTCCTGGCCGGGCCGCTGCCGGGGGGCTTGGAGCTGCGCGAGTCGAGCATGACCACTGGCCTTGGCGTCTTCGATGACACGAAACTGCGTCTTCGATTCCTCGATCGCCACGCCGGCGGCGTCTCGAATCACCCAGGTCCACCAAGTCACCTGACCGCGCACCGCGACGATGTCGAGCGTCATGCTTCACCTCCCGCGCTGCGTCGCGCCGCCCGGCGTTCGATCTCGACCGCGAAGAGACTGAGCGTCAGGGGGCAGGGCGGCGCATTGGAGTCGACGTACTGGCAGTCGGCTTCGCTGCACTGGACGAACAGATCCTCGCGGCCGCTGAAGCGGGATCGCCGGGCCAGGGTGATCGCCACGGTTTCGGAGACGACGGTGCAGTAGAAGGACTTCTTCGGCGCGATGCGGCTCATCGGTGCGTCGTCACCGGTCGTCGCGACCTGCGCTGATCGTCACCTCGTCGACGACCCGGATCCCGCTCATCGTAGGCTCCTCCGCAACACAGTGGGCGTCGGTCTCGATCTGCGTCTGGGGTCGGCGTCAGCGTCCCGGGGTCCCGGCCATGCCCCTGACGACCGCTTCGGACGTGCCCTCGGGGGCGGCCGCCCGGCCTCGCCGGCGGCGCGAAACGTGCACCCCGATTCACCTGGCAGTATACCCTAGTACTGAAGTATAGTTGAAGTATATCTTATATACAGACCCTCTCCAGAGGCCGGTCGGTCGTCCGGGTGGGAACCACAGCGGAGGCGACGATGTTCGAGAACAAGACGCGGGTCCTGCTCATTCTCCCGGCAGACGTCCTCGAGCGGGCCCGAGTCCTGGCCGGTCGGACGACGACAAAGCTCAAGCTCACGGTGAGCCTCCAGATCGTCCTGCGTGCCCTCATCGAGGAGGGACTGAAGCGCGCCGATGATCGGGCCCTCCTCGCCAACATCGAAAACCAGGCGCACGCGGTCCGACGCGCGCGAGGCCTGGCGAGACGGCGAGCGGGCTCCGGGGCGGCACCCCACACTCCGCCCCGAGCCGAGGGCAGGAGGTCGAACGACGCGAGCCACTGGGCGCTGGGGAGACGGCGATCGCCGCGACCCGGCGACCGGGACGAGGGGCGGAAGCGGTGATGACACGGCGCTCGGTGGGCGCGCCGTGCGGGACCGCCGGGGCCCTCGGGCCCGGCGGGCGCGTGCCGCCAGCCCGGGCTGCGGGGAGCCGCGCCGCGAGATCGCCGTCGGCCGGAATCGCCCGGCCCGGAGCGGCGAGGAGCCATACCGAGGCCACCACGGGGAGACGACGATCGGAGGCGACCGGGCTTGCGCTCGCCTCCCTCGGTCGTCCCTATAGCCGCCGAGTGACTCCGTGAGGCGCGATCGGCCGAGGTTCTCCGCCGATCTCGACGTCCTCGCGCGGTCCTCTCGCTGAGCAGGAGGCGCTGTGCTGTCATCCGTCTGGATCGTTCCCCTGGTGGCGGTTGCGCTGGCTCAGATCGCCGTGATCGCCACGTCCGTCTACCTTCACCGGGCCCTCGCCCATCGGGCCCTCCGGGTCCACCCGGTCGCGGAGCTGCTCTTTCGAGCGGTGCTCTGGCTGACGACGGGTATGCGCCGGCGGGAGTGGGTGGCCGTCCATCGGAAGCATCACACCTTCACCGACCGAGACGGGGATCCCCACAGCCCCCGGCTCTTCGGCTTCTGGCACGTGCAACTCTTCAACGTGTACTACTACATGCGGGCCGTGCAGAACCGTGAGACGATCGAGACGTTCGCCCCCGATCTGCAGGAGGACTGGCTCGACCGCGTGGTCTTCGCCTGGGGTTGGTGCGGTCCGGCGCTCGGCCTGGTGCTGCTGTGCGTCATCCTCGGGGTCGGCGCCGGCCTCGGCGCCGGGCTGGGGCACGCGTTGCTGTACGTGTTCGTCCTGGCGCCCCTGATCAACGGCCTCGGGCACTGGCGGGGGGCGCAGAACTTCGAGAACACGGCGTATAATTGGCGCTCCCTGGCGTGGGTGACGGGCGGCGAAAGCCTCCACAATAACCATCACGCTGACCCGCGGGCCGCGAAGTTCAGTGTCGGGCGGGGCGAGTTCGATCCGTCCTGGCTCCTGATCCGCGCCCTGGCGGTCGTGCGGCTGGTGGCGTTGGCGCGCGTCGCGGCCACCCGCGTTCCCCCCCAGAGGGGGGGAGCGGCGCAGTCGGACGCGGCCACGGAGCGTGACGAAGGGCGGGCCCGGGCCGGGTCGGGAGGATGACGTGAGAGTTGAGGTCTTCGACAACCAGATCGAGGCGGCCCTCAAGACGCTCAAGAAGCAGATGCTCAAGGAGGGCGCGTTCCAGGAGATGAAGCGCCGGGCCTACTACGAGAAGCCCTCGGTCAAGCGAAAGCGGAAGCAAGCGCAGGCCCGGAAGAAGCGGCGACGAGCGCTCAAGCGCCGCGGGGGCGAAGAAGACTAACGCGCGGGCAGCCAGGCCCCGATGCTGCGACGCCTCCGTCGCGCGGGCCTGCAATCGGGCGGGGGAGCGCGGAGCAGTGAGCGTCCGGCTCGGGTGCGGCGTCCTGGGCCTCGTCCTGCTGGCCGGCTGCGCGACGCCCTATGCGGATGGCCGGGTCGCCCTGCAGGTCGGACGGTATGCTGACGCCGCGCGCCACTTCGAGGATGCCCTCGCTCGCGATCCCGACCGGCTCGATGCCCTGATGGGCCTCGGGATCGCCCGCTATAAGGAGGGCAAGCTCGCCGAGGCGGTGGCCGATCTCGCCCGTGTAGTCGCCCGGCAGCCGAGCAGCGAGACCGCCCACCTCTACCTCGCCCTTGCTTACCTCCGAGGTGGACAGATCCCGGATGCCGAGGCCGCCCTCACCCGGCTCCTCGCGCTGGCGCCCCGTCCCCGCCTCGCTCGATCGGCAGCCCGGGCGCTCGGGCTCATACGGCAGAAGCCCGAGCCGACCGAGGAGGCGCGGACCCTGCTCGCCGCCGGCCTGGAAGCGGAGGCCGACGCGGCCCGCGATGCCCAAGACGACAGGTTCGTGCGCGCCGGAGCGCTCCTGGGGACCTGCTGCAACATGTTCGGCTTCGATGGGGTGCCCGCCGTGCCGCCCCGGGCGCGGTGAGCGGGCCGCACAGGCAGGCCCGGCCGGCTGGCCTCACCCCTGCCCCGGGGCCGACCGACGAAATTTTGTAATGGTCCCTGACAGCCGTCGTCGCCGCGGCGCGCGCCCGCCCCCTGTCGACCGCGCCCGCGCCCCGTTCGATGTCTGCCGATTCAATGTCTTGCCCGAGCGGGCCCGTGACACCGGGGGGCTGGTACGTCCTATGCGTGCGAGGGCCTGCCGGGAAGGGCGAAGATGAGCAAAGCACTCGCGGCGTGGCTGCTGCTGGCGGCCACCGTCGCCTCTCCGACAACGCCCCTCGTGGTCGTCCAATCCTCGGTCGGGCGGGTGCTCGCCCTTCTGCGGGATCCCGAGCTGGCGCGTCCCGGCAATACCGAGAAGCGGCGCGCCGAGATCCACCGGGTGGCCGCGTCGCTCTTCGACTTCCCCGAGATGGCGCGGCAGGCGCTGGCCCGGCACGGGACCGGCTACTCCACCCGGGAGCGCGCGGAATTCATTCGGCTCTCCACGGGGAGGCTCGAGCGGGCGTACGTGGAAAGGATTCAGGCCTACGCGGGCGACCGGATCGTCTACCTCGGGGAGTCGATCGACCAGGCCTACGCGCGAGTCCGGGCGAAGATCGTGACCGCCGGGCGGGGCGAGATTCCGGTGGAGTATCGCCTCTACCGCGTCGGCGCGCGCTGGGCCGTCTACGACGTGCTGATCGGCGGCGTCAGCTTCGTCGCGTCGTATCGCCGGGAGTCCAGTCAGGTCATCCAGGTCGAGTCCTTCGGGAGCCTGCTCCAGAAGCTGCGCCAGGCGGAGGCGCTCACGGTGCCGGGCCGTTGACACGCCGCGCCCGGCGATCGTGAACCATTCTCGCGAAGCCCGGGCGGCCGCGGCGTGAGCGATGGCCCATCCGTCAACCGGGTTCCATCGCCGCCCGCGCGGCCGGAGCCGCCTGCCCCCCCGGTCCGGTTGCTGATCGTCGAAGACGACGCGACGGTGCGCGAGCTCCTGCGTGAATGGTTCGCGCGCGGGGAATTCGGCTACGTCGTGGACGTGGCGGCGACCGGGGGCGACGCCCTCGAGGTCGCCCACCGGCGCCGGCCGAGCAT
>WNFO01000096.1_pt1 | contig 55814 bp, 45 predicted proteins | sample 5400251 | NCBI WGS metagenome assembly WNFO01 (sample SAMN13153354, study PRJNA577476) | soil metagenome | isolation source: 100 cm saprolite under Madrone tree | place: USA:California | collected 2016-06-14 | reverse complement strand
GCAATCAAATCGGGGGCCGCTCCGCGCTCGCGAGGCTGCTTGAGTACTTTCCAGCCTTCCTCGCGAAAGAGATTGGCTACGACCAGCCCGAGTTGGGCTTCGTGGTCTGGCGACGGGTTTGGATAATGGCCTAGCATCGATTTACCACGGCCATGGTATTCATCATGGCCACGTTAATTATCACGGCCATGATATAAGCATCCAGCCCCGTCGTCAAGACTCAAGAACGAATTCGGTTACCGGTCCTCTTCCTAACACTCCGATAGCGCCGCTTTCGGGCAAGAGACTAAGATAGTTCCATGCCGGCACGCAAAATCGTCGATATCGACATGGACGCCAAAAAACCGTATGCGAAACTTGGACAGGTTTTTCATCTTGGCTTTCTCTCGCTGACCTGCGACTCGTTTCGTGTGCTCAGAGTAGCTGCAACGGTTTCGTGGACCGTTGCTCCGACGAAACAGCGTATAGCACTGGAACCGAATCTGTCGCAAGAACTCTGGAAGTTCTTGTAAATCAGTACGATTGGCTACCAGGTCCGCTGACCTTTCGGGTTGTGAAACGCTCAAATTTTCAGCAGTTGGGATAGTTGGGATAACACTGGGATAAGAGAGCCGCCCAATTACTCGCCTGAATCGACAAGCGGATTCTTCCTAACTCCAATGCTGGCAAGAATCTGGCGGAGAGGGGGGGATTGAAACCCCCATTGGTGAGTGGGAGGTGAAAGGTTGGTGAGCGTTGGTATGTCTCTTGTTTTCAACGCGCATTTTTATTTTTCTCCAACCGCCAGATTCCAATGGGGATACAGTACCCTCAAATCAGTTGAAATTAGTAGCAAGATTAGTAGCACGCGAGGCGGCGTGCCTGCTCTCGTCCGCGGCACGGAAGGTCCGTCTGAGGCGCGATGTTGTTGGAGAGAAAAATGGAGCGGCGCCGGTTTGCTAAACCTACCTGCCCTCTTTGCACTCGCTGATTTTCACCTGTTTTCGGTAATTTACGCTGCTCTCAGTTGCGCCGCAATGTGCACATTTGCAGGTTATAGTGCACCAAGAGTGCACCAAGAATTCGTCATCGCTATACTTCCGCGAACCGACTTGGACGGCCTCTTCAAAGTCGCTTTATCCAAAGCGTGCCAGAGCGTCGTGGTCGTCATACCCTTCGGAGGAAGCGCGCTGCGATAGAGCACTCTTAGGACTTCTGGACCGCAATAACTTCCCGGACTACTGACGCAATCCCCTCTTGGCCAGCAGTTTGTTGAAGCGAGCCGCCTCATCCAAACTAAAGCTAGCGTACTGCATTACGGACCCAATCATACGGTGCTGTAGCAGAACATTTGAAGCTCGCGTATTTTCATTGGTCAGGAACTCTACGATCTTAACGTGGTACTTGTCTCCCTTTGGAGACTCGCAGAGGGCGGCAGCTGCTAACAAGGGAATCATCCTATCCGCAGGAAAATTAGCCAGATCGCCGTCAGCGGGAACCTCGGCCAGATTTGCAACTTGTCCGAGGAGTTCGCGCCCGCTGCGATCAGACATCCATTTGGTTGAACGAACGATGTCTCGCAGCTCAACCATGTGCTGAGGCTGAACCGAATCATTGTTTATCCGTTGAAGGATCCGCAAAGCTGACGCGGCGATGGCATACGATGATGTTTCCATCCTGTCAAAGGACTTCTTGGCGGCGGTTTCTTTTTGTTCGAGCGAAGTGAGTTCAGACGTTTGTTGCGTGATCTTGACCGCCTGGTCAGTTACAGCTCTAGTCTGCCTCTCGGCTACAGCCTCTTTCTGCGTAATCGTAGAGCTTAGTTCGTTAAGTTTATTGGTCTTAGCTGTGACTTCGTCTTTGAGACTTTTTGATTCTTTATCCAACAATCGATAGTAGTCCGAGTGGTACGCAACGTAGATGCCCCCCAGCGCAGCGACGAGTGTAACTGCAAGAGCAAGATACCCGGGCTGAAGGAACGCAATTCTCTTCAGAACTCTCATCTCGCGTTCTAGTTTTTCTACTTCGAGCAGACGCTTCTTTGATTCGGAATCGTATTTGGACTTTTCCCATTCGAACTTCTCTCGCTCAAGTGCCAATTTTTGGCTCTCTGCAGCGGTAAGTTCTTCGTTAAGGTCGGGTGCCATCGGTCCTCCTTGTTGACGATTCACGCAGGGCGCACGAGTGAGGATTGCCTTGTGCGCAGTCCTGGAAAAGTAGCAAAGACTCGGACTCGACGCCCAAGGCTTTCTTCTTCCGGCTTTCCTGTACAGAAAACTTAGAGTTCCACCGCGTAGAAATCCGTTTTGCGGACGCGCATCGGGCATCTTGAATCCGTTCGAGCAGAGGGGCAGGAATCATGTCGTTGGTTTTGCCACTGCACCCAAAACAACGACGCAAGGATAACGCCCCAAGCGAACGCCCCTAGTGGACGATTAGGCCAATGATATTGGTTATGTGGATTCCCGAATCGCCCAGCCTGACGCATCGTCGACAGCGGCTCCTGCCCGCACGGGCGAATGGCTTAAAAAAGCGGAAAGTCCCGCGTCCCGTGCGCGGTTACAACATGGACGATTTTGTGCCCATTTTGTTGCCGCAATTGAATCTGCTGAATGTCGATCCAAAACAATTTTTGGACGGCGACGCCCGTGATGTTGCTTAGGGAAGGATTGCCGCCGTCCGACCCTACCTCGAAAGTGACTGTTTGCTTAAGCCGCAGCGTAGTTCCGTGGATTACGGGACGTAGCTCCTGGCTATTCGTGAATGTAACGAGACTACCAGTTTTCGCGATGCCGCCGACTGCGGCCAGAACGTCTGTCAGTGGTCCTTCGAAAGAGAGTGACGCCTGTGAAAGGGCGAGTCTCAGGACATCACCTGAAAGAATGGCATTTTCGCTAAGACCTTGAAAGATCGCGATACTCGTGGACACCGGGTCGCTTGTTCCGGACCTCGCGCTCAAGATGAGTTTTATTACATCGTCCACGTTAAGCGTCGTCGTTTCCGCTGCATCATTCATGGATATCCCTCCGTTCCAAGTTCACTGCCAAAACCACTGAGCGACAATCTCATTGGGCTCCACTCAGTCCAATGGCGGTCGAGACGAGCCGCCGAGCAGAGACGTGTTCATATTAGCGATCGTGTGTTGGCCCTCAGGTCCACCCCAGGCATACATCAGAGTGACCATCGGAAATCCTCCTGCCCGGAGTGTCAGTCCGCCCGCAAAACCATGTTTGAGGTGGCTGAAACCTAGATCGGCACGCGTCAAAGCTACCCTTCCTTGATCCGCCATGAGCTTCAGACCAAACGGCCCCCAGATCGAGTGCTCGAAGCTTTCCTGCAAAAGCAGAACATTGGGCGCTCGGAACCTGTAATCCTGATAACTGCCGAGCGACAATTCGTTGTTGATGTCCTGGCCTCCGAGCGTCGGCTGAAAATAAAACGGAACCGCGCTGGTCGCAGAATTAATCGATTCCGAGGCGAACAATCGAAGATTAACCGAGCCGTTCAGATTGCGAATTCGCGCAATCGCAGGACATTTTTGTCCAGCTGTTGCACAACTGTCCGGGCCGGCGGCATCCGACGCGCGAGGGGCCGCTTGCGCCGCCCGCGTGTATCCGTACAAATAGAATGTGTGATTTAAGTCAGCCGTCCATCGGAGGAAGGAGTTCTGTGAATTCGAAGGGGCAAAATACTGCCGGAAACTGCCCATGTAGTTTAATTCCAGATACTCCCCGATCACCGGCTTGATTCGAAAGCCTTCACTCAATTGAACAAATCCCGGCTGACTCGCCAATCCAGGAGCAGTCGCATTTGTGTACAATGCCTCGATCGAAGGCACGGACTGCCCGGGTTTACGCCGTATGTCTACAAATCGGCCATTCAACTCTCCGAAGACTGCGAGGTTCAGCTTGCGGATCGCCGACCATTCGAACACTGGTTTGATCACGCTGGCACCGACTACAGTTTGTGACATTCCGAACACCGAAGCCCCACTCCTCGCGGAGTCATTTCCCAAGCCAAAGAAGTTGACCGTATTGAGTGAGATGGACTGGGCATATAAATTAAAAACGGTATACGGATGAACAAACACTTCAGAAGGCTTCTGCTTCTCGCCTGGTTTTGGGATTGCGACACGTATCTGCTGTCTTGGCGTGTGTACGATTTTTAGGTAACCACCGGCTCGCCACGCGCCACTCGTTGCTCCCACCGCATCAATATCCCAGCTTAGCCTCCAGTTCTGTGTGTTTTTCGACCATACAAAAGCAGCTCCGAATCCAAAGCCGTTTTGCGGTGGCAAACTGCCTGCGGCGATGTGCCAGGGATGGTCAGTGAAAAGCGTATAGCCACACATGGGCACGGACCTGAAGCTAAAGTTACAAGCCTCGCTTACTTGCTCACTTTCCCGCCGCAACTCCGCGCCCAGCGGGCTTTCCTGCGATTTCGCTCGCACGGCGGAGAATAAGAGCAAGGCTATGGTCAGCGTGAGGTGCTTAGTTTTGATACGCACGTATACCCCTCTCGACTTTTATCACGTATGCAAACTTCGTCCCCGGGTTGCCACCTCGAAAATTCAACTTCGCCTTTATCGTTAGGGCGAGCTTGGGCTACGAAGCATCCTGACTTTGGATCCTTCAGATACGCCACTCCGTCTGCACTCGATTCACGGAATCCCTGCAGCGAGAGTGACGCAGGGGGATGGTTTTGTGGCGGGTCCGTCAAAACAAAATTTAGCGTAGTAACTTGGTTTGCCTTGATTGTTACTTTGTGCCGGTCCGGCCTATGAGGGAAACCGCAGGCGACGAAGTCATATTTGCCTGCCTGCAGGTTGTCGATAACATAGTCACCAATCGGTGCCTCAAAAACGCGGTCGTTCGCGCCGTTTGCGTTCACGTGCACTGATGATTTCGCCACCTTAACGTTCTGTGAATCCGTAATCGCGCCCTTTACCTGTGCAAATTGCGCCTGGGCCGAGCTCGCACTCAGCAGTGAAGCGAGGATGGCAAGCCACAAACCAGTGCCACACTTCCATGTACGCACTTTCTCGTCAGTGACCATTCCGCTCATCCCTTGGGCGCTCCACCTTCTGAATTTCCGTTATGGCGTTATCGATGACGGGCGCTAGGCTTGACGAAGCCGATGGCACAACCTTCGCCAAGCGGGCAGCAATTGATTTCCGGTCCTCTTCTGTGAGGGATTTCGTCGTCGCCACTAAAGCATTCAGTGCCATCGTGCGTACGGGATCGTCTCGACAATTTTCAACCATTCCCGTAGCTAGCTCTTTGGTCCGATCCAGAAACTTTGCAGAGGTAACAAACGACCACACTACTAGGACATTGGCTCCCGCTCTCGCAAGCTCGTGGTCTTGTTGCCTGCAGCTCTCTCCGTGGGCTCCAAAGCCATCCAGCAATGTCGTGAGCGCGGCCTCGCGGTCACTCTCTTCAAGCTCTTTTCCCATTATCCCGACCCATTCGAGCACACCTCGGCGCAAGACCGTCGAACCAGTGGGGTAATAGGCAAGAATCTCTTGAGTGAGCTTTCGATGTGCGATCGTTTCTGCAAGATACATTTGCTCAACTACCGTTTCACCACCATAGCGCAGGCCGTCGTCGCTCGATCCGAGAGCCATTTTCACGGCTGGCAAAGCCTGCTCCCCATACACCGCAAGCTTCATCGAAGCGATTCGCTTCTCGTTGCTTTCTGCCGCTGGAACCGGCAACCGCCCAAATGTCCCGATGAGGTCAGTCTGAAATTTCTTTTGCGCAGCATCAGCAGCCTTTTCTCGCTGATCTTTCGCCAAGGTATCAGCCACATTCTTTTGGTGGTTGGTGTAGGTCAGAGCAGCAGGGAAATCAAAACTGCTGCCAGGGACGTAAGACCAGGCACGATGTCCTTGAAAATGGAACCCCAAGGGGAAGGTTTTTTTTCTGCACCCTCCAAAACTTTTAACCAGCCATCGGGTACACCCTCTAGTCGCACGACGGTATCGGGCCTCCCAGAAACAACTATACGAATTGTGGGCTGGTACATTTTGCTGAGACCTGGGGTTGCTGAAGTCCCTGAATCAGAATCCCCCTTCCGGCTCGTGTTTTCAGGATCTGACATGCCAAATACCTCAGAGAACTCATCTACTTTCGAGTCTTGGATCTCGCTTTCCCCTTCGCTCGACTTGCTTTTTTCGGAGCTAGCCTGCTACCTGATGCTGGAGTCTTCTTCTTGGGTGCACGCGTTGTTCTTTTCCTTTTGGCCAATCCGTCCTGATGCGCGGCATGAATTGCTTCTGTCACTTCGCGTATGTAATCCGCCGCTTGGCCTTCGGTCTTGATTGTCTTGATAAAGACATCGCTGTGATATTTTGGGGGAAGACTTCTTTGGGCTTCGTGCAAATGCTGAAGTTGTGCTAGCACGAGCGACGATGCCAGCCGGTCAGGATTCCAGATGCTCTTTGGCTTGGGCACTGGTATGGGATCCATTTTCGATACTCCTTCAAGATCAAGGAAGCGTGAATTCGGGGCAATCGTCTCGCATCGCGCCCGCCGAAAGTAGATTGCGCGCTGCGTCAACCTGCCCACGATTCGGTTCGATAAAAACGTCCGCGCTTGTTTCTCTCGGCGAGCGCTGGTCAGCATAGTTGGGGAGAAAAAACCTTGTGATCGTCGCCGGAATGGATGCGTGATCGAAGACGCGGTCCGACACCACGGTTCCCTTCAGGATCCAAGGTGAAATCAGCACAGCGGGTACCCGAACTCCGAGCCGATCGAACTTAAAACCAACTCCCGTTCCCGGATCGACTTGCGAGGACTCGAACGTGTCTTGAGTACATGTGGGCGGGACCACATGATCGAAAATGCCCCCATGCTCGTCATACACGACTAGCAGCGCCGTCGTCGCCCACAGTTGCGGGTTGTTTTTAATGTGCATGTATACCTCGGCAATCAAAAGCTCACCCGCCTGCACATCGTGGTCGGGATGCTGATCGTTCGCCACCGCCTCGCCACTGTCGGTGTCGTGATCGGTATAGTTCGGTTCGACGAACGAATAGTCCGGCAGGAGGCCCTTGTCACAGTCGCTCAAGAACTGCGGGTAGGTGCCGAACACTTCGGGCTGGTGCTGCAACAGATTAGGAACTTCCATGGTTGAGCTAGACGTATCGTAGTAATAGACCTTGGCGGTGCACTTTGGAGTCGCGGTGACCAAGCGAGTGTAAATGCTCTTGATGGGCACCATGATCTCGAAGGGATTCATATCCACCCTGCCGAACGACGTCCCATAGTGCGCAAAGGCGCGATTGCAGATCGTCGGACCCGGAATCGAAGCAAACCAGCGATTGAACACCGCAAACTCGACCGCAAGGGTGGTCAGCACCGGTAAGTCGTCTTTCTTAAAGTAGTACATGATCTTCTGCGAATGCGCGACATCACGCCGTTGATTGAAGTAGCTTTTCACGAATCCCTGCATAGTCGGGACTCTTCCCGAGCCTTTGTCTTCTCCAAAAATTTGTAGATCCACTGCCGGAAAATGATGGTCAGGGTCAGGGTTCAACTGGCCCTGAAACTCGGCCAGCGCCTGTGCCTTTACCGGCGAGTTAGTATTATCCGGATTGCTCATCTGATCCGTGATTCCGTCAATCCGCGGATCCACCTCCTTGAGCGACCCAAGCATGTGGTCAAACGATCGATTTTCCATCATGAGCACAACAATATGCTTCAGATTCTGTAGTCCATCGCTCATAGTGGCTCACCGTTCGAAATTCGATTCATCACGGCTAAACCCTCCTTGTCTCTCATTTCGTGGCCGAAGGAGACGGCTGGCCATTTTTTTGCGTAAACACGTTCTTGATCGTGTCCGCTCCGAATCCGAACAAAAACACCGCGATGAGTGCCGGCAGAACATCAAGTTTAGCGAGTTGGTCTCGGGCTCCTCCGACAAGCCCAACGAGCGCGATAAAGAAAGCGATCGCAAAGCGCAATCCCCCCGCCAACAGATATTGCTTGGAGAAGGAAGATGTGGTCTGCCGGACCGAGAGTTTGTGCGCAAACTGGACGGCGCCGGATGTCGCTGCCGTGGCCGGCGCGCTGCTGAGGGGAATGTCAGCGGTGATCGTCTTTTCTGCCGAATCTTCGTAGAAGTGACAGACATACCACCCTTTTTCTGTCAGTCCATCGTCGAAGGTCCAAACGCATCTCAACTGCTCCAAAGCTTTTGCATGGTTATAAAGATAGATATCGAAGCAAACGGACAATTCTAAAGGCGAGTAAGGGCGGGCAACCTGTTGATCAATAGTGATGCTTGCTTTCTTGGACCTTAGGGCTTCGATCAAATCTTCCGGATAAATGTTCTGGCGCATCTGCTCCACGAGATCTCGCGCCGCGCGCAGTGTACGCCAATCCCTTGTTCCTAGCAGCTCCAGCAACTGGTCGCGTCTTCCGTTGAGTCGACCTTGGATGCCAGGATCTTTCGTGGTTGCGTACACGTATATCGAGTCCAACGCGACATTCACACGATCGATAGAGTCGTCGACCTCCATGAAGTTCGCAGGAAGTACCGGATGGGCGTCGTCGTAGGTTGCCTCAAGAACTCGGAAAATCCCTGGAAGAGCATCTCGGAACGGAGTAAGCACATCTTTCGGAAATGTAGCGACACGCGCCAGCAATTGTACATGGCGATCGGCAATGTCTTTCGTCATAGCCTCGGACTTGGTCAACGTGTTCAGTGTTTGCTCGGCCGAATCGAGCGCCAGATTGGCATTGTCGATGATTTTGTCGGTGACCGAAATCGAACGAAGCTGGTCTGCCCCTTGTTGCAAACTTTCGTCGACCTTGTCTGAAACTGAAGGGGGGCAAGAAGACGACCGGACGTCGAACTGATTGCGAAGCTCGTCGAGACGCTGCGCGATGGTGACGCGCTTACCGAGTGCAGCAAGTCCGTTATCCACCTGCTGAAAAACATCTGCCGGATCGGTCATCGAAAAAAGACTCGAAGACACAAGCAGCTTGAGCAATCGGTTGCGCTCAAGGCGCAAAAGCACCCGAAGCCGGGAATCGACTTTGACGCTGACCGCGGAGGTGGCGTCAGCCAGGGAAAACAGTTTTCTTTTATACGACAGTTTCTTAAGCACGTTTGGAAGGAGAGAATTCGTCGCGAGCGAAGCTACACCACCCAACAACAATACGCAGAACACTACGCCGAAAGAGACCAACTCTGCATTTGTTGCGGAAAGGCCGACCATCTGCGCGTTCACCGCAACGAATCGGTTCGTCAGCGCACGACCTCCATCGACGTCGCCAAATGTGGACCTCGAGGGCCGCACGATGATCCGCAACCCCGAGGTCTTGGGTCGAAACCAAGTTCCCAGGTCGAACCACTTGGGAGACGTCTTGAACCTCACGAGCACGGAAGTGTTCGGTCCGACGGTGAGGTTGGCTGGACTGGCGGCGATCTCCTCTCCCTCAAAATAGAGCGACAAAGTGATTGGATAGGTCAATTCATCGTTGTTTTTGAGGTTGATCGGCACATCCTGGCCATCCTCGACACGCAGCGCCGAGGTGGTTGAACCTTCTCCTTCCACAGTGAAGTTGAACGGCGCTTCGTAGCGAACAGCTTTCAGCTGCCCGATGCACTTGCCTGACGTGAAGATGTTCGCCGTAGACAATCCGAACGCGGTTTCGTTCGAGACTGTGGCGATGACGTCGATACTTGTCCCACGCGGGAGACTCTTCGGCACAGGGCCGCTTCCATCGCCGGAGGTGAACGAGACAATTCCTGACACGATCGCGCCCGTTGAATGGCTAACGAAAGGGCCGGCTGTTAAATTGAGAGGCAAGTCAGCGGACTGCAAATTTTCGAGATGCACGACGCTCGAACCGCTCGTTGTTTGTAGGATAGCTAGCGAGGCCTTGGTAGCCAACTCCGCGCTGGAATTCCGACACTCTTGCCCGCTTGCGGAAATTGGAAGTAGCGAAAGAACGAACACTACGACGACGGCCCTGCTGCGCCCGAGAAAGCGTAGATTGCGCTCTACGCGAGCGCCACACACCAAGCAGGATGTCATGCTTATGACCTCGATATTTGGCGAGCAGACTAGCTTGTATTACTGCTTTAGGCAAGTGTTTTATCGCGAAAACAAATACTGCCGTAGTCCATTACAACTGGACTACGCGTCCCTCGACCTGGGTGGTGATAGTATGTTCGCAACCGTTAACACGGCAAACGAGCGAGAACTCTGATATGAAACTGAAACACACGCCTTGGAAACAAACAGCACCGCGAGAGTTAGGACAGACTTCGGGATACATGGCCCCTACCAGAGGCGGCAAGTGCGTCAGGGAAAGACAAATCTTGGTAGTCAGCGAATAACTTTTGAAACAGCTCATTCCTCTCAGGCAGCGGATTACGAATATTGATCTTTGGCTCAGATCGCATTTTGAGTATGGTCCGAAATTTGCCGCTGGAATTCCGCTTTCTCCCTAGAAAGGCCTTCGAAGCGAAAAAGGCATTTAGATGCCTTCGACGCCCCGCCAGTGCGAAAAACGCGTCCGCCTTTGCCTCCTGCGCGATCAGCTCCAGTCGAAGCAAGTCCCACACCACATCTTCGATTTTGATTCCCGTTGCGCCAATCCATTTTGATTCCACCGCGCAGAGGATTCTTGGATAGTTCTCTACAACTGCAAAATCGATTTCTGGCCTGCGGCCCGGACCTGACTTTAATGGTGCAAGAACCGGATGAAGGAATTCCGTGTGGAGATCTCTCTTGTAGATTGCTTGCAGCGCAGTGGATATGGGAGTGACAAGGAACCCTCATCAAAAAGTTGAGATCGATCGCACGCAAATTCGTACTGGAGCCATGCTCCTGACGCCATCGCCAGCTGCTTTGCCTTATTCATCGAACGCTCCCTGATGAGCGAGCCAGAGGTCCGAAGCTCATACGCCTCCTTCTGGCGTCACATGGACTCAAGCTACCGGGAGCCCTCCGATGGCGGCCGTCCCGGCACCCTCGATTACTTCGAGGAACGAGCTACGTACCACCTTGCGATGAACCATCCTGTTGCCCATCGGCGCTCTAAGGTATTCTTGAGGCCACCCTGGCGGACCAGGTTACACGCGAAGATCGCCAGGCTATAGCGAAAAAATTCGCGGCTCACTTGACGGGTCGAATCGGCTAACGTGTGGGGCGAGTAACAGGCTCGAAATACGCAAATTCTCAATCGCCATTCTTCCCGCCGGCCATTTTCTGGGCCATGTACAGAATCAGCTTGCGATTCTCCTCCTCCGTCTTGGCCAACAGGCGCCGAAGTTTGCTGCCGAAGTTCGCTCAGCTAGCACACATCTTTACCAGTACTTCCCAAAGCGATGTCGTCAGACGATTTCCGCTTTGGAAGATTCGGCAGCTCAGGCGGCTTCTTAGCCTCGACCTTACGTCGGCATCTTCTTACTCTCGTCCGCTCACGGTGGGTGCCCCAGGCTTCGTTTCTAGATTTGGGTCCTGAGTCTCTACCGCTGAAAGGCACTACGCGTGGGGGATTTCGCTTGGGAATTCTTCGTCCTTGAGAATCGCTTCGCCTTTAGTAAGCCAAGACACGCCAAACGCCAAAAAAGCGAGCGACTCAAGCCAAAATACTGGATAAAACTGCCTGATAAAGAGCCCTGTCTCTTTGACGACACCGATGAGAGAGAGAGAGACACCGATGAGAAGGAGAGAGGCTAGGATCGTATATCCGCAGACACGATAGACAGTATTTCTCTGGAGCTTTCGACGGGTGGGAGTTTTGTCCGGGGTGGTCTGGGTAAACTGGACGAGACACATATAGGCAATGGTCAGGAGGAGCAACACCATGAACGCAGAGTGTAGCTGACCGAAAAGATTCTCTGGTGACGTGGAGGCCATCGCGGGCATCACGGGCGCTGTTGGAAAAATAGCCGCTCCAATCGCGAAAATACCGGCAAGGCGCCCCAGGATTCTATCTTTGCTGTCGTAACCCACGCTGATCATGAGCAAGGCGCCGACGGTGATCAAGATTCCCAGGAATACAGTACGCATGGGGGTGTAGTAGTAAGCGCTCATCGAACTTAATATGCCGGGACCCTCCAAGAGCGCGTTTCCGAAAGCCAGGACGAAGGGAAGCGCGGTGGCGAGACTCCCGACGATCCTCCGAAGGCCGAGATAGGAGAACACGACGGGATCCTTCGTCAATCCACTAGTTCGGCGAATCTCCTCCAGAGCACGCTCGGCCTTAAGGCGTCCCTCCTCCGCTAACCGACGCTCCCGCTCCGCCCGCCTGAGCGCCTCTTCCTCGCCCTCTATTTTTGTCCAATCCAGTTGGTGTTCTAGGAGTCGAGCGAGACGAGCGTACGAAGCCACAATGCTCCGCGAGTCTCCAATCTCCTCGCTCTTTTCGATCACTGGCAGCCTCTCGCCGAAGCTCCAGACCGCGACCGAAGGAATATACAGCTTCTGGAGGACATCTTTTACCGTGGTGTGAGCTGGTAACCAGTCTTTGTAAAACTCGCCTAGCCTTTCGGCAATCTTGTTCCTCCACTCTTCGGCCAGCTTGCTTTCTTTTTCGCGTTCGTCGCGAGACAGAAGGGGCACAGCCGAGAGCCTGCCCCGGCTCAACGGCAATTGGCTCTGCGCTGCCCTGGCGCGCCGCATCACATCCGCAATTCCATCGACGCTCTGGTCGCTGGTGGTGAAGACCAAAACGAGAACGTCGGGCAGCAAGATCGTGCAAATGTTTCCTATGTCGCTGATGCCGGTACGGCTGTCTATGAGAACGAAGTGAAACTCCTTGATCCAACTGGACCGCCATTGCTCAATCAAGTTCCCGAAGCCAAGCTTAAATAAGGACTCCCAATTCAACTCGCGCAGCCGATGGACGTAATCGCGGGAGCTCTCTTCGCGTAGCATACCTGCTGTGATCAATTTGAGGCTACCCACGCTTGAAACCGGCTGGCTGCTGCGGTCGAAAGAAACGTTGACCATGCAATCTTTCCATGACAGGGCACGTTTCTCGGCATGGGCCAGAATCAGGTCGACAATTCCAGGGGTATCTTGCCGTGATGGGGAGAGCCGCAGGGACGGGCCACTGAAGAACCGCTCGATACCAGGAGCTTCCAAGTCCCAGTCAACCACGAGCACATTCTTGCCGCGTTGGGCTAGGAGCGCCGCGGCATTGGCCAGAGCCATCGAGCGTCCCACCCCTCCTTTGTAGGAATAGAACGTGTATACAAGTCCTAAATTGCTTGTCGATGGAGATGGCAGGTCCAGTGCATCCTTTGGTTTCACTAGGCTGGTCATGTCGCGGCCAATTCTCCGTCTCAGAGCCTAGGACGCGGAATCTGCACCTGCGTGCTGCCTGTAGGAGGCGTGACCTCTGCCGGAGACACTACGGGCCAATTCTCGTAGGCAGGAGGGGCATTGCTAATAAGAGATGCCAATTGCTTCGCAAAGTCCTGTACGTCGTGTTGAAACAGGCCGTAAGTCTCCGATCGCTCAAATCCACTGTACGTACGCGCATGAGGTACAAAATTCAAATAAGCGAGGGCGCTGGTCGAGGGCTCGCCCTTCTCGTGGAACAGGACTCCTAGCGTCAGGGCAACCTTCTCGTTGCGTTGACGCTCCCTAAAACTCTGAAGTTCGGCCAAACACTGAGGCGATTTCCAATAGGGGAAAGTCAAGACGGGCACTAGGCAGCGCGACCGCCGGATCGCCTCAGCTACTATGGCGTCCCAGGTGTTTCTGTGGGCATCGTGATCCCAGAAAATGCTGGGCTCCTTGCCCAGCTCGAGTTTCAGCCAGATTTTCAATTGGTCTCGGAAGTGTCGATTGAGCCAGAGCTCCTCCGCCCCTCCACGGTCATAGCTGAGATATACATCGTACTGGTAAGAATTTTCCGGTATGTTGTTGAGAGCTTCACGGAATATGCGTATGCCCTGAAAGAGCTCCGCAATGCGATACATGGGCATGGCCAGCACGGTGTTGCCATGTGCGGCGCTTCCTGGCACGGTAGTTCCTTCGATCTGGATAGCGACGACGCTTCGCGTGTCGTCACTGAAGATTGCGCCTCCACTGTAACCTTGCTCGCGAGCTTGCTGTGTCTCCAGCTCGAATAAGCGATTCGCGGTTAGGTTTTGCGGGTGATAGGGGCCCACAAACGTTCCCGTTGCTGATGAGAGGTCTACGAGCGTCGTTCCAAATCCGTAGATATGAAACGTACCGCGCGCTGTCCCGGAGAGGGAGATGGGCAAGGGCTGGCGACCAACCAGTGCCTCCGTAAGCTCCAACACGCAACAGTCGATACCCCGGTCGCGGTTGTACTGAGAATCGACTCGCGTGGCCTTGTGTGGAGCGGGATCATCCATGAAGCGAACCTCAACCTCATCCACCGGATCGGTCTTCCCGAGGATATGACCTGCGGTCATAAGATGACGATTGTCCAGCAGCCATGCGGTACCCTTAACCTGCCCGCCCAAGAATACTGCGCCAGTCGCCTGGGTCAGGAGTTGTTCAAATCCTGGCAACGGTTCTGCCATTTACTCTTCCTTGTGACTTCCATCCCACGTCATTCTTACTTTGAGTGCAGCCTCGCCTTTTGCACTAATTACCCATAGGCCACTCGTTGAGGACAGACCGAGGCTGAACTCTAGCTCTACCTTCTGGGCGGTCGCAAGCTTCTCTTTAAAGGACGCTGCAAAGTCAGACGCAATGCCACCGATCATCTGCTTGGCCCTTTCATAAGCGTCCCGAAGATTGTCCTCAATGCCGGTAACCTCGGTTTGCCTCCCCGCGGCTTGTCCGACTAGTTCAACTTGCTCACCGAGTGTTTCAATAAGGATTTCCTTGTTGTTGAGAGACGTTCGCGCGGCAATCATTTGTCTTGCCTCCTCGTAGATTTTGCTGAGGCCGGTAGCCAACGGCAGCATTCTATCTGTTTGTATGGTGTCCAGCCACAGGCGTTCAAAAGTTCCATTGAAAGGACTATGGGCCCAAAAGGCTTCTGCATTCGCCGAACGATAACGCTTCTCCCCGTCATAGAAAGCTGATACATCGGAACTTCCAGGGCGCGGCCATCTTTTCGAGTGTTTCGATAGCCGGGACGGTATGGCAGTTTTCAACGCGCGAGATGTAACAGCGAAGCAGCCCCGTCCGCTTCTCGATATCTCCCTGAGAAAGCTTCTTTTCTTCCCGTAATGCCCGCAACCGATCTGCAATCACCATTCTAGTCTTCCCTCTGTGCGGCCATAGGTTCCGAGTGGACGACGAATCGCCCCGAATTAGCAGGTCGGATGCTATTTCGCCGCTGGTATACCGAGGTAAGCTGAGACTACGGTCTTGCCTAACACAGCAAGGATAGTACCGATTGTGCTGGCAGCGCCGTTTGTTTTCTTACCTATCTGTGCCAATGCATTGATCGTAGGTTGGTCAAGTTTAAATGTGTCCGTTAGGGTTTTGGTTGCTGTCGCTTTTTCAGCGGAACTCGCGCTCTTGTCTGTCACTTTATTTACAGCATTGATGAAATCAGTGGAATTCTGGTTTGTGAGCAATACTGCCGCAAGGTTTAGACTTTGTAAAATGCGAGGCGTTGACGAAACATCAAGGATGCGCAATTGAATTGGCACTGGCTTTGGAGTAGAAGCATTGGCAGCGTTCGCTGGCGCGGCGGCTTGCACGGCTGTTGGGGGAAGCTTAGCAGTAAAGTCAGCAAGAGAAATTGTAGCGGTATAGGGACTCGACCCAGCGTTGCATCCAGGAGCGCCCACCGATAGCTGTCCAGTCTCTCCTGCGAAAGAAGAGTTCTGTTCGGTGAAGATCTTTACTTCATTCGGAGATGGTTGTGATAAACAATAGGTCACGACTATGGACTTGCCGTCTGAACTGAGACCAAGGCCTATTGCTCCGGTCAAAACCGCATTCGTCGAGACCGCCAAAACAGATGGGTGCGCATCAGCTAAGGCTGTCGGCGCAACTTGCCTATTCCCAACAAAGTGAAAGCTGTATTGCCCGTCTGCCGGGATGTTGTTCTTTGTAATCGTAAATGAGTGCGTCAATCCGTCGGGTAACGTAGTGCCGGGAAGCGTACTGGAACCGTTGATTTTTAGAACATCGAAGACAACATCTAAGTTTCCGGTGTCACTGGTCTGCGCGTTGAAGGTGAAATCCTTACTGGCGTCTTTGATAGTGAGTTGATCAGGCGTTGGGGACTGTACCAACACGAAGTCTCTTGTTGGCTGCACGGGCAAATTGATGGGTGGAAGCGGCTGCGTGGGTGTCACGTCCAAGGCACCCGCCAAGAATTGAATGTCGTATTTGTATTGCTGGACTCCTTGAAGAGGTGCACTCGTCTTCAAAATAACAGTATGAATACTCGCTTCTCCATTATCGTTAATATACGGTTGTGTAACAATATTATTGTGAGTATTTGGATTGTTGCTGTCGTCCCTGACTACGAGATTTCGTATAGTCACAGGCCAGCTCGACTTGATAGCGAACGACAATGTGTCTTGATTCCCAGAACGATTCCACTGAGGCTGGCCGCCTACGATTGATACTACCAGTGGATTGTTCGTAGCGAATCTCCTAACAATTATTGAAGGGGATTGCTGGCTTTGTTCCGAACCAGTGCAGTGCGCCAAGTCAGGCGGCGGACTCCACCGAAAATGCTTGAACTTCCCAGCAGGTGGGGGCCGCCTCAGAACCCCCCGGGCCTTGCCGGTCTGGGAATCGAAGACTTCCTCAATCTCGGGCGCAGGCGGTTGTCGCGTTTTTCCAATCAAAGGCATGCACTCTCTGTCTATATTGTTCCGCGGGATAAACCACACATGAATAAATTCGTTAGCCTCAAAACCGCCGAAGCTGACACCCCGGTGAGTACCCTCGGAAAGATTCACCCGCGCGGAGACACAAGCCCAACCGAAAAGCGCGCACTCTAGACCAAGAAGCGCGACTTGCGGTACAGCTACTGTCATCACGGGCATTGCCTGCTGGTTGGCAATAGTGCCGCGGCATCTGCGCAGACGGATTCACAGACTCTACGTTCAGTCAAAAAGAAAGCAATCAGGACAACTCACGCAAGTGGAACATTTGAAGTGCAGTTGAATCCTCAGAAGCCGGACAACAAAGACGCTGAACGCGCAAACGTTGGGAGGATGTCGATCCACAAGCAGCTTCACGGGGAGCTCGAAGGGCTAGCAAGGGCGAGATGCTGAGCGCTGTCACGGATGTCAAGGGCTCGGCCGGCTACGTTGCTATCGAGAGTGTCAGCGGAACACTGCGGGGCCGCAAGCCCGTGCGCGCACTGCAGAGCAGCATGGCGTCGCAAGGGTGAGCCACGGTCCCCGCCCTTACCTCACGGTGATGAAGGCGTTGGAAGAAGCAGCACGCGCAGCGAGCGCGTGACGTGAACGGATCTGCATCCTGTGGAACTTAAGGTTGCCTCCAGACTCTTCGAGAGGCACCTCTCCGACTCGGCCTCCTGGTTCGTATCCCCATACGCGCCTCGCGTGCATCGATGGGAGTCAACCGCTATATTGTTTGAGCAAAAGCGACATCCGCTCCTGAGCGTCACGAATCCTCTGTCCTTCTAACCGGAGAGACTTCGTGAATTGACCTCGCGATATCCATGCACCTTGCTTTAGGATAATGCTATGCGACGCGACGGGAATAAAATGCTGTACTCTGCGGCCTTCTCTAAGCCACAGGCAGAACAAGTGAATTGATTCGACACGAAGGAATCGCAGTTCGTGTTGACGGCGACGTATCCGAGAGTCGCCTATTACTGTTTCGATGAACTCAAAGAGTTTCTTCACAAATGGTCCCTCGGTGAACCGCGCATTTTGGTGTCTTCCGGACGCAATACTTACTTCCGCGCAAACGAGTTTCGATCCACGGTCCCTTAGAAAATAGATCCAGCCTGTTTTCTTGAGAGCCGCACTCAGAGAGCCTCCCGACAAAAATTTCTTTAGGCGAACACTGAAGACGGGATGAGGATGAAGAAAGTTGTCTCGGTCGCGACGGGGAGGCGAAAACTTCATCCATGACTTATGATCGGCCTTGATGTCGACGAGAGTTTTCAGACCAGCGGCCAACTTCTTCCGGGAATTGTGGGGAGCCGCGGATTGCAAGACTGTCATAGAACTTAGCCTTCCTTGGACGTGAAATACGTTTCGTCCCACCTGGCGCCCGGCTTGAAATCGTCCCGCAGTGTCAAGTACTCCATGCTGGTGACGCTGCCCGTTCCTTGGCTCGGATCAGCAATATTGAGAACTTGAGTTCCACTCGCATCTATAGCAGTGCCCATGACAACAACAAAATGGGAGGTGACCTGGTCGGACAATGCGATTCGCACTGCGACGACCTGACGGTTCACGGTAATTTCTTGATCTAAATCCTCAAATGCAACTACGCCTCGTGGAGGTTGGACCAGATGACCGAGCTGATTAAGCACAAGGGACAGGGCGAACGGAGTGTTGCAATTATCTGACGCACCATCTGGACAACAATCCGCACCGGGAAACAGAAACTGATTCGCAAGTTGGCATTGTGTTGGTAGGGTTTGGTCCTGATAAAACCCACAGATACTGGATGCTACAGCTGCCCAGCACCATTGGTCCTGAGCTTGACGCTGAATCTTGAACCTCAAAACGGCCATAGCCTAGTCGCCCCTTACGGTTTAGTGAAACTAATGGCAAACCCGAAGCCTGCCGTGTAGGAGCTGGACACGGGTGGAGAGGTTATGTCGGTTGGGACAGTGCTCCCTACCTGGAAGCCGCCGGCCAGTTTCGATTGTTTCCCTACGTCCAACCCGCCGGTCACGAAGATCGTGCGTAAGAACGAGATGCTCAGCCCGGTCAAGAATTCGGGGCTCGACCCTCCGGAGTTGTCTCCTTTGATGTTCGCGCCAACTCCGAAGCTAAAATGGAGCGCATATCGCTTGTCGCTCCACTCTTGTAGTCGTGCATGAGCAAAGGCAATAGGATAGGGGTTCGCCCTTGAGTCTGAGGTTGTTCCGAACGTGTTGACGGAAGTTGCTCCAGACGGAGGTAGGCTCTTAACGATCGCGAATTGCCGGTTTCTAGTGGTGCTAAACGCTGCTCCACCCGAAATCGCAAAAGGAGAGGAACAAGTAATCGTAAGCAATCCGTCTTTGATTTGAGCCTGACCGGGCTGACCGTCAAAGACGGAAATTCGGTCCACTAGGAGTAGCTTTAAAACCGTCTGCTCGTTCTTGTTGAAGAGCACTCCACACTGAACTTCCGCCTGTAGTGTGAACGAATCTTCGCTCAAGGCTGTGATGGTGTTTCTCCAGTACTGAACAATTCCTATTTTCTTCGCGAACTGAGCCGCTTTGTCCCCATCGGAAGTCCACGGGGCAGCTTCAGCCAGAGCCGCCGGAACCATCGCAGTGGCGGCTTTGTACTGAGCATCGCGGCATTTGCTCCACTCTGTCCAGCCGAGTTTTCCGATGTTTGTGTCGCCGCACGGATCGCCAGTAACGGCGCCGGTATTCGCCGGGAAGCGAATCGGCAGCGCATTCAGGTCCGCCTGTACCCTCTGGAGCCCGGCAATGATTCCGTCCGTCGTTTGCCAGTTGAACGCGCTCTTGATGACCCCATCCATTTCTTTCTGTGTGTCGGGATCTTTGACCAGGGCGACCGCAGCCCTGGGTCCGCCAATCTTGAGTGTTTCGTCAGTCTGCGCGATCAGGGCACGAAGCTTCGCCAGGTATTTATCGGCGTCGTTGCTTGTTTTACGGATCTGAGCTTCAAGCCCGAAGAGTTGTACCTGGAATGCCTGTACGCTCTTGAAATCGGCTTGGAAATGCTCATCGAGGGTCTCCACTGTCGGTGCGAGAGCCCCTCCAGGAGAGAAGGATGACGGGAAAATGCTCGGTAAATTGACTCCTGCTGAGTAGCTTACCGTCTTCCCGAAATCCGCGCCGTTGCGGAGGGCGTTAACAACAATCTGTGCGCATGTGGGCCCTTCGACCGTCTTTCCGGAATCATTGAGAGACAGAGTGATGAGATGCCTCTGGTCCTTGCAGCGGAACAAGGATGCATTAGACTGCGCGCGCACACCGACAGCGCACAAGAGGAATACGGATGCAAAGCAAAGTCTTACTTTCATGTCCCCTCCCTACCGATCGCGGACAAGCAAATAAATTCCAGTGGGTGCTGTTGCAACACTGCTTTCGGTTGTGTCTGAATAGTGCTGCTGAACCAAAAAACGTTTCATGATTCGGAACACATTTCTGGAACAACTGACGGTGTGCCAGGACTATTAGCTCGTGAGCACAGCAGATTGATTCGAAGGTCGCGAATAGAGAAGCAGCTGTTAGAGCAGGATGCCAAGCGCGTTCGCCGTCTGCGGTCCAACCTCCCCGTCGGGAAGCATGCCTTGGGACAATTGGAAAGCAAGCACTGCGGCGTTTGTGTGCGGCCCAAACTGACCGTCGGGTGCGCCAGGATCGAATCCCTTTGCAATCAACGCCTGCTGAATCTCCTTTACCTTGTCGCCAGTCATGATTGACTGGGCGAGCCGATAAATAATGACAGAAGGAAGAGCCAGGGGAACGGATCGTCCCATGTTGTATGTGACCCCCGGAACGAGAATCGCTGTGTCCCAACGGCGCTGGGCAAGCTTCGATTTGATCACGCCATCCGCAGGGGAGTGCGCTTCCACGGTCCCGCCAATCCCATCGGAAAGCACAATGTGACCGACGGCGCCAACTTGGGGAAATCTCAAAACCGCCGCGCCAGGTGTGCGAGCGGCTTCATCCAGCGAAATGATGCGACCTAGATTTCGCGAATCGCGATCCCAGTATCCGGTAAAGGCGTCAGCAGTGGCAGGGTCGCGATTGTCTCTCTCACATCCATACAGCGTGCCGGCCGCTTGAAACACGGACCAGGAGACAAATTCAGCGCAATCCCAAGGACCTTTCCAATTGGGGTTGTCTTTGGGGACTAGGACGCCAAGGACATACTTTTCGCCAAGATGCTGGGCGGCGACTTGCAGAATCTTGTCGCCGGTTACAAGAGGCACTGCAGGACCAGGGCTGGCCATTTGACACCTCGTCGGTCCTAAATGTTCGAGCACGGACAGGCCGATTGCTGGATAGTGAGCACTTGGAGCCAACCGTTGCAAGATTTCGTGTTCTAAACTACAAATTCAGGATCTTCTACTTCTTGACCCGGGATCTCAGCGCTCCTCCTTCCCGAGAAGGCTTGGGCTTGGCCGCTTTTCGAACCCTGTCGGCAATCACGAAATAGCTTTTCACGTGAATCTTGAATTCATCATCGCCCGCTCCAGTTGAATCAACTACTGACGTCGGATGTCTCTCTGCGAAGATTTGTCTTTTGATTTCCAGAGTGGCGGGGGCTTTTCCTCGCGCTCCGCTACGGTTCCGCCAAAGTCTCGATTATGACGCGGGTGATGTAGTCGAGTTCCGACGCGGTGTACGGGAGGGCGATTCGGTTTCCCTCTTTGAATAGAGTGCCGACCGTTTGATCGCCGGATTGTAAGCCGTAGAATTCAGATCCTTTTGGAGTGATGAGAAACGCATCGGCTTTCGCTAGACCGACGACTTCCGGTCCTCCGGCGGTCAGGGGATGCCAGGTAATTGGGGTGTGTCCAGGGATGAGCAATTGGCTCCCATCCGTCAGCCGATCCTCTACCCAATCGAAAACCTGCGTGGTTGCATCGGCGCCGCCTCTTGAGCCGGATTTGACTTCAAACTTTCCGTGAACAGTCAGATTTTCTCCAGAGAACGTGCCGACTAGATTGTCGGTGAAGAGTTTTGTTTCAGACAGCCCGCCGGTTCTCATGACCCGTATTTTTACACCCGTAATGATTTCCGCTTTCGGGTGAGTCTTTCGAATCTGCGCCAAGACCGATTCCTGCGCCGGTTCTGAAAGCACCTCTCCTACGTTGCCCTTTCCGATATTGAAATGACCGGAGTTCACGGTGCCATCGGCGATTCCCTGGTCTTTGAGATTTTTGAGGCGCTCAAAGACTTTGGACAAGCGTGAGCGGAGCTTTGTGATTGCCTCCTGCAGACGCGCTTCGGAGAGGCCCGCCGGTCGCGGAACGTCGGCGAGTTTTATGCGATTCTCAGTTCCACCCTGACGAGCGAAGTCTGGCCCCAATTCGCGCTCGAGTGCTTGCCGAGATTCGCCGGTTGCTTGACGCCGCGCCCAGTCTTCCGCGCCGGCCGGTTCTTCGCCTGCGCGAATCTTTCGAACGCGATAATTCTTGTACGCTGCGTCAAGCTTTGGATCGAGGAACCCGCTGCCGTCGGGCTTCAAGATGTCGTCCATCGCCTTGAACTTCGGCGGTTCTGGAGTAGTCGTCGTCTTATTATCAGTTTCGGCCGGTTTTGCACCCTTGTCGCCCGGCGCGGCATTCTCTTCGGCTGGTTTAACGTCGTCGTGAACTTCGGGCTTGGGAGGCGCGGTATGAGGTGGCGGGAGCTTTGGATGCGCCGGAGGGGCGGGCAGATTCTTTGGCGCGAACGAATCGGCGAAGGTGTTCAATTTAGCTGGGTCGGAAAGAGCTTTCAAAGATGCTTCGTCCAGGGACTCGAGGGCTTCGAACAATTGTCTGAGCTGAGCTGGATTTGATTGAAGACGATTAAGAAGCGCGAACAATTCGTTGTCCTCAATTTGGCCGCCGACTGCGTTAAGTAATTTTTCGAGTCCGCGCGTGGCACGTGGCGTTAAGTTGATGCGCCTGAGGCGAGCGACCCTGGAGAGGATGTCACTTTCCAGGCGGGTGAGCATGCCTTCGGAGATTTCGGCGATTCGCGCTGCAAACGCTGCAGGCACGTCCGCAACCTGCAAATCCTTGAGGGTATTGCGAAGCTGGCCGGATAGCTTGGACAGCGCTTCGTCCATCAATCCTTTCCAAGTCTTGAGGCCGATCCCTTCCACTTTCAATTTTTCAAGAATGCTTCCGACTGTTTCGGCGCCCTGGCGCCCCAAGCCGCGCAAGAGAGGCTGAAGAGGGGCGGAGCCGAATTCGAAGAGGACGCCCATCGCGGCCCCAATCTCCATGCTGCGCACATATTGGCCCAAGGAGCGAAAGCCATGCCTGCGCCCAGCAAGGATGTCCAAAATGTCAGTGGAAAACGTAATGAGAAAGGCGGAACTGGCACCACCGACGACGCCCGTAGTCATCTTTTCGAGAACCCATCCGAGGACGAGTTTCTCCATGGACTGAGCGCCAATGCGTTCGGCAACCCAATTCCCGACGCCACCGCCGAATCGGAAGCCGAGAGCAAACAAATAGCCTTCCAGCGATGCGAAGAGAAATCCTTCAAGTGTCCAGTGCTTCGCTGTACACAGATAAATGAGATCGGAGATGGCGACTGAGGTGATGACGACCGCCGCACCGCCGGCCAGATCAACCAGCGCGGCGATCGCACCGATCTCCCAAGCAATGATCAAAACGGCGCCGAACGTAACGACTTTGCTGGCTGTGTCCCAGAATGCGGCAACTTTCTGGAAATCCCAGCTCCAGAGCATGAATTCGAGATCCGAATCGGTGACAGTGATGCGGGAATTAGGAACTAAGACGAGTGGCTCATCCTCTATCTGATCGTAGTATTCGTAGGTAATATAGAACCGCTCTATACCTCCTTCGTTTTTCGCGTCCAGGTCGATAAACTTCAGCCTGCGAGTGACGGTGACCTTTTCCATGTCATCGTTGGAAAGATTGATTTCCTTGGCGGCCTGGGTAAGGACGGCCTGAGCGAATTCTTCTTTGGAATATGTATTCGAGTCCTCGCCGCGAAGTAATTTTCCGAGGAATTCCTTGGAGATCCGATCCACAGCGACCTGAAGTTCGGCCAGCCGAGCGGGCTCGATTCGTTTTTCGGTGCGGGACAGCGCTTTCAAGAAATCGCCTCGCCCCATGCGATAAGACGGATTCTTATCGAGAACGATCTGTTTATTCACGATGTCGTATTCGTTAGCGAGATAGTCGCGGCGGCGTGCGTTGAAGAGTTGTTTGTTTCGTACGACGCGCGGGTGAGAGGCATAATTCGTCTGCTGGGTTATCTGCAACACAAAATAATACAAGTCGCCGTTGTGCGCGGCCTCGATGGCGTCGAACAGCTCATTGAACCAACGCCCGCCGTCGCGTTGCTCGAGTTCCTTCAGGAAATACTGGAACGCTACGTAAGGGGTTCTGTTTCGCCTGTAGGTGTTTGTGCGGAACTCGGTAACCAGAAAGTCGAGAAATCTCCAGGGCCAGTGGTAAGTGTTTTCGCGGTTTTTTAAGAATTCAATCGCTTTGTCGGCTGCATCGCGAGCATGAGGCCGATAGTGAGTCACTTCGCGTTCGTCGAGCGAGGGACCAACGATGGTATGTATGTACGCGCCGGTCCAGCCGTCCTCCCAAATACCGTTGGCCTGGCTACCGGGGACGCTGGTCCAGCTATTGGAAGGCCAGTCTTTCAGGAGCGCGGTGCGAGCGGGCGGAGGCAATTGGGCCACTGTTTCAGCGTTCAAGATCCGGAGATGGCCGAATACCGCTTGATCCTCCGCAAGAATGTCCACCACCTCTTCTCTAAGTAGATACCGGAGGGATGCGGCGGTAGCTTTCTGGTTGGTAATGAAAGGTTGGATCGTTAAGGTGGCCTCGTTGTCGCCGAACTCCCGGACGTATTGCTGCCAGCTGATTCTAAAGAATTCGAAAAATTGCGGCTCATTGATCCACGGAGTCAAATCGCGAAGCAGAACGCGGACGGTGATTGGGTTCTGAAGATCAACGAGAGTGGTCAGCTCTAAGGATGGCAAGCTAAGAAAAACAAAGAGCAATTTTCCCCTGAAGTACAGGAACGTACGGCCGTCGGGCAATTGTCCGCCTGGGTTGTTGTACAGGCTGGGTAGATCCGAGAGTTCGCTGCCCTGTGCGGCGTTTGCGAGGTCGAGGCGAGCACCGTCCGTTACATTCCAAGACCAGGAAATGAACTTTCCAGCGTTATCGGGAAGGGTTTGAACGAGGTCTGTCAGATCCTCGGTCAAGTCGTCGACGAGCATAGGCTTCTTGACGGTGACGACCCACGCCGTCGCTGTCAGCACATCATCCATGCGGTCTGCATACAGGGCGTCGAGTTCTTCGTTCCGTGCCTTGCGGGCACGGACATCTTTCCAGCCAGCACTCAGATCCGCATAATCGCGCAGCCGGATGTGGAACTTCTTCTTGAAGGTGATTTCCCAGGGGTGAACGGGTTTCTGATTGCGGCTGGGAACTTTGAAGTCTGCAAGGATGAACTGAGGTTGAGCGCTGGAATGGGCACGACCCGAAATGCCGTCGCCGATGCCGCGAAGAATAATGTTGCGGAGGGCGAGCCTTGCTTCTGATGGAATATCTTTTGAAAATGCGATTTCCGGCGTATGGAATTGTGGCGGAGGGATCGCGCCGTATTTCTTCTGAAGTTGTTCCCAGGCAAAATGCAGGCGCGACTGCACTCCAGCTGCGATTGAACTTCGAAGCTCGACATCATTCAGACCGTCCGGCAGGTCTTCCGGCGAGCCGGAAATAGAGACCCGAATCGGAATGATGCAGTTAATTTGACGCATGGAGCGGCTCAGACGAGGCGCCGGTTAATCGCGTCGTACAAGTCTTGAAAAACGCTAGCCTGAATATCCTCGCGAACAGCGGGAGTGATGCCGCCGCTACTGCTGCTCACGATGACTTCGACGGGAAAGTAGTAGTTCACAACTTCGCACGAAACGGAGTTCGCCGGCACGAACCCATTGGTCCAATCGGAATTTTGATCGTCCGATGAGTCCGCGCTGCCAGTCGTCGATAGCTGATCGTCGTCCATAGCTGTTTCCCGTGTACACCGCAGCTAACTAAAAGACGTACCGAACTCCGGCGAGAACCGTCGAGTATTTCGCGGTGCTGCCTGAAACGAACACGCTGTGGAACGTGTAAGTGCCTTCGACCGCAACGTGAGGGTTGATCCAATACTGGACGCCGCCACCGGTGTTGATGCCGCCGTAGTTGCTGCCGCCACTGGCGAAGTAGCCGCCTCCGCCGAAGAAGGCAAAGGGACGCCAAGTTCCAAGACCGTAGGTGTACTTGATGCGCTCGGATAGATTGCTGAGGTGTGCGCCGGTGCCGCCGCTGAAATGGTCGTAGCCGCCGTAGGTTTCTAGCGATAAGCCGAGCGGCAGGCGATATTCGAAGTCGCCACCAACGCTAATTGAGGATGAAAGGCCACTGAAGCCGGTGTGCGGGATTGTGGCGCCTAGATGAAAGCTGACGGCGAATTTGCCGCCCGGACCTGGGCCGCCGCCGGAACCACCGCCGCCAGGGAGGCTATTCAATGGAGAACTGATCACTGTTTTGCCAAGAAGGACGAGACTCACATTCGGATTCACGCCGGGCGAAAGAAGTTGGTAGGTAACGTCGTATGAGCCATGGAGATCGTCAGCAATGGGAGAGGAGGGAGAACATGGTGAACAGGTGATATCCAGAATTGGGAGATAGTCTGGGCCGAGGAAACTGCGGAAGCGATCGCGAGGAACGGCTCGCAGGTGGACCAAAACCGTGCCATTGCTTTGCCGAACGCGAGAAACCACCGTGAAGTCGGTCTTTCCAGGATCCGGCTTAGGGCGCACGAATAGAGTCAGAGTGCGAGTGCGTTCGAATGCTCCATTGGCAGCGGTTGTCCCATTAATCGAGACAAGAAATTGATAGTGGCCTTCCTTGGTCGCGCCGCTAAATGTTCCTGCGTAGACCCCGGTATTCCCCGGGTCTGTCAGCGTCACGAGAGGGAAGTTGTGATTCTTAAGCAGCGCGAGGAACTGCGGATCGTTCAATAGCAGCAGGAGCTTTGCATTCGCGGCCGAACCTGCAGCGTCGCCGTTGGTGTTCGGGTTACCGCTGGGGTCGGCGGCTTTCGCGAGAATATCGCCAAGACCGTTGTCCGGTCCGAGCAAAAGAGCTACGACATTGGCGCCGGTGATTGGGGCGCCTCCATCTTTTGCCACTACTTTTATGGGGACGGATTCACCTGTGCCGGCGTCGTCAATTTGTAACTCGGCCCTGGTATCGATCGTAGAGTTGTCACTTACGACCAGTAGGTGATAGTTGAGGGGACCGCCGCCGGTCACGGCGCTAGACGTGGAGATGCCAAGCTTCCAGGTGCCCTGATGACTGATCGTAGTGGCGCCCTGTTTGAGTGGAAACTGCAGATTGATGAAGGCGAGCTTGGACTGAAGGGTAAGCCGTCCGGCAGGATCGACGACCGTGCCGTCCGGAGCTGTAAGAGTCAGAGTTGGGCGGAATTCGCGTCCCTGATCCCAGCTCAGAAGAATACTGGTTGCAATATCGTTCGTATTGCCCCGAAATTGTTCCGTTACTCCGGCAGCGGTGGCTGTTCCTACGACATCCTTTACGATTTCCAACTTGTCGCCGCCGAGGGCGGTGATGATCTCCGAATTGAAGTAGGTGTCGAGATTGGATTGCGCGAAGGTTGTATCCGTAGCGTTCACGAATAAGCTCTGCTTGTGGGGACAACTTACAGCTGCCATTTCGTCCTGCAGCATGTATCCAGGCGCCGATTGAGTGCCCATGGTTATGGTGCAGACCTTTATGCTGGTTGGGATGTTCGCGGCGCCGACGCCGATCGGGCCTGCCGCGGGCACTGGAAAATTGATGAGCGTAGGAGTGTTTTGCTCACCGTCTGAAAAGATGAAGATGTATTGCTGAGGATTCGAATCGCCGGAAAGTCCGCTCTGAGCGGCAAGAAGGCCCTGGCCCATCGCAGTTGAACCACCGACGGGAGCGATAGCTAGGTTGTTGCTAAGGCCGCCGATTACCGACGCTTCATTGGCAGCCCCAAGAATGCCGCCACCGGCGACGACTGAAGAGTTAAAGAAAAGTTCTCCGACACGGTCACCGACAACGGCATGGGCGCCGAGCAGGGCAAAGAGTTCGTTGGCGGCGTCTTTCAATGCCAGGATACGCGTTTTTGCGCCGGGAGTTGTGTCTGCGGCGAGCGTACTCGCCATGCTGCCCGAAGTGTCAAACACTAGCTCTATTGAGGTTGTTTGACGAATGGCGGCGCTGTCAGCCGTAAAGCTGACGGTGCCGGGTGTAGTCTGGGTGTTATTGTCCGCACCTTTGACGCCAACAACCGTTTCCTGCACGGAGGCACCGGCTGGGAAGTCTCCTCGAAAGAAAATCTCCACTGTGTCAACTTGAGGATGCAGCGCCGTCTGATCGAAACGCACGGGGACGAATCCACAGTCGTCGTTGTTGACGGGAGTTCTGACGTTGAAGGCGCAGTTGTGTGGGGCTCCGTTGATAGTGAGGGTAACCGTTGCGCCGGAGACGTCTATCGGGAACTGACCAGAAGTCCCCCCAAACAGAACACGCATTCCCTTTCGGCCCTGGGATCTGGCGGAAACCGACGACGCAGCGGGGGAAGACGCAAAGTCTTCGACAAAGACACTCTGCGCGAATACGCCGCTACTTGCCGTAAGGAAAAAAAACAACCCAAAAAGGGGAATTACGCTTCGGCGATTCATAGACCACCTCTCCACATCCGAGCAATGACTCTGGCTTACATCTAACTCTGGGCCGCAAAACTAAGCATTCGGAAGGCAAACTGGGCGGGCGTCGCCGGATCAGCGTTGAAGAACTGAACGCTGACCGCGACCTTCGTCGCGGCTACCTGCCGATAAATTATCGTGTGAAAAACCCGGGTACTTCCCGCGACAGAAACAAGAATCGGGAAATATACCTTCTCGACGTTTGGAGGAAAATTTGAACGGTCGTATTGTTCGACGGGAAATTCCGTCGACGCGGTGTTGGCGGCGAGAGTGACGGGAGGCTGAGCTAGAAGAAAATTGACGCGCTGGATGTTGTTAATCGCGGTGTTGGCGGCGCCGAACGTCGCGCTGATATTGTCGAGCTCAGTTTCGATGGAGTGGAATTCTTTGTTGAAGCCTTTTTCCCCTCCGGCTTGCACGACATCTTCGTTGTCAATCCAGTCGTTGTGGGTGTAGGCGCGGTTGTAGTTAATGTTAGCCATTTAAGTTCCTCGGAGGTTGCTGTTGTTGGATAGTGAAGTTCATCTTTGATTCGTTTCATCAAACTCGAAAATCAGGGAATGTGTAGCCCGGAAACGCGTTCAGTAAGTTTTCGCGGACTTCGACGACGTGTTGCCGAATCTGCGTGGTGACGACCTCAATGCCGATCGGGTGGAAGTAGTTGAGAATGTTCATCAGAAGATCGTATTGACCCTTGGGAATAATCGTTGCAGGAACGTTCAACGTATTGTTCAAGCGAATTTCGAACGTGTAGGGATTGACGCTGTTGGGATCGGCTTCCAGGTACGTGAGATTGAGTTCCAGTAAACCGGTTTCCCTGGGCGTGAACTGAACGGTTGGCCGCAAGATGAAATCGAAATTGCCGCCGCCGTTGCCGATGCTCACGGTGTTCCAGTTATAGGAATCAAGAGCGGGGGCAGGAGGCGCGGGTCGAGGAGGCAGAGACGTGAAGCGAGCCTGGAGCGCGACAGGAACACCAGAAACGAGTTCTCGATTTATCGGCGTGAGGTCGGCGGCCTTCGCAATCTGGATCTTTTCTCCTTCGCCAACCGAGCAGTAGATTTGCGTTCCCTGGCGCGAGACGAAGTCAAATCCCGACTGATGAGCCAGCGCGCCAAGACTGCCAATGTCGAAGGTCGGGTGGGTAATTCTGATCGCGCGGCCAAGCTTGAAAAATCCCGTATCGGCGGGATCAAACGATTTGAGGACTTGTAAAGTTGCAGCGTTCGCTGCGAGCAACGAGACCAGGCGCTGCAGAGGGGTCTCCACGACGATTTGCATGAGCTTGTTGTTGGGAGCGACGCCGAAATTGATTGGGAGGGCCGATTTGACGAGATAGATCGGATTGAGAGTGCCGGTGGGCGCCCCGATTACCGTTACTTCAAGGTCTGCCGTGCTGCCTTCTGCGGTGATGCTCGAGTTGTCTGGAAGGGTGGCGACAGTAAAGTTCAGGTCGAGAGTACCGGTGAACGTGGTTCGAGCGAGCGTATATTCAACACGAAGTGTAAGCTCACCGGGAGCATCTGCCGAGATCTGGACATGAGGTCTGTTTTCGACGGGCGTGCGCATGGTCGCGGGATCGGACGGATGCGGCTCGAGGGAAGCGCGGCCGGATCCCCACGGAATTAAAATCCAGCGAAAAAGTCCTGCGACGGGCAACGACGACTGGGCGACGTGGACATCGAATACGTGTCCGGAGAACGCGTCAGATCCGTCGGGCGGAAGTTCGGCGGCGACTCGCGGTTCGATAACAATTCGGAGGCTCTCGCCGGCAGCGACGGAAACGTAGATGCCTGTACCGGTATTCGACACAAAATCGAAATTTGCGCGATGCGCGAAGACGGCAAGTTGCTCCGGCGCCAGAGTTGCATGGCCGAGACGGAGGGCGCGTCCTACGCCGTGAAGTCCAGAGTCTGTGGGGTCGTAACTCTTATTGATGACGAGGTTTCCCGCAATTGCTGGAATCGCTGCTGCAAGGAGAGCGATTAATCTATCCAGCGCGTTTGCGGTCACTGACTGCATTCTGTGATTGTTGTCGTCCGCGCCGTAGGCGACGTTGGCGTTGTCGTGGTGAAGCAGCAACATTTCTTGAAACGTCGAATCATCGGAAGCGAGTCCACTGACGTTAGCCTCTTTCGCCAACAGGCTTCCATCGGCGGCAATGGATTGTCCCGCGACTAGTTTTGGAGGGACTATCCGGACCGTCGCGCTGGCTGTCGCCGCGGGCTTCGTGGTTTCAATCCTTACGAAGGAATTTGGGTCGCCGTTGATCTGAACCTTGCTGTTGATAGTCTGGAGCAGATCCACCGGATCCGGAACTTGCCAGCGGCGAAATATTTCCAGACGTTCGCGATAGTTGTCGTCGCTTTCGCCGAGCACCGGATCGAAGTCAGTCCGTGCGATGCGAGAGATTCGGACCTCATCCACGACGCCGGAAAATTGTTGTTGGGCGGTGGTACTTTGGCCGATACGAATGGCGACGGCGTTCGTCAACGCGCCCAGGGCGGCTGTGCCCAAAGTGGCAGAAATTTTGCCATCCACAACCAAGCGCGATTGCTGGGTCGCACGATCGAGAATTCCTGCAATGTGATGAAATTGGCCGTCACCAAAATCGGCGTCGGCAAAGAGATCTATCGTCGTTGCTCCGTCGGAAATTGACCACCGAATATTGTTCGCGAAACCGCGGAAACTTCCGAAGGTTAGAGCCCAACCCGGCGTCGAAAGAGCCCCGGCGTTTGTCAGGGTTGCTTTGCCGGCGATCAAGGCAGGATCCGAATCGCTCACCACGTCTGCGCGGAAGAACGCCTCGAACGTGAAGCTGCTTGCCGCCGGCAGATCGAAATCGGATTGATTGGGTATTTCGATTGCGCCGGTGGGACCAAAGCTGAATCCAGTTCCGAACTTGGCGGTGAGGTTTGTCAGCGCGGCAAGATTTACGCCTGGGTGCCCAGGTAAGCCGAAGCGAGTGGTATCGTCGAGCACCGCGCCTGCTGCGGGCACAGAGCCGTCCAGGTGATACAGCGCGATCGTGTCTGGATCAAAAGAGTACTGGCGCGGTGGGAAGCGCGGCACGCGCAGGTCTGTTCCTAGCGCATCGAGGCTTGCGTCATGCGCGAAAGAAACGTGCCGTTGCAGCTGGACATCTCGGAGGGTTCCGCGAATCAGATCTTTTTCGCCGCCAACGACCCACGTCAGCTTCGCGATATTTCCAAGTAAGGCGACAATTCCGAAATTCGACATTCCGGCGCCAGCAATCGGCACGGGGAGTTGGCGAAATCGTGTGATTCGCAAACTGGCATCCGCTACGGCCGGAATCGGAATTGCGAAGGAAGATCCAGCGAACGAACCGCCAGGCAGAGTTAAGACCGAAGAATTGTCGGCGCCCGCAAATTGATAGTGAACCTCAACTTGCAATCCGGATGTGGGAATTGGAACCTTTGTGTAAAGGACGTATTGTGGCGCGGGCGGGTCTATTTGGTAGCGCACCTTGTATTCGCGGAAGGTGTAAGCGGGGACGAGTGTAAATCCACCGGCGTCGGTGCCCAATTGCAATTCGAGGGTCTCCCCGCCGCGGCCATAAGGCTGCGTTAGAAGCCCGGTCATAGTTTGCGCGCTTAGAGCACTCACCGGTCGCTGACCTCGATGTCGATCAAGTCCGAATCGATCTGGAAGACGGCGATTTCATTCGGCTTCAGCTCAATGTTTTCGCCGATTGCAGATTCAATCACTTCTTGTTGGAATACGAGAGAGCCTCCAAAGCTAACGCGGGAGAGCAACGGAGGGGAGCGACGCAGGTGCAATTGCTGGACGTCGACGACGCCCGCAACTGAGAGGCAATCGCACTGCACAAGCGAAGCGAGGACCGCATTGCCCAGACCGAGAGACGAGATGCGCCGATCGAGTTTGTCTTTGATGGAAGCAAGGACGCCATTCTTGTCGTGGCCGGATTTGATAAGGATATTCGCGCGAAGGCCGACTATGACGTTATTGGCGCGGAGAATGTTAGGAAATATGGAGATCGGACGGACTTGCGTGATCGCATTCTGAATCTGGTCTTTCACACCGATGAGACCAGGCTGGGTGTCCCAGACGAAGCCCGGTTCAATGGCAACCAAAATGTTGAAGTAGTACGGACTGCCGAGGACCCTTTGTGTGCCAAACTTTCGCTGACTGAAGGCAAACAATTGAAAGATGCTCCGCGAGACATCGGCACCGCCGAGCGGATCGAACAGACGGCAATCGCGGACACCATCCACTTGCGTTACAGCTTTCTGCACTGCGTCCAAGGTCCAAATTGTTCGCGGGTATCCGATGAGGAGACCGCGATAGGATGCGTCGTCTTCTAGTTGGTCGCCACCGGCAAGAGGGTTAATGTTGGCGACCTGAATTGTCGCTGCCCCCAAATTGAGATTTTGGATGGCATATTGCGCGTTGATCTTGTTGATTGCATTGGCTGCAACGTTTCCCTGAGGACCGCGCTGGAGCGCTTCTACGGTCACTGTGCCCACTTTATTCTGGTCGGAAAGCGTTACCAGGCTCAGTGTACGGAAGCGCTGCACCGGAGGGTCTGTTTCGACGAGCGAGCCAAGGGGGAAATTGTAGGCGCGACCAGGAGCGGGGTTAGAAAGAGTGAATTTCACGGCGCCGCTCGCGGTGAGGAAGCGCCGCGCGATTCCGGTGTCCACCCCGAGTAGATCCAGTGCGTCGCCCGATGCGGTAGAAATAAAGTTGCTGTAGTAGAGCTGCTCCATCCCTTTCCACAACTCGAGATCTTCGTAAGAAGAAAGGTCGAGCATTTTCCGCAGAGCGCTGGTCGACCGTAAGTCGACGTCCGTGCCAAACATCTGGCGGGCACGGTCCGCCTTGTCGTTCAAAATAGTCTGGAACGGCTTGATGATGAATCCAGATTTGGTGACTCCGAAATCTGCCATAGCTAAAGTCCTGAGCCTTGTAGGCTTAAAACGACATCCGTATCCAAAACCGTGTGAAGCACGATGATGGCCTGCCAGTTTCGAAAATTCCTGCGCGCATTGCTCCGGTCAATTGGGTCGCTTTGTGGACTTAGCTCGAAGAAATGCGGGTCGTCGTCGAAGACGATTTCTTTTACTTCGCGAATTCTGTTGTCGATCGCCAGGCTTTTCACGATGTTGAGTCGAATCACGTCCTGAATTGCGTGCGGCGGCACGGCGCTGCTCAGAGCGTTTAGCAAGTCGAAACCGTAACTGATGTTGAAAATATCGCTTCCGAACGGAGTGTAGATCATGACGTTGAGGCCTTGCAAAAGGTCGTCACGCCCAACCACCATCGTGAAGTCTCCATCCACCAGCTGGAGATCCCCATCGATCAGGGCCAAAGTCCTGCCGAACGGATCGGAATTAGTAGTCGAGCTCATATCACGCTGCCGTCAGCTTAGTTTGACCGGCGCTTGAAATACTCCAAGTGCCGGGAGTTGCTCCCTGCGTATTCGTTGTGGTTCCTTGCGCGCTATCGAGCAATACACCGGTGCTTCCTACGGTAAGTTTAGTTGCGACGCCTGAACTTGCCGGGGCTGAAATCAAACACGGCGCGAGAACTGGAGGAGACGTGGTCGTTGCATTGGTACAAGGAGAAGTCGTGTTGGCTCCGGGAGCAAACGAGATTCCGACTTCCATGCCCGAGGTAACGACGGGATTTCCGCCGACCGTCAATTTGGAATTGCCGCTTCCCAACTTAGTCATGCCTCCGTGGCTGCATTGAAAAATCGCTTCCGAAACCAATACGTATGCCACTGCCGCACCTCTTACGAAATATCCACCGCGGAAGAACCGACCTTCATCGTGACGTTGCCAGTTGCCGTCATGCTGATATCCCCGCCGCTGGCAATTGTAATTTTTCCTTTGTCACCATCTGCATCCGCGATGATTTCCATCGAGCCATCGGAGCCAATGTGGATCTTGGCTTTTTTGTGCTCGATCAAGAATTCATCGGCTGGCCCCTCGGTCGGTCGAGTTCCGAGCTTCTGCATCTTTCCGACTGTAATCTTTAGCCCGCTCACTTCAATTACGCGGAGCCCGCTTTTCGCGGTCAGATCGTTAGCGATCTTGGTATCGTCCGGAGGCGGAATCGGCGGATCGCTGTCGGAAGTAAAAACCGGTAAGCTGAGCCACCAGTCGCCCTTTTTATTGGGAGGTGGGTCGAATGCCGGCTGTTCGGACCAGATGAAACCGGTGATCAAAGAATCGTCTTCAAGAGCCAGGTCGTGGCTCAAAACCGTTTTCATCCCCGGGTAGACTGGGACAGTCAATCCGCATTTGTGCCAAGCGAAAGCAGAAACGATGGGCTTGCCGTTCGCGACCTGGTTGTCGTCATTTTGTACGGGCGTATGGATGCTTGGCTGTGTTTCCTTCTGGTCGTATACCTGGCCGAAGTAGACGCTGGCGGTATTTTTTTTCGGGGCAGAGCTATCCGCTGAGGCACCGCCGGAAGCGCCATCCGTGTAGGACTTAATTTGGCCAATCTCGATGGACGGGCTCTGTTTGCGATGGCGCGAGGCGACTTGTCCGAGTCCGTCGATAATCGAGTCCGCGCTCGCCTTCTTCGTTTGATCCTGACGACGCTTGGCGTTCGAATCGCTGACTGCCTTTAGGGCAGATCCTTCGCAGGTGTAGCCGGTGGAAGTGCTGAATTTATGAGTCACCTCCTGGATGCGATAGTTGCCGTTTGCGGAAAACGTGTCCATTTCTACCGACATTTTCTGCGCGGGCCGAATCTTGGGGTCTCCGACGACAGCAAAATTGAAGCCCTCTGCAGTTGTCGCGGTTAGCAAAGTACTGACGGTCGGGTCGGTCTGATCGGGGATGGTTTTCTTGAACGGTTCGAATTTTCCGAGGGTAAGTCCGGGCACAAACTTGTCCGGAGTGTAGTCGTCAGACTTGATTGGAACACCGACGCGGACGCTCTTATCGCAGACGAGCAGCTCGGCGTTCGCGTAGGTCACCAGCGTATTGAGGCCGTCCATCAGATGAGAGCCTTTGGCGCTTTTATTGGTTAACTTGGTCGACTTGTCTCCTGGCTTCGGCGCCGGTATGTCGACTTTCGCAGGGAGAGAAACTTCTCCGCCCTTGATGGTCGCGTCCTTCAGGAGCTGCTGAATCGCATCGGAAACCTCCGTTGGCGGCGTGAAAGTGGATGCGAACGATGTTTGCTTTAAAGCGTGGGTAGCCGTCTCGAGCCCCTTGATGGTCGTAACTAGCTTGTCGCTCTGGACGGTGGCGACAGCGCTGTCGATGATTCCGTCTAGTACCTTTTCAAAAGAGCCGTCAAAATATCCAAGTTTGACTACAACTTTCTTGCCCATGTCATTCAGTACGCTCTTAGTGTCACCACCACCTGCCAGCACGTTGGGAAGAGCAGCTAGCGACGATGCTTTCGCGGGGGGCAAGTCAAACAGGTCAATTTGGAAAGAGCACCCGTCTGTGCCGCGTTTCATCGTGACGTTTATCGTGGCGTCGAGTGTGTAGTCGCCCAGCGTGATATCGTTCGAGACCTTGAGACTCGCCTCCGGAAACTCGACCAGGTATTTGATGATTACGCCCATCGCGATGCGATCCCTCCAATAACCACGGAGCCGAATTCGCCTTGTCCATTCAGGTTTTCGCGAGCCACGGTCTGCTGCGGAAAGAAAAGCGCGATGTCGCCCGCCAAGTATTCGAGCTCGGGGACCAGCTTTCGAATAAAAACGGTTGCGCGCGAACCGTCAGGATTTGCGGTATCGACGCGAGCCACAAGAAACGCATTCTCGGAGGGCAGGTTGAAAAGTTCGTCCGACGATTCGGCCAGCGCTGCAGCGCCGATATCCACATATAAGAAAAATACGTAAGTGACTGTGTTGAAAACAGTGGAAAACGCCTGTGGGAACCCTTGCGTCGGGTCAATTGGAAGAGCGGTGTAAGCGCGTCCGGAAGGTGCAGTAGATAAATCCATTGAACAGTTCCTTCACGAGAAAGTTGCTAAATAAATGCCGAACCGACTCCGGCGACGACGTCCAAGGCGGCGCCAAGAATTCCGCCAAGTTTCGTCCGCGGTACGTTTACAAGCGTAATGCTGACTTTGAGCGCGTCACGATTGACATTGTCCTGAGTGAAGACCAGATCGGTGATTTGCATGTCGAGATGGATTCCAAGCCTCGCGACCACTGGGATTCCCGTAAATTTCAGCAATGGAGTTGCCGCGGCCGCGAGGATACGATTGGTCAGTGCCAACCCCTCGAGCGCTGGTCGAAGGGCCCGTAGGTCACCAATTAGCTGCGCCTCAATGGTCAATGTCTTGGCCGTTGGCGTAAGCATCTGGGCGATCGTGCTGCTGCCGGCGACCTGGGCGATTTTGTATCCTTCCTTCAACGCAAAGTTCGTGACCGTCGTCAGCGGGACTACGCCGAGCAAAACGGCCGGTTTGAAGCCAACGTTGAAGGAGCTATCAGCCATTTGCGCCTCGCTACGTTTCGATATCGGTGTCAGCGCCGAAGCCAAGGATGATTCCGCTGAAGGTGGCGGCCGGCGCGTTGTCCGGAGTCACGCCGCTGGGGTTCGCGGAAGTGATTAGGCAATCGCGGAAGAGCATTTTTTTGAATGACCAATCAGTGCCAGTTTTTTCCGCAACCTGAATGTTAAATTTCGTTCCGCTTAGAGCAAGAGAGGTTAACTGCGCGACATTGGGCCCAATTGCTTTCAGGCTCATGGTGAAGGTCGCCGTTCGCGCCTGATAGATGACTCCGACGTTGTCTGCTTCAATAGAATGAATCGGCACGCGCGCGGTAGCGAAAGTCGGCGTGAACGAATCGATGGGCGAAATAGTTGCTCCGTTCAATGAAACTTCGAGTCGTGTATTCCAATCTGGCATGTCATTCTCCTATTCAAATTTGAATGTGATATTTATGCGATGAATGGCGCCCGCATACTCCACGGAAGCGATGGCTTCCACAGTCCGGGTGACTTGAGCGTTGTGGATCTCCTGGAGCTCAACGTCGCTAAGGGAGGCGGGCGCTTTGTCCAGCAGGACGAGGAGCGGTAGAAAAACCGTGTAACTGTTAATGACGTCTCCCTGAAGATAGGGTTCCAAGACAGCGCTGATTTCCGAAACGACGGCGCGAAGTCCGGATCGTCCGATCCTTAACACGCCGATGGAACTGATCAGATTTGCTTTTAGCTTGAACGAAATGTCGTCAATGACGCGGACGATGTCGATGTAGGGCTGACTGGCGCCGAGCGTGTAACCCTCGCCCATGTAGAGCCCCTTGCCGGGGATTAACGTGGGGTCGGTAAGCCAGTTGATGTGCGCAGTGTTAAAGGCGTCGATTTCTGAGTCACTGAAGACGTCGTCCATCCCGATGACGATGGGTTTGAGCAAAAGAGAAATGTACGGTTGCTGTCCTCCGATGACACCGGCGACGGCCGCGGCCGCGTCTTCGGTGGACTTGTGCGCGACCATCACCATGCGATTGATCGACATATTTGGAGTGACCAAATTTGGATCGATGACGCCTTTGCCGAGCATGGCAACGCCAATGCGTTCTTTGCCATCTCCGCCTGTTGAGGAAACGGTGTTGACGTGGCTGGCCAAAAGCTCAATTTCGGTTTTGCCCGAGGCAGCGAGAAGCGGTTTATTCGCGAGCGTGACGATTTGCACGTTCAGCTTCGCGACAACATCAAACGCGTTCGAAATAGCGTTGGCGCCATCGGTCGTATCGATGCGTACGGCGTAAACGGTAGTGGGCCCCGGACTTTGGTCAAATGCTTTCTTGACCGCCCGCGCCAGGTCGCCTTTGAACCAGGCCGCGTTATCGACGGGAAGGTTGGCTCCGCCGGGATTCGACGGGTCGCTAACGCTTAACGGATTTGTGATCGGAATGCCGATTTTCTTGGGACCAGTGGCGTCGGCGTCACAATCTCCAACGATTGCAACGTCGCCAAATGCCCGCGTTGCCGGTTGGAACAGATTCGTAATTGGTGTAACGGTGATGTAGCGAACGGCCATACACTTTTTCCTTTCGTCGTAAAATTTAGGAGCGGTGGAATTTTTTCTGCAACTGACGGCGGAGAATCTCCAGTTCCTGGCGTGTCAGCTTCCTTTGTTCCGTCGGAGCCTTTCTGGCGGCTGAAGCGTCGTCAGCTTTGTGATCGTGGGTTCCGTTTTTTTCTTTTGCGTGTGCCATCTGATTTCTCCTCTTCAGGGTCATGCCCCTGCAAAAAAATTGGCTACCATTCCCTCGGCCGTGAATAACGTTTGGACGCTGCTCGTTATCTGGGCCGCCGTCAGCCCGGGAATTGCGTTGTCCTTCACCACGCTACTGGGGTAAACGGTGACGATTACGTAGGGCGTTTTGATTTCAGCGCCGTCCTGGGAAGGGTTGAAGTCGGTTTCTTTCTCCATAACAGCACGGCAAAGTTTTGCGGCCTGCAGGGCGTCGGAGATGTTCAGGTCGGCCTGAAACTTGACACAAACCGTTACGGGAAACACTCGAGAGCTTGCGGGGTCGGCCGGGTCGAACGCGGGGGCAGGCTTAAAGAAAAGTTGAACCAACAGGTTCATTCGTTCTTGAAAGTCTCCCAGGGTGCTGATCCGAAGCGCTTTGAACATGGCGTCGACGACGCTTGGTGAGTAGCGAGTTTGCAATTTCGTGCGAAGATCCGCGAGGGAAGTAACGCCGCCTAGGTCCTCGATCAGATTTGCGGTGCGGATACTGTCGATTGGCATCGCCAACTGCTGGACTTTGGTTGCAAGTGTCAGATCCAATTGCACTTCCACCCAAACCAGACGCCCGTATCTCCTCATCGACCGTTCGATTTGGGACCTTTCCATCGATGGAGTGATCCGTTCGTGGGTCCCGGTGATTCGGATTGACTCAAAAGTCGGCGATTGAAATGTCTTCCGGTCCACCGACGCCAGGGTAAGGTCATGGAGCTGCAAGTCAGTCAAGTTATATGCGGCGTTAAAAATCGCTGGCAGACCGACTTTTGTGGTCAAAAAATCGGTTACAAAGGATTCTTGTAAAAACTGCAGTGTCATGAGATCGCCAAACGCGCTCATCGAAAATCCAATCGTTTGTGAGTCAACCACGGGAGAGTGTTTGACTGGTTTGGTGAATAGTGCGGAAGGTGGGCGGATCGTTTCATCAGAAAAAATAGCTTCGGGAATTTTCACAATTCCGTCAGACGAAGGGATTCCCAGTCTTAACAAGGAGACTGCTTTCCGTGGATGACGAAGAACAACGCCCAGCCACTGCCATGTGGTGGCTGGATTCTTATTCAAGGCGCGTGAATTCTCCGATGAACAGAGGGCTCCATCGAAAAAAGCGAAGACCTGAGGATGAGGATTTGTGACTAGAGCCAGCACGGCCCGGAATTGCTCTTGTGAACAGCGAATTCGTGGACGTGGATATACTCAGGCCGACTCTGCGAACCCGGATGAAACGTCCTTCCTTGAACTGCACTAGTTATTAGGTGCAGCGGAGCCGGAACAAGTTGACAGTGACGTTGCTATAGAAGATTGTAAGTGGCAACCAGGCAGTCCGTTCCGGGCTCTCTCTGCGGACTCTCTATGAGCGAACAGGTTCGCGTAGCGGCCAGAGGCGATCGTGTCGCGATTGGTCTCCTAATCCTTGCATTTGTTGTATTCCTGCCTTCCTTCGCGAAGGGGCAGTGCAAAGAACCCGCAAATCCGAAGGCCGCAGTCACCGGCGCGACATTCGACGCCGCAAGAATGGCTGCTGCAGCCGGAGGGCCGTCAGGAAAAGCGCAAAAAGCGGCCACATATGCGGGAGCTTCAGGTAAAGCGCGGGCACAAGTAATGATGCACAACCCGCCTATGACTCCGGTTCCGGACTTGACCAACAAAACGCTCGATGAGGTCAAGGCGGAGGTCGAGAACAAGCTGACCATCCGAACCGTGAACAACGACAATCCGGGATGGATTGTCGAGCGGCAGTTTCCAGTCCGATACAGCAATGTGGCGGTTTGCTCCTCACTTGAGTTATGGATGAAAGCGCCGCCACAGCGAATGACGAAAGTTCCACCGATCGTGGGCGTGCCGGAGAATCAAATCCCTTCCCTGTTGGAGAAATACCATCTGAGGTATGGAGGATCGACTCCGAAGGAAACGACCGCAGCACCCGGCACAATCTTTGACCAAGATCCCAAAGCTTGGACACCGGAGCCGTGGGGCACCGAAGTAGTTGCTTACCGGGCGACGAGTCCGCCGCCGGTGGTGCCACTGTCCGTGAGTTTGACGGCAAACACGTTAAGCGTGAAGCCGGGAGACACGGTAAGGTTCGTCGCAAGGCTCGAACCCGACGCGCCGGAGGCGCAATACGTTTTTAATTTTGGCGAGGGACCGGCAACGGTACCGGGAGGGCCGGAAATTACGCATCGTTTCGAGCAGGACGGGGACTACGAAGTCGGCGTGACCGCGACAGTGGGGAACAGGCAAGCGCAGAGCGAGCCCGTTCACATCACCGTACATTCGACGGAATACAACTTAACAGTGACCTGGTGGCCACAGTATCCGGTAGCGGGGCAGCGCGTCACATTTACGGTGAAGTTAAATCCAGCTGATCCGTTGATTGCCAAGGGCCCTTACTACTTTAATTTCGGCGATAAAGCGAAGCCGAAACCATCGGGCGACGTTTATTCGCAGGCTTTCGCAAAACCCGGGACTTACCCTGTACGCGTGGTGCTGAGGGGCGAACACGGGCACAAGATTCAGAACGATCCGCAGGACGTGGTTGTGATGCAGGAAGTAGTTCTTCCGTCCGGTTGGTGGGTGAGCTGGGGCAAGTACGTTGTCCCCGCCGGAGTGATCGCGCTCGTGTGCGCTTTTGCGGGCTTGCACCTCACCGGCAAGTACGTGACAGGGTTGGTTGGTTTGCGCGCGACGGGAAGAGCTGGAGGCGTGAGTTTGCACCAGGATGGAAGGGAAGGCTTGGAAGCGGCGTTCGGATTTCGATTGGAGCAGCCGGCGGCCACGGCGATCGCTCGGTTTCGCGGCGCAGTCATTTTGAAAGTAGAGAGGATTGGATGAGCCAGGCGAACTTAACGATGAAGGATATGTTCGAAGTCCAGAACGCCAAGGACGAGACGCAAGCGTTGGGTGTGGCGAAGCAGCAGGAACTAGAGACTTCACAGGCCGCGACCGCTTTGAAAGAGGAGGTCGCGAAGAAATCGAAGCTAATCCGGTGGAGCGCAGTGCAGGATGTTTTGTTCGAGAAGACGGTAGAGGCTCTGGACATTCCGGTGCTGACGTTCCTGTTGCCGGCGTGGAAGAAATACCGGGAGATTTTGGAGTTTGCGGATATGGAGAAGCACCCTGAGAACGAAGTGAATCTCGTGTCGCTCGCAGAACACACGGTGAAAGTGGAGCACCATCCTTATTTGCAGGTCACGTACAGAGGCATTGAGATTCCTAAGGCGAAGCTGGAATTTACGGTGGCGGGAGATTTGACGCTGCAGGCAGTGGTCTTGAGGATTCAGAACGGAAAAATCAAAGCCATTCAGGGCGGAGCGGTGAAATGGACTGGGGAGTTGCGGCTCGAGAATCAATGCGTCTTGAAGAAGGAATCCAAGTCTTACGACCTAACTGGAAAAGTTGAGCTTGGCGACGGAATACCTCTTTGAATCGGACGTCAGGAACCGTTGTCTTAGCCAATGGAGGAGATAGTGGCAAGACACAGAAACCCGTATAAACACTGCGTGTTGTGACTATGGGGGCAAATGGGGCTACGCGGCTCGCACAATATACTTCTACTATATGTCACATCGGTGTTAACCGATAAAAAGTAGTAGCAAGGCACGAAAACCAGCATAAACATTGGGTGTTTTGTCTATGGCGGAGAGGGGGGGATTGAAACCCCGATTGGTGAGTGGGAGGTGAGGGGTTGGTGAGGGTTGGTATGTCTCTTGTTTTCAACACGCATTTTTGATTTTCTCCAAACGCCAGATTCCAATGGGGATACAGTACCCTCAAATCAGTAGAAATTAGTAGCAAGATTAGTAGCACGCAAGGCGGCGGGCCTGCTCTCGTCCGCGGCTCGGAAGGTCCGTCTGAGCCGCGATGCTGTGGGAGATGTGGGAGAGAAAAATGGGGCGGCGGCGGTTTGCTAATTCACCCTGACCTGTTCGCACAGACCGATTTTCATTTGTTTTGTTTGCGTTGCGGGCTCCTAGTTGCGCTCGAAGCTCTGATTTGCAGTTTATTGTTCAGCAAGTGTTCAGCAAAAATTCTCCTCTACAACACTTTCGGTTAACAGTTGCGGCGTTCCTCTTTCCTACTGAGTGCGATGATTTGCTACCGTATTGATTTTCCGTGCTAGCTCCCCTGCTTCGGCTTCGTATCGAGCGCGCACCTGCTTGTGAAGGCGCTTAATGCCGATCGATCTCTGGGCAGAGCGAGACTCAGGGGCAAGCACGGGTCGTTCCCACGACCAAAAAGGGTTGCTAGTAAACTATGTCTATGGTAGATTGCTATGTATGGGATGGCAAGATGTTCGCGATTTAATCCTTGACGACCTCCAAAAGGTTGGAATCGGTGTTGAATTGGACTCTGATGCACGTTTTGCGGAACGGGCCGGGTGCAGTATCCCCACAGTAAAGCGTGCAATGGCCGATCTGGCGCGACGCGGCTTCGTCGAACGTCGGAGGGGTCGCAGAACAGTGTCCTCGGACCGGCGGGCAATTGTCTCGGGCTCAGATTTTAGCTTCAGCCATTCGGCGAAAGAGCATGGGTCCGAGGTTATCACTCACTTGATCGAAAAGTCGTGTCGTCTCCCTAGCCAGATATCCGCAACCGAAGTGGAGATCCGTGCCCAAGGAGCGCTAGGGTTGAGGCGCAACCAGCCGTTCTTCGTAATCGCGAGGCAACGGCTTCTTGACGGCAGCCCTCGCGTCATCCACCGCAGTTACCTGAACCCATCTCATTATCCCGCCACCTTCCTGGCACGGCACGACTTTGAAAAGCAATCGCTCTTTGACATCTTGGAAACATACGGGCTGCGTAGCCATAGCCGAGAGACCCGCATCCGGGCTGTACTCCCAACGAAAGCAGAGTGCGAGCTACTCGCGATCGAAAACGAACCGGTGCTCAATATCGAGCAAACTCTCCGGGCCTTCCACGCGGCAACTGGCGGACTTGTTATCGCTGAGTACCTTCACGCTACCTATAGTCGCTGGGAATATATGATCAACGACCGGAAATAAAAATCTAGAGTGACGGAGGATCGCATGAATAAGAATCTCGTGTTGTGGCTACCGCAGGTCACCATTGATTACACGTTCATGTTGCCCGACTACGTTGAGAGGATCTGCGGCCACCTCGCGAAGCATAGCTTTTTCGCCAAACATCATGATGTATTACAGAACATCTCCAAACTTGGCCTGCGACAAGATATCAGCCTCCGCCTTGTTGATGCCGTCGACCTTGGCCGAGCGTTAGAGTATGTCCGGATGCAATACCCTGGAACCGAGATCGCTCAAATTGGGGGAAACTCGGCAATTGCAGCTCTACGGGGATTCTACTTGGCAGCCCGAGATCGCGATCACACAATTCCACGCTCCGGTTACGCCGGAATCTACCCAGCATCGCTTGAGGAGTTTGTTAAGAAACAGGAAACAGTGGCACCTCTTTTCTATAAGGCGCTACGACAGGTATTTGACAAGAGGCTTTGCTTCGAAATCAAGGAAAGGCCTATGACTGTGGCTCTTGAGGGCCATTACAAGGTCATTATCGCCGATGGACATGGCAGAACCCTAGACCATATTGATCCCAACGGCAATTTTTCCCGATACCTTGAACGTCTGGAACCCATCGTTAAGGAACACGCGGGACAAAACGTTCTCTTCTCTTTCCCCTCTGTGCCGTTTCCGTTGGACCTAGGGGCCAAACTCATTGACCAAATTCGCGAGCGTTTCGGAGAACAAGCGTTATTCTACATCGGGAGTAGTTCTTTCCGTGACGGGAGCTCTCTGGACGCCGAACGCACGGAGGAAATCTGGAATAGCATCCTGAAGAAAGCCCACATACTCTCGATGAACGAGACTGAGCTGGGTGATCTGCACACTGTCGTCATCGGCAAGGGTACCTATCAAGATAAGCCGATCGCTTACAAGCTTCTCGAACTTCCAACCGAGGCGATCAAGATCTGTCACGGTGCCGACGGGGCGTTGATGGATCCAGGCCCTGATCCAGGAAGAATCGTCAATGCCGAGGCATTCCGCAAAGACCCGGCAGCTTTCCTCGATGAGAGCCTTCGCTTCGCCGCGGACGGCGCCAGTTATGGTCTCGCGTCACCATCTGGGCACGACGCGACCGACGCAAGTGTACGAATCTTTTCCTCCACGGTACATCACCGAAACACCGAGCGATTCAGGGCCACCTTTCTCAACGTATTGGAGAGCATGCCGCCGGGGCTCATCGCCGTCCACACGCCGGTGGTTGCCCGAACAATGTCAGCACTTACTGGAGTTGGGGCACGATTCGATGGCCTGCTGGCAACAATTCTGATGAGGACGTAAGGACACTCCAATTACTGGCCACACACCACAAAAAACATTCGGCTTGGTGCCCGGTGCGGAATCTCTTTCGTGAACGAATCGGCGTGTCAGTTGAACAGTCTATGTGAGGGTGAATAGAAAAACAGGAGATAATCACATGTTGGAAAAAAATCAAAGAGATATCCCACCTATAGTTAGCGCGATATATAAATATATTTTTGACCATTGGTTGGAAGATGGTTCTCGTCTTCCACCTTGCACGGAACTCGCTGCGCAATTTGGATGTGACGAAGAATCCTTGATTAAGGCATTGCGGGCTGCAGAGATAAAGCGAAGGGTTTCTCATAGCGAAGGAATATGGTCAGTCACGTCCCCCGAGACACCGCACGATACTTCCTTCTCCTTCACTAGGTCGGCTCACGGACGTGCTTTGAAGACTGAAGTGATTGACGCAGCCATACGCTTCCCGACTGATGACAAGGAGCACGCTTTCTATCTTCTCGAACAGCGTGTCCATGACGCACTTCGCCTCGCCAAAGACTTGCCATTCATCGTCATCGAACGGCTCAGACTGCTTGACGGACATCCGGGAGCGTTTCAGCAGGTTTACTTGAATCCAACTCACTTTCCCGCAGACTTTATCCAGCGCCACGACTTCAAGACCGAATCTCTTATCAAGATCTATGAAGGGTACGGGTATAGGCTCCTATCGCGCGACACTAGGCTCGCCGCGCGGTCTGCAAATCTATACGAGATCAACTGGATCAGGAGATATGGCCCCGATTTAGGCAACAGGACTGTATTGGACGCTGAACAGAGGTTATATGCCGAGGGACAGAAGGAAAAGTCGCCTATCGTATTAGAGTTCCTGAAGGCTTCGTACCTAGAAAACTGGAACTACGAGATTAAGAGCCGTCCCGCAACAGGTCTACCATGAAACCTGCTTTCGCTTGGGGTGTTCACTGTGAATTCCACGTAGAGAGCTACCACAGGGCTATTCTTTCGGTACCCGCTCTCTCTGGGACAGTTCAACTAAACGAGAAAGATTTGCTTGCGCAAGGGCCGCTTGTCGGTGAGGGCAAGGCCACATTGGCAGAGCACTTGAATTTTATGAAGAAAGGAGAGTTCATTCAGCAAGGCGCTGCAGTATTAATATTTGGCGTGCGCAATACGCTAGTTAATTTAAGAGCGCCGGTTATTTGGCGGGGACGAGCTTATGCCGTCGAAGGCGAGCGGCCTGAGACCAGCTTTCGTCCGTACTATGGACTGGGGAGCCGTAACGGAAAATTGTTTTTAGGTCAGGCGCTTGGCGGAAGTAGCGAGGAGTGGCCGGAGTTCTTTGTAGCCGGTGTCCCCGTACTCTGGGACGACGTAGATGATGAAGCATTGCTGAGCCTGATCTTAGCTGAGGCAGGCGACCACTCGCATGTATTTTACTTGCCGCGCGGAAACCATCCGAATGCGACGGAAGCAACGCGGAAGCAGTGGTCCCAATTACATAGCGCATTCAGAACGACCGTTCACGCCGATCTCCGAACTGCTGTGTCCGCAATGAGATCCGCTCTTGCGGCGATCGATCCACGGCCAGCACGTTGTGAGAACTACTTGAATGCGGTCGTTGGCATCAAACATAGTGGAACCCTGGTATGGATATACGCGCATGATCGACTTGAGATGCTTGGTCAGAGGGCCAAGGCCTTGGGTTGTCGGCGGGCAGTTTGCGTGGAGAATTCGGGCTCGATCATGCCTACTTATCTACCGACCGGTCTCGATGGAGAGCAGATCCCGCTATTGCGCGCGCCAAATTTCCGATCTCACGGACGGGCGCTGCTCGCTATTGAACTCGATAATCCGGCTTTCGTGTCATTCCCGCTGTCAAGTTCTCCTGAGGCAGGGCATTCCTCATTTCTTTGAGGATCCAGACGAACGTCCGAACGTCTCAGTATTTTCGCTCTGTCTGGAGAGCGGGCGAGTAGCCCAGGATCGCGAATCCCGAAACCGGTTACCCTGAAGCCCTTGCTGCCATGCCAGCTAGAGTGGGTTCGGGGCCTTTCCCCCTAGGGGAACTGTCAACAAAAGAAGCCGTGAGATAGATCCCGCCGGGCCCAGACGGTTAGGCAATTAGAATGATTGAACCGGGGCTTAGTTGATTGAAACTGCGGGCTTGTCCCTAAGTCTCAACAGAAAGCGGCCGGACTTCCGAGGGAGTCCACTGCGGAGTAGCAGCAAAGCTGGCAGAATTAGACTTGCGTAAAACCACGGAGCAACACTTCTCCTGCAAGCGGATTCTTGCCATCTCCGGCCACCGTCATGGGTATAGAGCACGATCCACTTGCCAACAATCCATCCGTCCCTTCTCGCGCCAAAGTTCAGCAAATGTTCAGCAAGCAAGAATCCAAGCCTTCGGTAAAAACCACCCAGGTCCACCGGGACTGGGTCCACGCGTTAACCCATCAGGAGCCCTCTGCTTCCCTCCGCCTGTCATGGACGAGTTGCTTTTCAATGAACGCAGAAGATCCTTCTCGACTTCGTTTCGGGCGTAGGGTCGACAGTCGCTCAGGTTCAAGAAGTTGTGCCGGATTCGTAAGATGACAAAGGATGATTGACCGGCCCCGAGATGGATCTCCTCGTGGAATTCAAACTGGATGGGAGCACGAGTCGGGAATTCACGTCCTTGAACGGAACTTCTTCGAATGCGGTTCCCCAGGCCCCTTGGTGGCCAAGTCTCAGTGTTTGTTGTATGCTTCGTGCACTCTACGTTTCTCTTAATCAGCCTTTGTTTATCTTGGGTTTCGGACGCTGCAGGTTTCGGACGCCAAGTGCCGCAAGTCGATTTTGGAGTGACCCGACATGATATATTCAGAACTTACGACCACCGAGTCCCATCGCATGACACCGAGTCTGTCCACCGCCCAATCTATCATCCACATGGGCAGAGCCGTGACCTTAGACGAAGTGAACAGTTGGAGCGATGAATTCTCGTCAGATGTAACCTTCGAACTCACTCAGCACTCAGGTTTCAGCCTCTTCGCCGAAGGGATGGCGTTCGCGAAGCTTCGGGAATTCCAAGAGCAAACCATTCCGATCAGGGTTCGCACGAGTTTCCCCGTACGCATATCAAAAAACGGAGAAATCCTGGGTGATGTAGGGATCCTTGCGCAGCTCTTTGGCCTGGCACTCCTGGAGTGTGCGGATTCTGTTGTCGATGCCGGTGGCAACGAAGTCAGGACTTCGTTGTATGAAGCACTGTGGTCTTTTGTTCAGAGAAACTCAGGCCACTTTGGAGACGGGAAGAGGCGGTTCATTGCGTTTCGAGATCCCGACTACAGCATCCCGCAATGCTTGCGTGACGAACAGAGCGGTCCGCCGTTTCCCTTTCCTGAACAATTCAAGCGCGTCTTAAAGAACGCGAGCGCAGCACTGGGTGTCGGTCCGGGCCTTGGAGAAGGCTTCTGCGAAGAGAGGCTAATAGAATTCCTTTATGAAACGGCCCGCAATTCGTATGAGCACTCACGGAATGAACTCAACCAGAGAGCCATCAACGGTATTCGAGGAATTACCATAGAGAAGTTCATATTTGTTCATCCGGAAGACCTCTCGTCGAGTCGTCACTTACCTGAGTTGGTCCGTTCCTACGTTGATCGGATTTGGCGCTACAGGTCTCGATCATCCCGACCGAAGCCGCTGAATCTCATTTTCGCAGTTACTGTTGCCGATATTGGCCCTGGCATCCACAACACGCTGCCACCTGAAGGAGATGAGACGCCTTGGGCCCGACTGAATCGGGCTTTCTTACCACGTGTCAGTCGAAAGCCTGCAAGTGGCGATGTGAAGCGAGGGATGGGTCTGACGAACGTGATGAGCGCCGCCCGTTTTATGAACGCCCTCCTTTTCGTGAGGTCTGGCGCGCTCGCCGGCTACAGAGATTTCAGCTCAGGAACAAAGCCGTCGACCGGGTTGCTTTTCGACGCTTGGCCCGAGCCGTTGAGAGGCGCTAAAGGAACGAGTCTTACCCTGATTTGGCCTATTGGCGCACACAGAAGGTTCGTGAAGCCCCGAAGGCCAACCTCCTTCGCTGTGTAGTATTCGTATTGCCTCTCCAGCCCAATGCCCGACCTTTATATTGGAGCCATTCCAAACGATAGTCCGCTGGGGTCTCTTGGAGCGCGCATAAATCGAGCTCCAGCCAACGAACAGCGACGAGCGACAGCATTTGCATTTCGCGTTGACGAGCAGTTCGTGCATCGAATCTCGGACCCGGGAGCAGAGCAGCATCGCGCCGCCGCAGTCGGCTGGTCAGGCGGCAGACCGATCTATTTGTTCGTGTATTCCGCCGCGAAGAAACGCCACGAAGTATTTCGCGTCACTCGCCGGCGCGTTGCACCACCGCCGCGCTCGAGCCTACTGATTTCGCGTATTCGTTCTGCCGACCTTGCCAGTATCATTCGTGAATCCCAGGACTACTGTTTCCTGGAAGCCTCTCCCAACTACCATTTTGTGACACCCTCGCGCGTCCACTGTTCGCTCTTTCTGCGTGTCGGAGATGCAATTCAATCAGCTGAAGTTTTGGACCGGTTCGCCTTTTGGTTGATGCCTAACATTGCACAGGCGGATGCCATTGTGATAGATACGCTCGGGATCGCCTCGATCGCCATCCGCGCCATGCAATGGCTCAAACGGGACGTTCCCTTCGTGTTTTTGCCCAGTCATCCGCTACAAGACTTTGTCAGTGCCGAGAGAGTCCTCGACGGGATGGTTTTGCCCTTACCGACCGATGCAAAAGTCTTTGTGATCGTCAGTTTGGCCATCACCGGCAATATCCTCAAGTCAGTCGAACAGATTCTCCGGGTGGTGGGCAGCCGCAAATCCATCCAGTCAGAAGGCATCGTTCTGTATGCCTTCAAGGGTACTCTTCCTGACATCGAACCCTTCTGCTGCCTGGAACACGAAATCGAATACTATGTGCCGCCCAACGATTGCCGGTTGTGCACGCCCGACAACGTGCCTTTGTACATCGACGGGCACCTCAACTATCCTCGCGAAATTCAGGAAACAGACCTCGCCCTGACTGCCGACCATTTTCACGAAGCCCTGAAATTCCTTGCAAAATACCAATCCATGGATCGCTTGCTCCGAGTTCATCGCGATGATCCCAACGATTGGAGACACCACGCCTTCGACATAGACGTCAGCACGCTTTTGGAACAACCTCAGTTTCTCGAGGCCTATATGCAGGAACTCCGCAACGTAGCTCCGACGCCGGACCTTGTCGTCGCTCCTGATCATCAGCCGGGCCGCGCTTTGGCCAAGCTCGCCAGCCAGATGTTCGACATTCCCTTCGTCATCCACAACGACTTGCGTTTCGGTGGAACCAGGGCTTCGGCCAATAGAAATCTTGTTAAGGGCAGTCGAAACCTCCTAATCGTTGATGATGTTTCGAATACCGGATCACGGCTGTCAAAATACAATAGAGCCCTACGCGAAGAGTTCGGACACTTCAAGTCTGTCGTTTTTCTAGTCGCAGTCGCCCGGCCACAGTCTGAAGCCGCATGGCGGGAGCTCCGCGTTTCATTGACTAACCATCATCCTTGGAACGCTTCCCTGCTCTTTATCGAGAAGATCTGTCTTCCCGCATGGGACGCAAAATTCTGTCCGTGGTGTCAGGAGCATGACTTGCTGTCTCGGGCTTGTCAGAGATTCTCGCTTCCACCGAAATGGATCAAGGACCGCGTAGGCAAGCTGACTGAGAAACTGGAAGGACTTGTCGAGGATGTCCTCTTCCTGCTACCCGGAGTTTCTGCAAAACATCTCGCCCGCGGTGCAGTGGCGGGCATGGAGGGATTCAGTCCTATTCAAGTCACGTTCGCCGTGGCCTCTGCGTTACAGTCGCTCCGCAATGCACCCGAAGAAAAACACAGGCTGGCACCCCACTTCCCAGCACGAAGAGTCTTCGGCTTAAGAAACTTAACCAACTATTCTGAGGGCTTGCTCCGAGCGAGTCTGCTCCGCCTCCTCAGGGCCTACGAGTGGGGCAATACGAATCGTTCCAAATTACAATCTGCAACCCTCGACTATGTTGGGCATGATGACCAGCACGTATTGCAGGGCGAAGTAGTTCTCGCGATTGCCAGAAACGCCATACCAGCCCCGGACCCAGGTGTCCTCACACAGCGCATTCCGACTCAGGATGCGTCTGATCTGTTGGCCTTGCTTCGTATCGCTTAGCTTTCCGATTTTTCTCACTTCGGCCATGCTGATGCGTTTCGACGGCATGACTTCGTTTGACTCCCAGCCTCGCACGACAACCCGATTCTATTGATTCCAATCTTCAACATCCTCACCTTCCTCGTTTGGCCACCAGAGACGGAGGCGCCTGCGCAATTCGGCGAGCTCCGCTTCCGGAACATTCACATGAAACGGACGAATCGCATTCTTGTCAGCCGCCTGCTCTCTGCCTCGTTGTGTAGCACTGGTTTGGGTCATTGTGTGCTCCTTTTGAATAGTTTTAGATTCTTCCGACTACGAATCTGGCGATTATTGTTTTCAGGTCGGTGAAAGGCGAGGAGCCTATCACAAATGAACTTACGGAGGATTAAGTCGCCTTGTCCTCCTGTGTTGCGTGCTAACCGGAATTCATTCCGGGCCAGCAGTTGGATTCTAGGAAGCTACAATGATCACGGCATTTGGTGCGGAGGCACCGGTTTTCCAAACCGCCGCCGAATCTGGGAATGGAGTGACCTTATTTGATTTGCGATTTGCAGCCTTCTGCTTAGGACACTTGTGTAAAAATCGTGCAAGCAGAAACCCGACGTTTCTCGGAGCCGTTCAGGGTTTTTCCAGACCGTGTAATTCCGGGGATTCTGGTATATTTACCATAGCTGTAATCTCAATCGAGAGAAACATGGAAAAAGTAGTAGCAAGACGCAGAAACCCGCATAAATACTGCACTTTTTAGCTATGGCGGAGAGGGGGGGATTCGAACCCCCGTTGGAGGTTTTAGCCCCCAAAACGGTTTAGCAAACCGCCGCATTCAGCCGCTCTGCCACCTCTCCGCGGTTTGTTATCAACAGCTTACCACATTTACTTCAATTCACTTGCTGAACAGTTGCTGAACATTTGTGGAAATCGTCCAAAGTCGCCTCCAAAGTCTTCATCGCCGCCAAGACTGCCGGGTCGAAGGCTTTGATGTAACGCTCTTTGGTCACGTGCGGTTTTGCATGGCGCAGGATGCGCTGGACGACTTTTTCATTCGCGCCTAGTTCATACAGGTTCGATGCAATGCCGCGTCTGCACGCATGCCAGCCGTACCATTCCGTCCGCGAGCAACAGCACAATTTCTTCAAGTACAGCAATGTCCGGCGTTAGGCTCGTGACCGGATGCCTTGGAGCAATGGCGACGGAAGAAGAGAAACGCGAGTCTCGCGCATCATCGAAACGACTCGCACGCTGCCAGGCAGCGCTGAATCGACGAGCCATGTTGGTTTTGTTTTGGTTTTTACAGCTGGCAACTGCAAATCGCCTCTCGCGTTTCGACCTGCGTTTCTCCGTTCCGCCTTTGTCGTCCGTGTGCCTCCTTGCTCCACTTTGGAGATGAAAAGCCGTATGAGCTCCGTTAGGAGTTGTGCGACAATCTCCAGTTTCTTGGTCTATGCAAAACAGGCCAGATTTGTCTCAAACATCTCGCAGTTGAAATTTGCGTCATCGGAGAGTCGTAGTCCTGATAGAGGATAGGAAAGCGCTTGAGCAGCTTTCGCGTGAGTTCCGCATTCATCGTGGGCCGACTGCCGAGGGTCGTAGGTTTCTCCTCTCCTGTGTTTATGAGGAATGAGGGGGAGTTTGTCTCAACGAAAGTGGAATGGGACGGCAGGGGAAAGACCGGATGCGTCGAACGTCGGGGGTTTTGTTTCAGAACTACAGGCCTGTGGGTCTTCCCGGGTACTTATCGAGCCAACGCGGAGCGCGATTTTTCGCAGTGGGATTCGGAGATCGCTTCCACCCATCCTCCCACGGCTTCATAACCCCTGACTCAAACCAAACCCATTGTCCGTCCATGTAGAGGTAGCAGGGAGTGACCATGTACTCCCCTTTGAGATGCAATGGGATGGCACACGCGGGGCACTCCTGTTTTTTCCGGTGTACGAACGTCGTTCCACAGGACGGGCAATGATAGAGAGAAGGAGCTTTGGGTGCCACGACTTATCTCCACGTCGATCTTACCGCTAACGGGCTTCTTGGTCGTCTGTCCGCTTTTCTTTCCGCTTGTGAGATGAGACAGATTTAGGTGCGCTTCTTCGACTTGGATAGATACTCATCGACGTTGGCAGCCTTCCAGAGAAGTGCGGGATGCTGGCGGATGCGTTCGACGATCTCCGATTGTTTGGGAAACAAAAGTTCTGGCTGGTATTGGCCGGAAGCTATCGCTTCGAGGTAGGAAGTTTCGCGCTTGTGATCGAGCACCGTTTCGAGAAAGGGTGAAACGGCCTTCCGCATTTCCTCAGCGGTTGGGCGGTCATCGGCTCGGAGCAACGGATAAAGGAGTCGTTCGAGTTCTTTTTGGTCGAGCTCCTTGAATCGATCCAACCGATACCTGCGGAGGTCGTGGTCCATGGTGCTGGCGAAGAGAACCGCAAGTTTGCGGAGCAAGTCGGCGTCATGCTTCAGCCCAGCACTCGAAAAGCGAAATAGATCATAGAGGTCGCGCGGATGGTGGCGGTCGATCATGGCCTTGAGCTTTCCGCCGAATAGTTCTTCAAGCCGCAGAACCAGATACCGACACGGGTCGGCGGTGCCGAGGGGCGCAGCGTCCATCTCCTGCGGCGGAAGAGCGCAGGCCCGCATCAGGAAATTGATTTCTACCTGAATGCGGTCGGGCCGGTTCGCATGATTGGTGAAATTGAGGTACCACTCCCGCAACGCGTAGTCGTCGACCCCATTCTGAAGCCGGTAGCCGAGGCCGGTAAAGACTTGCTCGACAGCTCTAGCGATTTCAGGGCGGTCGCGGAGCGTTGCTTCGCGGTCGATGTGCCCGATGTAGTTCAGGTCGATATCGACGGAAAGCCGCGTGAGATTGAGATAAAAGAAGTTCAGAGCCGTTCCGCCCTTGAGTACAAGCTTTCCTCGGAGATAGTTATGTTTGTGGAATTCGGTTAGCAGCTCGTGGAGGCGGAGAACCTTCTCGAGATTTTCAGCGGGAAAGCGTGTGTTCGTGGCGAGTTGGCGGATTTGTGCGGGTGTGAATTTCATGTTTGCACGGAGTTCGTCCGCGAAGGTGAGAGCGTCTCAGGCACCATGAGTTTCCATGTAGGGACCCAGCGTTGGCCGGGACGTTTGTCGGCGAGGTAAACCACACCGCGCGGAAGTTTGTGGAGAAAACGGTCACGGACCTTTCCACGAAAATAGAGTTTGTCCGCATGGCGATCGAGAAGGAAGCCCAGGCGCGAATAGAGCCATGGACTGCGGAGCAGTTTGAGATAGGCAAGAGCCGCTTCGAAATCAAACGAAGGAAACATGGCGAGAGACTTGTCGAGTTCTTCGACGCCTCCACTGTAGTCGAGAAAGAACAGGCAGTCGACGAAGGATCGCTCGCGTCCGGTAAGCAGGACATTGTCGGCGCCTCGTTCGGTTTGAAGAAGGCGGTGGGCTGGCGCGAGCAGAGGGCGAGGTGGAACGACACTGTGATAAGTGACGCCGTCAAAGACCACATCCTTGCGGGTGCGAGCGGAGAAATAGTAGACGGTTTGAAAAGTCTGGTTGGCGAGCCCGTGGAATTCGAGCGCGGAATGGAGGGCAACGACGGCGTCGTCCCGGAGCGCGGACGGCACACGATAGCGATTCAAAGGAGTGGTTGCGAAGGTTCCGGCGTAGACTCCATTGGCTAGCTGGCGCACACGATTTTGTTTTTTCAGACGATGGAGTAGGTTCAGAAGGGAGCGATTTCGCTCATCCTTCTTATAGAGCTGACGCGCCTCGTCGACAGTAAAGAGGGGCGCGGATTGGGCAAATTGGGTAAAGGGCAGACGCATTTATGGTTCTCATGTAATACAATATAAGCGTACTAGAAGTGGTCTGTTGTGTCTATGTGTGAGAATGAGGATAAATAGTATTCTCACAGAAACAGACAAATGCCCACTGTGTGTGAGTACAATATGAGCTGTATGAGAATTTGGCCACGCCGGAAAGTAGCGGTTAAATTTCAACGACGCCATCAAATTTCAAACACCGCGTAAAACTTCAACGGAGGCATTAAATTTCAAATAGTCGTTAAATTTATTGCACAGATTACGCCGCTATCGAGATCGGACAGTCTCGTTCCAATCCCCCGTCCACGATCTGCCTGACTGTAGAAGTTCAACTCGACTTGAGGTTGCAGTATCAGGCGTTGAGTGAGGTACAAATCGTACGAGCCTGAGATTCTTCCCGCGACGCGTCCTCCATCGCGAACATACAGCGTTGGCGCAAAATTGAAGAAGTACGGAGCAAGTCCCTGCACGCCGATTGCGATCCACCAGCGCCCAAAATTGGCGTGCCGCGGGGGTTGACAACACGGGCGCATCGGGTTTATGCTGTGAGTTAGTTAAATAACTAACTTCCTCCGAATCAGAGAATATGCGAACGGCACAACGGGACAAGCGAACGCGGCTGATTGAGACTGCGACGAAGCTGGCGTATGGACGCGGTTTCCGAGAGACGAGTCTGGCGGACATCGCCGAGGCGGCTCGCGTGCCGGTGGGCAATGTCTACTACTACTTCAAAACCAAGGAA
>WNFO01000108.1_pt1 | contig 56150 bp, 50 predicted proteins | sample 5400251 | NCBI WGS metagenome assembly WNFO01 (sample SAMN13153354, study PRJNA577476) | soil metagenome | isolation source: 100 cm saprolite under Madrone tree | place: USA:California | collected 2016-06-14 | reverse complement strand
TGAAGCGCCTCTATCAGCGCGGCGACCGAAGCGGGATACGGCCCGACCTCTTGGAAACCGTGGAACGAATCCTTACCGTCCTCGATTCCGCCACCAGCCCGCAAGCCCTGGATCTCCCCCGGTATCGTCTGCACCCTCTGAAAGGCGGCTTGCGAGGATTCTGGGCTGTCACGGTACGGGCCAATTGGCGAATTGTCTTCCGCTTTGAAGGAGATGATGCTTTTGACGTCGAATTGATCGATTACCACTAAGGAGGAAGTAAATTCTATGCCCTTGAAGAATCCCGTCCATCCCGGCCGCGTCGTCCGGCATGATTGCCTGGAGCCATTGGCACTCTCTGTGACCGCGGCTGCCAAGGTGCTCGGTGTTACGCGGCAGGCTCTGAATAACGTCGTGAATGGCAAGTCTGGCATCAGCCCGGAAATGGCCATACGGCTATCAAAGGCTTTCGGCAGCACCCCGGAAACGTGGTTGCGAATGCAGTTGGCCTATGACCTCGCTGCTGCTCGCAAGAACGAAAGCGATATCAAGGTTCGCCGTCAACATGTCGACGTGTTGCAAGCATAAAGCCCGGGTGCAGGTGCCCCCAATGCCGCTCTTGCACGTAGGGCTTTTGTCTTTATCCACATTTTTCCACAATTCTTTCGAACGACACCCCTCCCGCAAATACGGTTTTTCGTCGCCACTGTTCCCGCCCTTCGCGGTTGTCACACCCAGGCCAAGAGCCTCGACACCCTTATGAAACGCGTGCGCGAGGTCATTGCACTTTGCCTGGAAGACACTAACAATCACGTCGGTCCGCTTGAACTCGTCGGGATCCAGCAAGTCTACGTATGAAGAACCCGCCGCATCCCGGCGATTTCATCCGCACGGAAATCATCGAGCCCGCAGGTCTCTCTGTCACTGCCGCCGCAGCCGCTTTGCGGGTTTCCCGCCCCGCCTTGTCCAGTCTCCTGAACGGCAAGGCCGCCCTCTCGGGTAACATGGCTCTGCGCATTGAGAAGGCATTCGGCGTCAAGATGGATACCCTCATGCGCATGCAGTCCGCTTACGACATCGCCCAAACTCGTCTCCGCGAGAACCAAATCCGCGTCCGCCGCCTTCGCCCTACCGCCGATGTTCACGCTTAACCAATCTCAATACCTCTTCCGTCCACATGCTCTTGTAGCGGCGAGTTAATCTCGCCATCTTGCCCCTCGGTTGTCGGCGTGAGGGATAAGCGAGCTGAGGGCAGGCGCCTTGTCAGCGTGTTTTCAGAGAATGGGGCTTCGAACTTTTCCACAGATTTCCACAATTCTTTCGAATCTGCGGTTTTTGCATCCCGGTGGTTTTGACCGGGACCCTTTCCCTCCGCCAACTTGAACCCCACTGTGTCAACCCTGCCGCCTCCGTCACGTTGGGGCTATCAAAGCGCTTGCAATGAATCCATGCATTCATACCTCGGTTCTCCGCATCCGCGGGACGCGCGCGCGGAGATTCTTCTCTGTGCATGGTCGCGCTTCGGGAAAGCAATCAGCGTGGAGGGATTTCAACCACAATGCAGGTTCCGGGTCTTGCCGCGTTCACCGCCTTGGCAATTTCTTGCATCACGGGACGCACCAGGCTCCATCTGTTCTTGCTGAGAATCACGATCGCCAGCTTGCGCCCTTCCAGTTTTTGCTGATAAGGCAGATTTGTGTCCGTCGTTAGAAGCACGTCAAATCCGGCTTCCTCAGCCGCTTTCAGCAGTTCGCCGTTGCTTAACGTGGCGTTCCGTGGTCAAAGAGAACAAGCATTAACGCCGAACTGGAGCTTCAAGGCTCCGCGCCGCAAAATCCAGTACTGCCGTCACCTGTTCCCGCGTCACGTCAAACTGTTCCATGATCTCCTCGATGCTCAGCCCATCCTCGAGGTTCTCAAAGATAGTGGCAACGGGCAGGCGCGTCCCGCGAAAAACCCACGCGCCGCTGACTCTTCCCGGCACGCTTTCTACCGCCGCACATTTTGACCAATCCAGTGCCATCGGCGCGCCTCCTTTTCTTCTATTCTAGCTGAGAGTCTAGGGAGCCACGGTACCGCTGTCAACACTCCGGCATTCTGTTTGTTATCTCCGGCCCGTTTTCCCTTCGATGGCGGCTCCAGTGTGGCCCATCTTTCGCGCCGCGTAATTTCCTCCGTCTTTTCTTTACATCCTTACTTCCTTACCTCTTTACTCCGTCTTTTTTTCCTTTCCACAGATTTCCACAATCTTTTCGAATGCTACTCCTCCCGCAAACCTTTTCCCCCGGCCAACTTGTACCCCACTGTGTCAACCCTGCCATGGTCATTCGAATCACTAACAAGTTATCCTTGACAAGCATTAACTCTCCAGCTACCATGTTCTTTGATAGTTCGCGCCCATCTTCGACTTCACTTCGACGCCCGGCCGCCGTCCACACTTCAGCGCTCAAATCGAACCTCCACCGCAATTAGGCAGCGGCGATCACGACCCGATCGTCGGTACTGTCCCCTTAACTCCTTTCAGCTCAATTCTTTTGCCGACCCCCACCCCCTAAACCCTGCTGTATCAATCTTTTACAAAAACGTGGGGGAAGGGAGGGGGTCCGAGCCTGGTCGCACCCTCCACCGTTTCGACGTTCAGACCCCTGGCGTCCCAGCGCGTTTCGAGCTATCCCCTTTTTTTTCACATTCTTGCGCACTCTTTTGCACTCGCAAAATACTCAACTCTTTTCTTTTCAATCGCTTCCACACTCTTTGCAAAAAACCACCCTGGGTGGGGGGTATTCTTCCCCTCTCGTCACTCGTCACTCGTCACTCGTCACTCGTCGCCCGCCACATCTGCTATTCTGGAACGTCCAAAATGATCGCCAGTCCGCTGCTGCCGCCCCAGCACGCCACACGAAAGAGGAACCTCACGCCGTGACTCACGCATCCGTCAGCGCCCGCGCCGCCAAGCGCGTCCACAACTTCAACGCCGGTCCGGGCGCGCTCCCTCTTTCCGTCCTCGAGCGCATCCGCGAGGAACTTCTCGACTGGCGCGGCACGGGCATGTCCGTGATGGAGATGAGCCATCGCTCGCCCGAATTTGAGGGCATCAACGCCGCTGCGGAACAAAAGCTCCGGAATCTTCTTGGGATCTCCGACGACTACGCCGTCATTTTCGTCCAGGGTGGCGGCAGCATGCAGTTCTCCATGGCGCCGATGAATCTCTGCCTCCCCGGAAAGCCCGTTGACGTCCTCCACACCGGCTCTTGGACCGCCAAAGCCATCGGCGAATTGAAAAAAGGATTCCTTCACCATATCGCGGCCTCCACTGAAGCGGAAAAATTCGTGCGCCTTCCCCGCCGCGACGAAATGAAATTTTCGCCGGACGCCTCTTACGTTCACATCTGCACCAATAACACCATCGAAGGCACGCAGTGGACCGCGCTACCGGACACCGGCCCCGGAAGCCGCCCGGAAACTGGCCCAGAAACCAGCAATGTCCCGCTCGTCGCGGACATGTCTTCCGACATTGCCTCGCGCCCCGTCGATGTGAATAAGTTCGGCCTGATCTTCGCCGGTGCCCAGAAAAATTTGGGTCCTTCCGGGGTCACCGTTGTCATCATCCGTAAGGATCTTGCCGAACGCGCCGATAAAAATCTTCCCACGCTTCTTCAATACCGCACGCACATCAAGGAGAAGTCGCTTTATCACACCCCGCCGGCTTTCGCGGTTTACATCGTTGGCCTGGTTCTGGAATGGATCGAATCCGAAGGCGGAATTCAGGGAATGCAAAAGCGCAATGACGCCAAAGCCGGCCTCCTCTACAACACTATCGAGTCGAGCGGCGGCTTTTATTCTTGCCCGGTCGAAAAATCATCGCGCTCAAAAATGAACGTCGTGTTCCGCGTACCGGGAGGCGCCAGCCGCTCAGCGGCCGCCCAAAACATCGACTCCATCGAAAAGAAGTTCGCCGCCGAAGCCGCCGCGGCTGGCCTCGTTGGCACCCCCGGCCACCGCTCCGTCGGCGGCATGCGCGTTTCGCTTTACAACGCCGTCGAGCCCGCCGCCGTCGAAGCCCTCACCAATTTCATGCGCGAATTTCAGCGTACCCGCGGCTGAAGCGTTTTGCGTTTTGCGTTTTGCGTTTTGCGCCGCCGCTTTGGCCAGTTCCCGCCGGGCGGCCCTTTAGTGTACAGTGATAATGAAAGCGCGGCCAGCGCGCCGCCGCCTCTGAGGGTTTTTCTATGGACTCCCCACTCTCCGCAACGGCCACCAGAAAGCAAGAGAGCCCCACCGCGGCCCGCCAAACGCTCACCATCACCGACAATCGCACCGGCAAAACCTACGAGATCCCCATCACGCACGACACTATCCGGGCCGCCGACCTCCGCCAAATCAAAGTGGATCCCAAAGATTTTGGGATGATGAGTTACGACCCGGCCTTCAACAACACCGCTTCCTGCATCAGCAAGATCACCTATATTGACGGCGACGCAGGGATCTTACGCTATCGCGGTTATCCCATCGAAGACCTCGCGGAAAAAAGCACCTATCTGGAAACCGCCTATCTGCTCTTGCATGGAGAATTGCCCACGGCTTCGGAACTGAAAGATTGGACCTACAACGTCACGCACCACACCTTCATCCATGAAAGCATCAAGAAATTCCTGGATGGCTTCCATTATGACGCTCATCCGATGGGCATGATGATTTCCACGATTGCGGCGCTTTCCACTTTCTATCACGACGCGAAAGACATCTTCAGCGCCGAGTCACGCAAGAAGCAGACCTATCGCCTCGTCGGGAAAGTTCCGACGATCGCGGCGTTCTCTTATCGCCATACCCTCGGGATGCCGTTCGTCTATCCGGACAATGACCTCAGCTATCCGGGAAATTTTCTCAACATGCTGTTTCGTACTACCGAGCCAAAATACCGGCCGAACCCGACTCTCGAGCGCGCCCTTGATGTCCTGTTTATTCTTCACGCCGACCACGAGCAGAATTGCTCGGCCAACACCATCCGGGGTGTCGGCAGCTCGCACGTCGATCCCTACTCCGCCACCGCTGCCGCGATCGCCGCGCTTTACGGTCCGCTGCACGGCGGTGCCAATGAAGAAGTTTTGCACATGCTCCTGGAGATCGGCTCGGTTCAGAAAGTTCCGGATTTCATCAAGCGCGTGAAAGCCGGCGAAGTGAAGCTCATGGGATTCGGCCATCGCGTCTACAAGAATTACGATCCGCGCGCCCGCATCATCAAGCACGTTGCTTATGAAGTGTTCGAGCTTATGGGCAAGAATCCGCTTCTCGAAATTGCCCTCGAATGCGAACGCATCGCCCTCGAGGACGATTACTTCGTCAAGCGCAAGCTCTATCCCAACGTGGATTTCTATACCGGCCTCATTTATCAATCGATGGGTTTCCCAATGACCATGTTTCCGGTCCTTTTCGCGATTCCGCGCACTTCCGGGTGGATCGCCCAGTGGGAAGAGATGCTACTCGACCCCGAGCAGAAAATTGCGCGGCCGCGCCAGATCTACCTGGGCCACGACACGCGCCATTACGTTCCCATCGAACAGCGCGGCTAGGAAACACGGTATGCACTTTGCATACCGCATCCAGGGATGCTCTCGACAATCCTGTTCCGCACGGTATAGTTATTTTGTAGAGAGGTTGTATGGCCCAATTCCCGAGTACACCCACAAGCGCGCATACGGGCGCCAAGCGCCGCAGCCAGCGCGTGCTGGTGCAAGTCGGCATCCGCCTGCGCGGTAAGGACGCTCAGGGTAAGGATTTCGAGGAATCCACGCAAACTCTGGCCATTAACGCCCACGGGGCGCTGGTATTGCTTACTGCGCGGGTCATCAGCGGCGCCGTCATCCATATGCGGCACAACAAGACCGAAGAAGAACAGGAATGTCACGTGGCCTATCTCGGGCCTGTGCGCGGTGGCAAGGCAGAGATAGGTTTGGAGTTTACAACACCGCGCCCGACCTTCTGGCGGGTAGCCTTCCCTCCCGAAGACTGGACAGCGAAGAGTCCCGAAGCCCGCACGATTTCCACTCAGCGCACGATCAAGTAGTTCGCTTCCCCCGGTTACCTTCGCATTTCTCGCATCGTAATTTCTCTGCGGATTTTTGGTAAGTATTTCGACGCCGGCCAAAAAAGACATCCGGACTATTTGCGGTTATTCGCCGGCGCGCGGCCGTTTGCGATGTTTCAGCCAGCCATCGATGGCTCGATTTTCCGTGTGAGAAAAACTCAGACCCGGGACCCCTTTTTCCCCATCATCGCGGCGAGCAGCCATTTCCTCAACACCATCAGGTAATAGGGCTTGGTTTCGCGAAACATCAGTCCCATTCCTCGATCCGCGTGGGAATAAACCACGCTTGCTTGCGCTTCAAAAAACTCGGTCTCGGTGAAAAGCTTTATCGCCAGCGACGTTCCCATGGGATAGGGGTTTTCCGTATCCACGTAACAACCATTCAAGCTAAGTTCTTTGACGCGTGCCGTCCTCTTGTCTTCGGACGAGCCTTCGCGCATCTCGATGGATCCAACGAACGGATACCGGGGACTGCGGCGCCGATCCTGTTCCATGGTACTCCTGGAGAGAACCGCGAAGATTCTACCCCTGCATTGTCAAATTTCCTCAAGATATCGCATTCGAATTGTTCGACTAGCTATAACTTAACTGAGACTTTTTCCCGTTTCACAGCGTATTGCCCCGGAGAGCCGCGTCCGAAATGGAAATCGAATCCACTAATAACGGTGACAGAGTCTGGCGCGACAGCAAATGGCTGGTCCTCGTCGAATTTGCCCTCGTGGTCGGCATCTACGTTGCCCGCCGACATCACATCCTGAAGGTTAGCGCTACGCCGTATCTCCTCCTTCTTGCATGGATTTCACTTCGCCTTCGCAAGGTCCAGTGGAAACAGATCGGCTTCACGCGGTATCGCACCTGGGCGACGACTCTTCTGCTTGGCGTTGCCTGTGGCGTCGGCCTAGAGCTGTTCGACCTGTTCGGCAAGCAGCCGCTTCTCACCCGGCTCCTCGGAAAACCGCCCGATCTCTCGAGTTTCACTGCTGTCAGAGGAAACCTCAAATTCGCCCTGGCCATGATCGCCCTCATCTGGGTCCTGGCGGCCTTTGGAGAAGAGCTCGTCTACCGTGGCTACCTGATGAATCGCGTTGCAGATCTCGGCCACGGCACACGCACCGCATGGATTGTGAGTTTATTCCTGATTAGCGCCCTCTTCGGTTTCTCTCATTACCAGCAGGGCATCACGGGCATGATCGAAGAGGGTTCTGACGGGCTGGTTTTGGGATTGATGTATCTTGGCTATCGCCGCAACCTCGCCATTCCCATTGTCGCCCACGGAGTCTGTGATACCATCGACATCGCCCTACTGTTCTTGGGCAAATATCCCGGCCTGTAAGGCGGCGCGCCCCGCTTCCTCACGCTCGACTCAATCTCCGCAGGCGTATTCCGCAAAGGCGGCGAGTGGAACTCGAAGTTGGCGTTTGCGTTCCTCGCGGCCACGATCCATCCGAGTAACAGCCGCGGCGGAGGTTTGCCGCTGCTTGGACGGCCGCAATGCAAAGGTCAGCTTTTCCCGGAGTCTGCGGTGCGCACGGAAGAGTCTCAGGCGCACGGCCATCGCGGAAGTTCCGACACGCTCGGCAACCTCCTGAGTCGAGTACTGCAGAACATCGCGCAGCAGGCAGACCTGCCGCATTTCCGGAGGGAGCTGCGTGATCGCGGTCGCCATTAGCTTCCGCATTTCGCGCCGCGCAAAGCGTTCCTCGGGATTGTCTTCGCGCGCCGTCACGTTGCTTCCCAGAGTTTCGTCGCCCACGCCGTTGGGCTCTTCAAGCGAGAAAACTTTTCCATCGCGCCGCTTGCGAAGCACGTCGATCGACGCATTCGCCGCGATGCGCGAAACCCATGCATGCAGGTCGTCCCGGTTTTCGCCCGGCGTGCCGACAAATTGTTCGAGGCGCGTCATCACTTTCAGAAACGCATCCTGGCGCACATCTTCCGCATCCATAGAATTGCGTGTCATTCGCAGCGCGCCGAGGTACAAGCCTGGCGCGTACGGCAGGATTAACTTGGCCAGCGATTCACGGTCGCCCTTTCGTGCTTGCACAAGCAACGCGGAGCGGGTCGTGCTATCAAAGCATAGGGAAGTGCTGCACATGGTGCGATAAGAATGGCAGGCCAATCGCCACCGCGTATCCAGCCGTAAATTACAGAAAATACAGGACTAACTTATTTTTTAACGACCAGAGCCAGAAATGGGAGTGACCGCTTGTGGGACGCAGCGTGGCGATTCCGGTCACCGTTTCACTTCTGGCCGCCGAGTCCTGCCCTTTAGATTTGTGTAAAGTCGCGCACGAACCGAATGGGAGCTTGCGCTCAAGCAAGGTTGCCTCGGTAGAAGAAATGACTCTGCTGGTTTCTAATCGGCAATTTGAAGTTTATCGCCTCGCATTTCCCATTCGATTCGAACGAGAAAATCGAAATGCATGCCTTCGGTTTTCAACCACGCTTCCAAGTCTTCACGCGAATTGGCGCGAAATTCAACGAACATTTTCCCCTCAAGCATGTTGACGAGGACGCGCTCGGCGCGAGCAAGCCCTCCGGCCTGCATGCGCTGCGCCAGAGCTTCGGCTCCTTGTCGCGTGAGGCAAGCGAGGGTGTGCTGTGTGAGATAGCGTGGCATCGGAACTCCTAGGGAGCGATTTGGAGTCCAAGTATTTCACAGTAGCCGATTCATGTGCACGATCAGGCGAGCGGCAGGAACTGGCAACGCTGTGATGTTGCCAAAAATATCTGCAGAACCGGACAACCGAACGAGATCACGCGCATCTCGATTGACAAGTGTGTTGTCGGTTTGGGACGGGGGTGGCTCATGAGGTGGGTCCTGCTGGTTGTGTGTCTCTTAGTATTTTGCAATTCGAGTCCGGCGCAAGAAAAAACCAATCCAAGCACCAAGCCGAAGATAGCGGAAGCTCCGACGGAGGTCCACGAAAACCAGATTTCGACGACGGCGAAATTGCCGGTGCGGCGCGTAGTGCTCTATAAGAATGGCGTTGGCTATTTCGAGCATCTGGGGCGTGTACGCGGGAACCAGGAAGTCCACGTAGACTTCACGAGCGCGCAGTTGAATGATGTCCTGAAGTCCCTGACCGTCCTGGATCTGTCCGGCGGCCGCGTAAGCGGTGTCGACTACAACTCCGAGGCGCCGCTCGCACGCAGACTGGCGACGCTGCGGTTGTCGCTGGGTGAAAGGCCCACGACTGCGGAGTTCCTCGGCGCACTGCGCGGGGCGAGGTTGGAAGTTCGCAGCGGCAGCGGGCCACTATTGATTGGCAAACTTTTGAGCGTGGAGCGCAAGACACGCACGGGCGCCGCGCCAGGCTGGACCGTGGAGACGGATGAGATTTCGCTGATTACTGATAGCGGGGAAGTGCGCAGCGTGGATCTCAATGCTTCGACGATTGTTCGAATCGCCGAGAAGGATTTACAAGTCGAAGTAGGCCGCTACTTGGGCCTCATCGCTTCTTCGCGCGACCAGGACGTACGGCGCATGACGATCGCAACTGCGGGAACAGGCGAACGAAATTTGTACGTAAGCTACATCAGCGAAGTGCCCATCTGGAAAACCACCTACCGCATCGTGCTGCCCTCGAAAGCAGACAAGAAGCCCCTGCTGCAGGGTTGGGCCATTGTGGACAACACGGTTGGTGAAGATTGGGATAGCGTGGAACTCTCGCTCGTGGCAGGAGCGCCGCACTCTTTCATTCAGCAACTGTCGGAGCCATTTTACGGGAGGCGGCCAGTAGTGGCACTGCCGGAGAGCGTGCAACTGTCGCCGCAGACGCATGCAGCAACGCTGATGCGTGGAAACGGACGGCTGAGCGGAGTAGTCTCGGACCCGGCGGGAGCCGCAGTTCCTGGCGCAAATGTTCGGCTATTGGATGAAAACAACGGCGTGATTGCGCAGACCACCACGGAGAGCAACGGGCAATACACTTTTTCAGGAGTGTACACGGGAAACTACCGCGTCGAAGTGGAACGACAAGGTTTCCAGAAAAATGTGATTTCCGGACTTACTCTTTCACCGGGCGAGAACCAATTCAATACTCAATTGCGTTTGGGGTCCAACACACAGACCGTGGAAGTCTCCGCGGAAGCCACTGCCTTGAACACGACAACGTCAGCGATGGTCGGCACGGCTGGCAAGCTGAGCGCTGTGGCGAACCGGGCGCACGTCGGACTTGGCTACGGCAGTGGCGGAGGAGTGGGAGGCGGGACATTCAGAGCCGCCGTTTCCGTGGCGAACCTCGAGGAAGCACGGGCGATGGGTGAAGCGGCGGCAAGCGGCCAAGAGCTAGGGGACCTCTTCGAGTACAAACTGAAGGACCGCGTGACCCTGAAGAAGAACCAGTCGGCGCTGGTGCCTATCGCACAGACGGAAATCGAGGCAGAGAAAGTATCCCTTTGGAGCGGGCCGACCGGATCGGGCCGCCCGCTCCGTGGATTGTGGTTGAAAAACACGAGTCCTCTCACGTTTGATGGCGGAAGCTTCAGCGTTCTGGAAAACGAAGTGTTCGCCGGCGAGGGATTGATGGACCCAATCAAACCGGGAGAGCGCCGGCTGATTTCTTACGCGACGGACCTGGGACTTCTGGTGGAGGCGTCGAAAAACAACCGGCCGCAGCACGTCACGCGAGTAAAGATTTTAAAAGGCGTGCTGACACAAGTGAGTGAGCTGCAGGAGCGGACGCTTTATGTTGCGCGAAATCAAGACGGCATCACACGCACGCTGGTGATCGAGCATCCCGCGCGGGCGGAGTGGCGACTGGCCAAGGGCGCTAAAGAACCGGAGGAGAAAGCGCCGGGAGTATACCGTTTTCGCGTCGAGGTTCCCGCCAAAGCAACCGGATCGCTGCCGGTCGAAGAGGCGCGCACGCTGGCGACGAGCTACGAACTTTCGAATCTCAGCGAGGAACAGATCGGCTTGTTCGTGAAGCAGGGAACGATCACAGGGGAGATGGCGGAAGCACTGAAGAAAATCACGGCGCAGAAGACCGTGGTGGCAAAGTTGGAAGAAGAGATGGAGAACCGCCAGAAAGACATCGACCGGATCGTCGAGGATCAGGGCCGGCTACGCGAAAACATGAAAGCGCTGCGAGGCAGCGCGGAAGAGAAGGCTCTCCTGCAGCGCTATACCAAACAACTGGACGAGCAAGAAACGCAGCTCGACGTCCTGAGAAAAAAGATCAAGGACACCGAAACACAACGCGACAAAGCAAACGAGCAGTTGGAAAAAATGATCGGCGAGCTGCAACTCGAAGCGACGATTTAATCGAAGAAGCTTGGAAGACGAACCTGTCCGATTTGACAGGTTGGCGGTGAAGCACATTTTTCGCGCGCGACGGCGCTGCTCGGCTGACTGGCTCTACACTCAAGATTGAAAGTGGGGATTGTACGCAGATTCGCGCGACGCGCAATCCTTCAGCTGTGGGCCGGCGGTGAGCGCTGTGTTCCCGCTGGTGGATGCTGAAGAGGTTGAAAGATGAGACGCACACTTGCATTTCTGTCGATTTTACTGCTCACGCTGGTGGCCGTCCGCGGCGTGTCCGGAGAGCCGCAACACAAAGGGACCTCCACGCTGAGCGGGGTAGTACTCGGCCCGGATGACCGGCCGGTGGCACATGCCTACGTGTCCTACCAATCGTCGGGGGGCGTCGCACCACACGTGGTCCGCGCGGACTCGCAGGGGCGTTTCACGATCTCGAAGCTGAAAGCAGACAACTACGATCTACGGGCGTCCGGAAAGGGCGTTTTTTCCGAGTGGGAAAAGAACGTCAACTTGAGGTCGGGCGCTAGGAAAGAACTGACTTTGCGTTTGATCTATGCAAAGGAAGTTCCCAAGGCCTACGTAAAGACCAAACCAAAGCAGTAACTACTCCAACGCCGAATCCGCCACAACAGAGAGAAGCCACAGCCTATTAGCCGGGGAGATCTACGCGCCGCAAAGATTCAGAATTTTTACTGGTAGATGAGTTGGGCAAGCTCGTAAATGTCAGAATCAGAGGCATCCGAGACGGCGCAGTATTCCATCCCCTGGCGGCGCCAGTGGCGCCACTGATACCCCTGCCGGAGACCCGGCGGATGAATCGGGGTGTCCGGTTCCTTGGTAGGCATCACAAAAACATTAATGATGTGTTTGCGGCGTGAGTAGACCAGGGCAGCGACATTCTGGCCGCCGAGTACATCGAGCCGCCCGCCGACCAGCGGGAATCCCTCATCCGCAAAATCCCTCACCGGGGGAACAAAGGCGAGCTTGCCGTCGAACCACGGCTTGACAGTGTGCTGATCGGAGGAAGCCACGTCGGTAAGGTGGCCGGGTTGCAGCGAACGAACGTGAGCGTCAATCATTTCGACAGCTGTGAAAGGCGCGCTGGCGACGCTATCTTTCGCGGCGTGTGGCCAGGAAAACCAGGAAACTCCGGCAACGATCAGAATCGTGGCTGCAACGGCAAGCAAGCGCCAAGCAGGAATCCTGGTGCTGCTGGGAGAAGCGGTCGCAGCGTCCAGACTGGCTCGAATTTTCGCGCGGAGGGCAGCGGGTGCGTTTTCGTAAAGACCGCTGCGCTGAAGGGACGAGCGCAGCGATTCCTCGGATCCGAGGGAAGTGGCGCATTCGCGGCAGCCCTCGAGGTGCCGCTCAAATTCCGCGGCGCGGGTGGCGTCGAGTTCTCCATCCAGATAGCCGTGGAGGGCCGTACGCGTGAAATCACAGTTCACGAGAGGCCTCCTGTGGACTGGCATGCGTGAGCGCGCGCTGGAGACGCTGACGCGCGCGGGCTAGTGCAGACATCACAGTGCCAATGGGGACGGCGGTAATGCAAGCAATTTCTTTATAAGAACAGCCTTCCAACTCACGGAGGACGAGTACCTCGCGGAAGCGGGGAGGCAGCGTTTCGAGGGCGCGCGTGAGGCGCTCGCGGTTCGCTCCAGCAATAGCCAGGGCCTCGGGAGAGGCGCTGGGCTGGGGATGCAACTCTTCGTCGAATTCGGTCATTAGTTCCACAGGGCGATTCTTCTCCAACCAGGTATAGCAAGTATTGCGCACAATCTGCAAAAGCCAAGCGCGGGCGTCGCCACCGTGGAAGCCGCGGAAAAAGCGGTAGGCACGGAGCATAGCCTCTTGAGCGACGTCTTCACAATCGGCGCGGTTCTTCAGAAGCCAGCGCGCCAAATTGAAGGCGGCTTCGAGGTGCGGCAGAACGAGCTGCTCGAAGCGCGCCCGGTCCTGCACATCCAACACGTCCGAGCCTTTCCCCTGGTCAGAGCCACTCATGGGCAGGAACCACCTGAAGGACCATTTTATTCCCAATCCCCTCTTGGATGTGACTAATCAAACAAAGGGTTGGAAAGCACCGAAATTGGGAATAATTGGCGGCCTGTATTGGTCTGGACAAGCGAAACACGTCCCATACGCGGCGCGGGCTCCCTGGACTCTCTCACCCGCGCCGCCCTCCAAGTAAAATTGGCGGGAAATTCCTTCCAAAGGAAAATCCGCATTACGCGCTTTAAATTCTGGACGAGAAGTCTTCTCTTAGTTTGGTGGATTGTTCTTTTCCTCCAAAAAACGGGCGGCCGTGGGAAGCACACAAGAGTAGTACTATTAGGCCATGCGAGTTGCAGGATCCGCAGATACGCAATGCGTATCTTATAGTAAGGCAATGACTTAGCGACATCGGATCACGGCCGTCGGCTGGAATAACGGTCCCTTTGTACTACGACCGACGTACCCCGTCTAGTGGCTCTGCGGACCCATTGTGGGCTGCAATGCAGGTGCGTAGTCTCCTAAGAACGGGTTGGGGGCCGCGCGGGGACAGCGGCTCCGCAAGGGGCCGTGTGCGAGCTTCCCAACCCGCCTTCGTTTATCTGCTTTCCTAGCATCACAGACCAGAGCGTTCACGAGGAGGGCCTGTACCCAGGCCCCCTTTTTTGCGTCGATCGGAATCCAGCTTGCAATCTAGAGCGGCAGACTGCGGTGATTTTTCTGTAAGATGCTCTGGAATGAATGGCTTAAAAGCACCAGAGATGGCGTAGTTTGAAGGGTTGGCGCGACAGGTGAAGGGCAGAAACAACATGGGGACAAGACTCGTGGGGTTCGTGCTGGTTGCGCTGGCGCTGAGCAAAGTGGTAGCCCCCGATGCGCTGGCCGCCGGACCGGCTCTGCCAAAGCTCAAGGCAGAGACGCAGCAAGCGTTTGATTTCTACGTAAAACAGGTGGAAGCGCGAAATGAAGATGAACTGAAGCGTGGGACTGCGCTGCTATGGGTCGATGGACTCCCTGAAAAACAACGGGCGGAGGCTTACGCGGGGCTGGAGCGCGGCGAAGTAAAGATGCAGAAGCTGGAAATCGTTGAAAACAACAAGACGGTAGCCTGCCCCGGAGGGATGATTCATCACTGGACCGGGCTGGTGTTCATTCCCGGAGCAAAACTCGAAGATGTGCTTGGCGTACTGGAAGATTATGACCGGCACTCCGTGTACTACGCGCCGGACGTCGAACGATCGAAGATCGAGTCGCGAGAAGGGGATCATTTCCGCGTTTTTCTGCGTTTTCGGCGGCACAAAGTGATTACCGTGGTGCTGAACACCGAGCACGAAGTGCAGTATTTCCACGATGCAGCGGGAAAAGCTCACAGCCGCAGTTCGGCGGTGCGCATTGCGGAAGTCGAAAACCCCGGGAAAAACGATGAACGCGAAAAAGCTCCTGGCGACGATGGCGGGTATATGTGGCGGATGGAGACGTGGTGGCGGATGGAAGAGCGGGACGGAGGCGTTTACGTGCAAAGCGAGGTGGCTTCGCTGACGCGGGATATTCCCACGGGATTCGGGTGGATGATCAAACCGTTTGTGACCGGTATCCCGAAGGAAACACTTACTTTTACACTGGAAGCGACACGCAAAGCGGTCGAAGCACACCGTCCGGCGCGCTGATTCGCGGTCGCGACTATGGTCTTTGCACAGAGCGCGGGAGTTTCTTGCCGGCCGCGTGCTGGAGTAGCTGCCAGACATCGGCGGCATTGCGGTCCCAGGTCCACTGTAGAGCGGCTTTCGCAGCGGCTTGCCCCATGCGGCTGCGCCATTCGGCTTTCTCGTAAAGAGTGCGAATCATCGTGGCGAGTGTTGTGGCGTCGTGCGGGTCGCGGAGGATGAAACTGTCCACGCCATCGTGGAGAAGAGAGGATACACCTGCAAAAATCGAGGTAATGGCCGGCAGGCCACAGGCCATGGCTTCCGCGACGGGCAAGCCGAACGAATCTTCATGGCTTGGGCTGACGTAGAGATCAGCGGCCGCGTAGAAATCGAGAACGTCTTGGCTAGAAGGTTCAAAACGGCAGCGCCCTGAGATGCCGAGTGACATTGCTATTTCGAAGAAAGGGTTGGGAGAGTCGTCGCCCGCCGCGATCACCAGAATTGGCAATTCGCGAAGAGAACTCAGGGCGCCAAGAACGGTCTCAAGTCCTTTGACTCGCCAATCATTGCCAATCAAGAGCAGCACGAGATCCCAGTCCTGAATCGCGCGGCGCCTTCGTGCTTCGGCACGCAGGGCCAGCCGCGCGGGAGGCGAAAACTGCGCGGTATCGACGCCATTGGGAATGACGCGGACGTCGTGCCGATGAAAATAATCGGCGAGGAGCGCGGCGGTGCGCTGGGAGACGGCGGCGAGGGAAACTTTCGGGTTCGCGTAGATGCGGCGCTCCAAACCAGCCAGCAGAGCATAGTAAGCGCGGCGATGGAGACGTCGGAGAAACTGGGGCCTTGCCGAATCGTGGACCTCATCGTTCGCAAGGTCCTGGAGGCGACGAAAGAGCGCGTGAACGATGACGACATCGGCGTCCAAACAATTAATTCCAGGAGAAAGAAGGAGGTCGAAGCGAAGTCCATGAATCCACCGATCCCACGCGTGGCAGATCGAATTCAGGAAAAGCCACGCGAGGAATTGGAAGAGATGCGGACCGGGAAGCGCAGGGACTTTGTGCCAAATGATCACACCGGAGTCCTGCGAGCGTGCGACGCGTGGTGGAGCAAGCGTAAGGTCTTGAACGCGTTGGGCATAGAGATGAATCTCGCAGCGCTCGTTGCGGGCGAGGCGTTCCAGCACTTCGGCGAGGGCACGTTCCGTGCCGTTGCGGCGGTCAACAAAGGGTGAGACGACGGCGAGACGCAAGTCAGCGCCACCGGGGGCTATACGTTTGTGGAAACTGGGCCGCAGCGGCGTACTGAGCGGAAAGAGCGAGAGTCGGCAAGCGGAAAAGGATGCCCAGGAGAAGCCAAAGGTAGGCGTTCAACACAAAATCTTCATACGCTTGGATGCCTGTGAAGGTAATGGGAATTAGTAGAACTCCAGCATACCAGAAGATGACGAACGCCAGCGGAAACCAGGGTGAACCTCTCAGCTTCTTCACGACACGCCAAGCTGAAAATAGGATCGAGAAACTCATAACGAACCAAAGCACAAGGCCGCCGATGCCCATCTCGACAACAAGCGTGCCGAAGCCGCTCTCCACGCCTATGACCGGCGGTTTTGCGCTAAAAATACGTGCTACATACTGAGTGCCCAGGGAAGTGGTGCCAATGCCGTAGCCGTAAGGCCAGCGCTCGTAGCCGAACGCGCCGAGGAAATTCCGCAGTGGATAATCCCAGGTTCGGTTTTGGAACTCGCTCGCGGTGCTGCTGGGCGAAAGAGTCTCGGTGAAGAAAGCGACGCGAGAGAGCAACGCCTGGGGGTAAGTTGCAAACAAGACTACGATGCCAAGACCGATGCCCAGGGCTGTACGTTGGACGCTCCTCAAGACACGAATGACTTCGCGCTGACGCCAAGGCGCCCCCCATATAAAGGCCACTGATCCAACAAGAGCCGAACCGGCACTCCACAGGACGACTCCTCGGGAAGAGCAAAGCGCCAGGGCCGCAACGGTGAGCGCGAGAACAAAGAAGGCGAGAGCTCTGCCGCGCCTGTGCCGAAGGAGAAGGTAACCGCTAAAACCAAAGACAAGCATCCAAGTCACCAGCAGAAAATTGCCAAAACGTCCCGTACTTACGAACACGGAATTGGGACGGTATAAGACTGCACCGGAGATGGGCGCGACTCTATAAATAGTGCTTAAGCTGCGAATGTCCTCAGCGAGAATCTGTGGATTAAGGAACGTATGGCCGATGATGGCCTGCGCTATCCCCAGGGAAACAATGATGGCCGCAAGAATCAGGTTTACAAAAAAGAAGCGGCGCAATTCGGCCTCGGAATTGAGAAATGCATATCCCACAAAGAGCAGTGGAATGTAGTAGAAGAAGATTTTCACGCCCATGACGCCGTACATCAAGTGGGTGGACGCAGGATTAAAGACCTGCATCACTCCGAACCACACAAATAGCAGAACCGGCACGAGGAAGGGAGGCCGGAACGAAGTAACCTGTTTTCGCCGGTAAGCCAGAAAAAAAGAGAGATAGACAACAGCGGCCAAGACATCCTTGGCGAAATAGATGGCCATGTTGTTGCCGAGGTATTTTCTTGCGAAATCCTCGAACAAGAGCCACGTCAGGAAGAAATACAGCCCGTTCCGCCAGTTATTGAGCATGGCGACGATGAAAGCGCAACCGACAAACGCCAGAGCGACGAAGGCAAGGCCGGTCATATCTCCGGCGATCACATAGTTCGCGGACTTGTAAGCCGCGACGGCAAAAATAATGAGGAACCCCAGGACGACGAGAGGGCTGCGGCGCATCTTTTCGAAGCCGGTTAGCGCCGGGACTCTCATGAGGCCGCCTCTACAACAAAAATGTGATTGTCACCCAGGAGCGCCTCACCGGAAAATGCCACGGACGCAAATCGCATAGCCCAGGCGATGGGCCGGCGAGTCAGTTGATAGCCTTTGGGCGGAAAGACCAGATGCTCCCTGAGCCGTAAGCCGGCTCGCGGTAGAAATTGGCGCCGGAGAAGGTCGAAGAAGACCGGCGAAATATGTGTGGGCTCGCTATGCTCATCCATCGTGCGGATTTTGCCCAGAAGAAAAAACTTAGAGCGCGCCGGAAGAGAATCAACGTTTGGCGTGGTGAGCACAGCAATACCGCCGGGAGAGAGCAGGTAACGAATATTGCGCAGGAAATTGATGGGACTTTCGACATGCTCTATAACTTCAACGGCGGTGACGAGGCCAAAAGAAGCATGCCCCAGCTGTGACGCAAAATCCGGCTGATCGAATTCCAAGCATACATGCGGCAGCTTCGCTTCAAACCCGCGCGCATCCCGATCGACGGCCAATGCATCGCATCCGAGTTCGCTGAGCCGGGCGGCCATGGCACCGGGGCCGGCGCCAAGATCCACGGCGCGGACGCCCGGACGCGCATAACGGGTAAGTACGCGTTCCCCGACAAAGTCATGGAGTCCACTGTTCGTGTTCGTGTGTAGCATCAAGTTTTCGCCGCGGCGTAGATCTCGCGATACAGTCGTGCGTGGGCATCTATCATACCCCCGTAGGAGAACGATTGAAGAATGCGCAGGCGCCCAGCGGCGCCCAGAGACACGGTGAGATTTGGTTCGTCCTGAATTCGCCTCATCGCGGCTGCAAGCGAGTGCGGGTCTCCTGGCGAAAATGTCAGACCCGCGTCGCGCACGAGTTCCCCCAGCCCCCCAGTCGCGGAAGCAATGACGGTGCGCCCAAGAAGCATTTGCTCCATTGCGGAAAGGCCCGCGGTTTCCTCCATCGTCGTAGGGATGACTATGGCGCCCATATCACGGAGAGTCGCATTTAAGCTCTCGCCAGAAAGGAATCCCGTAATCCGAACGTCGTTGGCGAGGCCCAGTGCAACAATTTGTTCCTCGAGGCGAGGCCTGTCGGGGCCATCGCCGATCAGTACGAGGACGACTTGGCGTCCCTCCGCGCGCAGGAGGTGAGCCGCTTGCAAGAGGACAGACAGACCTTTTTCGACGACGAGGCGGCCAAGGTAGGCGAATGTTTTTCGGTTGACGGTCGCGGCATCCTGAGGCGTAAATGCACTGCCATGCTTATCTTCGACGCCATGCGGGATCGTGGTCGTTCGTGGAAGAGCCTGGCGCGAGGCAACGTGAGCGCTTGGCGCGACGTTTGCGGCAGCATGGCGCGAAGCGGCGTTGCGCAGGAATGCCGAGAGCAGGAGCCATAAGCTTTTTGCTGAGCCTTCGCTTTTCGCATTGCACTTGAGGCATTCGCGATAGTTTCCGGCAAGAAAATGCCCTGGGCAGACGGTTCCGGATGGGTGATGAAATAGGAGGCCGTTCGGGCACGTCCCTTGGTATCCGTGGTGTTCGATGACCAATGGTTTGCGCGAGAGCCACGCGATTAGGAGAGGAGCAAGCGCAGGCCCGGCAACGTGCACCACATCGGATTTTCGGATGAGGCGCCAGAGTTGCGGAAGGCCTGGCAGGCGGATGATGCGAAATGGATGTGCACGGTCATCGTAGTTCCCGGCCGGAGTTTGCGTGGCCAGCGTAATTTCAAATTGCGGGGCGCCGTTCGAATCACGGAGTTCCGCGAGGCCTCGCGCAAGAGAAAGCACGATGGTCTCAACGCCGCCGACGCTGGGCGCGAAAAAATGAGAGTACAGGAGCAGCTTCATTCCTGAGATTTCTGGGGTGCGGGGGCGCTGGATTTGGGGGGCGTGGAGTCGGAGAGTGCCTTGGCTGAGTTCCGGCGGAGACGCGAGACCGCAGTGCGAATGGCTTCGACCGTCGCGGCGATATTGCGCTCTGGCGACCAGGTCTGGATGTGTGCGAGGGCCGCGCGGCTCAGTTCTTTAAGGCGCGCGGGATCGGCGGATGCTTTTTTCATCAATTCGGCAAGGGCGTCGGTGTCACCACAGCGAAAAACGAAATCCGGGCAAACGGGGGCGACGAGATCTCGCGCGGATCCACAACGGTCGCTGGCCGCGGCGACGCAGCCGCAGCACATGGCCTCGTTGACAACGACGCCGAAGGGCTCAAACTCCGAGGGCAGAATCAACAGGTCCCCGGAGGTGTAGACGGCGGGGAGTTGCGATTGGTTGACGAAGCCGAGGAACCGGACGCGCGAAGCCACGCCGAGGCTGGTGGCTTCGGACTCAAGTTGAGGGAGAAGAGGGCCAGAGCCAGCGAAAAGAAGGTGTGCATTGGGAAGATTGGCTTTAGCGAATGCACGGAGAAGATCCAGCGGACGCTTCCACTGCTGGAGTTTGGCGGAGAACACAATGACAACATCATTCCGGGAAACGCCCCAAGACGCGCGAACGGCTGCGCGATCGACCAGTTTCGATTGCTGCATCCACCAGTCGTTATCAACGCAGTAGGGCGTAAGAGTCACACGACCGGCAGGAATGCCCAGGGAAATCATAAGGTCGCGCGAGCCGGAAGAGGGAACAACCACTTGACCGGCAAGGCGGAAGAGCCAGGGCCAGAGAATTTTCTTGACCCCCCTCTTCCAAGCGCGGCCGTCGCGCGGCGCCAGGGTAGTTGCGTCCGTGCCAAAGAGGAAAGCGCTCTTTGAAAGCTTGGCCGCCAAGAGCGCCATCCAAAAGGTGGCGCGAGCGTAGCCTACGAAACAGAGCACCGCGTCATAATTCCCGCGACGGATGTGTTTCCACAGCCCAAGGTTGAACAGGCCGAAGAACGATTCCGCTCCAGAACCGCGATTGGGGACCTGCTGCCAGGAGTGGCCGTCGAGAAGGGGTACGTCCCATTGAATATTGGCGCCAAATTCAGGGTCGTGACTGGCTTCCGCTCCGCGAAGAGTGCAGTAGTCCACCTGGAAGTCCAGCGAAGGGTGCCTGGCCATGCGGCGAAAAAGCGGCGTCATGTATTGGACGGGATGCGTGGCGACAGCGAGAACACGGTAGCGGTGGTCAGGCACGGCCGGTCCCTGGATTTTTGGCGCGGCGCGTCGCGAACGTGAGGAAGTCTGTGGGATTCAACGAGATGCCCCGCAGTGGAGTATAACTCGTTTCCCGATGTGCGCGGCTATGCTAGACTGGCGTGGGTCCGCAGGGGTTTGCGGTTCACCGTAAGTCTCCGCACTGGTGCCGTTTTTCCCGGCGACCGTAAGACGGTCGACTTGCTTGGCGGCCGCAAGGGGCCGACTTCTTGGCGACCGTATACTGGTTTGCGTAATTTCCGGCAGCGATACGGCCGGCATTCTCCGAAACCGCTCTGCGGCGCAAAAATTCTTCCATCGATGACCGCGGCGAGGCTGCGGTCAGGTGAAACAAAGAGGATGTGTCATGTCCGGGCATTCAAAATGGGCCACGATTAAACACAAAAAGGGGGCCACTGACGCGAAGCGCGGCCGCGTTTTTACGAGAATCATCCGCGAAATCAGCATAGCCGCGCGCATCGGCGGCGGCGATCCGAACTCCAATCCGCGCCTGCGAACCGCGATTCTGGCCGCGAAGGCCGCCAACATGCCCGGTGAAAACGTCGAGCGCGCCATTCTTCGCGGCACTGGGCAGCTCGAGGGCGAGCAATATGAGGAAGCCACCTTTGAAGGCTACGGCCCGGGCGGCGTGGGCATGCTGATTCAGGTGGTCACCACCAACCGCAATCGCATCGTCGGCGAGTTCCGTCACCTGATGAGCAAGAACGGGGGCAACCTGGCCGAAGCCGGCGCGGTCGGGTGGATGTTCCACCGCAAGGGCGAAATCTCCGTGCCCAAGGAAGCGGCCAGCGAGGATAGGCTGCTGGATCTGGTGCTGGAAGCGGGAGCGGAAGATCTGAAGGACGACGGTTCCGCGTGGTACATCGTGACGCCGCCGGATGCGCTTGAAAAGGTGAAGGAAGCGCTGACCAAGGCCGGGATTGCTCCGGCGTCCGCTGAGATTGCAATGGTTCCGCAAAACTACATCAAGCTGACAGGCGCGCAGGCTACGCAAATGGTGCGGCTCGTCGAAGCCCTCGAGGAGCACGACGACGTGCAACACGTCTACGCGAACTTCGACATCGACGAGTCCGAAATTCAGGCCGCCGTCGGCGCCAACTAAATCTCGTCCATTCATAAACACTTACAAAAGGTTGGCGGGAGCATCAGGTTGGCCGTAAACTTGGTGCCATGCGCCAGACGACTTCGGCAGGCACATGGGGCAAGAAGAATGGCTGCATGCGCGTTCTGGGTGTGGATCCCGCAGCGACTGGGCCGACCGGCTACGGAATCGTGGAGAGCGACGGACGGCACTGCCGAACGATTCACTACGGTGCGCTGCGAGTGGCAGCGAAGCGCCGGAAGGAATGCGCTGGCGCGGCGCTCCAGGACGTGCACGCTCGCGTTTGCAGTTTGATTGACGAGTTTTCTCCGGATGCTCTGGCTGTCGAGAGCGTCTTTACGGCGCTGAATATGCGCACGGCGCTGAAGCTGTCCGAAGTGCGCGGCGTAATCCTGCTTGCAGCGGCCCAACACGGTGTGATGGTTTACAGCTACGCGCCCCGTGAAGTGAAAGCTTCCGTCGCCGGTCACGGCCACGCCGACAAGCGGCAGATGCAAATCATGGTGCGCGCGCTGCTCTCGATGAACGAGACGCCGGAGCCTTCGGACGCCGCCGACGCGCTAGCGGTGGCGCTGTGCCATTTGCAAACGGAACAGGCGCGGGGGCGGTTCGGGCTGCCGGGTCCAAATGCGCTTGCGAAGCCGCGCACGCGAAGCGCCGCGGCAGGGTCCAGAACTATTCTAATTTAGACGTCTAAATTAGAATAGTTGACTGGCCTAAAAGAGACTCCTCGCTGCGGGCTAAATGAGGCTAGTTTCAGCCGGTCTGAACAAGACTAGATTGGGCGGCACAACGCCTGGCGGGTTGCCGCGCATCGAATGGACGCGTTGACCGCTTTGCGGTCGCACTTGACCATGACCGCTTTGCGGTCACGCATGACTTTGACGGCTTTCCGGTCAGAAAGGACCATGAAGACTTCCCTGCTGCGATTTTCTCTGCTGATGGCTGCGGCCTCGATGCTGGCTTCCGTGGCAGCATCGGCTCCGGCTGGCGCTAAGTTGACGTTCCGGCGCGTCTTCAAAGGAAGCTCACCCGAATTCATCGAAATCAGCGTGCGGGATGACTCGGATACCGGCGCGTATGAAATCCGGCAGTTGGATGAGGATCCCGGCTCGCTGACATTTCAGGTGAGCGCGGCCTGGCGCACGAAGATGTTCGATCTGGCGGCGCAACTCAAACATTTTCAGGGACAGGATTTGGATGTGCACCGCAAGATCGCGAATCTCGGCGAGAAAACGTTTCGATGGGAATCCGGCAAGGAACTCCATGAAGCGAAATTCAACTACACTTTGAATTCGGCGGCGACCCAGCTTCTGCAGATTTTTGAGGGGCTGGCGCGCCAGCAGGAACATGTGGACTTGATTTCGCGGCGCATGAAGTACGACCGCCTGGGAATTAACGACGCGTTGCTGCAATTCGAATCGGATCTGAACCGCAGCCTCTTGCCAGAGCCTCAGCGAGTCCTTCCCATGCTCGACCAGATCGCTGGCGATGCGCACTTCGTGGAAATCGCCCGCCAGCGGGCCCGGTCACTGGCCGAGCGCATCCGCCATCAGGGCTGAGTAGAATTCAGCTAATCTGCCGGGGCCTTAAGACCTGCCCGGCACCCGACTCATCTGCGCAGTGATCAGCTGGCGGGAATCCATAATCCTGTATATTCCTCAAGGAATTGGGATATAAGCTGAGCCAAGGAGCTTATCACCCGAACCTCAATTAGAGTTATCTTCATAATTATAAACATCTTACAAGAATCTAAAGAATCAGAAAATTTTGGCACAATTTATGCATGATTTGTGAGAGTATGTGCCCGAATTTAGGGGAGTGGGGGTGGGGACTCCCTGAACTCTTCTTCTTATTTCAATTTGTAAGCCACGAGAAGCTTCTCAAACGAGAGAGCTCGCGAAAGGAGTTATAAAATTATGAAGAATAGGTGGCTAGTAATCGCCCTCGGTATCGTGGTTGGGATGAGCTTGTTGGCGACGCCGCCTGCTCATGCCCAGGCGACTGTCGGCACCGGTAGCATTCAGGGGATAATTCTGGATCCGAAGGGTGCCACGGTTCCGACCGCAAAGGTAACTCTTACGTTGAAAGACACGGGCAGGAAGACTTCTCTTGAGGTCACTTCCGCTGGAGAATTTAGCTCGGGTCCGATTACTCCGGGTGCTTATGTTCTCCGCGTCGAAGCAAGTGGCTTCAAGACGGTAGAACGCGAATACGCAGTTCAGATTGGGCAGGTCGCCTCTGGAAACGTTACGCTGGAATTGGGCTCATCCAGCACGATTATCACGGTAGAAACCAATGTTGTACAGGTCAACACGGACCAATCGAGCGTCCAGGGCGTCCTCACACAAGATCAGATCGAGAATCTCCCGATCAATGGACGCAACTTCTTGGACCTCGCACAGCTTGAACCCGGCGTGCAAATTCAGGATGGCAACAACTTTGATCCGACCAAAGTCGGCTTCTCCTCCATCTCCTTCGGCGGGCGTTTTGGCCGCACGGCCCGCATCGAGGTCGACGGCGTAGACATTTCTGACGAGACGGTGGGAACGACCACGGCGAGCGTCCCGGCAAGTGCACTCCAAGAGTTCCAGGTGAGCCAATCCAGCCTTGACCTTTCGCAGGAGCTGACTTCTTCCGGCGGGGTCAACGTGAGCACGCGCTCCGGCACCAATTCCTTGCACGGTCAAGCATTTGGGGCGTTCCGCGACAGCTCCATCGCCGCGCGCCTTCCCGGCACCGCCCCTGCGCCATTCCAGCGCAGCCAATTTGGTGGAAACGTGGGAGGACGGGTCATCAAGGATAAGCTGTTCTTCTTCGCGGACGCCGAGCGCACCAAGCAGGATCTGCGGGCCCCAGTCCCGATCGCTTCCGGCGATCCGTTGGTCAGCTTCTCTGGAGGATTCAGTTCGCCGTTCCGGGAAACCAATTTGCTCGGAAAGCTGGACTATAACCTGCCACACAACGCGAAACTCTTTTACAAATACGACTACTTCCAGGATCTCGCTGTTTCCACGTTCGGCGCCATCAGCTTTCAGCCATTCAAAGACAAGAACTATACACGCACGCATACGGTCGGTCTCGACGTGGCCACTGGCGCGTTTACGCACAGCATTCGCTTTGAGTACCTGAAATTTCAGAACAACTTGACCGACGCGGTTCGCGGTACTAATTTGCCGTTTGCCAACTTGCCGGTCAGCCTCAACATCGGATCTTTCTCAAGTGGACCAAATCTCCTCGCACCCCAGACGACACCGCAGAGCGATCATCAGGTAAAATACGATGGAAGCCGCATTTGGGGTTCACATCTCATTCGTTACGGGGTTGCCTTCAATCATCTCCAGGGAGGCGGCTTCGCGAAGTTCTTTTCCATCACACCGAGCGTCTTCGATGGAGAGAGCGGCGCCGACGTCACGTTTGCGGCGGCTGGCACATTTGTGTGCCCAGGTGGCCAGACCGGCGCTGCTTGCCCGTACAATTATCCGCTTGACGTTGCGATCATTGGAAACGGATTGGGCTTCTCCACCGAAAACTCGGCCTTCGGATTCCCGTTGGGTGGACTCGGACCAGACAACCGCTTGGGAATATACCTAGGTGACAGTTGGAAAATAAAGCCAAACTTCACGCTGACCTACGGGGTTCGCTACGTCCGAGACACCGGCCGAAACGACAGCGACCTCAACACGATTCAGGTCTTGAGCAACTTTCTTCCTGGCTTAGGCAATCGCGTGAACCAGCCGAACAGTAACTTGGGGCCGCAAGCCGGATTAGCTTGGGATCCCTGGAAGAATGGCAAGACCGCCATCCGCGCGGGCATCGGCATGTTCTATGAGAACGTGATTTGGAACAACGTTCTCTTCGACCGCCCCGGCAGGCTATCCCACGGCGGCTTCCTGTCGTTCCCGTTGGCGTGCGCGTTCGGCTCGGCCTTCCCAGTGCCGTTTGCAAATGGCTCCAACCCGCCTGTCAGCCAGTTTGCTCCGACAGGAGCGTGCGGCGATGCCGCCGGCAATGAGGTTCCCATCGGGGACGGTTCTGCGGGAACAGCTGCGGCTTTGCTCGCAGGTTTTCAGACTCAGTACCAGGCCGCTGCTGCGGCTGCGGGCGGGGCAGCTCCCAACCCGAGCTTCATCCCCAACCTGATTAACAACGGGGCGCCCATTCCGTTCGGCACTTTCGCTCCCAACTACAGGACCCCGCGCTCGATCCAGATGAACGTGGGCATCGAGCGGGAGCTTCGATCCGGTCTGAAACTCAGCGTGGATTACGTGCGTAACGTGGGTTTGCACTACTTGCTCAGCATCGACGCGAACCACACAGGCGACGTGGCCCATCTTAACCTACCTGCTGCTCAGGCCGCGGTGTCAGCTACCAATAATGCATTTGGCTGTGGTACCGGATTTGACACTGTCTCCATCGACTGTGCCATCACGGCCGGTGCGACGATTGGGAATTATGCAGGCAATGGCCTCGATTCTCCTGGCGATCTGTTCGGTGGAGGCGCGTGCATGCCGAATGGCGGCTTCCAGTGCGCCTTCGGCGGAATCAACCCCGGCATTGGCGCCGTTCCCTTGCTGGAACCCATCGGTCGATCCGTGTACAACGCTATGGATATCAAACTTGTTGGCAACGTGAAGAATCCGATGCGCGGCGTGAAGCACGCGAACTTCCAGGTGTCTTACACTCTGTCTCGGTTCACGAACTCCGGCGGCTCGAATCCAACCGTGCCGGGGAACTCCGATCAGGACTTCGTCATCGGTGCGGTGGACAATCGGGATCCGCTTCGTTTCAGCGGCCCTTCAACACTCGACCGCACTCATCAGTTGAACTTTGGCGGATACTTTGATCTTCCGCTGCGCTTCCGGCTGGGGTTCGTGTCACACTTCTGGAGCGCCCTGCCGACTTCGATTCAGGTTCCGACTGTTGCTGGCGGAACTACTGCCAGCCCTGGAGAGATCTTCTTCTCCGATTTCACCGGCGATGGCACGGTCGGCGACCTTCTTCCTGGCACGAAAGTGGGAGCGTTCGGCCGCACTACTTCTGTTAGCGGCCTGACCTCCTTGATCAACGCATTCAACGCAACGGCGAACTCAACCCTCACTCCCGCAGGACAGACCCTGGTCAGTGCAGGGCTGTTCACGCAGGCGCAGTTGCTCGCTCTCGGGGCCCACCCAAACCCGTTTGCCCCGCTTGCAACTGTGCCGCCGGACCAGCCGTCCATGAGCGGCCTGCGCGCGTTCGACCTGAACATGTCTTGGCAGGGCAAGCTCATCAAAGAGCATTTGACGGTCGCTCCCAGCGTGGCCATATACAACCTGTTTAACTTCTCGAACTTCGATTTGCCAAGCAACTCCCTCGGCGGCTCCTTGACTGGAGCGCCGGACTCAATCAATGGAACGCACCGGTCAACTCGCAACGACCGCGTCGGAGTGGGCACAGGCGTTTTCGCCCTGGGTTCTCCTCGAGTGATCGAGTTCGGTCTCAAGCTCAGCTTCTGATCACATCAACCCTTCTCAAAGGCGGAGAGTTTTTGCTCTCCGCCTTTCTTTCTTGTGGAAGCGTCGCTGGCCGCTAAAGGTGTAACATGAAGCCTCCCGCGAACAGTCCCAACAGGAGGTGTTTATGCGGAGTCTCCTCCTCTCGATTCTTCTCATGTTGCTAGTTGTGGCGCCGTCAGCCGAGAATCTTGCAGGGCCCCAACGGCCAATTCCGCCAGGCTTGCACGAAGGTGAAAAGCGGATGAATGCGCCCCTGGACCCGCCAGTCTTCTCTCCCGGAAAGAATGTTGATCTCGCCCGGTTACATAACGAAGCCGCGGAACTGGCGCGCCTCTCGGCGGCGATTCCTGCTCAAGTCGACCAGGTAAACAAAGGTCAGATACCAAAAGATCTGAGCGACCAGCTAAAGCGCATCGAGAAACTTGCCAAGCACTTGCGCTCCGAAATCATGCCTTAGGACTGATTCCCAGCATCACAAACAGTCGGGGCGCCCTAGGGCTGAAATGCCGGGGCATGAGCATGCGTATGCTAGGATGAGGTGCATTGGTGTCCCCGGACTCTATGCCGCGTCCAACCACAATGAATTTGTCCGAGGCGGTGGCCATTTCCGCCTCCAGCCTTTGGGCGCACAAACTGCGCAGCGTACTGACGCTGATCGGCGTGGTGATCGGGGTCGCAGCGGTGATCGCGGTCGTCAGCCTGATTAACGGCGCGAATCAGTACGTCGCCACGCGCGTCTTCCGCCTGGGCGCCGACGTCTTCGGGCTTTCCAAGCAGCCCTCCATCATTACCAACGTGGACGACTGGCTTGAATTCCAGAAGCGCAAGCGCATCACCTTCGACGACTACGAAGCAGTCCGTGAACTCTGCAAGTCCTGCAAGGAAATCGGCGCGTCGCTGGGCGGCCGCGTCGAGGTGAAGAGCGGGCTGAATTCCCTGAAAGACACCAACTTGCGGGCGTGGACGCCGCAGATGGCACAACTGTACGACGTAGACCTCGTGGCCGGGCGTCATATCACGGACGAGGACCTGCGCGGAGCATCGCCCGTCTGCGTGATTGGCAACGACCTGATCGAGAATCTGATGCCGGGTATCGACCCCCTCGGAAAAGAGATTCGCTGGAACAATATACCCTGCGAAGTGATCGGTTATGGAAGCAAGCAGGGCTCGGCGCTGGGAAATTCCCTGGACAATTGGATCATCATTCCGCTCACGACTTATAACAAGAACTATGGGACGCAGCAGGATTCCCTGCGCATCACCTCTCGGGCCGGTTCCGCGGCGAAGATTCAAGACAGCGTGGACGAAGTCCGCCAGATCATGCGCGGGCGGCATCACTTGTCCTACGGCGCCAAAGATGATTTCGCGATTGAGACCAGCGACTCCTTTCTCTCGCTTTGGAAAGACATCAGCAGCTCTTTTTTCGCCGTGACTATCGCGATTGCTTCCATCTCCCTGGTGGTCGGCGGAATCGTCATCATGAATATCATGCTCGTCTCCGTGACCGAACGGACCCGCGAGATCGGCGTGCGCAAAGCACTGGGCGCGCGACGCAGCGACATCCTGCTTCAGTTCTTGATTGAATCCTCGACCATCGCCGTCATCGGCGGCGCCGTCGGGGTTCTCTGCGGCATCCTGGTTGCCAATTTTGTCTCCTGGGTTTCGCCGCTACCGAGCGCCGTACAGTTGTGGTCGGTGCTTGGCGGGCTGATTGTCGCTTTGAGCGTGGGCCTGTTCTTCGGGACGTACCCGGCATCCAAGGCCGCCAAGCTCGATCCGGTCGAAGCGCTGCGTTCGGAATAGCAGAGAAGAATCATGGCTACCTTCGAAAAAACTTTGCCGCATCCCGCAACGCTGCCGCTGCGGATTCGCATGCGCAAAGAAGGCATGCTCAGGCTCCGCGAAGCAGTGCTTCTCGCTCTCGATACGCTGCGGAAGAACAAGCTTCGCTCCGCGCTGACCATTCTCGGGATCGTCATCGGGATCACCACGGTCATTACCGTCACGTCGATCATCAATGGGCTCAATGAAAACGTTCTCGGTGGAATTCGCGAGCTGGGTTCAGACACCATCATCGCCTACCGTTTTCCATGGGCTTCGCTCTCCCGTCCGCCGAGCGAATGGTTTACTCGCAAGGAGCTCCAGCCCGAGTGGGCGGACGATATCGCCCTGCTCCCTTACGTCAAGGCGGCCTCGGCCTCCATGCGCATCTTTCAGCCGCAATTCGGCTCCGGCACGGAGGACGTGCGCCGCGGCGCTTATCGCGCGAAAAACGTAATCCTGCAAGGGAATCAGCCATCCATCGGGGAGATCTTTGACTTGAAGATTGAACGCGGCCGCTTCTTCAATGATACTGACGCGGAGCACCGCGCACCCGTCGTGCTGCTGGGCTACGACACCACGCGAATTCTTTTTCCAGAGTCGCCTGGGAACAGCCTGGGTAAAGAGGTCGTCATCGACGGCCAGCTCTTCACGGTGATCGGCACCCTGCAGAAGCAAAGACAAGGCATCTCCGGCGGCTCCAACCCGGAGGACAACTCCGCGTACATGCCGGTCACCACGCTGCGTAAGCTCTATCCCAATAAAAAGGACTACGTGATTTTCGCCAAGGCCCGTTATCCCGATAAGGTCGGCGAAGCGGTCGCGGAAATTCGCGATCTCCTTCGCCGCAAGCGCCGGCTTTCAAACGACAAGCCCGATGACTTTGCGCTGTTTACTTCGGATTATTTTCTCGATTTGTGGAACAAGATCAGCGGATTGATTTTCATTTTAATGTTCGCCGTCGCTTCGGTGGGCCTGATCGTCGGCGGCATCGGCGTAATGAACATCATGCTGGTCAGCGTCACCGAACGCACTCGGGAGATCGGCGTGCGCAAGGCCATCGGTGCAAGGCGCTCCAACATCCTCGCGCAATTCCTTATCGAAGCCGTTACGCTCAGCGCCGTCGGCGGCGTCATCGGCGTGGTCTTCGGCTCCGGCATTTCCTTGCTGCTGCGCTACGGCCTGAAAATGTCCGCAATCCTCTCCTTTTTCTGGATCGCTACAGCGCTCATCCTGTGCGCCTTAATCGGAATCGTCTTCGGTGTCTATCCCGCCTGGAAAGCCGCCCGCCTCGATCCGGTCGAAGCCTTACGCTATGAATAGCCAATTGCATGCACGAATTGAATTGATATTGGACTAAGACAATTTCGCAATTCGCTTGAGCGGCACGAGGGCGGTCTTGCCATAGTGTTCGCCTTCCAAAATTCGCACCTGGCAATGCGAATCCGGCTGCTGAATCTCCAGAATTCTCACTTGGGTTCCGTCGGGGACCATCAGCAGCTTTTGTGAAGCAATCAAGAGAGACAGCCCCACGTCGTCGCTCGCGGCTTCCAGCTTCTCCCTCTCAGCGGCTGCTTCTTCATCGACGGACACCAGCGCGAAAGAAAGATTGCCATCTGGGCAGAGCCTTGCGAGCTGGCCTACGCCGGAAGACGGAACCGGAGGCTGTGGGGACGCCAGCGGCGCAGTGTGATCCATTTTGCCGATGAAGCGGTAGCCGCGCTTCGGAAGCGTTTCCACGAAACGGGGGTTCTCTTTGTCGTCGCCTAAAGCTTGGCGCAACTTCCTAATGGCGGTGTTGAGGCTGTGATCGAAGTCCACAAATGTGTCTCCAGGCCAAAGCCTTTTCTCGAACTCCTCGCGTGTAACGACTTCACCGGGACGCTCCAACAGCAGGGCAAGAGCATGAAACGGCTGGATTTGCAGCTTGATTTTGTGGCCTGCTTTGTAGAGTTCGCCCGCACGAAGATCCACTTCGAAAACGTCAAACCGCACGACGCCGGAGGAGCAGCCCGGAGACGACATGGAATTCCTCCTGCCTGCGATGACTATAACACTCCTTGGGAAAATCACGATTGGGGCAGCCCTATGGATTAAGTCCCTTAATCCCATGGTGTTGGTTGTTCATTCACAGTCGCCTTTCAGTTCATCCGCAGTGCATTGTGCTCTCGAAAGGAATGCGCGAGAGTGCATGGCATCTCATGACGCTTCAGGGGCGCCGGGAGTACAAAAACCAAACAGGCCGGCTCCCACCGCCCTGACAAGAAGAAAGAGGAGGTCCCCATGAAAAAGCGAGCTTTAGTGATGACAAGTTTTTTGCTTCTCTCCCTAATCGCAGCGGCCCCGGCAGTGCGGGCGCAGCAGCCCTTAGCCGTGAATATACCTTTCGCATTCACGGTAGGTAACGCCACGCTTCCTGCGGGCGACTATCGCGTTCAAAAAGTGGGAGAGGATTCCCCGGTGCTCCTAATTCGCGGTCAAGAAGCCGGCGCGTCTGCCATGGTGATGACTACGGCGGCGCAAGAAAACGGCCAGCCGTCGCAAGCCAAGCTGGTCTTCAGCTGCTATGGCAACCGCTGTTTCCTCTCGCAAATTTGGGCGCCGGGAAGCAGCTATGTAAGACAGCTCATCAAGTCGGCGCGCGAAAAGGAGTTGGTCCAGATCGCCGGAATTGAGTCCAAAAGAGAAGTTACGCTGGTAGCCCGCCTGTCCCCCGCGAGGCCGTGACACTCCGAGCCCCTCGACACGCCAGCGGACCGGAAGCCGGAGCCCTCAGCTCCGGCTTCCCTTTTTGCTTTTTGGACTAATTATTTCAGGACCGCCCCGCTGAATTAGAGTTTCCCGACCGTGCGAACCGCAAGAGAAATACGATTAGAAACTTACTCGTAGCGCAGTGCGACTATCGGGTCCACGTGCATGGCCCTCCAGGCCGGGACACCGCATGCGAGCACCGACACGCTAGCAAGCAACACGATCACGCCGAGATAGGTGACCGGGTCGAGGCGCGACACGCCGAACAGCATCGACGAGACGGCCTGACTCGTCGCCGCGGCTCCGGCCAGCCCGATCACCATGCCGAACCCAGTGAGCGTCATCCCCTGGCGAATCACCATGGCGAGGACACCCTCGCGCGACGCACCGAGCGCCAGGCGCACTCCAATCTCGCGCGTGCGTGCGGCCACGCTCCCGGAGAGGACACCGTAAATGCCAGCCGCCGCGAGCACCAGTGCAGCGAGGGCGAATGTTTCAAACAGGATCAGCGCGAAGCGGCGCTCGGCAGCCGTGGATGCCAGCAAATCGTCCATTGTCGCCACGCGCGCAATCGGCTGGTCCTTATCCACGGACCAGATCGCATTTCTGACCGCGGGAGCAAGCGTTCCTGCGTCCCCACGTGCGCGAACCACGAGCGACTGTACACTGTCCACGTCGGACCAGTGCGTGGTCGTAATATACAGCGCATCCGAATCGCTCGCCGCAAGCGACACTTGCTTCACGTCGCCCACCACGCCCACAATGGCGTACCATGGCCGGTCCAGTCGGCCAATATCGGGGCCCATGCGAACACGTTGGCCGATGGGATCTCGATTCGAGAATTTGCGCTTAGCTAGAGATTCGCTGATAAGCACCGCCACTGGCCCGTCAGCCATGTCGTGCTCGTCAAGCAGGCGTCCGCGCCGCAGCGGGATGCCCATCGTTTCAAAATAGCCCGGGGTGACGGCATAACGAAAGCCGGCGTAATCACCGTTCGGGCTGTCGTCATCCTCGAACTCTATGCCATATCCGTCCAAGTCCCCGCTGAGCGGCAACTGGCTGGTGAACGCTGCTGTCTTGACCCCGGGAGCGCGGCGTACCGCTTCGAGGGCCTGAGAGAAGAACCGGTATCTGGCTCTGTCGTCGTCAAATCGATGACCCGACTCCTGCACCTGCATCGTGAGAACGTGTGACGGATCGAGCCCCGGAGAGACCGCGAACAGACGCTCGAGACTGCGTAAGAGCAATCCCGCATTAACCAGCACTACCAGGGCGAGCGCAACCTCCGCAACGACGAGCGCGCGACGCGCCCATCGGTGGGTCCCCACGGTGCGCTGAGAGCTTTCATGTAGTCCCATTTGTGGGTCACTGCGGGATGCGCGTGCTGCCGGAACCAGCCCGACCACCAGCCCAATCAGTGTGGTCACGCACAATCCGAAAGCGAGCACCGTGCCGTCGACACCTATAGCACCAACGCGCGGCAGCTCCGCCGGGCTGAGTGCCACTAGCACGCGCACGCCGAGTTGTGCAACGGCCATTCCCCCAACACCGCCCATCACTGCAAGGAGCAGACTCTCGGTGAGCAGTTGCCGAAGCAGCCGGCTGCGGCCGGCGCCAAGAGCTGCGCGCAATGCAAACTCGCCGCGGCGCCGTACACCACGCGCCAGCAGGAGATTGGTAACGTTCACGCATGCGATGATCAGAACCAGTAGGACCGCTCCAATGACGGCGAGCAGCGCCGGCCGGACGTTTTCAGTAACGTCGTGTTGTAGTGAATTCTCAATCAGCCCCTGCTCTAGGGAGGCCCACGCTGGCCGAGGAAACTCCTTTACTGGGTTGCGCGCGATGGTATCGAGCTCGTGTCTAACCTGCTCGCTTCCTAAGCTTGGCCGTAGCCGACCCGCCATCCGTAAGTGATGGCCCCACTCCCTGGTCTGAAGGGAAGTGATATTGCGTGCGTCGTATTGCAAAGGCGACCAGAGCTGGGCCAAGGGTGCCAGAACATTCTCGAATGCGCTCGGCATGACACCAATAACGCTATAGAGACTGTCGTCAAGCGTGACCTGGCGCCCCACAATCGCCCGGTCGCCAGCAAAGCGTCTCCTCCACAGTGCGTCGCTGAGGATTACGACTCGCGGCCCGTTGAGCTGGTCATCAGAAAGATCGAAGTCCCTTCCCATGGCGGGCGAAAGGCCTAGCGTACGAAAGTACATCGCGCTCACGCGCTGCCCTTCCAATCGTTCCGGCTGCGTTGTGGTGGTTAGTATCGGCCGCCAGGGCTTCGTCACCGCCAGGGCCTCGAACGAATGGCTTCGCTCCAATAGTTCGCGATAGGTGTGAAACGTTACGTCGAGCCGCGAGCCGTCGCGCTGCAAGTCTGAAATCATCACGATTCGGCCGGCGTCCGGGTATGGCAGAGACTCGAACAGGATGGGGTTCACGGCGCTGAAGATTGCTGTCGTCGCGCCAATGCCGAGCGCCAGCGTTAGCACGGTGATCGCCGTGAATCCCGGGGTGCGTAACATATTGCGCGTGCCATAGCGCGCATCCTGTACCAACGATTGGACAAGATTCACGCCCCGCGCCTCCCGGCCCTCTTCTTTAACGCGCTCGACTCCGCCAAACTCCAACCGCGCGCGCCTAATCGCTTCTTGCCGTGGCACGCCGCCACGAATCAAGTCCTCAGCGTACGCCTCCATATGGAAACGCAGCTCCGCATCCATTTCGCTCTCCATTCGCGAGCGCCGCAGTGTTGCACCCAACCACGATCGAAGCCGGCTCCAGAGCTTCATACTTCCTCCGGCTTCGTACCCAAGATTCCCACGATGTCCTTCCACATCATTCGTACCTCAGCGCGACTATCGGATCCACTTTCATGGCCCGCCGTGCCGGCATCCACGACGCGGCAAGCACGACAGCTGTGAGCAACGCGGCCGCCAATAAATAGGTAAGGCTATCCGTCCGGGAGACACCGTAAAGAAAAATTCCCGAACCGCTCCAGCCGATGCCTTCCGTCGGGAAAAAACGCGTCACTGCAAACGCACAGAACGTACCTACAGCGAGCCCCGCAGACGTGACACCCAGCGATTCACGCAATACGAGTCGTGCTATTTCAAGGCGAGCTGCTCCGAGCGCAGTGCGAATTCCGATCTCTCGCGTGCGCTCGGCGACAGAGTAGGATGTCGCACCAAAAACTCCGACGACGACCAGGATCAGCGCCAAACTCCCGAAAGAAGCCAGCAGGGTGATCACTGGCCGGCGCAAGGTCATTGACTCGGAATCGTCGATCTGAGCCGGCATGCTGCTTAATTCCCAGTAGAGCTGCGGATCAACGGGCTGAAGCCAGTTGCTGATGCGCGCGGCGACGTTGCCAATGTCGCTCGCCGCGCGAACCCGGATGGCTATGCTCCATCGTCCTGGCACCGTTTGCGCCACCGGGAAATATGCGAGCGGCCTCAAATCCTCCTCGGGATTGCGCTGCCGGAAATCGGAAACCACCCCCACGATCTCTCTCCAGGCCGCGGGCGAATCCGCAAACGCCAGGCGATAGCCGATGGGGTTCGTCCCTGGAAAATACTGCTTGGCGAAAGTTTGATTGATGATCGCAACGGGGCCGGCGTCTTGACCATCGCGTTCCTGGAACGAACGCCCGGCAAGCATGGCGACCCTCAACGTTGAAAAATACTCGGGGCTTACCGAAACAAACCATATTTCCTGTTCAACAGGTATCGCCTTCGGAGCAGGCACTTCAATTCTGACCATGGCGCTATCCGCACCGTCCATCGGGAGCGAGTCCACGATGCCTACGGACTCGACGCCAGGCATCAGCCGCATTCGCTCCGTCGCCTCGCGCATCAAGCGAACCCGATCAGACGTGGCTGTGTAACGCTCGGCCGGCATCCGGATGGTGGCCGTCAAAACGTTGCGCGGGTCATACCCTAAGCGCGAATTCTCCACGTGCAGAAAACTGCGCAGCAATAAGCCGAAGCCTACGAGCAGCACCATGCCGAGCGCGACCTGACTCCCGACAAGACAATTTCGCAAACGCCGCACGTGTAGGCCCACTCCCGCATTGGGAGCCGTAACTTTTAAACTTTCATTGAGATTCACCCGCGTGGCATGCCAGGCAGGAATCATCCCAAAGCCGAAAGCGCTCAGAAGCGACACTGCCAAACTGACGATGAAAACACGGGCATCCACTTGCAGGTATGCGCCTGAATCCATATCGGATGCCACCTTGGTGATGATTTCCTGGCACCACCGCGTCACGATGAGGGCAACCGCTCCGCCAAGAAGAAACAGCAGTGTGCTCTCGGTCAAAAGTTGCCGGATCATTCGCCCGCGGGAAGAGCCAAGCGCCGTGCGCACCGCAACCTCCCTGTGGCGTTTTACGCCCCGAGCCAGGAGCAAGCTCGCAACGTTGGCGCACGCAATCAAAAGCACAACCCCAGACGCGACCGCTGTCATCCACAAGCCCCGCCGAGCGTTCTCTACGGTCGGTCCGGGATGGCGGAACATTTCTGCAAAGTCTTCCACGACGAGACGCTTGCTTCGGTCGGTCACAGCGTTGGCATTCTTAAACTGCTCGCCAATAACTTCCACCTCCGAACGCGCCTGCGCTAGCGTTACTCCAGGTTTCAAGCGCGCGACGATTTGCACTCTCATCTTTCCGGCCCTGACGTTTCCTTGGCTGGCATAAGAGTTCAGGAGCAGAGGGGCGGTGACTTTGGCACCGTATTTCGAAGAACTCGATATTGGCAGCACGCCAACAACGGTAACCGGCCGGCGATTCAGAACAATCTGCTGCCCAATAATGCCTGGATCTGCGTGAAATCGCGTCTGCCAGAAGTCATACGAAAGGATCACGACCCCGTCTTGGCCGGCGCGTTGTTCTTCCTCTCGGAAGTTGCGGCCTAACAAGGGCCGCACGCCGAGTGTGGAAAACCAGTTTGGAGTGACAAGAGACCCCGGCAAGTTTTCGGTGACCGAGCCATCGGCACTATAAAAATAATCGACCCATCCCTCCGCCGCGACTTGCTCAAAGGACTTAGTGTTTTTCTGCACTGCCTGATATTGGACCGGAGTAGGCGTATGGACGTCGTCATCGGCTTCGATCGTCCAGATATGAACCAACCGTTCGGCTTCGCGGAAAGGCAAGCCGCGCAGAAACGCAGAGTCCACTAGGCCGAAGATCGCCGTGTTGGCGCCGATGCCCAGCGCGAGCGTGAAAACAGCGACGGCGGTGAAACCGGGAGATTTGCGCAGCATCCGCAGGCCGAAGCGCAAGTCTTGAAGGAAGCTGTCGAGCAAGTTGACGCCACGCGTGTCGCGACACTCTTCCTTGGCGCGTTCGATGCCGCCAAATTCGATGCGCGCGCGGCGCAATGCTTCTTGGCGAGGCACGCCGCTGCGCACCAACTCTTCGGCGAACGCCTGGATATGGAAACGCAACTCCGCGTCCATCTCGCTCTCCACCTGAGAGCGCCACAGTGTTGCGCCCAGCCACGAACGAATCTGGCTCCACAGCGTCATACTTCCTCCGGCCTCGTGTCTAAGATTCCAGCGATCACGTCCGCCATGCGGTTCCACTTTTCCGATTCCGTTTGGAGCCGGCGCTTCCCCGCCGCTGTGAGACGGTAATACTTCGCTTTGCGCTTGTTTTCAGACTCGCCCCATTCGCTGGCGATCCAGCCCTGATGTTCCAAGCGGTACAGCGCCGGGTAGAGCGATCCTTGTTGAATTTCCAGGCGATCTTTCGAGATCTGCTGAATGCGCAGCAGAACGCCATAGCCATGCAGCGGGCCAAGTGATACGGCCTTGAGAATCAGCATGTCCAGCGTGCCCTGCAGAAGGTCGATTTGTTTGTCCACGGAAGTGGTCTCTCCTAGTCCGTCTAGGAATATACAAGCGCTCTCCTAGCCTGTCAAGGAGAAGAATGCGGCGCTGTGGGTACGGTCCTTGGCCGTCGTTCGAAGCACTTCGCAGCGAATAAATTCAGTGAAGATTCCACGCTTGTCAGCTTTGCCCATCCTGCATAAACTCCTCTCCTGGCGCGCAATTCAGCGTCGGTGTACCAGTGACATGAGCGCAGAAGACTTTCAACCCGGAGGAGATCGCTTTCCTCCAACGCGTCGATCAGTGATCGAGGCTGTGCGCAGCATCGATGCCCAGGAGCGGGAGCGCGCGATGGAAGCGCTTTGCGCGGCCTATTGGAAGCCCATTTACAAATACGTTCGCTGGCGATGGAACCGGCCCGCCAATGATGCGCAGGATCTCACCCAAGGGTTTTTTGCGGAACTGCTGGAGAGGGAGCTGCTCGACAAATTCGATTCAAGCAGGAGCAGACTTCGAACCTACCTTCGCGTTTGCGTGGACAGCTTTGTGATGAACGAAGACAAAGCCGGGCGGCGCCAGAAGCGCGGCGGAAGTATTCCACATGTGGCGCTCGATTTTGCGGCCGCGGAGGAGGAAATGGGTGCAACTGTAATCGATCCCGCAAGAATTGCCTCGCCGGAATCCCTCGAGGAGTTCTTCGAAAAGGAGTGGGTGCGCAGCCTCTTTGCTCTGGCCGTCGAGGATTTGCGCACATTATGCGAAGAGCGCGACCGCGCTCGTACCCTTCGGCTGTTCGAAGCGTACGACCTCGAGGGCGACGAGAAGAGTTCTTACGAGCAGCTTTCGAAAGACTACGGAATTTCTGTGACCGATGTGGCCAATGCGCTCGCGTGGGCGCGCCGCGAGTTTCGAAAGATAGCGCTAGACCGTCTGCGTGAACTCTGCGGCAGCGAAGAGGAATTTCAACGCGAGGCGCGCGCCGCCTTCGGCTGGGATTCGAAATGAAATTTCTTTCCGACAGCGCGCTCGAAAGATTGCGTAATGGCGCCGAAACGCCCGACCTCGCGGGCACGCGTTATCGATTGCTCGATCGCATCGCGCGCGGTGGCATGGGCGTGGTGTATGTCGCGGAAGATGAAAACCTCCAGCGGCGCGTGGCCCTGAAAGTACTCGACCTCACCGGAACAGACAGCGATCTCGCTAACCGCCTGATTCGCGAGGCCCGCGTGCTGGCCGCTCTCGAGCATCCTGGCATCGTGCCCGTTCATGACGTGGGCACACTCGCGGACGGCCGAGTGTTCTACACCATGAAATTTGTCGAAGGACAGCGGCTCGACAACTATATTGGATCCGTTGCTTCCGTCCCGGACCGTTTGCGAATTTTTCTTCGTATTTGCGACGCGGTTGCATTCGCCCACGCTCGCGGCGTGCTGCACCGCGATCTGAAGCCGGCGAATATCATGGTTGGACCTTTCGGCGAAGTGCTGGTGATGGATTGGGGCCTCGCCAAAATTCTGCGCGGAGAAGCTTCGAGCGGCGCCCATCAAGCCGATCCGGAAGCACCAGTTTTCGAGAAGCCTAAGCAACCCAGTCGCGCCGGCGATGCCACCGAAATCTCTGTCGTAACCGGGCACGGCACGGTCATGGGTACCCCGGGCTATATGTCGCCGGAACAAGCGCGCGGCGACGTGGATCACTTGGACGCGCGAAGCGACATCTATTCTCTCGGTGCACTGCTGCGATTCTTGCTCATCGGCCAGCCGGAAGCAGCTTCTCCTTCGAGTGGACCTCGCCTGGACAAATCACTAGAAGCCATTTGGGCAAAGTCCACCGCGGCATCACCGGCCGAGCGCTACCCCATCATCCAAGAGTTGCCGCGAGAGCGTTCTTGAGAAGGCCGGGCGGTTTTACCGACGCTATAGTGTTGCTATCTTATTGATAGCAGCCTACTTGTTCATGCGAATTGTCCTCCTTGTGGTCTCCCGTCGCTGACCGCTAAAGGAATTTCTTCTTTCGTTGTAAAGATGCTTAGAAGGCGAGAGAATCCCGGACCGACGAAGGAGTCCTTTATGAACAAGATTCTTCTGGGCGTGCTTCTTGGTGCGGTTCTCGGGGTATTCGACGGCTTGACGTCCCTCTTTACTCCGGACCCCAAGATTCGCGCAGGGATTCTTGGAATTATTGTCGGATCGACCGGAAAAGGCCTGGCTGCTGGATTGATCTGCGGCCTTTTTGCACGAAAGGTGAAATCGATGGCGGGCGGAATCGCTCTCGGCCTTTTTCTTGGATTTCTCTTTGCCCTCTTTGTTGCTCTTGGAGTGCACAACTACTATGTCCGGATCATTATTCCCGGAAGTATCGTGGGATTGATCGTGGGCTACGCCACTCAACGGTACGGCGCAGCTCCGGCAACAACGCCTGCGACGCGATAGATTCAGATTTCAGAAAAGACAAAAGCTTTGTCCATCTGAATCAGGAGGAGAACCATGTCTCGAGTCATCCATTTTGAAATACCGGCGAGTGACCCTGAACGCGCTTCGGCCTTCTACAAAAAAGTGTTCGGCTGGAAAATTGAGAAATGGCCGGGCCCCATGGAATATTGGATGGTGACCACGGGAGCGGAGGGAACGCCGGGGATCAATGGCGGCCTCATGAGGAATACAGAAGTCAAGACAACCACCAATACGATCGGTGTGGATTCTGTTGACGCCTCCGTGGAAACGGTGACCAAGGCTGGCGGAAAACTGGTCATGCCGAAGACGGCGATTCCAACTGTCGGGTACTTCGCGTATCTTACAGACACCGAGGGGAACCTTTTCGGAGTGATGCAAGCCGACAAGAATGCCGAGTAGGCCCACGCCTGACTCACTCGCGCTCTCGCAGGAGAGAGAGGGAACGATGAGCCTCACGAAACCCATGTTGGGACTCACCGTGGGAGGAGCTCTCGGGCTTCTTGATGGCTTGAGTGGTTTTTTCGAGCCCTCACTCGCAGCAGTAATGGGAAGCGTGATCACCTTCTCGTTGCTGAAAGGATTGCTGGCAGGAATCGCCACTGGATATGTTTCGCACCGAGTGCATTCGATGCTGTTGGGCATTCTGGCAGGCATCGGGAGCGCCGCAGTACTGAGCCTTCTCGTCATTCTGCGGGCGGGGACGGCGTTGTTCTGGGACATCTTGCTGCCGGGAATGCTCCTAGGCGCAATTGTAGGATTCGCGACGCAGCGGTTCGGAAGGAAGAGTGAAGCCGCCGCGGCAGCGCGGTGAGTCTCGGATTTCGAGGAGTCTATTCTTTCTGCTGTCTTGAAACAGTTCTTGAAAGGAGAACAATCGATGAGAAGCCTGGCAAGAATTATTGGTGTGCTGGTTTTGTGTGCGGGATCGATCGCGGTGAGGACGAATGCGGCGCCCGGCGGCGGAGCGGAAGCGTTCGAGAAATTGAAATCGTTGGTAGGGCATTGGGAAACCGACAAGACAAACATGAACAAGGCGACGCTGGACTTGGAGCTGACCTCTGGGGGCACTGCCGTGCTGGAGAAGTTCCACATGGTCGAAAACGGCAAGCCGGTGGAAATGACCACGCTGTACTTCCTGGATGGCGACCAGGTGAAACTGACGCATTACTGCATGGCTGGCAACCAGCCAACCATGAAGGGATCGTATGCGCCGGAGACGAAGACGATCACGTTTGATTTTGTGGGCGCGACCAACTTGAAGACCGCAGACGATGGGCACATGCATCACGCGGTGTACACCTTCATCGACAACGATCATTTCAAGACCACCTGGACATTCCGCAAAGAACAAAAGGACGCGTTTACGGAAGATGTGACCTACGTCCGGAAAAAGTAAGAACATTTTCCCCAAAGCGGTGCGAAAGGCGCCCCGGTAAAACCGGTGCGCCTTTTGCCTTTGTGACGCGTGTAGAATGCTTCGCATCGAATCAGTGTCGTGAATTGACGGTTGGGGGGAGCGATGCGATGAGCTTTGCTGCGTTTGCCGGGCAAAAATACTTGAACCTCGAGACATTCAAGAAAAACGGCGATGGGGTTAAGACTCCCATCTGGTTTGCCGCGGACCCATTGGCCAGTCTCGATTCGAGCGGCGCGAAAATATACGCTTACACCATCGGCGTATCCGGAAAAGTGAAGCGGGTGCGAAATAATCCCCGGGTGAAGATCGCACCATGCGACGCGCGCGGCAAAGTGCTCGGCGAATGGGTAGAAGCGCGAGCGGAGATCATCAGCGGCGAAGAGGCCGCCCGCGGAATACAATTGCTCAACAAAAAATATTTCCCCTGGAAACAGTTGCTGGCAGTTTTCGCATTCTTCAGCCGGCGCGAAAGGATTGTCTTCGCGATCCGCCCGGCCTGAACCAGCGTGCGGTTCAGGGTTGATCCACGAAAAATGCCTGGCAGGTACCCCATATACGGCCCAATGTTCCCCTCTCCTCTCGCCGGTCAACCGCAGATGGTATAGAATGTCCCAGTTCTTCAGCCCCATGAAGGAAATCCCGATGAAAAAACTAGCTTTGCGGCACGCTCGAATCACTACGCTGCTATTCGCTTCGCTGGTCCTTGCGCTCGTGTTCGTCCGAGCAGCGGATGACACTGCCTCATCTCTCCCCGCGCCGCCCACAGCGAAGAAGGTTCCAAAGACCACGGAGATCAACGGCCGTACGTTGGTAGATAACTATTACTGGCTGCGGGATAAGAAAAATCCCGACGTGAAAGCTTATCTGGAAGCTGAGAACGGTTACACCGATGCGTTCATGAAGCCCACCGAAGGCCTGCAAAAGAAGCTATATGACGAAATGTTGAGCCGCATCAAGGAAACCGACGTGGAGGTTCCTTACAAAGAGGGCGGCTACTTCTATTATCTGCGCACAGAAGCCGGCAAACAGTACGGCATCCGTTGCCGGAAAAAAGGCAGCTTAGATGCACCAGAAGAAATCGTGCTGGATGTGAACGAACTAGCCAAAGGGCAAAAATTCATGTCTCTCGGTGCGTTCGACGTCAGCGATGACGGAAATCTGCTGGCTTACACGACAGACAACACCGGATTTCGCCAGTTCACCCTGGCGGTAAAGGATTTGCGCACCGGCAAATTGCTGGCGGACCATGCCGAGCGCATCGACTCCATTGCCTGGGCCAACGACAACAAGACGATTTTCTATACCGTTGAAGACGAAGTCTCCAAGCGGTCCTACCGGATGTATCGTCACAATGTCGGCACAACCAGCCCTGATCCTCTGATTTACGAAGAGAAAGACGAAAAATTCGACGTGTTCACCGGTAAGACGCGCAGCAAGGCTTACGTTTTCCTCTTTTCCGGAAGCCACACCACCACCGAGGTCCGCTATATCCCCGCCAACCAGCCGCAGGCCGATTGGAAAGTCCTCGAACCGCGCAAGCAGGACGTCGAGTATTACCCCGACCACAGCGGCGATTTTATCTACATCCGTGTTAACGATACGGGCCGCAATTTCCGGTTGGTGAAGGCGCCTGTCTCGGATCCCGGCAGCAAGAATTGGCAGGAAGTCGTGCCGCATCGCGCTGATGTCATGCTCGATGACGTCGATTTTTTCAAAGACTACTATGTGCTGCATGAGCGGGAAAAAGGCCTGCCGCAGATGCGCGTCTGCGAGCTGCGAACCGCCACATGCCGGGGCATCCAGTTCCCTGAGCCCGCCTACGTCAGTTATTCCTACGTGAATCGAGAATTTGACACCGCCAAGTTCCGCTACGGCTACCAGTCATTCATCACGCCGCAATCCGTATTCGAATACAACATGGCCGGCGGCTCCTCCACTCTGCTTAAACAAAAAGAGGTGCCCGGCGGGTATGACCGCACGCGCTATCAAGTCGAACGAGTCTACGCGACAGCTTCCGACGGCGTGAAGGTTCCCATCTCCATTTTGCACTTGAAAGGCGCAACGCTGGACGGAAAGGGACCGATTTATCTCACCGGCTACGGTTCCTACGGCATCCCCTACGACATCGGTTTCAACTCCAACCTTTTTAGCATGGTCGATCGCGGCGTCGTGGCGGCGGTGGCGCACATTCGCGGTGGCGGCGAAATGGGCAAAGCCTGGCACGACGACGGCCGCATGATGCACAAGAAAAACACCTTTTCGGACTTCATTGCCTCCGCCGAATTCCTTGTGACCCATGGATATGGTTCGAAGGACCGCCTGGTCATCGAAGGGCGAAGTGCCGGCGGTTTGTTGATGGGCGCGGTGCTCAATATGCGGCCGGACCTGTTCCATGCCGCGCTGGTCGGCGTTCCCTTCGTGGACGTTATGAACACCATGCTGGATGAAACTCTGCCTTTGACCGTCGGCGAATTCGAAGAATGGGGAAATCCCAAGGAAAAGCCGGCTTTCGATTACATGATCACCTACTCGCCGTACGACAACATTGAGGCCAAAACGTATCCCAACATGCTGGTGAGAACGTCGTTCAACGATAGCCAGGTGATGTATTGGGAGCCGGCCAAATATGTCGCCAAGATGCGCGCGCTTCGGACCGACCACAATACCGTGATCCTGAAGACCAACATGAACCCCGCCGGACACGGCGGCGCCTCCGGCCGCTACGACCGCTTGCACGAAACAGCGTTCGATTACGCATATTTCCTGACGCAAATGGGAATTCAGAACTAATTGTTGCGCGGTGGCTCCGTCGCGCAACGATTAGCGCGCGATAAGGGCTGGCGCGGACGCCGAAGCAAGAGCGCGGAGAGAATCCGTATATGGAGCGCGGGCAACGCCGCGCTCGGTGAAGATAGCGGCGATGTAGCGCGCCGGCGTGACGTCAAAAGCCGGGTGCGCGGCGTGGACATCGGGGGCGATTCGAATGCCTTGCAGATGCGTGACTTCAGCGGCGGAGCGCTCTTCGATGGGAATGTGCTCTCCATCCGGAATGGATAAATCGAAAGTCGAAACCGGCGCGGCAATATAAAACGGAACGCTGTTCTCTTTCGCGAGAACCGCCATCTGGTACGTGCCAATTTTATTGGCGGTGTCGCCATTCGAAGCAATGCGGTCGGCGCCGGTTACGATCGCGCCAACTCTTCCGCTCTTCAGGAAGTGCCCCACCATATTGTCAGTGATCAGCGTGAGTGGGATTCCGGCCTTGTGCAGTTCCCACGCGGTGAGGCGCGCGCCTTGAAGATACGGGCGCGTTTCAGGCACCAGCACGTGAATCTTTTTCCCCTGCTGGAATGCCGTTCGAATCACGCCGAGCGCCGAGCCAATGCCTGCCGTAGCCAGCGCGCCGGCGTTGCATTGCGTCATAATCTGGCCTTCGCGAGGCATGAATTCTGCGCCGTAGCGGCCCATGGCTTCATCGCTGGCGCGCTTTTCGTGATGGACTTGCCGGGCTTCCTCAACCATTTTCCGTTGAATGACGTCCAAGTCTGAATTCTCCGCGGTCAATTCCGCGAAGCGGCGCTTCATACGCTCGAGCGCCCAGAAAAGATCCACCGCGGTGGGGCGAGTTTTTGCGAGCGTATCGCAAATCTCGGGGAATTCCGCTCGAAGAGCTTTGACGGATTTTGCGGAAGAATGCAGAACTCCGAGCGCGGCGCCCATGGCAGCGGCGACGCCGATTGCCGGTGCGCCCCGGATGACCATTTCACGTATGGCTTTGGCGACTTCGCGATAATCGGTGTAAGTGTGAGACACTTCCTCGCCGGGAAGCCGGCGCTGGTCGAGCATGCGCACGCCCTGTTCAGTCCATTCGATGGGTTGAGCTACGTACATGTGTTCGATGTCCTCACCAAATCCAATTGTAACCAAGCCGGCGAAGGAAGACGAATCGGTCCATGCTCGGTTCAGTGCCCGGTAGGCATGTGCGTAAAGCCCTTCGTGGCGATGATGGAAGTGAAAGCAAGCATGGAATTGTAGCCCAGGTGGAGAAGGAAACTCGCGAGAACCGTGCCGGTCCAGGCGCGGGCAAAAGTAAAAATAACGCCGACGATAGTAAGCAGGCCAACGAGGCCCCAAGTATAGCCGAGCTGAGGCGCGTGCATCAGCCCAAAGAGCGTGCCTGTTATCAATATGCTGGTGAACACCCCTGTCCGGGTAGCGCTCGAAAATTCCATTCCGAAAAACTGGAGTATTGCCGATGTAATGCGCGCCAGGACAGGATAAAGGTAGCCGCGATAAACGGTTTCCTCCACCAGCGGCGCGACCAACACGGCCATGGCCATCAGCAACATGGCGCCGGTCCGGTTTTTCAAGAATTCTTGGATGGGCACGTTGTCCACATTCTTGACCCGCGAGCTGGCCAGGGCAACGAACAGGGACAACCCGCAGCCGGAAAGGAAATACATCCACGGACGGCCTTTGCCTTGGCTGGGATCGAACTTTAGTTTTTTCCAGCCGAGAGACTTCCAGAAAGGCAAGTCGCGCAGAACGGCCAGCGTAATGTAAAGAAAAAATAGGATCAGAGCGAACCAAAGGAGGTTCATGCCGATAATGAGCCTTGGATCGGATTCGAAAAGTCGCTGGAGCTGCTTTTGGGAAAGGTGCCGGTCCGCCGAAATATAAAGGATAACAGCGAGCTGGAGGGTGAACAGGCTGCCGATGACAAATACACCAAAAACCAAAAGGTGTGGCCAGGACCAGGAGATGCGCAAGTCTTCCGGCAACTTAGCCGCTGCGGCGGAATCACCTGGCGTAACGACGACGTAGGAGAGCGGGTCGCCCCCCAATGGCTGATCCATGACTGGCTGAGCGAATGGTTCCGCGGATTCCGGTTTCGCCGCCCGTTCAGGCGAAGGCTGCGCGGGAAGATTTTCCTCCGGATGGTTCGGCGAATTGTCGTCGAAGAGGCTCATCGTTTTCCAGCGCGGCGTTTCTTGGGCCAGCCGGCGGCCAGCGCGGCAGCGACGAGCGGCAAGAGCAGCTCGTGGTGGCCGGTGATGGCGTAGCCGTGCGATTCAGGTCCCCTGCGGTCGTGGGCTGACGCGGTGGGGCGCTTCACTACATTCTGCATCGGACGGTAGTGCTGGATAAAGTCGAAGTTCGCTGTGGCAATCGGCCGGAGCGGGACGCCGAGATTGCGCACGACGGAAACGGCCTTGAGAAAAATCTCAGGCAGCAGGACTGCTGACCCCCAGTTGAGATACACGCCGCCGGGATGCATCTGCCGCACAAGCGCGCAGAACAATCGGAAATCGTGATGCGTGGCATCGCCAAGCGCCGCGCCGCTGGCGGCAGGATGCATGTGGGGAATGTCCGTGCCGATAGCGAGATGGATTGTCACGGGAATGCCGTGTTTGTAGGCGGCCACAAGGACGCTGGAATTCGCGTGTTTGACTTCCATGATGCCGCTCGAAAGATATTGTCCGGCGGCTTCTCCGTAGCCGATTCGAATGCGCTGTGCGAGCTTGGCGATTTCGTTCAGGTATTTCCCGGTTTCTTCCGCCATGCCGAACTGGCCTTCGCCGAGGCTGGCTTCGACGTCTTCGGAAGTATTGCCGGCGATGGCAATTTCGAAATCGTGAATAAGCGCCGCGCCGTTCATGGCGATTCCAGAAACAAATCCGCGTTTCACTAGATCGATTAGGACAGGGCCGAGTCCGACTTTGATGACGTGCCCACCGATGCCCCAGACAATGGCTTTGCCTTGTTTGCGCGCGCGATGGATGGCTGTGAGTAAATGCCGCAGATCTTCGGCGGCGAGGATATTGGGGAGTGAATCGAGAAATTTTGTGAGCGAGCCATTCGCGCCGATCGGCTTCGCAAAATCTCGCACGCTGACTTTGCTCTTTCGCGACGCCAGCGGATACGTGCGCACCGCGCCGAGTGTGATCGGCTGGATGGAGTAGATGCTCATAGTAAGTGCTTCACTCTATGGAGAAGCACTGCTTACTGCAAGAAGAACATACCGAGTTGAATTTCCGCGTTACAAGACACCGGGTCATTTGTCCTGGCCGCTGTTTGCACTGGAGCGATTGCCGTTCGCGCTGCCGTTGACGCCCAGGACGCGGGCGAGGACCTGGCCGGTGTAAGACTTTTTTGTCCGGGCGACGAGTTCGGGCGGGCCTTGCGCGACGATGCGCCCGCCACCCTCGCCGCCTTCTGGGCCGAGGTCGATGATCCAGTCGGCTTGCTTGATGACGTCGAGGTGGTGTTCGATGATGAGCACTGTGTTGCCGAGATCGACAAGGCGCTGCAAAACGTCGAGAAGTTTTCGCACGTCATCAAAATGCAGGCCCGTGGTGGGCTCGTCGAGGATGTAGAGCGTGCGGCCGGTCTGGCGCTTGGAAAGTTCGCGCGCGAGCTTGATGCGCTGGGCTTCGCCGCCGGAGAGCGTGGTGGCGGATTGGCCGAGGGTCACGTAGCCGAGGCCGACTTCCACGAGCGTGGCGAGCTTCTGCTGAATCTGCGGAATGTTTTCGAGCAGCTTCAGAGCGTCGGAAGAGGGCAAATTCAAGACGTCGCTGATCGAGTGGCCCTTGTAGCGGACGGCAAGAGTTTCTGAATTGTAGCGCCGGCCGCGGCACACTTCGCACATGACGTACACATCAGGGAGAAAATTCATTTCGATGCGGCGCAGGCCGTCGCCCTGGCAGGCTTCGCAGCGGCCGCCTTTGACGTTGAAGCTGAACCGGCCGGGGCGGTAGCCGCGTTCGCGCGATTCCGGCAGCATGGCAAACAGATCGCGGATGGGCGCGAAAACGCCGGTGTAGGTGGCGGGATTCGAGCGCGGCGTGCGGCCAATCGGGGCTTGATCGATCTCGATGACTTTATCGATTTGATCGGCGCCGAGAATTTCGCGGTGCGCCGCCGGCGCTTCTGAAGAGCGATAGAGTTTTTGCGCGAGCGCTCGGTAGAGAATGTCATTTACGAGCGTGGATTTGCCGGAGCCGGAGACACCGGTCACCACAGTAAGCAAGCCAAGCGGCAGTGTGACGTCGACTTCTTTGAGATTGTTCGCGCTCGCGCCGAGGATTTGGATGACTTTGCCGTTGGGACTCCGGCGTTTCTCGGGGACAGAAATTTTCGCAGCGCCGCTTAGATACTGTCCGGTGAGAGACTCAGCAGTGGCTTCGATTTGCGCAGGCTTGCCCTGCGCGACGAGGTAGCCGCCCGCGTTGCCAGCGCCGGGGCCGAGGTCGACAACGAAATCGGCGCGGCGGATGGTGTCTTCGTCATGCTCGACGACGAGGACGGTGTTGCCAAGATTGCGGAGATGTTCGAGCGAGCCGAGCAGGCGCGCGTTATCGCGGGCGTGCAAGCCGATACTGGGCTCATCGAGCACGTAGAGAACGCCGCGCAAGCGTGAGCCGATTTGCGTGGCCAGGCGAATGCGCTGTGCTTCGCCGCCGGAAAGCGTGGCGGCGGAACGCTCCAGGCTGAGATAGCCGAGGCCGACGGCGAGAAGAAAATCAATGCGTTCGGCGACTTCTTCAAGAGGACGCGCTGCGATTTCTTTTTGGCGTTCGGTGAGCTGCTTGAGCATTTTGTCCACGGCCGGCCGCGCGCTGCTAAGAGAGAACGCGGTGAAATCGGCAATAGACCAGCCGGCGAGCTTCACGGCCAGCGATTCGGGCCGGAGCCGTTTGCCGTGGCATGTGCTGCAAAGCGTCGCGGACATGTACTGCGTCATCCACTCGCGGTAAGTGTCCGAGCCGGATTCTTCGAAATTTCGTTCGAGGAATTTCAGGATGCCGGGAAAACGAAAGCCTTTTTCGGTCTTCGATTTTTTCGAGGCTGATTCGCTGCCATCCGAACGGGCGTTCGATGGCGGATATCCATACAAAAGCATGTTTTGAACGTGCGCGGGGAATTTCTCGAACGGTGTTTCGAGATCGAAGCCATGAGCATAGGCGCCGAGTTCGAGCGTGCGTTTGAGAATCGCGGAGCCGGAGCCTGGGCCCAGGCCGCCGTCAAACAGCGGGCGGCTCCAGTCATTGATGATTCTCGAAGGATCGAAATCGTATTTCGAGCCGAGACCGTTGCACGCCGGGCACGCGCCGTAGGGCGAATTGAAACTGAAGGAGCGCGGCTCAAGCTGCGGAACAGAAATGCCGCAATCGGGGCACGCAAGTTTTTCGGAGAAAGTGTGTTCCTTGCCCCCGACGACGGCGACGGTGACGAGTCCGCTCGCCAATTTGAGCGCGGTGGCGATGGATTGTTCCAGGCGCGCGGCAATGCCTTGCTTGACGAGCAGGCGGTCGATGACGATTTCGATGGTGTGATTTTTGCGCTTGTCGAGTGCCGGAAAATCGTCAAGTTGGTAGAGCTCGCCGTTGATGCGCACTCGAACGTAGCCATCGTGTGCGAATTTTTCCAGTTCTTTGCGATACGCGCCCTTTCGTCCGCGAACGATGGGCGCGAGAATCATGATGCGGTCGTCAGCCTTGCAGATTTCGCCGTGCAGAATGGATCGCACGATCTGCTCGCTGGACTGGCGCGTGATGGGCTTGCCGCAGTTCGGGCAATGCGGGACGCCCACGGACGCGTAGATGACGCGGAGATAATCGTAAATTTCCGTGATGGTGCCGACGGTGGAGCGCGGCGAGCGCGTAGTCGTTTTCTGCTCGATGGCGATCGAGGGAGAAAGCCCTTCGATCACGTCAACTTCGGGGCGCTCCATCTGGTCGAGAAACTGTCGCGCATAGGCCGAGAGCGATTCGACATAGCGGCGCTGACCCTCAGCATAAATGGTGTCGAAAGCGAGCGAAGACTTGCCGGAGCCGGAAAGGCCGGTGATGACCGTCAGGGAGTTCCGGGGAATTTCGACGCTGATATTCTTGAGGTTATGCTGGCGCGCGCCCCGGATTACCAGTTTGGTCAGGCCCATGAGACGCCCATAAAACGAATGTACTCCCTCCACAGGAGCCCCGGCGCTCAGTAGGTGCACTGAGCCCAAGATAACTTCTCACAATAGCAGGAGGGAAAGAAACGGGTCAAGAAGGTGTATTTCCTCTTCCAAGACTCAATCCCAGAGCAAGTCGAGCCTTGATCGCTTAAGACGCCGTACAGGGCGTGCTTACTGACCGATCTCTGAGAAGGGACGGAATTAATGACGGCTTCCTACTTGACAGTTCTTCGAGAGGAGACCCTACTATGACAGTAAAGGGAGGTGCGATTGACTGGAATCAGACGCACTGTACTCACGCTATACGGTGTCGCGTCGGCCTTCATCTTTTTATGGGTGCCTTGGCGAGGCTACGAGAACCCCATATATCAGGTTCCGAAAGACAGGTGGAACTCGACATTTTTGGGCTATGGTTTGGCATGGTCTCAACTGAAACCGCCCCCCGAGTTCATCACGTACTATCTTGAGGATGCTAAGTACTCAGAGGATTATGCCAAGTACCAACGTTCCCACCCATGGGATTGCATCGAGTCGCCGACGATCACGAAGGAGCAGGCGGCCTTAGGCTTCAAGCCCACTCCACCACCTGGGAAGGAGTATTGCATAGGTGATCCCCCGCTGGATTTGCGAGCGGGTTATGTCGGCAAAGACGCAGTTCCATCGAAAGAATCTGCCCCGGCGCGCCGAGAGCCTAAACCGGGTCCCTCCTAAGATGCCAGATGGATACATCCCACCAGCTATTTATAGATGGGCCCGGCTGGACTACGAACGAGTTCTTCTGGAATTCGGGGCTCTGACCGGGCTGTTACTCGTGGCCTGGATGTTTACCTATACAGGAGGAAAATCAAATGAACCCAAGTAATCTTGTTCTTACGAAACTACATGCCGTGTGCGACGGGCTCGCGAAAAGTGGACGCCTTACGCCAGCTGACTCAAAAGAGGCCCGAGATCTACATGATGAATGGGTTGTCTTGATTGATCAGAGCGGCAACCCATCACCGGATGCGGGCATGAGACTACATTTAGAAACGCACGCTGAGGAGTTGGCGGCACGGATGGTCGATTTTCTCGCGGGCCAGTTTTTTCTACCTGTTCAAGTCAACGCCACTCGGGATCAAAATGCCAATCCAGACTTGGATTTTCGTCCTGTCGAAATCTCAGGCGAACCCTTATCCGCGACGATCCTCCGTGAGAGGCGCTGACAACTGGCCTCTTACTCTTACTATCTACTGAATAGCGCGAATGTCACAAACCGGCGTAGGTTTGGCGGCGGAGGAATTGGCCGGCGCCGGGGCGGCCGACGAATTTGCCGGACTCGATGACGGGGCGGCCGCGGGAGAAGACGGTTTTTGGCGCGCCCTTGATGCGGATGCCCTCGAACATGGAATAGTCCACGCGCATATGGTGGGTTTTGGCGCTGATGACTTCTTCGTGATTGGGATCGAAGATGACCAGGTCGGCGTCGGAGCCGACGGCGATGGTGCCTTTGCGCGGGTAGAGGCCGAAGAGTTTAGCGGGCGCGGTTGCGACGAGTTGGACAAAACGGTTCGGCGAAAAATGTTTGCCGTGGACGCCGCCGGTATACACAAGGCTTAAACGGTGCTCAATGCCGGGGCCGCCGTTGGGAATTTTGGTGAAGTCGTCCTTGCCGAGTTCCTTTTGCTCCTTGAAGCAGAAGGGGCAGTGGTCGGTGGAGACGACCTGCAGTGTGTCTTTCGCGAGGCCTTGCCACAGTTTTTCCTGATTCCACTTTTCGCGGAGCGGCGGAGTGAAGACGTATTTGGCGCCTTCAAAGCCGGGCGCGTCCATATTTTCCAGCGAAAGATACAAGTATTGCGGGCAGGTCTCGGCGTAGGCGGGGAGGCCGCGGTCGCGGGCTTCGCGGACTTTTTCTAGCGCGTCCTTGCAGGAGAGATGGACGATGTAGACGGGCGCACCGGCCATTTCCGCGAGAGCGATGGCGCGGGAAGTGGCTTCGGCTTCGGCAGTGGTGGGCCGCGTGAGCGCGTGATATTTCGGCGCGCGTTTCCCTTCGGCAAGAGCTTGCTGGACAATCACGTCGATCGCGCCGCCGTTTTCGGCGTGCATACAGATGAGGCCGCTGTGTTTCGCGGCCTGACGCATGGCCCTGAAAATCGTCGCGTCGTCGAGCATGAAGACGCCGGGATAGGCCATGAAGAGTTTGAAGCTGGTGACGCCTTCGCGAATGAGCTGGCCCATTTCTTCGAGCTGCGCGGAGCCGAGATCGGTGATGATGCAGTGGAAGGCGTAGTCAGTGACGGCTTTGTCGTGCGCTTTCTTCATCCAAGTGTCGAAGGCCTGGCGGAGGGTTTGGCCTTTGTACTGAATGGCGAAGTCGATGAGCGTGGTGGTGCCGCCGAAAGCGGCGGCGATGGTGCCGGTCTGGAAATCGTCGGCGCTAGTGGTGCCGCCGAAGGGCATGTCGAGATGCGTGTGGACATCGATGCCGCCGGGGATGACCAGGCAGCCGACAGCGTCGATCACGCGCGCGGCGTTTTCGGTGGGAAGCTGGGCGGCGATGGCGGTGACTTTGTCGCCGTTGATGCCGACGTCGGCGAGGGACGTGTCGGTGGCGGTTACGACTGTGCCGTTGCGGATTACGGTGTCAAAGCGCATCTATGCTCCTCTAGGAAGCGATTTGTAAGCAGCGATTCTGACTGAGTCGGAAACGGATGGGAAGGGGTGAGAGGGTCCCCCGTACCCCCGGGCATTTCATAAGAATATCAAAGGAAAAGACTTACAAAATTTGCAATTCGTAATTGATTGATTCTAAAGGACGCGATTTTGGTTGCTTTGGACCAACAAAGGGTGAAATGCCTGCCTTAAATAGAAAAGCGGGAGCAAGCTCCCGCACTCCGCGCGTAGTAATCTACAACATCAAGTGTAGCACAAATTAAGTGGAAGTCAAGAAAAAAGTTTGCGCGACCCCTCATTTATTGATCCGGCCCGAATGCAGGATCGGCGGGAGGCCAAACCGTTACCTGATGGACGAGTCGGGCCAATCGACGGCGCGCTCAGAGAATTGCACCCCCAGATAAAAGCCGCCCCTTGGCCGAGGCTGGCAATACACAACTCGGGCCTGTTGAGGGAATTCACCTGTCAACGGAGCAATGAGAAGTTTTTCCCCTAACTGCCAAGGGCGCTTGGTTACCAGGCGAGCGCCGTGCGGGCTGACGTTCCGCGTAAATATCCTTTCGGAAAAACGAGGCTCTTTCGTCGTTGCGAGGTAGACAGGGAGGACCGCGGCGGAGCGCTTCTCATTTCTTCCGTCGAAAATGCGCTTCCGGCGACCAAACGGTGGAGTAAGAGCGTCCATGCGTCAAATAACCCTAAATCGAAGGGACAACTCTTTTGAGGGTTGTCTGCCGGGCTTCCCCCAGCATTTCATAACATTGCGTGAAGGAAAGGCAATGGAGGAAAAAGCTGTATTTTCATGGCGAGTAAATACCTTAGTACCTGGGACTGTAGCGACACCTACAATTGAATTCCTCGGCGGAAAAACGCGGCCTCAGGAGGACACTTCAGCAAGATATCGAGGCAGGACATCCCGCCCATAGACGTCCAGGGTTTTTTCTTCGTCTCCGGACATTAGATAGATGTTGAATTGGGTGACGCCGGCTTTGCGCAAGCGGTCGAGCTTCTTGCGGTGGTCGTCGATGGGGCCGATGAGGCAGAAGCGATCAACGACTTCGTCGGTGACGAACTCGGCGTTGTCGCTGCCGACTTCGCAGTGGTGGAGATAATCGTACTTGCCGCGGTCTTTCACGAAGGAAGTGAGCGCCGGGGGCAATTCCTCGGGCTTGTATTTGGAGATGAGGTCCATCACGTGATTGGAGACCAGGGCGGGAAACCAGCGGACGTGTTCGCGGGCGGTTTTCAGATCATCGGAGGCCCAGACGGGAGCGGCGGCCATGACTTCGATTTTGGTGAAGTCGCGGCCGGCTTCCTTGGCGCCTTCGCGGACGAAGCCGAGGCACCACTCGATCAGGTCGGGGTCGGCGAATTGGAGAATCACGCCGTCACCGATGCGTCCGGCAGTGCGGAGGGCTTTGGGGCCGTAGCCGGCGACCCAGACGCGAGGGATTTCGCCGCTGGCCCAGGGGAATTTTGTGGGGACGCCGTCGAGATCGACGGTTTTGCCGGCGTTGAGGCTGCGAAAGACGCGGACGAATTCTTCCAGGTTTTCAAGAGTCGTGGGCTTCTTGCCCAGGACGCGCCGGGAACTGTCGCCGCGGCCGATGCCCAGTTCCATGCGGCCTTGAGAGACGAGATTCAAGGTGGCGAAGAGGCTCGCGGAGACGGTGACATCGCGGACGGCGGGGTTGGTGACGCAGGTGCCGAGGCGCATTTTTTTGGAGTTGGCGGCCATGAGCGTAAGGAGCGGGAAAGGTTCTTTCCAGATGACGTGGGAGTCGAAGATCCAGCCGAAGGAAAAGCCGGAGGATTCGGCCTGGGTCGTGAGGCTCAGGATTCTGTCAATGGAAATGTCTGGTTTGATGGTGATGCCGAAGTCCATGGAAAATGCTCCTCTTTAGTCGGCCGGCTGGGTTGCCGGGGCGACGCGGTTCATCAAAGCGAAATAGGTCATGAAACTGACCAGGAAGCCGACGAACCAGGCGTAGTTGTACAAGACGCGCAGGGGCGCATACACCAAGCCTATGAAGGCGACGGCAGCACCGGCAGCAAGCGCGGTCACAGCGGTCCAGTTGAAACCGCGCGAATATTCATAGTGACCACCGCGCTGGTAAAGATCTTCGACAATCAACAGTTTTTTGCGCACGACGAAGTAATCGCAGATGAGCACGCCGGCAATGGGACCGAGAAAACCTGAGTAGCCGACGAGCCAGCCGAAAATATAGCTGCCGTAGTCGGCCATCAATTTCCACGGTTGCATGATGATGCCCATGGCGCAGGTGATGAGGCCGCCGGTGCGAAAACTGATGCGCCGCGGGGATAGATTGGAGAAATCGTTGGCGGGGGAGACGACGTTGGCGGCGACGTTGACGTTGAGCGTGGCCATGAGGAGAGCGAGCATCGCAAGGACGACGGCGAAGGGATTGCCGAGGCGCGCGAGGACGGCAACGGGGTTCCAGAGGGCTTCGCCAAAAATGATCATGGTGGCGGAAGTGACGGCAATGCCGATGAAGGAATAGAAGGTCATAGTGGCGGGGAGTCCGAGAGCCTGGCCGACAATTTGATCGCGCTGGCTGCGAGCGTAGCGCGTGAAATCCGGAATGTTCAACGAGACAGTGGCCCAGAAACCGACCACGCCCGTGAGCGAAGGGATGAAGAAGCGGAAGAATTCGCCGAAAGTTTGAAATTTCGAGGGCGTGGCGAGCATGGGGCCGAAGCCGCC